>Ga0316204_10004726_pt1 | contig 23908 bp, 18 predicted proteins | sample 6monrhotite_MG_2_FD_205661 | JGI IMG/M metagenome (GOLD analysis project Ga0316204, IMG submission 205661) | Microbial mat bacterial communities from mineral coupon in-situ incubated in ocean water Damariscotta River, Maine, United States -... | ecosystem: Environmental > Aquatic > Marine >... | reverse complement strand
AGAATAAAAACTGCTCTTAGAATTCCGTTAGATATGGTTTTGGAGTCCATTGGTTACGATTTAAAGGCATAAGCTACAATATTTGCGCCCATTTGAAGAGCTTTTAGGCGAACCGCCTCTGTGTCGTTATGAACCGAAGGGTCCTCCCATCCATCACCTAAATCACTTTCGAAGGTAAAAAGCAATACTAGCCTACCTTCATGGAAAATACCAAATGCCTGTGGGCGTTTGCCGTCATGCTCATGTATTTTCGGTAATCCTTCCGGAAAAGGATACTCTTTGCTAAATATGGGGTGATCACTACCCAATTCTTCCAGCTGTTTATTCGGAAATACTTTTTTAAGTTCTCGCTTAAGATAAGGGGCCATACCGTAATTATCATCAATATGTAAAAAGCCGCCAGCTAATAAGTATGTTCTCAGATTTTCAGCTTCTTCATTGGAAAAGAAAACATTGCCATGCCCGGTCATGTGCAGTAAAGGAAATTGAAAAATATTGATATCGCCTACTTCAACGGTCTGTGGTTTGGTTTCGATTTTGGTATTTATATTTTCATTACAAAAGCGTATAAGATTTGGTAAAGCCGTAGGATTAGAATACCAATCGCCACCACCACCGTATTTAAGAATTGCGATTTCTTGCGATTGTATGCTCAGAATCACAAAAAAAGTTAAAACTAAAGTGATTGAGGTAAGTTGCTTCATATAAAACCGAATAATCAAGGAAAATCAAAAATACAGAATAAGATGTATAAAAAAATCATAATTCCCACTGTTGCATTTATAGGGTTGTTATCGATGGCCTTCTATCAAATTAAAGAGGAAGATAAAGCGATACACCCTAAAGAAAATATAAATTTAGAAACGTATGCGCCGATAGTTGTGTTAGAACTTTTTACATCGCAAGGTTGCTCAAGTTGTCCGCCTGCGGATGTTTTGTTGGACAAAGCCAAGTCTGACTATCCAGAAAAGGTATTTGCCCTATCGTATCATGTTGATTATTGGAATTATATTGGTTGGGATGACCCTTTTAGTAAATCGGCATATAGTTTAAAGCAAAGGGCCTACAATAAAAAATTTAAGTCGAGAAGTAATTATACCCCGCAGTTGGTGGTCAATGGTTCAGAACACTTTGTTGGCTCTGATCAAGCGAAGCTAGAAGGGAAAATTAAGGTTTATGGTCAAAAAAATACAGCCAATTTAATTTCGATAACTAATGTAAAAAAGACGGATGGCGCTATTGATTTTAAATATCTTGTAAAAGGCGAACTAAAGGGAAAAGCCTTAAGAGTTGTTCTGGTTTTAAATGAAAAAATAACTTCAGTCAAAAGAGGGGAAAACCGCAACAGAACATTAAAAAACTCAAATATTGTGGTTGCCGAATATTATTTACAACTGAATGTAGAAAGCGGTACGGGTAGTATTAAGATTCCAAGTTTTGTTACCAATAATGAAAAAACTACTTTGATGTTGATTGTAGAAGACGCTGCGGCTACCATTACTGGTGCATCAAAAGCCCAAGTCTAGTTATTAAGAATTGAAACTACCGTGCAAGCATAAATGGCGGCAGTTTCCGTTCTCAAGCGGTTTCTACCCAATGAAACAGAAGAAAAACCATGCTCATAAGTCTGTTTTATTTCATCTTGAGAAAAATCACCCTCAGGTCCAATAAGGATTACAACATCTTTATCAGCCTGTAGCCTTCTTTTTAGTTCTACTTTTTCACCTTTTCCACAATGGGCTATCAATTTCAAATCGCCTTCAGTTTTTTGTAGAAATTCATCTAAGGTCACCATGGGGTTCAATTTGGGTAAATAGGTCTGTAAAGACTGTTTCATGGCTGATTGCAGTACTTTTTCAAACCGTTCAGGCTTGATTACTTTTCTTTCAGAACGCGCGCATAGAATAGGAGTAATTTCATTAATCCCAATTTCTGTAGCTTTTTCTAAAAACCATTCAAAGCGGTCGTTTATTTTGGTGGGTGCTACGGCCAAATGCAAAGAATAAGACTGTGGAATCGTTTTATCCTCTGAAATTAATTGCGCCTTGCACTTTTTTATATCTGCGGCTATAATTTTAGCCTCATATAAAAAACCTTTACCATTGGTGATATACAATACATCGCCTTCTTTCTTGCGAAGTACTTTTACAATGTGCTTGCTTTCTTCGGCTGTGAAGAAGAATTGCTTAAAACTATGATCTAAAGATGGGTTATAGAAGAGTTGCATTTTATTTTTTGTTTAGCATGTTCAAGACCAAGTTCAATCCAATATTGTAAATGTTCTTCAGATTGATACCCATTTTTTGATACGAAGATAAATTCTTTCATGGGTTTACCAGTGAAATCCATCGGGCGTACAAATTCCTTTTCAAGCTCATCATTAATTTTATCACTCGAAACACGGACCATTAAATCCTCATTTATAGTACCAACAGTCATTTTTCCTTTGTATAAATAGGCTAGACCTCCAAACATTTTTTTTTCTGTAAAAGGTTCTGGAAAAATGTTCAAAGCAGCACCAATTCTTTTGGCTAAGTCTTCATTATATGCCATAATTTATAAAATATATCGTGCTTTAGCCGCAATGTTTTGCTCAGCAAAATCTTCGTCTAAAAACTTTAAATATCCAACAATGCCAATCATTGCAGCATTATCGGTGCAATACTCAAATTTAGGCACATAGGTTTTCCACCCTAAACCTTTTTCAGCTTCTTTTAATCTAAATCGAATTCCTGAATTTGCAGCAACTCCGCCCCCTATTGCAATTTGTTTGATTCCCGTTTGCTTTACAGCTCGTTGTAATTTATCCATCAAAATCTCTAAAATGGTAAATTGGATTGAAGCACAAATATCATTCAGGTTTTCTTCAACAAACTTCGGATTCTCTTTTACTTCCTTTTGAATAAAATACAGGATACTGGTTTTTAATCCGCTAAAACTAAAGTCAAGACCACCGACCTTTGGTTTAGGAAATGGAAACGCTTTCGAATTACCTTCTTGAGCGTATTTATCTATTAATGGTCCGCCAGGGTATGGTAATCCTAATAATTTTGCACTCTTATCAAATGCTTCACCAACGGCATCGTCCAGAGTTTGGCCTAATACTTCCATATTAAAATACCCATTTACTTGAACAATTTGGGTGTGACCACCACTTAGTGTCATTGCTAAAAATGGAAAAGTGGGTAGAGTTTGATTTTCATTCTTTATGAAGTGTGCCAAAATATGGGCCTGCATATGATTCACTTCTATAAGCGGAATGCCAAGCCCCAAGGCCAAAGACTTAGCAAAAGAAGTGCCTACCAATAAAGATCCCATAAGCCCTGGACCTCTAGTAAAAGCTATTGCTGATAGTTGTTTTTTGTCGATATTTGCTTTGGCTAAGGCTTGATGTACCACAGGTACAATATTTTGTTGATGTGCCCTTGATGCCAACTCAGGTACAACCCCACCATATTGTTCATGTATATTTTGTGTTGCTACCACGTTGCTGAGTACTTGGTCATTACAAAGTACAGCTGCAGAAGTATCATCGCAAGACGATTCAATGGCTAGAATATAATTTTTTTGACTTTTCACCTGTTTTGGAACAAAAGTTGATTTTACAAAGATAAAAGGTAAAGCGCTATCAAAAAACTTAGAAAAATACTACTTAGAATAGTGCTGGTGCTTCTTCTGATTCTGGTGCTTTCTTCAATTGTTTTCTCGCTACCCGTAGTGCAGACCAAAATTGCCAAGAAGGCAACAAATTCAATCAATTCAGAATTTGGCACCAATATCAATATTGAAAGAGTACAATTTTCACCTTTTACCCTGGGTGCCACAATAAAGGAAATTTATGTAGAAGATTATCAAAAAGACACCTTATTCTATATTCAAAAGCTCTCAACTTCAATTTTGAGCATTCGCAATATGACAAACGGTAGACTTGAATTTGGCGATATAGATGTCGATGGGCTGCTATTTAAACTAAAAACTTATGAGGGAGAGCGAGATACCAATCTAGATGTGTTTGTAGATAAATTAGACGATGGAGAACCTCGTAAACCTGGCACACCACCCTTTTTTATGTCTTCTTCAGAAATTAACATTTATGAAAGCAAGTTTTTATTAATAGATGAAAATCTTGAAAATAAAGAAGTATTGCGGTTTAAGGATTTAACGGTAAACGCCACTGATTTTCAAATTCTTGGTCCTGAAGTTGGCATGCGTGTCAATGACTTGTCTCTTTTAAGTAAACGAAACCTTAGGCTTGAAAAACTGAGTACTGATTTTAAGTACACCAAACAACAGATGCGATTTGATTCATTACAAATCAAAACTAAAGAATCAATTTTAAAAGGGAATTTGCAGTTTGATTACAATAGGGAAGATTTTAGAGATTTTTTGAATAAGGTTAACGTGAAAGCAAGTTTTGAAGAATCAGCTGTTGCATTCAATGAAATAAATGCCTATTTCGACGAATTTGGAAAGGACAAAACGGCAACTTTTTCGAGTAAGGTTAGTGGAGTTTTGAATGATTTATTGGTGGAAGACCTCATATTACTTTCTGATAATACTGGTGTTCGTGGAGATTTTAATTTTAAAAACCTTTTTAAGCAAGAAGAACCGTTTATTATGACGGCCAAAATGGATAATGTAACCTCAAGTTATTATCAATTGAGAGGATTGTTACCCAATATTTTGGGTAAATCAATACCCACATCATTTCAGAAGTTTGGTCAGTTTACAATACGTGGTGATGCTGAAATAACAGATAGCTCTTTAGATGTACAAGTAAACCTCAATACGGCCATAGGAAGTAGTTATTCTGACCTTCAAATGACCAATATTAATAATATTGACGATGCATCTTATCGCGGATTCATATCATTGATTGATTTTGATTTAGGCGACTTTATTGATAACGATAAGTTTGGTAAAACAACTTTGGATGTTAATGTTGAGGGAAGGGGTTTTGTGGCAGATTACTTAAATACAGAGGCAATTGGTGAGGTTTATAGCATTGATTTTAATAACTACACCTATAAAGATGTAAAGTTATCCGGAATTATCAAAGAAGAGCTTTTTGATGGTTCTTTAACCAGTAATGATGAGAACTTTAAGTTTAGTTTTAAGGGTCTTGCAGATTTTAGTGAAGATCGTAGTGATTTTAATTTTATAGCGGATGTTGACTATGCGGATTTCAATAAATTGAACTTTATTTCTGACCCTGTATCTATTTTTAAAGGTAATGTACGAATGGATATTGCTGGTAACACATTGGACAATATTACTGGTGAAATAAAATTTGAAAATACCGTTTATCAGAATATTAATGACACCTATAGTTTTGATGATTTTGCAATCTCCTCCACCTTTGAAAGTGATTCTTTAAGAAATATCCAAATTATCTCTCCAGATATTATCACGGGCTACATGAAAGGGAATTTTAAGGTTGCTGAACTTGGAAAATTGTTCCAGAATTCACTCGGTAGTATTTATACAAATTACAAACCTTTTGAAATCTCTGATGGTCAACAAATAGCTTTTAATTTTAAGATATATAACAAAATAATCAGTCTTTTCTTGCCAGAGGTAAGATTTGGACCCGACACATTTATTAGAGGAAACATCATCGCTGACGAAGGTGATTTTAAGTTGACTTTTAAATCACCAGATATTGAAGCTTATAAAAATGTATTTGAGAATATAGAACTCAAAATCGATAATAAAAACCCTTTATTCAACACCTTTTTGTCTGTAGACAATTTGGAAACAGTTTATTATGATCTCAAAGATTTTAGTCTGATCAATACTACTTTAAAAGATACCTTGTTTTTCAGGGCTGAATTTAAAGGCGGTAGTCAATTCAATGATAGTTATAATCTTAATTTCTATCATACCTTCAATCAAAACAACAAATCAGTAATTGGCCTCAAAAAATCGGATGTTAATTTTAAAGGAAACAACTGGGTACTAAACAAAACTGGAAACCGCCAGAATAAAGTCATTGTCAATAGCACTTTAGATAGTATTGAGATTCGTGAAATTGTAATGGACAATGGAAAAGATGAACAGATACGATTGAAAGGACAACTAGCGGATTCTACTTTTAAAGATTTAGAACTGCAGTTTAAAATTGTTTCTTTAAATAAAATAACCCCAGCTATAGATAGCTTGAAGCTAGATGGACAAGTAGATGGTTTTTTAAATATCCTCCAGAAAGAAGGAAAATACCTTCCCTCATCAAGTCTAGATATTACTGATTTTTCAGTAAACGACATGCGTATGGGCGATATGGAAGTGGTTGTTTTTGGTAATAATGACCTCACCGAGTTTGGGGTAAATACTTGGCTTACAGAAGATGGGCAAGAACGATTTAGTGTAAGTGGTAAAATCAATAATTCCAAAACCGAAACTACACTAGATTTACTAGCTTCTCTAAATGAGTTTAAAATGGAACCGTTTGCTCCCTTGGGAGAAGATATTATTTCTAATATAAGAGGACTTCTGAGCGGAAACGTTCGAATAACCGGTGATGCTAATAGTCCAAAATTCAATGGTTCATTGACCATGAATGAGGCAGGTATAGGAATACCCTACTTAAATGTGAATTACGATTTTGCACCATTATCTAGGGTAAGTTTATATGACCAAACTTTTTATTTTGATAATGTGGTTTTGAACGATGTCATTTTTGATACTAGGGCCACTTTAGATGGAACTATTAGCCATACTGATTTTAGCGATTGGAGACTAGGTTTGAACTTGAGCACAAACAATGACCGTTTCTTAATTTTAAATACGGAATTTGATGAAGACGAACTCTATTATGGAACTGGTTTTGTAAATGGTAAAGGTAGTATTTTTGGTTCTACAAATGCGTTGAACATTGAGTTTGATGGTGCATCGGCGCGTGGTACTCAATTGAAAATCCCGTTAAGTGATGTAACCAGTGTTGGCGATTATTCATTTATTAATTTCATTGAGAAAAATAGAAGTAACGTCGTTGTTGGTGAACGAGTATTAGATGATTATCAAGGTTTGGAACTTGCTTTTGATTTAGCCGTAACACCAGATGCTGAAGTCGAGATAGTGGTGGATAGAGAAAGCGGTAGTACCTTAAAGGGCACTGGTGAAGGGCTTTTATTATTTGAAATAAACACTAATGGAAAGTTCAATATGTTTGGTGAATTTATTGTTGTTACTGGTGAATATCGTTTTAGAAGAGCTGGGCTAATTGATAAAACTTTTACCGTAAGACCAGGGGGTAATTTAATATGGCAAGGTGATCCATTATCTGCTGAACTATCTCTAGATGCTGTATACGCCTTAAATGCAAACCCAGCACCATTGTTGGATAATCCAGGTAATATCTCTCGAAGAATACCAACTGAAGTCGTGGTTAGATTGGATGGGGAATTGGAAAGCCCTACCATTGATTTCAATATTGAATTCCCAGGTACTAATAGTGTAATTAAGTCAGAGTTAGAGTATCGACTTCAAGACCCTACTATAGAAAGTAACAACGCATTTTTCTTATTGGCTCAAGGCACATTTATCAATAACCAAACAGGATTGAACCAACAAGCCGTGACGGGTAATTTGATACAAACCGCATCCGGTCTTCTAAACCAAGTGCTGGGGGGCAATGATGGTAAGTTCAATTTCGGGCTTTCTTATGAACAGGGTTTTGAAGACGTTAACGCCGGTATAAATACAGAAGACCGTATAGGAGTTACAGTATCCACACAAATATCAGACCGTGTTTTGGTCAACGGACGAGTGGGCGTACCTGTGGGAGGAGCCACAGAAACGGTTATTGCTGGTGATGTTGAAATACAAGTATTATTGAATGAGGAAGGTACGTTGAGTGCGAAGTTTTTTAATAGACAAGGTGAGATTCAACAATTTTTAGCGGAACAACAGGGCAATACACAAGGCATTGGTTTATCGTACCAAGTAGACTTCAATAATTTTAAGGAATTAATGACCAAAATTTTTAAATCAAAAGAGCGCGAAGTTTTACCAAAAGATGAATCTCAATCAAACTCAAATATTATGGGTAAGGATAGTTTGATTCGGTTTAAAACCAAAAAAGAGGTTCCACAATAGTAAAAATAGCGAAAGCCCCTTAAAAAATAGTATAAATGACTATACGAAATCGTTTGCGGTCTGTATATCTATCAAATTAGTGAGTACGTCATTTTTTTATTAAGATAAGTTTGCTAGTTTTGACCTCTCAAAACGAAAAATGGCCAATAAAATCAGCAAAATCGCAGTATTAACTTCTGGAGGAGATTCCCCGGGAATGAACGCTGCCATACGATCTGTTGTTCGTACGTGTGCCTTTATGAAGATGGAATGTGTTGCGGTATATCGTGGCTATCAAGGAATGATAGATGGAGATTTTAAACCAATGAATGCCCGAAGCGTTAATAACATTATTAATAAAGGGGGTACTATTTTAAAGTCTGCTAGATGTGAAGAGTTTAGAACTCCTGAAGGTCGCAAGAAAGCTCATGAGCAGCTTTTAAAAGAAGGTATAGATGCATTTGTTGTTATTGGGGGAAACGGCAGTTTTGCAGGAGCTCTTAAGCTTAATGAGGAGTTTAACTTTCCTGTCATGGGAATTCCTGGTACGATTGACAATGACATTTTAGGTACTTCATATACTATAGGCTTTGATACAGCAATCAATACTGTAGTTGAGGTTATAGATAAAATTAGAGACACAGCTAGTTCTCATAATCGTTTGTTTTTTGTTGAAGTCATGGGAAGAGATGTGGGTCATATAGCCCTTAATGCTGGTGTTGGAGCAGGTGCCGAAGAAATACTTATTCCTGAACAAAATTTAGGTTTAGAGCGCCTACTCGACTCATTAAAGAGAAGTAAGAAATCTGGCAAATCTTCTAGTATTGTTATCGTAGCTGAGGGAGATAAAACTGGTAAGAATGTTTTTCAATTAAAAGATTATGTAGAAGAACACTTACCGATTTATGATGTCCGAGTCTCCGTTCTTGGTCATATGCAAAGAGGAGGGAACCCCACTTGTTTTGATAGGGTATTGGCAAGTAGAATGGGTGTTAAAGCAGTTGAAGCTTTAATGGAGGATAAAACGAACTATATGGTTGGTATTAGGGATAATAAATTAATATTAACACCAATAAGTGAAGCAATAAAAGCGCACACCCCTGTTGATGAAGAATTAATCAGGGTTTCAGATATAATGACAACTTAAAATATAATTAAACCTTAAAAACAATACAATGGCACAGGTAAAAATTGGTATTAATGGATTTGGAAGAATCGGACGTTTGGTCTTTAGAGCTTCTGTAAAAAGAGATAATGTTGAGGTAGTAGCCATAAACGATTTGCTAGATGTTGAGCATCTGGCATATTTATTAAAGTACGACTCCGTTCATGGAAGATTTGACGGAACGGTTGACGTAAAAGATGGTCATTTGGTTGTAAACGGAAAAACGGTTCGTATTACTGCTGAAAGAGATCCTAAAAATTTAAAATGGGATGAAGTTGGTGCTGATTTAGTTGCTGAGTGTACCGGTATATTCACAACTTTAGAAACTGCACAATACCATATTGATGGCGGTGCTAAGAAAGTGGTGATTTCTGCTCCTTCAAAAGATGCCCCAATGTTTGTAATGGGTGTTAACCATAAAGATGTTAAGGCAAGTGATACAATTGTATCCAATGCTTCATGTACAACAAACTGTTTGGCACCTTTGGCCAAAGTTCTAGACGATAACTTTGGTATTGAAGAAGGCTTGATGACTACCGTACATGCAACAACAGCAACACAATTGACTGTTGATGGCCCATCTAGAAAAGATTATAGAGGTGGTAGAAGTGCAATGCTGAACATTATTCCGGCTTCAACAGGAGCCGCAAAAGCCGTAACTAAAGTGATTCCTTCTTTAGTAGGTAAACTTACAGGTATGGCCTTTAGAGTTCCTACTGCTGACGTGTCAGTTGTAGATTTGACGGTGCGTTTAGAGAAAGAGACTTCTTACGAAGAGATTAAAAAAGTGTTTAAAGCTGCATCTGAAGGCGAAATGAAAGGTGTTCTTGGTTATACTGAAGATGCGGTAGTTTCTCAAGATTTTGTGTCAGATGCGCACACTAGTATTTTTGATGCTGGAGCAGGAATTGAGTTAAATTCAAAATTCTTCAAACTCATTTCTTGGTATGATAATGAGGCTGGTTTTTCAAACAAAATGCTTGATTTAGCTTCTCATATCTCTGACTTATAATAAATAATATAGTTCATATATTCCTGAAAATTTGGTTAATTTCCTTATTTTCAGGAATATTTATTTTTAAGAAATTATGGTTTTAATCGTTGATAGTGGAGCAACAAAATCTGATTGGATAGCTCTAAGTGAGCAAGGGGAACAACTCTTTGTGACCCAAACTTTAGGGCTTAGCCCAGAAGTATTGACGCGAGAAGTAATTGAAGATCGATTAGCCAATAATTTTGAACTTTCTAAGAACAAGGAGGAAGTCTCTCAACTTTACTTTTATGGAGCAGGCTGCGGCACAGACCGCATGAAAAAGTTTTTGAAGGAAATTTTTAAAGACTTTTTTCCTAATTCTAAAACAGAAGTCAGAGAAGATACATTTGCAGCCATTTATTCGACCACTAAAATTGGTCACCAAGGTATTGTATGTATTCTTGGCACTGGCTCTAATTGTAGTTATTATGATGGCCATCAACTTTTTCAAAAAGTAACTTCACTTGGCTATATTTTAATGGATGACGGAAGTGGAAATTTCTTTGGCAGAAAATTACTTCGAGACTATTACTTTCACAAAATGCCACAAGACTTGGGTATTAAATTCGCCAAAGAATATGAGTTGGATGCAGATGTTATCAAAGATCATCTGTATAAGCAGCCAAACCCAAATACCTATCTAGCTACTTTTGCGCGCTTTATTATTGAAAATAAAGAACATCCCTACTGTCGTGGTGTTATTGATAAAGGCTTTCAGCAATTTGTAAATAATTACATTATGCAATTTGAGTTAGCGACAAAAGTGCCAATCAATTTTGTTGGTAGTATAGCACATTTTTTACGAGAAGAATTGACTACCGTAATTGAGCGCAACGATTTAATACTTGGTGTCATTCGTCAAAGACCAATTGAAGGTTTAGTCGAATTTCATAAAAGCACTATTTAACCGCAATCATAGAGATTTCTACATTTACAAACATAGGGAGGTTGGCAACCTCAACTGTTTCCCTGGCTGGTGCGGTATCGGGATTGAAGTGATTACCATACACTTCATTTACTTGTGAAAACTGGTGCATATCTTTAAGAAATATTGATGTTTTTACAACATTCTCAAAGGTCATATCAGCTTGCTCTAAAATTGCTTTTAAGTTTTGCATGCATTGTTCCGCTTCTAACTTCACATCGCCTTTTACCAATTCACCAGTAGAAGGGTTTATAGGTGTCTGACCTGAAATATATAAAGTGTCCTTAATTAAAATAGCTTGATTATACGGTCCAATAGGCGCTGGTGCTTTAGCGGTCGTTATTATTTTTTTCATAAGTTCAAATTAAGTGTATTTGTACAAATTTAAGTCAGAAATTCAAAATTTCATTTCAACCGTCAACCGTCAACCGTCAACGAATTAAGCGCTGACTTCTATTTTCCCATTTTAAATCACTAAGTAGAGAACTACTTATTCCGATAAAGAAAAACCAATTTTCATTTCTTCCAAAGGGTACCCAGTCAAATCGTAAGTCAAAACTTTTTAGATTTCGTTTAAACCCTAATTGGGTCTGAGCAAAACCATTATTTATAAAGTCATAACCAGAGCTTACCCGAACATCCCATCTTGGTGAGAGTTCAACATTACCCGAAAACATTAGGTTAGCTCTATTAATTTCATCTTGCCGATTCGTATTATTATAACTCATACCAAATCGCATACTTAAATCCCAAGGTAATTTATTTCCGTAAAGCGGGTTTTCAATATCTTCTTCAGCCTTTCTATCATTACTGGGTCGATTATCTCGACCAAAACCAAAAAGATCGTCGGTACTACCGCCACTTGCTGCGCGATATTCATCACTTACCTCTTTGGCTTCATCAACTTCTTCTTTATTCTTTCCAAATATGGCGCTGCTTAAAGAATAAGAAACATCAAAACGGCCTGTGGTAAATCGTAATAAACTGCCCCCATTTTTTACATTTAAAGTGTTGATACGTCTTCCATTATTATCAATGGAATATGGATCTAATGTTCCGGCAAAATTAATACTCATTTTATTATCGAATAAACTTGTGGCTCCGTTCATACTGATAGGTGCCAACTTTAGGGAATCTGCTTCAAAATTATACGAGGTCGAAAAGTTGAGGTTTTTTAAAATGGATACTTTTTTTGGTTCCAGAGCAGTAGAATCTTTGTCTCTAACTTTAGCTTCTAAGGTGTTTTGGAGTGAGAATGTCATAGAATTACCCCTAGTCAGACTTGGCGCCCCATTGAGAGTCCCTTCAAATCGACTGTATTGTATTTCTTCGCCATCAAAGTTTTCATAAGTATCATAAAATTGCTCGAAAGAAGGAGTGTATCCCCATCCAACCTGAGGCCTTATCACATGTCGTATTGCCTGTATTTTTTTATCTTCTCCAAAATTGAAAGTTCCGTAGAGCGTGGTTCCAATACTAGCGCTTAGCCCATATCTGTTATAACGATCAAATCCGGCAATAGTATCTAAAACAACTTCTCTATTACTTTCTGGGTCGTCAGGATCTAGTCCGCGACGAAAAGTTTCAAACGTCCAAACATCTTCATAATTACCACCAACGGTAACACTAAAATACTTGGCAACTTTAAAATTAGTACTTAGGGGTAATGTATGCCTTGCACCAATGCGAACATCTTCAAACATTCTCGACGTGAAAAATAGAGAGTCGGTTGTACTAATTCTATTTTCAGCTCTTAAGTTGTATTGGAAGTTTACATTTTGAATCAGTCCTTTTTTGATTCCATCCCTTTTAGCAAATGGAAAAATACGTTCCATACTTGCATTTAAGGTAGGCAAGGTTAAATTGACTTCCTGCGTTTGGGTATTTTGATTATGGGTCGCCGTTAGACTCATATTTACCGAAGGGTAGTTCGGAAACGTTTTTGAATAGGATATGGAGGATGAAAGGTTATTGTTCTGTGTGTTTTGAACGTTAATTTGATTGAAAGAATTGGTAAAATATTGACTACTTCCCAAATTTACTGAAGCAGAGAACCGTGAATTAGGACTAGCCTTTGCATCTTGAGAATGCGAAATTTGCAAGTTGTACAATGTACTTCTACTAAAATCGTCAAAGCCTTTTTGGCTTCTAATCTGATTCTCAAACCTAAAATTAATTGTGCCTCTGTAGCGGTATCGTTTGACATAGTCAGAACGCATTCGAAATCCATAACTGCCATTAGTGAAAAAATCACCAAGCACACTCAAATCAACATATTCATTAATAGGGAAATAATATCCTCCATTTTGTAAAAAATACCCTCTGTTGGGGTCATTTCCAAAGGTTGGAAAAATCAGTCCTGCGGTACGCCCAGTTGTTAACGGAAAATAAGCAAAAGGCAGTGCAATAGGTGTAGGCACATCTACCAAATAGAAATTACTGAATCCAGCTATGATTTTCTTTCCAGGTACGAATTTGGCTTTTCTTATTCTAATATAATAATCGGGGTCAATGGTATCTTTTGAAGTAGTTAACTTTCCATCTTTTAAAAAGTAAACAGAGTCATTTTCTTTCTTTGTTATATCTGCCAAGACTTTCATAGCATCGCTGCCAAGTGACCCTGCACCTGCTTGTTGCTCTGTTCTTGAATTCCAGATTAGCGCTTTTTGGGTATCAAAATTAAAACGAATAGAATCAGGAATTACCACTTGATCCCCCTGTTTAAAATAGGGTAATTGCGAATAAACCCCTGTAGAATCTTTTAAACGACCAGCGTACACCTCATTTTTTACATAATCCATTATGATAATACCTGCTTTTAACTCTGTATCTTGATAATAAATTTCTGCTTCGTTGTAGAGGTATATTTTGTTGTCTTTTTGACTCAGTTTCACATAATCTTTTGCCTTGTATTTTATTTTATCCAATAATAAAGGTTTCTTTCCTACAGTAGAGTCAATCTGAGTTGAATCACTTGATATTGAATCATTTACAATTGGAAGTGGCATCAAAGGAGCTCTTATTGTATCTTTAATGGCCTTAATGGGTAGGGGTACAATAGGGTTTTCTTGAGCAACTATTGAACCCGTCGCAAAAACCAGCAGGAATAGGAAAAGATAAAGATGTTTGTTTGCTTGCAACGTGATAAATCCTATTTTTGTAGTAGGTTGGCTCAGTTTTTGAAGCTCAAACTTACATATATTTTTTATTCTGTTAATTGCGCATTACCATAAATTTAACCTTGACAGGGTAGTAAAAATAAGCTGTTCTTATGATTAAAACTCGGTTCATTTCCATCTTTCTATTTGCATTTGTTTTTCTTTTTTGCTCTTTCATTAGCAATAGTTATGAAGTAAATCCAAAAAACAAATTTGTAGTTGTTTTAGATGCAGGTCATGGTGGTCATGACCCAGGAAACCTTGGCAATGGTTATTTAGAAAAAAATATAGCTCTTGATATTGTTTTACAAGTAGGTAAGGTTTTAGAGAAGAACCCTGATATTAAGGTTTTATATACTCGTAAGGACGATACTTTTGTTGATTTGTTTAAAAGAGGAGAAATTGCCAACCAGGCAAATGCAGACTTATTTGTTTCCGTTCATTGCGATTCGCATAACTCTGATGCATATGGTGCCGGTACTTTTGTTTTAGGGCTTCATGCCAATAAACAAAATTTTGAGGTAGCTAAAAAGGAAAACTCAGTAATCTATCTTGAAGACAATTATGAGCAAAAGTATGCCGAGTATGATATTAATTCTCCAGAATCTGTAATCGGTTTAACTATAATGCAAGAAGAGTTTTTAGACCAAAGCATTGAACTGGCCAAATTGTTACAGGTTAATTTTACTTCTAAATTGAGCAGGAGAGATCGTAAAGTAAAACAAGCTGGTTTTATAGTATTACATCAGACTTTTATGCCAAGTGTTCTAATAGAAACTGGTTTCTTGACGAATAAAAACGAAGGCTCTTATTTAAATTCTGATAAGGGTAAAAAAGAGATGGGTACAGCAATCGCCAATTCTATACTGACTTATAAAGATGGGGTGGAAGCAAATCTTGAACCTTTGACCATTTCAGAAAATACACCAATAGCAAAGGAGGATAATACTATTGAGAAGAATCCAAAAACGCCTATTAAAAAAGAAAGTGTTGAAAGTAAAGTAGTTTCAACCACTGAAAAATTAGATAATAAAACAACCGATGCGTCTAAGGTTGTAGAGAAAAAGGAGGAGGCTATTGTAGAACCAATTATTACTCCTGAAAAACGAAAGAGTGAAATTATCTTTAAGGTACAATTGATGGCAAGTTCTAAAGTGGTTCCATTAAAAGCTGAAAATTTTAAGGGGCTGAGAACTATGTCTAAAGAATCCTTTAATAATTTATATCGCTATATGTATGGCAATACAAATTCTTATGAAGAAGCTAAATTGCTGAAATTAAAAGCAGATGTTAAAGGGTATACTACTTCATATATAGTAGCTTACAAGCAGGGCAAGCGAGTTCCCTTAAAAGAAGCTTTAAAATGAATATTGTCATTTTAAGTTGGTCTTAAAAATATTCCTAATTTTGTTTAGAACAGTAAATCGAAGCTTTTGAAATTATCTAGGGAAGTTAAGACCGGAATTTTAGTCATATTAGGAATTCTTGCTGTAGTCTTTGGCTTTAGTTATTTAAAATCTTCCTCTTTTTTTGACAATTCTTCCACATTTTATGCGGTTTATGACAATGTAGGCGGCCTGCAAAGCGGAACACAAGTGTCTATAAACGGGCTTGTTGTGGGCAATGTTAGCAGTATCCGATTTAAAGATGATCAATTTAAATCAGTGGTGACTTTCAGTATTAATGAAGGTTACGGATTTTCTAAAAATAGCTTGGCTGAGATTTATGATACAGGTATCATAGGAGGCAAGGGTGTACAGGTGATTCCGGTATTCGACGGTGCGCCTTTAGCTAAATCAGGTGATACCTTACAGTCGAGTGTTAAACCTGGGATTACAGATTTAGTACAAGAAAAATTAACGCCATTACAAATGAAGGTTGAAGGAGCAGTTACGAACGCAGATTCACTTTTAATGAATGTAAATGATGTACTAGATGCTAGAACAAAGTTAGAATTACGACAGAGTATTGCAGGCTTAAATAAACTAGTTTCCTCTTTTCAGTTGAGCGCTAATGCTTTAAATCAAGTTTTATCGACTAATCAAAAAGAATTGGATAGCTCTATAAAAAACGTAAATACTATAACTTCAAATTTTGCGAAGTTATCAGAAGAGTTATCAAAAAGTGACCTAGCAGGGACGATTAGAGGATTACAAGGTACTGTCGATAATTTGAATAGCCTTCTTTCAAAAATTGAAAAAGGTGAAGGGTCTTTAGGAAAATTAGCTAATGATGATGAATTTTACAATAACCTCTCAAACGCCTCAAGAGAGCTCGATTTACTGCTTCAAGATTTCCGTTTGAATCCAAAGCGATATGTTAATGTGTCCGTTTTTGGTAAAAAACAAAAAGATTACGAGTTACCAGAAAATGACCCTGCGGCTACTAAAGAAAATTAATACATGGAGTATATTCCGAATATCATTTTTGCAATTGCCTTAGTCTTTGGTTTCGGTTTCTTTGCGAAGAACGTCAAGAAACTTTCAAGAAACATTAAACTAGGTCGTGATGTTGATGTAAGTGAAAATAAATCCCAGCGATGGAAGAATATGGCTAAAATAGCACTTGGTCAATCTAAAATGGTAGTGCGACCTATAGCGGGTTTAATGCACATTATTGTTTATGTGGGTTTTGTTATCATTAATATTGAAGTTTTAGAAATTATTATTGATGGTCTTTTAGGTACCCATAGAATATTTGCCCCCCTTGGTGCAGTTTATGATTTTCTAATAGGTTCTTTTGAAATCTTGGCCTTTTTGGTCATTGTTGTAGTTGTTGTTTTTTGGTTAAGACGAAATATCATCAAATTGAAACGTTTTATAAAACCAGAAATGGAGGGTTGGCCAAAGAAAGATGGTAATCTGATATTATATATTGAATTGGTTTTGATGGTTCTGTTTTTGACAATGAATGCTTCGGATTTTAAATTACAAGAATTAGGTGCAGCGCATTATGAAAAGGCTGGAGCTTTTCCAATAAGTCAATTTATCGTACCATTATTTGATGGAATGTCAATTTCAAGTTTAATATTGGTCGAGAGGATTACTTGGTGGCTACATATTTTAGGGATTTTGTTTTTTTTGAATTATTTATATTATTCAAAGCATTTACACATTCTTTTGGCGTTTCCTAATACGTATTACGGAAAGTTAAAACCACAAGGTACTTTTACTAATGTTGAGGCTGTCACCAATGAGGTGAAGTTAATGCTAGACCCTTCTGCGGATCCTTTTGCTTTACCGGCTGAAGATGCTGAAGAACCTGAGAAGTTTGGTGCATCTGATGTTCAAGATTTAAACTGGGTTCAGTTGTTAAATGCTTACACCTGCACAGAGTGTGGAAGATGTACTTCAGAATGCCCTGCGAACCAAACTGGTAAAAAACTATCGCCACGTAAAATTATGATGGATACACGTGACAGATTGGTAGAGGTAGGTAATAATATTGATGCCAATAAAGGAATTTTTGTCCCCGATGGTAAACAGCTTTTAGATGATTATATCTCAAAAGAAGAACTTTGGGCCTGTACGACCTGCAATGCTTGTGTAGAAGCTTGTCCTGTAAGCATCGACCCCTTGTCCATTATAGTAGAAATGCGGAGGTATTTGGTTATGGAGCAATCAGCCGCACCGACAGAGTTAAATAACATGATGTCGAATATAGAGAATAATGGCGCTCCATGGCCTTACAATCAGCAAGACCGATTGAATTGGGTAAACGAATAAATCTAGAGAGATGAGTGAAAAACTTGTAGTAAAAACTATGGAAGAATTTGTGGCTCAAGGTCAACAGCCCGAAATTTTATTCTGGGTTGGTTCAGCGGGTAGCTATGATGATAGAGCCAAAAAGATTTCTAGAGCTTTTGTGAAAATATTAAATAAAGCCAATGTCGAATTTGCAGTCTTAGGAGCGGAAGAAAGTTGCACGGGAGATGTGGCAAAACGAGCTGGAAATGAATTTTTATTTCAGATGCAGGCTATGATGAATATTGAGGTGTTAAATACCTATGAAATAAAACGTATTGTTACCTGTGATCCACATTCGTTCAATACCTTGAAGAACGAATACCCTAGTTTGGGAGGTAATTATGAAGTTACACACCATACGCAATATATCAAAGAATTGATAGATGGAGGACGTCTTTCAGTTGAAGGACAGGTTTACAAAGGAAAAAAAATAACATTTCATGACCCTTGTTATTTAGGTAGGGCAAATTCGGTTTATGATGCACCAAGGGAAATTCTAAAACAGACAAATGCCGAAATCACAGAAATGAAAAGGCATAAAAAAAATGCGCTGTGCTGCGGTGCGGGTGGGGCACAAATGTTCAAAGAACCAGAGAGCGGTGATATGGATATCAATGTACTCCGAACGAAAGATGCTTTAGAAACTAATGCCAATATCATAGCAACAGGATGTCCATATTGTAATACAATGATGACAGATGGTATTAAGGCCCACCAAAAGGAAAATAGCGTTGAAGTGTTGGATGTTGCCGAACTAATAGCAAATTCAATTTAATATGTTGATAGATTTTAAAGAACTCCCCGATAATGCAAGAATTTGGATTTATCAAAGCAATCGAAGTTTTTCAAAAGATGAATTAGTAGAAATACAAAAAAGTCTTAGCGATTTTTTAAACCAGTGGACGGCACACGGCAGTGATTTAAAAGCAGGTTTTGAAATCAAGTACAAACGATTTTTAACTATCGGTTTGGATCAAGCTCAAGCAAGCGCTTCTGGTTGTTCTATTGACGCATCAGTACATTTTATACAAGCTTTAGAAAAAAAATATAATGTTGATTTGTTGGATAAAATGAATGTGTCCTATAAACAAGGGGAATTCGTAGCTTACAAAACTCTGGTTGACTTTAAAAAGATGGCAAAACAACGTGCAGTATCAAAAAACACGGTAGTTTTTAATAATTTGGTAACCACAAAACAAGAATATTTGGAAAACTGGGAAGTTCCGGCTTTTGAGAGTTGGCACGGACGATTCATGTGAACTTTATCCCAAAAACTCTTGATTTCCCCTATTTTCTTTACTTTCTTCGACGAAATACAATATTTTTAATTGCTATAAGTTGATTCCCTAGACGATTTAGTATGTATAGAAAATTTTACTTGACCTTATTTTTACTGGTTTTCTACTATTCTTTTGCTCAGGTTAGCCCCTTAGTAACTGTTGATACATTGGCACAAGAGAGTTGGGTTTGCGCTACATATGAAGCGATGACTATTGACGAGCGAGTAGGACAACTTTTTATGGTAAGTATGGCTTCTAATCAAAATAAAGCCGCCACAGACAAAATAGAACAGCTTATTAGAGAACATCATATAGGTGGTGTAATCTTTTCAAAGGGCGGCCCAGTAAGACAAGCAAGACTTACAAATACCTATCAAAAAGCGTCCAAAACACCTTTAATGATTGGTATGGATGCTGAATGGGGATTGGCCATGCGACTCGATTCTACCTATGCCTTTCCTTGGAACATGACTTTGGGCGCGATTCAAAATGATTCAATAGTTTATCAAGTTGGGCACCAAATCGGAAAACACGCCAAAAGATTGGGTGTTCATATCAATTTTGCTCCAGATATAGATATCAATATAAATCCTAAAAACCCAATCATAGGCAATCGTTCTTTTGGGGAGGATAAATTTAACGTATCAAAAAAAGGAATTGCTTTTATGAAAGGTATGGAAAGTGCTGGGGTTTTGTCATCCGGCAAACATTTTCCTGGTCATGGTGATACTGCTACTGATTCGCATCATTCCCTACCATACCTAGATTTCACAAGAGAACGGTTAGATAGTATTGAAATCTACCCCTACAAACAACTTATTGGCAATGGGCTAAGTAGTGTTATGGTAGCACATTTGGATATCCCCAGTCTTGAAAAACGAGAAGGTTTTCCATCTTCCCTTTCAAAACCAATTATAACAGATATTCTCAAAAACGAACTAGGCTTTAAAGGACTTGTTTTTACTGATGCCTTGAACATGAAAGCCGTCTCAGAGTTCGCACCTGATGGTGAAGTAGAACTTTCAGCTTTTATGGCAGGTAATGATATGTTATTGATGCCAGTAGATTTGATTAATGCTAAAGAAAAAATAGTTAAAGCTTATAACAAAGGAAAGATCACTGAAGAAAGGTTATCTGAATCGGTAAAGAAAATTTTGATGGCAAAGTATAAGGTTGGCCTAAATAATTACCTGCCCATCAAGCTTGATGACCTTTATCAAGATTTAAATACCATTGAAGATGACTTAATCTACGAAAGGGCAATAGAGCATGCCATTACTGTGATTAAAAATAGGTTTTCATTGTTACCCATGAGAAAGCTGGAAAAAAAGAAAATTGCTTATGTACGTTTTGGAGAAGAATCAGGAGAATATTTTATAAATACCCTAAAAAAGTATGGAGATGTCACAGAGGTTGCTGCCAAGGATATTGCATCCTACAAAGAGAAATTAAAAGAATTTAATTTGGTAATCATTGGGCTGCACAAAAGCAATGAAAGCCCTTGGAAGAGTCATAAATTTTCTCAAAACGAGCTTTTCTGGCTTCAAGAAATTTCAAGAATGCGGACTAGCAATACCATCCTATCAGTATTCACAAAACCTTACGCTTTACTTGATGTGGTAAATTTTGACACTATTGATGCTGTGATTGTTGGTTATCAAAATAGCAAGCTTGCACAAGAAAAGACTGCTCAAGCTATTTTTGGAGCCATTGAGACAACTGGGCGTTTACCTGTTTCAGCAAATTGGGTCTTTCCAATGAATTCAGGTACCGATACTCCGTCAATAGAACGTTTAGGATATAGCATCCCCGAACGCGTAGGGTTGGATTCTAAAAAGCTGGCAAAAGTTGATAGTTTAATGATAAGTGGTATTGACTCAATGATGTACCCAGGGGCTCAGGTTTTAATAGCTAAAAGAGGGAAAGTAGTTTACAATAAGAGTTTCGGTAAGCCTACATATAATTCGACCGATAGTATTACCGAGAATCATATGTATGATTTGGCATCGTTGACTAAAATTTTGGGCACACTTCCTATGATTATGAAAATGGAAGAGGAAACAAAGATTCGATTAAATGATACATTTCAAGATTTGATTCCTGATTATAAAGATTCGGAATTAAAGGATGTTACAGTGTTAAAAGCATTATCACATTACGGACGCTTGCCTTCATGGATTGCTTTTTATGTAAGTACACTTGATAAAAATAGAAAGCCTTCTGAAGAATTTTATAAAAGCTTTCCTACCGAAGAATACTCTATTAAGGTTAGTGATGGTCTTTACCTTGCCAATGTGTATCAAGATTCTATCTACAATCGAATTGGTCGACAAGAGTTGAAATCAAACCGTTATCGCTATAGTGATGTCGCTTATTATGTATTCAAAAAGTATATTGAAGATACCTATGGTAATTCACTCGATGTTTTGGTAGATGATTTTTTATATAAATCATTAGGTGCAACCCATACGACATACAACCCTATTGAGAAGTTTGAAAAAAATCATATCGTACCTACTGAAGAGGATAATTATTTTAGATATCAAACAATACAAGGTTATGTACATGATATGGGGGCTGCTATGCAAGGTGGAGTAGGTGGGCATGCTGGATTGTTCAGTAATACCAATGATGTTGCCAAAATAATGCAGATGTATTTACAAGGTGGCTATTACGGAGGAGAGCGTTTTCTTGATGAGCGAACCGTAAAAAAGTTTAATACCTGTTACTTCTGTCACAAAGATGTTAGACGGGGCGTAGGTTTCGACAAACCTCAATTAGAAGATAAGGGTCCAACATGTGGTTGTGTTTCTCGAAAGAGTTTTGGTCATAGTGGATTTACGGGTACATATACCTGGGCAGACCCAGAAGAAGAATTGGTTTACGTTTTTCTATCGAATAGAACGTACCCTAGCATGCGAAATAGTCTTTTGGTGAAGTCTGGACTTAGAACACGTATTCAACAAGTCATTTATGATTCTATTATCAATTAATCAATAATTAAAGGCCTAATTTTATAGTTATGAAAATAGCCATAGTTTGTTACCCTACCTTTGGCGGTAGTGGTGTAGTAGCAACAGAATTAGGTATCGCATTGGCAGAAAGAGGGCATGAGGTACATTTTGTTACCTATCGTCAGCCGGTTCGATTAGAGTTATTGAATAATAACATACATTTTCATGAAGTTCATGTGCCAGAATACCCACTTTTTAGATATCAACCCTATGAATTGGCACTGTCAAGTAAATTGGTAGATACCATAAAGTTGTATGGAATTGAATTATTACATGTACATTATGCCATTCCGCATGCATATGCTGGGTATATGGCCAAAAAGATGTTGAAAGAAGAAGGAATCTACATTCCCATGATAACCACACTTCACGGTACCGATATCACTTTGGTCGGAAATCATCCTTTTTACAAATCTGCCGTAACGTTCAGCATTAATAAATCAGATGTAGTGACTTCAGTTTCGGAAGATTTAAAACATAAAACATTAGAGATTTTTGATGTTGAAAAAGACATCAACGTCATTCCTAATTTCATTGATAGTAAAAAGTATAGTTCAGGCTATACAGATTGTCAACGGTCTTTGATGGCAAATGAAGATGAAAAAATAATTACTCACATTAGTAATTTTAGAAAGGTAAAGCGAATACCTGATGTTATTAAAGTTTTCCATAAAGTACAGAAAGAGGTGCCATCTAAATTGATTATGGTAGGTGAAGGGCCTGAAAAGGAATATGCTGAACAATTATGTGAAGAACTTGGTCTTACAGACAACGTACTTTTCTTAGGAAATAGTAATGAAATAGATCGCATTCTATGCTTTTCTGACTTGTTTTTACTACCCTCAGAAACTGAAAGTTTTGGACTTGCAGCTTTAGAAGCTATGATAAATAAAGTTGCCGTTATTTCAAGTAATACTGGTGGTATACCAGAAGTGAATAAACAAGGAGTAACAGGCTTTTTAAGTGATGTTGGCGATGTAAATGATATGGCTAAGAACGCTATTCACCTTTTAAGTGATGATAAAACTCTAGAAAAGTTTAAAGAAAATGCTAGTAAATTGGCTTCAGAGTTTGATATCTTGAATATACTTCCATTGTATGAAGAGGTTTATGAAAGAGCATATAAGTCACGATTTAAAAACTCATATTAATCTATGTTTCGTCTTATACTAATAGTTGTTGTTTTTGCCTTTTCTTGTAAAAGCCAGAAAAATGAGCAGCAAGGCCCAGTTATGAATGAAGATAATGACTTAATCTTATTGCTTGAAGACGCTTATTTCCCTGCAGACGTACCCTTAACTATGACTGTAAATAATCAAAAATCATTAAATAGCTTCTTCGCAAAGGTGAACACAACTAGAAAGCCCGGTATTCCTGTTCCAACAGTCGATTTTGATAAAAAAATGGTTATTGTTGTTTGTGCTGGAGAACAAAAGGGCATTGAATCCCTTCAACTTCTTAAAACAAATGAAACTGAAAGTAGAATTGAAATCGAGATGATACTGATAAAA
>Ga0316204_10004725_pt1 | contig 23926 bp, 23 predicted proteins | sample 6monrhotite_MG_2_FD_205661 | JGI IMG/M metagenome (GOLD analysis project Ga0316204, IMG submission 205661) | Microbial mat bacterial communities from mineral coupon in-situ incubated in ocean water Damariscotta River, Maine, United States -... | ecosystem: Environmental > Aquatic > Marine >... | reverse complement strand
CGGGTGAGGCAAATCTTCATAAAGAAGAGCTAGAGTTTAAAGATATTGAGTTAAAAACACGTTCATACAAATAAGAGAGATATGTCAGATAAAACAATGAACTTAACACTAAAGATTTGGCGTCAAAAAGATGCAAAATCTACTGGTAAAATGGAATCATATCCAATTTCAGGAATTTCTGAACACATGTCTTTCTTAGAAATGTTGGATGTATTCAATGAAGAGCAAATCAATAAAGGGCAAGAGCCGGTTGCTTTCGATCACGATTGTAGAGAAGGAATCTGCGGTATGTGCTCACTTCAAATTAACGGAGAAGCACACGGGCCTGATAGAGGAGTAACTACTTGCCAACTACACATGAGAATGTTCAAAGATGGAGATACCATTACTATTGAGCCTTTTAGAGCGACAGCATTCCCTGTAATTAAAGACTTAGTGGTTGACAGAACTGCTTTTGATAGAATTCAACATGCTGGTGGTTTCGTTTCTGTGAACACTTCTGGTAATACTCAAGATGCAAACGCATTGCCAGTTCCAAAAGCTGATGCAGATAACGCATTTGACGCGGCAACTTGTATTGGATGCGGGGCGTGTGTGGCTTCTTGTAAAAATGCTTCAGCAATGTTATTCGTTTCAGCTAAAGTTTCTCAATTCGCTCTATTACCTCAAGGTAAAGTTGAAGCGAAAGATAGAGTACTTAACATGGTGAATCAAATGGATCTTGAAGGATTTGGTAACTGTACTAATACTGGAGCTTGTGAAGTTGAATGTCCTAAAGGAATTTCTTTAGATAACATTGCAAGAATGAACAGAGAATATATGAAGGCGGCAATCACAAAAGATTAGTCAACCCTCAAAGAATATATAAAAGTGGTCTTCATTATGAATGACCACTTTTTTTGTACCTTGATTTTAGATGTTTCCAAGCGAGATTCGAAATAAGAATGTATTAATTGCGCCACTAGATTGGGGCATGGGTCATGTGACTCGCTCACTTGCTTTGATGAATCAATTAATTGAGAACGGAAATCAGTTGGTATTTGCAGGAACCGAAGAACAAATTCGAATTGCGAAGCAAGATTTGCCTGAACTAGCATACGAATTGATTGCTGGTTATGAAATAACTCTAGATTCTGCAAAATCTACCTATTGGCAAATGATATTGCAATCTGCAAAAATGCAGAGAACAATTAAACAAGAAGAAGAGGTTGCAGAAATGCTCGCGAGTAAACACCAAATTGACATCATTATTTCAGATAATCGATATGGATTCAGATCTGAGAAATGTGATAACATCATTTTAACTCATCAACTATCACCTCCACTGCCTGCGCTAAGAAAAGCGGTCGCTTCAAAAGTTATCAAATGGGTGAATAAATTTAATTTTTGCTGGATTCCGGATAATAAAGTGAATCCTATTTGTGGAGATTTAAATGAAGTTGATCTTAAGATTCCGAAGTTGAGTATTGGTTTATTGAGTAGGCTGAAATTTCAAGAAGTCGAGAAAAAAATTGATTTGCTATTCATCTCATCAGGTCCTGAACCTGAAAGATCAAAGTTTGAAAAATCTCTGCTATCAATATTAAAGTCATCTGGGCTTTCATTTAAAGCGGTTGGTCAATCTGGGATTGAAGAAGAGTTCTATGTAAATAACCCTTCGGCGCAGGAATTAGAAAAACTCATCAACTCTTCAAAAAAAGTAATTAGCAGAGCAGGTTATACGACAATTATGGAACTGTCTCATTTAAAATCGACAGCCATTCTTGTTCCTACCAACGGTCAATACGAACAAGAGTTTCTTGCTTCAACTGTAAAAAATGATCAGTTTGTTTTTGCATCAGAAGATGCGCTAATTGAGAATTTCACAGCATTTGTCGATTAAAATCAGATTTTTAACGTAAAAAATAGGTCTTTAAGCGTAGTTTTTGCTACTTTCGGATTAAAACCTAATACTAGTTACATGAATGACTTGGTAGAACTTAAAAAGGCTTCTATTGAAAAGCAAGAGCCAGATGTTTTAATAACAAGGTATAGAGATGGAGTTTCCATCTCTGAGGCTGATGCAAAAGAGATTGATGGTGCACATCTTACAATGTCTCAAGGTAATGATATGTTCATTATTGTCGATCTTACTTTCGGAGATGCTGCAATATCTTCAGAGGCCGAAGAGTATTTTGTTTATAAAGGCAAGATGATCCCGTATATAAAAGGAATAGCCATTATTTCTAAACACAAGAGTTCGTTTTTCGCAAAACTTTTTGGAAGAAGCTCTAAAACTTTATATCCAACCAAAGAGTTTATTACATTTGAGGATGCTCAAGAATGGTTCGCCAAATTGAGATGAGTCAATAATGAACTTATGCTAAGCGACAAACGATCTACCGATAGCGCAGAGATATATAAAATTGCTTCTGATACTCTTGTAATGAGGTTTAAGACTGATAAATTGGTGGTCTTAGCTGATGTAAAAGAGTTGGATGCTATTTTGTGCGAAGAAGCTAATGGAGAAGATGTATTTGTAATAGTAGATGCTTTAGGGATTCAAAGTAATATGAATACTGAAGCACAAAAGTATTTCTCAAGAGAATCCAAAATTTCAAAATCAACAATTGCGACCGCGGTATTGTTAGATAATCTTCCAATTAGATTAACTGCTTCTGTCTTTATTAAATTTCACAAACCCGTATTTCCGACCAAGATGTTTTCGAATAAAGAAAGTGCATTGAGTTGGTTTGATAAAATCAGAATTCAGAGATTGTAATTACTTATTGCAATCACAAGCAGCTTCGAACTCAATCTTTACCCAAGATAATTTCTCGTTCCATTTTTTCTGAAAACTTTTAGAAAAGTTCAGGCCACTAAGATCTAATGAACGTAAATTTCTTAATTCAGTTAATGCCTCAGGTAAATCCTCAATAGGGTTATACCACATGTCCAAAACGATTAGGTCATGCATCTTCCCAATTTCATCAGGAATTACCTCAATATTGTTTTTGCCTAAAAAGAGATTTCTTAAAGATGTAATAGAAGTCAGTTGAACAGGGAATACTTCAAATTTATTCTTAGTTAAGTCTAGAATCCTTAAATCATCAAACTGAAAAGAAGCATCAATAGTTGTGATTTTATTTTTGGATAGATTAAGTTCTTGAAGATTTTTGAACGAAGACAGCTCCTTTGGGATTTCAGAGAGTTTTTGTTTGCTTAAATCAAGACGATAAACAGAGTCAGGATTAGCTGCTAGTGCTTCCTCCAAACCCTTGTACATTTTGTCTTTTTGGCCAAAACCAGCATTACAAATTAACAGTAGACTTGCCAAAAATATTTTTGCAACTAATTTCATCTTTCATCAATTGTTCTCTGAGCTCCTCAATTCCATTAAAGGTATTCTCATCTCTCACTTTGTCTATTAAATAAACCTCCATCTCTTCACCATAAATATCCTGATCAAATTCAAAAATGTTTATTTCAATTCTTTTTTCTGATTTAGAATTAATCGTTGGTCGAATTCCGATATTCATCATACCATCATAAACAATACCAGAAACTTTGCACTTGACAGCAAATACTCCAGATTCAGGAATTATTTGAGTCTCTGCTAAGTCAGAAAGATTTGCTGTAGGAAAGCCAATTTCTCTTCCGATTTGGTTGCCCTTTACAACTTTACCCTTGAATCTGAATGGTCTTCCTAAATAATGATTGGCAGTTTTTATGTCTCCCGATTTTATAGCTTTTCTTGTTTTTGTTGAACTGACACTAATCTCATCATATCTAAAAGCAGGAATTTCTTGAACTTCGAAATCATAGATCGGCCCCAGTTCATTCAATAACTTAATGTTTCCTTCTCTATTTCTGCCAAAATGATGATTGTATCCAATTGTCATCAGTTTTACATTTAATTTATTCACTAAAATGTCTCTTACAAATTCAGTTGCACTCATGCGAGAAAACTCTTTTGAAAAAGGAAATAAAATTAAATGATCAATCCCTGCTTCTTCCAATCTTTCGATTCTTCGGTCAATGTCTTGAATCAATTCAAGATTATGATCATCAGGATGAAGCACAATTCTCGGGTGAGGATGAAAAGTAAATAATACAGTCTCACCATTAATTCGTTCTGCACTTTTGTTCAAAAAGTCAATGATTTGCTGATGTCCAGAGTGCACTCCATCAAAGGTTCCCAGTGTTAAAACTGGGTTCTTAATAAGCGGAACGTCATCAAGAGAATAATATACTTTCAAAGTTGAAGTTTGTGTCCCAAACAGTATGGGAAAAATCAATGATTCAAAGTTATGGAAAAAACTTCCAACAAAATCTGCTTATATGTATAAAATGAACTAAATTTGCACCCGAAAATTGAACACGACCATTAAAAACTAAATATAATGTCGAACATTAACGGTAAGATTTCACAGGTAATTGGACCTGTAATTGATGTTTCTTTTGAAAAAGGAACTGAGTTACCCAATATTATGGACGCCCTAGAGGTAGTTAAAGCTGACGGATCTAAAGTAGTTTTAGAAGTACAACAGCATATTGGAAATGACCAAATTAGAAGTATCGCAATGGATTCTTCTGATGGGTTTACAAGAGGGATGGAAGTAATTGCAACTGGTGCACCAATCAGAATGCCGAAAGGAGAAGCGATTAAGGGACGTCTATTTAACGTAACTGGTGATGCAATTGATGGATTACCTGAGTTAGATAAGTCTGACGGAATTCCAATTCACCGTGAAGCACCTAAGTTCGAAGACCTTTCTGTTTCTACAGAGGTTTTATTTACAGGAATTAAAGTAATTGACCTAATTGAGCCATATGCAAAAGGTGGTAAGATTGGATTGTTCGGTGGAGCCGGAGTTGGTAAAACTGTATTGATTCAAGAGTTGATTAACAATATTGCAAAGGCTTATTCTGGAATTTCAGTATTCGCAGGAGTAGGTGAAAGAACAAGAGAAGGAAATGACCTTTTAAGAGAGATGTTAGAGTCTGGAATTATCAACTATGGTGATGATTTCTTACATGACATGGAAAAAGGTGGATGGGATATTTCGAAAATTGATTCTGAAAAGATGAAGGAATCGAAAGCAACATTCGTTTTTGGTCAAATGAATGAGCCTCCAGGAGCAAGAGCTCGTGTAGCACTTTCAGGATTAACATTAGCTGAGTATTATAGAGATGGTGAAGGTGACGGTCAAGGAGCCGATATCCTTTTCTTCGTTGATAACATCTTTAGATTTACACAGGCTGGTTCTGAGGTATCTGCCTTATTAGGTCGTATGCCATCAGCGGTAGGTTACCAACCAACATTGGCAACTGAGATGGGAGCAATGCAAGAGCGTATTACTTCAACTAAGAACGGTTCTATTACTTCAGTACAAGCGGTATACGTACCTGCGGATGATTTAACGGATCCAGCTCCTGCAACAACATTTGCTCACCTTGATGCAACTACAGTACTTTCTAGAAAAATTGCTTCTCTAGGTATTTACCCGGCGGTAGATCCTCTTGATTCTACATCTAGAATTCTAACTCCAGAGATTGTTGGTGAAGAGCACTACAATACTGCACAAAGAGTAAAAGAAACATTACAGAGATATAAAGAACTTCAAGATATCATTGCCATCTTAGGTATGGATGAATTGTCTGAAGAAGATAAATTAGTTGTACACAGAGCAAGACGTGTTCAGAGATTCTTATCTCAACCGTTCCATGTTGCTGAGCAATTTACAGGTCTTCCAGGAGCATTGGTTGATATCCAAGATACAATCAAAGGATTCAATATGATTCTTGATGGTGAAGTTGATAAATACCCAGAAGCTGCATTTAACTTAAAAGGGTCAATAGCTGAAGCGATTGAGGCTGGAGAGAAAATGTTAGCTGAAAACTAAAAAACTGTAAGATGATTCTTGAAGTAATTACTCCAGACCAATTGTTATTCAAAGGAAATGTCACACATGTTGTGTTACCTGGACTTGATGGTTCATTTGGTGTCTTATCTAATCACGCTCCAATGATTTCTGCATTAACTGCAGGAGAAATGAAGGTGGATCAAATTGTTGCTGAAAACAAGGGTGATGAGTTTGAAGGTAAGTACAATGAAGAACATAAGAATGATGCATCTTTTACTTTTACCATCAAAGGTGGAATCATTGAAGTAAAAGACAATAAAATTATGGTGTTGGCTGAATAATCCGCATCAATTTATAACACTGTTTAAGGTCCAATTGGTTCTGAAAAGAATGATTTGGACCTTTTTCGTTTTTTGATGACCACACGTTAAAGGTTGTTAAAGAAATAATTTAATAGGCCCAAAGACGTTCTGAAATCATTGCAGAACCAAAAAAAACACGCATTTTTGTGTGCGGTTTAATATGAGCGTAAAAGATAAATTAGATACAAACAACATTCCTGAACATGTTGCCATCATTATGGATGGTAACGGGAGATGGGCTAAACAGCAAGGGCATGTGAGACTTTTCGGTCACACAACCGGCGTTGAATCAGTAAGGGAAGCTTTAAAAGCGGCCACTGAAGTAAAAGTGAAGTATCTTACTCTTTATGCTTTTTCAACTGAAAATTGGAACCGACCTAAAGAAGAAGTGGATGGTTTAATGGATTTGCTAGTGACAACCATAGCAAATGAAATTGAATCTTTAAATGAAAATGATGTGAGGCTTGATGCAATTGGGAATCTAAGTGATTTACCTGAAAAGTGTCAAAATGAACTTCAAAACGCTATTACTCGTACAGCCAACAATAAAGGTACTTGTTTAGTACTTGCCTTGAATTATAGCTCAAAATTTGAAATGAAATCAGCGATTAAGAAGATCGCTCAGAAATATAAAGATGGTGAAATTGAATTAGATGACATTACCGATCATTTAGTGAGTGACAACCTTTACACAGCCGGAATGCCAGATCCGGAATTGATGATTAGAACGAGTGGAGAAGTGAGGATTAGTAATTTCTTATTGTGGCAACTTGCCTATAGTGAATTGCATTTTACACCAATCTTTTGGCCAGATTTTAAACAAGAAGATTTTTACCAAGCTATCTACGAATACCAAAACAGAGAAAGAAGATTTGGATTAGTCAGTGAACAACTAAACGACACAGAATGAAAGCATTGAAAATCTTTTTTCTATCATTATTAACGATTGCAAGTTCTTTGACTTGGGCTCAGAAAGTGGATTATTTAAACCCTGAGAAGCACACAATTGCAAGAACTGATGTTATAGGTGTTGATCACCTTAATCATGATGCAATAGTATTGATCTCTGGATTAACTCCAGGAAAAGAAATTACCGTTCCTGGTGATGACATCACTCAGGCAATTAAGAAATTGTGGCAGCAAGACCTTTTCAATGATGTTGAAGTAGGATACACCAAAATTGATAATATAACAGGAGATATTTTCATGTACATCAAATTACTTGATCGTCCTAAATTATCTTCAAGAGCGGCTTATAGATTTACAGGTGATGTATCAAAAGGTGACGCAGATAAATTAAGAGATGCTACCGATTTATATGCTGGTAAAACAATTACTGAGGCCTTAAAAACCAACTCGATTAATCAAATCAGAGGTTTTTATCAAGAAAAAGGATTCTTTAAATGTAAAGTGACTTGCACTGAGTCTATTGATACAACTGAGTTTAACGCCAGGTCGTTAGAGTTTAATGTAGTCAAAGGAGAACGAATTAAGATCAAAGAAATCAATTTTATCAATAATGAAATTCCTGATAATCCTGAATTAGGAAAGATAAAGAACATGCAAGCTAAATGGACAGTTTCTGATGGCGGATTAAGAAGAGCAATGAAGGATACTAAGAGACAAGGTATCATGCGAATCTTTTCAAGATCTAAGTTTAACAGAGCGGCATATAAAAGAGACAAGCAAGCAATTATTTACAAGTACAATGAAATTGGATTGAGAGATGCTTACATCATCAAAGATTCAGTTTATTACTTAGATGAAAGTCACATGGCGATTGACATGTACATTGATAAAGGAAGCGATTACTTTTTTGGTGACATCAGTTGGGTTGGAAATACAAAGTATAGAGATGGTCAGTTAGACACCTTGTTAGGAATTAAGAATGGAGATAAGTATGACAAGGCTCTTTTAGAGCAAAGATTGTACATGAGCCAAGACGGAAGGGATGTTACTTCTCTGTATATGGATAGAGGTTATTTATTCTTTAACCTAACTCCAGTTGAAATGAATATCACGGCTGATAACAAAATCAATTATGAAATCAGAATCAATGAAGGAAAGCAAGCAAGAGTTAAGAACATCTTCATTTATGGTAATACGAAAACAAATGATCACGTAATCCTTAGAGAAATCAGAACGAAGCCGGGAGATCTATTTAATCGTAATGACATTATCAGAACCCAAAGAGAGTTAGCCAACCTCGGGTATTTTGATCCAGAGCAATTTAATGTAAATCCGATTCCCAATCCTGTTGACGGAACAGTAGATATTGAATACTACGTAGTTGAAAAATCTTCAGATCAAATTGAATTATCTGGAGGATACGGAGCGAATAGATTAATCGGAACATTAGGTTTATCATTCACGAATTTCTCTACAAAGAACTTCTTCAAAAAAGGTGCTTGGCAACCATTGCCGGCAGGAGATGGTCAAAGACTTTCATTGAGAGGACAAACGTACGGTAGAGGATACCAATCGTATAACTTCTCATTTACTGAGCCGTGGCTTGGTGGTAAAAAACCTACCTCTTTAACAGTTTTCATGTCTCACTCATTAATTACGAATTCGGTTCCGTCTGATGATCCCACATTTCAAAGAACCTCAATTACTTCTGCTGGTATTGGTTTAGGAACAAGGTTAAAATGGCCAGATGATTACTTTCAGTTGTATGGTGAATTCAATTACCAGTACTATGATTTACGAAGATCTAACTTCTTCATCTTCTCTGATGGATATTCAAATAACATCTCATTGAAAGGTGTTTTAACTAGAAACTCTGTTGATCAACCAATCTATGCAACTAACGGTTCTAAGTTCGTCTTAACTACAAAGGCGACTTTACCTTATTCTTCATTTGACGGAATTGATGATTATTCAGGTTTGACAGATCAAGAAAGATATAAATATGCTGAATATTACAAGATTAAATTCACAGGTGAATGGTTTACTCCACTTTCAAAAGGAAAGAGAAAATTGGTTTTACATCCTAAATTTGGATTCGGATTCTTAGGAGCGTATAATAATGATAGAGGAATTTCACCTTTTGAAAGATTTTATTTAGGAGGCTCTGGATTGAACGGAACCTGGCAGTTTGACGGGCGTGAGATCATTTCTTTGAGAGGATATAACGGAAATTCTCCTGTTTCTCCTACGACCGGAGGTACTGTAATCGCAAAATATTCGTTAGAGCTTAGGTATCCTGTTTCATTAAACCCAAATGCAACCATTTACGGTTTACTTTTTGCTGAGGCTGGTAACACATATAACGGCTTTCAAGAGTTTGATCCCTTTAATGTGAAACGTTCGGCAGGAGCAGGTGTAAGAATATTTTTACCAATGTTCGGAATGTTAGGTGTAGATTTTGCTTGGGGCTTCGATCCGTTAGATCCAGGTTCTCAAGGAGTTGGGTCGGCAGACGACCCCGGAGCTAATGCGAAAGGCTATACTTTTGGTTTCTTCCCAATAATTGGAATGAATATTGGAGATTTATAAACGTTATTAAAGAAACAGTTCTGCGATTATTATTAAATTCGCAGCCTTCAAAAGCATTATGAAGAAAGTAATAGGAATATTTATCATCTTAATCGGATTAGCAAATGTCGCTAGCGCTCAACGTTATGCGTATGTTGACACACAGTATATCTTAGAAAGTGTGCCTGAATATGCTAAAGCTCAAGAAGAATTAAACAAACTGTCAGAGCAGTGGGTGAAAGAAGTTGAAGACAGGTTTAATCAAGTTCAAACGAAGAGAAATGAGTTTGAAGCAGAGAAAATCTTACTTCCTGAAGAGATTAAAAGACAAAGATTAAAAGAAATTAATAAGCTTGAAACTGAAGCAAAAGAATTACAAAAGTTACGTTTTGGAGTTGGGGGAGACTTATTTTCTCAAAGAGAACAGTTAATCAAGCCAATACAAGATCAAATATTTAATGCGATTCAAGGAATCGCTTCAGAAAGAAACTTTGCCTTTGTTTTTGACAAAGCAAATCAGTCAAATTTACTGTACGCAGACTCTAAGTATGATATTAGTGATCAGGTACTTAGGAAAATGGGCATCAAAGTTGTAAAGAATAAAGGGTAAAGACACAAACAAAAGAATAAAATGAAGAAATTAACATTAGTAATAGTAGCATTATTTACGCTTGGAGCGTTTACATCAAATGCTCAAGCATTAAAATTAGGACACGTTTCTAGTGCGGTAGTATTGGACAGTGTTGCATCATACAAAGCAATTGTTGCTGAAGAGCAACAAATTTATAAAGACGGTCAAGATCAATCTCAAGCGATTCAATTACAAATTCAAGAGATGCAGATCAAAGCTCAAAGAATGGCTGAGAAAGATTCTTTATCAGATTTTGAAGCATACATGATTCAAGGTGATATGGAGAAGAAGCAACAAGATTTATATCAGTTAGAGCAATTCTCACAACAAAAACTTCAAGTATTAAACGAGCGTTTAATGAAGTTAATGGAAATGTACAAAGAGGCTGTAGGTGTTGTTGGTAAGAAATATGAGTTAACTTATGTTTTAGACAAAGACTCACAAGTGCTTTATGCTGCTGAAGGAGCAAAAGACATCACTGAAGAAGTTAGAGCTGAATTATTAAAGATGGATAATGCGAAGAGAGTTCACACTTATCCTTGATTAATAAACGAATAATAATATTGATCCCGACAGGCTCCGCCTCGTCGGGGTTTTTTATGCGATAAATCGTACATTTGAATTAATGGATAAACCAATTGGCATATTTGATTCTGGAGTAGGAGGACTTACAGTTGCGAAAGCGATAGCTGAGGCGCTCCCTAATGAACGTATTATATATTTTGGTGATACTGCTCACTTGCCCTACGGAGACAAAAGTAAGGAGTCAGTAAAGCTGTATTCTCAAAGAATCACAGCTTTTTTGGTCGCAAAAGGTTGTAAGGCAATTGTGATTGCATGTAATACAGCATCTGCACATGCTTATTCAGACCTTAAAAAGTTTTATCCAAAACTGCCTATCATTAATGTGGTGAATCCAACAGTGAATTACTGTTCAGAGAAATATGATTCAGGTAAAATTGGTGTGATTGCAACTAAAGGAACTATTAAGTCTAGAATCTACCCGAGAAAAATAGTAAAGAAGAATCCTAATCTCGAAGTTCCGCAAGCGGCAGCTCCTTTATTGGTTCCAATGATTGAAGAAGGCTTCTTTAACAATAACATCTCTCAAACCATTATCAATTCATATTTGTCAACCAAAAATTTTGCTGATATCCAAGCCTTGATTTTGGGATGTACTCATTATCCACTCATTAAAGAAGAGGTGGAGAGATATTTTAAAGGATCTGTTGATGTAATCGATTCGGCTACGGTAGTTGCTGAATTCACAAAGAGATTGCTGAAGAAAGAAGGCATTGCAAGTCAAAAAAAAGAAGGTAAAAACCAATTCTTAATTTCAGATTATACTGAGAGTTTTGATGAAACGTCTAAGTTGTTTTTCGGCGAGAAAATTGATCTCAGAGAAGAAAGAATCTGGGATTAATAATCTCGAAAAAATCTATTTTTATTCTTAAATATTGACGATATTAGGTGCTTCACGAACCTAAAAATATTTTATTATGGATGATGAATTATTAGATGACCAGATGTTGGCCAAAGAGCCAGAGGTGGCTGCCGTCGTAATTACAAAAGATAGAGCTGAATTCCCTTTCCCAACAATGGGTAAAGATGATTTAGCTGGTAAGATTCAAAACTACTTATTGAAAGATGGATATAAATTAGAGAGCGGAGCCCCAAACTCAGGTGTTTACGGAAAAGGAAGTAAAACAATGAGAATTTTGTTTGGAGCGTTTGTAAAGAGATTTACTTGGAGTCTTAGTATCTCAGGAGACGAGAACTCAAGCAAATTGATCTTTAAAAAAGATGAAAAAGGATATTGGGGAGGAGCTATCGGAGTCGCTCAAGTAAAAACTGAGTGGACAAGAATCACTAATGCACTGAAGGCTTATCACGATAAGCATAATTCATAAACAATATTGTTGCTTTCATAAAGCAATGGTATTGTATTAAGTATAAAGAGCAACATTAAATCCAAAATTCCATATCATATATTGAATTCACTCATGATTGTGGGCGGTATTGGGTATATCCTGAATGCTGTTGGATTTAATGAGTTTTTTATCAGATATCAGGTAAAACACTTTTTGTATTTGATAATTGCAGCAAGTGCTCTGAAGTTACTCTATGGCTACATTGCACCAACTGTTAAAGATCCAATCTTTAGCCAACCAATTGCCCAAAAACTTTTCTTTGTAGGTATTGGTTTAATAGCTGTGGCATTGCTGATGAAGAACTTTCATATTGATAATTATCAAATTCTATTGTATATCGATATTCTCTTTCAAATAGGGGCCTTGGCTGTTTCGTTTTTAGCGAAAGACCCGAGAGAAAAAGGGTTTTCAGAAGACATTTTAGACGAATGATTTATCTCATTAGAACCTACAATGGCGAAGTGCCCGCCTGCATTTTGAATGTCGCATTTTTAGTCGAGGATAAAGTTGTTCCTAACAGGGAGAACTATTCTGTTGACGGAATTGAAGGAGCGAAAAAAATCATTTTTGCATCCAATCAAGTAGAATTAATGAATGCAGAATTAGATAAGCCAGATGCCATTGTTTGGGACGCACCCTTTTCAAGTGTGTTAGACAATATCACCGCAAAAAATCCAAAGTATGGTTGGCAGCTTCAATCCTTAAATACCAAACTATTCATTTCAGTGAATAATGTTGCCGAGTTTAAGTCATTTGAATCTATTGATTACCACGGAATCTTTTCGAACAACTTGGCGCTTTTAATTGAAATCTCAAATTTGATTGAGAATGAATGAGTTTTTAGAAGGAATAAAAGAAGGCTTCATTGCTACAAGCCTCCTTGAATGGATTGCGGTTCTCACAGGTGTGATTTATGTTATTCTCGCGGCAAAAAAGAGCATTTGGTGTTGGTCATTTGCAATCATTAGTGCTGGCCTTTATGTTTACCTATGCTATGACTTAAATCTTTATCTAGAATCATTTTTACAACTTTTCTATGTACTGATGGCTATAGCTGGTTGGTATTTTTGGAACCAAACAAAAGATCGAGAAGGGCTCATTGTAGTTTGGCGAAGAGATTTTCACTTCTTAAATGTAGCTATCAGCACAGTTGTTTGTTTGGTGCTCGGATATTACTTTGATGAGAACACTACTCAGGCTTATCCATATTTAGATTCTTTTACAACAGTTTTTAGTTTGGCGGCCACATATATGGTCACTCAAAGAGTTCTTGAAAATTGGATTTATTGGATTGTTATTGATATTGCTGCCATCTTTCTTTATGCCGCAAAAGGTCTTTACTTAACCGCAGTATTGTTTTTCGTCTTTACCATCATAGCTGCCGTAGGATTTGTGCAATGGCAAAAGAAGTATAAGCTTCAAAAAAAGAGAAGGAGATGATAAAAATCGCATTAACCGGCCCTGAATGTTCAGGTAAAACAACACTTGCAATAGAATTGGGAAGGCGACTTGATATCAATTTTATTCCGGAGTTTGCCAGACATTACCTCAATACTTTGGATAGACCTTACAACAAGGCAGACCTGGATGTCATAGCTAAAAAACAAGTGCAAGGAATTAGTTTAATTGGTAGAACGGCATCTAAGTATATGGTAGTGGATACTGAAATGCTGGTGCTTAAAATTTGGTCTCAAGAAAAGTTTAATGAAGTTTCAGATTACATCCAAAGGCTCTATGCTGAGCAAGATTTTGATTTGATAGTTTTGTGTAAGCCAGATATTCCTTTTGAAGAAGATCTACAAAGAGAAAACCCAAATGACCGTGATCGCCTTTATGATATCTACCTTTCTGAATTAGAGCAATCTGGTAAACAGTTTATCATTGTTGAAGGCAGCTTGAAAGATAGGATAGACAAAATATTTGCCTCAATTTAAAATCATTTAAATCAAAGTATGTAGCTTTGCGGCATCTTAAGAAATTAAGACAGTCTCATTAGGGGTGTTCTGGAAACAGAGCTGAGATTATACCCATTGACCAGATCAGGATAATGCCTGCGTTGGGATATGACTAAGAAACAATTTATTTACTAATTCCCAAGAATTAGCCCCTTGTCTTGTAAAACAAGATAAAATGAACACAAAATTCATTGCTATGATTTGGGCCGTTATGTTTGCGGTTCCGATCTCATTTTCACAATTTTCTATCAAAGGTAGCGTCCAGTCAAGCCAGGGCGAAAAGTTGGCATGGAGCAGAATTACTATTGAAGACACTTATGTCGGAACCTTATCAGACGAAGAAGGGAACTTTGAGTTTACCAATCTCAAAGCCGGCAAATATGTTCTTGTAATTCGTAGTCTTGGATATGACATTCTTAAAAAAGAAGTTGACCTTACAAAAGATATCTCTGATTTAACAATTGAGCTCGAAGAGATGGCTTACATGTATGATAAGATTATTGTGGAGGCTGTAAGAGCGGGTGATAAAACGCCTACTACTTACACAAATCTTTCATCTAAGGACATTGAAAAGCAAAACTTCGGTCAAGATTTACCCTTCTTATTTCAGGGCACACCATCAACAGTTGTAACTTCTGACGCCGGAGGCGGAGTAGGTTATACGGGTATTAGAATTAGGGGTGTAGATCCGACAAGAACGAATGTTACTATTAACGGAATTCCGATTAATGACTCTGAGTCGCACGGAGTGTTTTGGGTAAATATGCCTGATTTCGCTTCGTCTGTAGATAATATTCAAATACAAAGAGGTGTAGGAACATCTTCAAACGGAGCTGCGGCATTTGGTGCAAGTATCAACATTGAAACAAATGATATTAACCGAGAAGCTTATGCTGTTTTGGATAATTCATACGGTTCTTTTAACACCATTAAAAACACCATTAAAGCTGGTTCAGGCTTAATCAACGATAAGTTTACGGTTGATATGCGTCTTTCAAATATTCAGTCAGAAGGTTATATTGATAGAGCTTCATCAAATCTTAAGTCACTCTACGTTTCTGGAGCCTGGTTGGGTAAAAAATCTATTCTTAAAGCCAATGTATTTATGGGTAGAGAGAAAACTTATCAAGCTTGGTGGGGTACTCCTCAATCAGTTGTGAGCGGAAATGAAGATTCAATAGTTGCATTCGCCGATCGAAACTGGATTTTTGGAGAAGATAGAGATAACCTAATAGAGTCTGGTAGAACATACAACTATTACACTTATGATAATGAAGTAGATGATTATGGTCAAGATCATTACCAACTCCATTTTTTACATGAAGTAAATAAGAACTTGAACTTTTCGGTAGCCGGACATTATACAAGAGGTAAGGGATATTTTGAGCAGTATAAGGCAGGTGAAGACTTTTCAACTTATGGTTTTGATCCATTGGTATTCACCAATGATACTGTGACGACAACAGATGTGATTAGAAGAAGATGGTTAGATAATCATTTTTATGGCGGAGTATTCGCTCTGAATTACAACAAGAAGAGTCTTGATCTTACTTTTGGCGGTTCAGCTAATGCATATCAAGGAGGACACTATGGTGAAGTTATTTGGGCTGAGTTTGCTTCTCAATCTGATATCAGAGATAGATATTATGATAATGATGCGTTTAAGGTTGATTTGATGTCTTACCTGAAAGCGACTTATTCAATTAAAGATTTCACTTTCTATGGAGATGTGCAGTACAGACATATCGATTATAACTTTTTAGGATTTGATGAAGTTGACGGATCTATCGTAACACTTGATCAAAAGGCATCTTATGATTTCTTCAATCCGAAATTAGGATTGATGTATGATATTGATGAGAAAAACAATGTCTATGCTTCGTTCGCCATTGGCAGCAGAGAACCTACAAGAGGAGATTTCATTGAAAGCACACCAACATCACGTCCATTGCCTGAGCAACTTCAAAATGCTGAAGTCGGATACAGATTGAAGACGAAAAATGTATTCGTGAATGCAAATTATTACCTAATGAATTATAAGAATCAACTGATTTTAACTGGACAAGTGAATGACGTTGGAGCTTATGTTAGAGACAATGTTGCTAAGAGTTACAGAACGGGTGTTGAACTTGAGGCTGGAGCAATGCTAGGTAAAAAAGTGAGTATCACAGCTAATTTAACCCTAAGTCAAAACAAGATTCCAACTTTCATTGAATACATTGATGATTATGATAACGGAGGTCAAATTGAGCTTACGCATAACAATTCAGATTTGGCATTCTCTCCAAATATTATCGGTTCAGCAGCAGTATCATATGAGCCTTTGAAAAACTTATTCTTTACGCTTACTTCGAAGTATGTTGGAAAACAGTATTTAGATAATACTTCGAACGATTATAGAAGTTTAGATGCTTATTTCATTTCTCACTTAAGAGCTGATTATTCTTTTGAGACAAAAGTTTTTAAAGAGATCAAATTGGGTGTAGCTGTAAATAACATCTTCAACCACTATTATGCGAATAACGGATATACCTATGGTTGGTATGCCGGTGGAGCTTATGCACGAGAGAACTTCATGTATCCTCAAGCAGGAATCAATTTCCTCGGAAGATTAAGTTTGACTCTATAGCGTTGAAAAGGCCTCACTTAGTGAGGCCTTTTTTATTTGTTACATTTGGACTCTATGACAGAAACAGTTGATATTACAAAGGCGCGTAAAATTTATCTTGCGGTTAATCTTTTGAATTTGGCCTTTTATATCTTCTTCATTATGCGAATTTTCAATTTTGCAAATGTCAGAAGGTCATCAGAGATTGTGGCATGGCCGGTAATAATTGGTTTCATTGTTCTTTTGAATGTATTGAGGTCTTGGGCAAAAAAAGTAGGTGGAGGAATCGATAACCCCATAAGAGGCAGCAAGGTTCCTAAAATATTGTCCTATACTGCTTCAGGTCTGTTTTTGGCGGGAATATTACTAGCCATTATGGTGCATCCAATGACAATTTGGATATCAATTCTGTGCATTCCAACCTTTGTTGCAGCAATAGTACTTTCATTTCAAAACATTGAAAAAGAAGAATCTGAATTGTTAGATGATTTTTTTGAGGAAGAGTAGGTTATTCAACAGCTACTCTTTTTCGGCTGATCTTATCAGCTTCTCTAAACTCTAAAATATATACTCCAGAAGCTAAAGTGAAGGTAGAGATTTCATTACCAATTAACATCTCTGATTGAATGAGCTGACCAAGAGAATTGTAAATTAATAAAGCGGTATTATTAAAACCAACTGAAGATGAGATGGTAAAATTATCTTTTGTTGGATTCGGATAGATTTGAATTTGCTCATCAAATTTAAAACTTTCAAGGTCTGCAACAATCCAACCAACATACACACAACCTGAAGTGTCAACGCATCCGTTCAATGTTACAATCACTCCGTATGATCCAATTGTTGATGCGAAGAAATTTTGATTTGTTTCACCCGGAATCTCTAAACCAGTGTCACAATCAAACCATTGGTAAGTGGCGTTAGGCTGATTTGCCGATAATTGAGAAATATTCTTTGAAATTGAAGTGTTAGGAGGGAGCTCGACAGTTAAGTAAGTCGTAATAGTGCTGTCACAGAAATTTGTGGCAGAAACCACATCTTCGTAAATACCTGTTTGATCATAGGTGTTAGCACCAATTGAATAAGTTTCACCATAACAAATAGAAACATAATTGTCAGCAACAATTGGTGCATCCATAGTTAAATGGGTAATTATTGTTGAATCACATCCGCTCTGTGATTGCAAGGTGTACGAATAGTTTCCAGGCACATAAGTTGGAGAGCCAAAGATGTAATAAACTCCACCATCACACATGGTAGCGTATTCATCCACCATTATTTCTTCTGCCACAATTAAGTCCGTATTGACAACACTATCACAACCTTCAGTTGTTGTGATTATAGTGGTGTAATTTCCTGTTGCTGTGAAAACATCAGCACCTACAGAGTATGATTGCCCCGAGCAAATTGTTGGATTAAGTGCAACTGGAATAGGAGGAACAACTGTGAGATCTGTGTTTACCGTACTATCACAACCTGCTTCAGATAGTATTAAGTCATTAAAAATTCCTGTTGTTGTATAGGTGTTCGTTCCAACTGTGTGAGATTGACCTTGGCAAATACTGATTGTGTTCGTAGTGTCTAAAATAGGGCAAAGGTTGTTACTGTGAAAGTATGCTGCTCCAGCATCTGCAATTGAATCCATCTCGACCTCATCAAAGTCTTCGAATTGAGCACCAGTTAATACTGTGTGTCCTGAAATCCCTACAGATACTCCGAAGTCTACAGAATCATGTCTTACTGAAGCATCAATTTTTTGAAATTGACTCCAAACTCCTGCGTTCTTTTCAAAAATATAGGCTGAACCAGAACCTGGTTTTAAATCTAGTCCAAACTCATCATGGTCATCAGAGTGGCATCCCAAAACCATCAAAGTGTCATCTATATCTATTGACCAACCAAAGTGATCACCTGAATTTCTGTCATCCGGAACAATTTTTTGAGCTGGATTCCAAGTTCCTCCAGGGTCTCTTTCAAATAAGTAGACAGATCCTGGATTTGTAAGTGGATTAGAAACACCATCTTCTTCTTCATCTTCTGAATATGCGCTCACTGCTATAACATTTGAATCGATAGCACATGAATAGCCAAATCTATCCCAAGGTTCTCTGTCAAAATTTTGAATCTTTTGAACTTGATTCCAAGTACCTGCCGTTCTTTCAAATATGTATGCTGCTCCCGAAGTCCACATTGCACCTGAAAGAGGAGAAGTTGTTGCGTAATCATGCGAATGAGCACCAACAATTAAGTAGTCACCCCATAAATCAAGCGAACCTCCAAATTGATCAGCCAAGTCTTCACCTGAATATCCGTTAGGGAAATTCATATCTACCCATCTGTCATCAGCAACAATTTTTTGGGTTTCGTTCCAAGTTCCTGTTCCATCAAGTTCAAAAGCGTAGGCAGATCCTGAGTGATATTTAAAGTCACCACCAAATTCATCATGGTCTTCAATGTGAGCACCTACGATTGCAGTGCTGTCATAAATTGCTACTGACCAACCGAACTCATCACTTATGTCTCGGTCTGAGGCTACAATTTTCTGCATTTGAGTCCAGGTGCCCGAAATGTTTTGAAAGATGTACGCCGAACCGGCTTTACTTAAACTGTTGGCATCATTCTCATCATGGTCTTCACCATAGGCTCCGACAATTAAAAAATCACCATCCATATCTACAGACCAACCAAACCTATCATAATCGTCTTGGTCGTCATTAGTCAGTAACTGTGTTTCTACCCAGTTGTTTAATCCTTGTTGCTCATAGATGTAAACTGCTCCCATATTTGGGTTGCTGCCTCCAAAATCATTTCCGTACGCACCAACTGCAGCCCAATTGCCATCAATCGTCACAGCATACCCCATTCTGTCTGTTTCATCTCTATCTGATGCAACAACCTTAACTACTTCTTCAAAGTTTTGAGAAAAAACTGCAAATCCTGAAAAGAGAAATGATATGAGTAAGACAGCTTTCATTATTTACTGATCACAATTTTCGTGACCTGACCGTTTTCAGTTTGTAGAATGTACGTTCCGTTCTGAATGTTGTTTAATTGAATGTTGTTGGTCGCAAGTCCTTGAGAAATTAATTTTCCGTCAAGACTATAAAGTGTATAATCACTCATAGCATTAAACCAAATTTCATTTTTTGCAGGATTTGGATAGACAACAAACTCATTGGTATTCTCTTCATCAACAGTGGCTATGTCATTGTTTTCTCTTGGAGTAGGGTAGGTAAATGTGCTGAATGTAGCTGAACCGTTTGGATACCTTCCGAATGAATTGTCTGTAAAGGTTTCAGGATATATCATGAAATCCATCAGCTCATCTTCAGCATTATACAAATAAACTGTTTGTGTATTGTTTGGTAATTTGAAATTCACGTGATCTGAACCTTGAAATACTTCAGCATCATTCCATACGACCCAATAATCGTTTGGTCCTATAATCGTTCCTTCAGGAATCGTCCAAGACAAAGTATCTCGTTTTAATGTGCAATTCGAAATGTTTACGGGGTAAGGATTAGGATTATAAAGCTCAGTCCAATCGTCATAGTCTCCAAAATTATCTACCATATACATTGAGTTAGAAGGCATTACTTCATTAATCACTACAGTGCTGTAAGATGCAGAGGGTTGAAATATCGCGGTAAAAATACTATCACCATCTGTTGTCCAATAAATGGTGTCATCTGTAATACCTGATTCTTCCCATTCAATAAACTCATATCCAGGTTTAGGTACAGCAATTATTGTGCTTTCAACGCTATCCATATAGATCCCAGTCCAAGGGTAAACTGAGCCACTAACTCCTGGTAGATTTTCATTTATTCTGATTGTATTAATCTGAACCGCTCCCATGCTAGCATCATTGACGTCAAGTTCAACCCAGCTCGTATCAGGGTAATTCCATTTCAGCATCATGTGTTCTCTGAGCTTTCTTTGTCTTCTATCTGCAAACCTGTTGAGGTAATAGAAAGTTGTGTCCCACTGAATAAGTGTTGGGGTTTCAATAGCTCTGTCAACTAAAGTGTTTGCTTCTGAAGGATATCTCCAACGATTAACATTCTCCATCATTTCAGATGTCAACATATTGTACATTTCATCCATCTTGTCGTGTAAGACCGCCTGCTTGAAATATGAATTCATTAGATCATGAGTTCTGTTAATCCACTTTGTTTTGAAGATGTCACTCTTCAAGAGGCCTCTGAACAGTCTAGAGTAAGGACCATGTAGCGCAGAGGTTGTGGTTGCCGCATTAAGGGTGTTAACTGTATAATAGGCGTTAGCGCAAGAACCACCAAAGGCACCATCTAAGTCATAAAGACACCATCTGAATTTTCCATCTTGGCCAGGACCTTTAGAAGGATCTAAACCTCCAGTTTTTTTCCAAAGGACAACATTTGAATATACCCAATCTTCATTGCTTAAGAATATTTCAGCAGCCATGTAGTCGATATAGTTATCCATATCAATTCGATCTTCAATCCATTTGTAATCCTCGTAATCAAGCATGTCACTAGTGTCTGCATAAGTTTCAATGGCAACCATATCAAGGCTGTCTTGAGGAGATCCTCCACCTTGTAAATCATATTCTTGGTCAAGCACTGACAGGTTATCATCATCTATGCCATATTGATTTTGAAAAAAGTAGTTATCTACTCTTTCTTTAATTGAATGAATACCCCAATACTCACCGTTCAAAAAGAGGATGACATGTTTGAAATGTTGGCGATCAGTGTTCAAGCCGTCAGTTATTAAATTAGCCAAATCATCTCTCGGAAAGCAATCTGGTCTGTGACCTCCTGATTTTATTAAAATCCTTTTGAACTTATCTAGCTCATAGTCGTCAAAAAAGTCATATTTAAAATTGTTGACTTCACCATATTCGGCGTAAACCCTAAATGTCTTTTTAGTTGAATGTCTGCTTCCTCCTCCATGAATTCGAGTTCTAACTTTTTGTTGAATAGCCAAGTCTCCATTTTCATCAAAGTACTCCATGTTCGCTATTCGTTCCCATTCAGGTCCCTTTTGTGTGTAGTTGGCGTCATCTCCATACACATAAATTCCTGTTGACGCAGAAAAGAGGTCAATACTATCCATTACGAAAGAAAGAATAGGCATCTCATAGATGCTTGCACCTGAAGGATCAACAATTACTGTTTTGGTTACGGTCTCGGATGGAACAAAACCTGCTTTGTAGGCTTGCACTCTAATGATATTCACTTTAAAAATTTCTCCGTTCGGAGCAAGCCAACCTCTGTTGTTAGCTCTTGATTCTGTATAATCTCCTACTGGATAAGTAAAAGAAGGGTTTGTAGGTATTTCTGAATAGATGTTGCTGTCGCCATTTCGACTCCCAACCATAAATGGTGCAGAATAAATGGATGTAAAAGGCGAAGGGTCACTCCCATTTGTCGTGTAGAATAAAGTTACTCCCGGCTCTGGGTGTGTAAAAGAGATGCTGACATCAGAAGTATAGAAACCAGATTCTACAGATATAGTAGGTTCTGCAAGTTGTTGTCCAAATAAGTTAGACAGGCAAAATAGAGTTAATATAGATAGTAGTAGTTTCATTCCTTATCTAATACGATTCAAATGATCGAATAGATTCCTTTTTTGTAAAATAATTTATCAGGTCTAGTAAAAAGTCTTCATCTTCTTCAATTTTGTTACCTATAACCACCAAATCAGCTCCTGCATTATAACAACCGTCTAAATCATCAATTGTTCTCACTCCGCCCCCAATAATCAATGGGATTGAGATGTTCTTTTTGACTTCAGAAATCATTGCTGAGTTCACGATTTGAGTTGCTCCGCTTCCGGCATCCATGAAAACAATTTTATTACCCATCATCTCTCCCGCCATAGCAGTGTTTACTGCGATTGTTATTTGGTCGTTCGGTATTGGGCTAGTCTGACTAACATAAGATACTGAACTTGCTTTTCCGCCATCAATCAAAAGATATGCTGTGGGAATAATTTCTAGAGATGTCTTTTTCAAATTAGGTGCAGCCTGAACTTGATGTCCAATCAAATAGTCAGGGTTTCTCCCTGATAACAAAGACAAAAATAATATGCCTTCAGCTTTTTCGCTTATTTGGTTATGCGCACCAGGAAAAATAACAACTTTCGAATTTGCTTTCGCACTAAGTAAATCACAACATTTTTGAAACTCTTCTTTATCAACGGTTGATCCACCAACAAATATGAAGGCTGGATTTAATAAGTTGATGCGTTTAATGAGATCATCAAAGTTCTTATACCCATTCATTTTGTCTGGGTCAATCAAGATCGCCAATTGCTTCTTGTTTTTACTGATATGTTGAATGATCGACATTATAAAAATTCAATCAATTTAGTTACTACCAGATCGCCTGAAGAAATCTGCAATAAGAAAGCTCCAGTGCCAATATCATCTTTTCTTACTCTTCGTTCATTCGACTTTGTATCTTGCCAAACAAGCTGTCCCGAAATGTTATAAACCCTAAGGTCAATGTGCGTTAATGGGGTGTTAATTTTAATCTCATCAGTTGATGGATTTGGGTAGATTGTAGTGGAGATTAATTCATCTTCATCTGCAGATAAGATTGGGTCAAAGGCCCAGAAGTCTCTCAAGTTTGTTCCATCCGTTCCTGTTCCTGCATAGGCTCTGTCACCTATAACAAAAGAGACCATATATCTTCTTCCTTCACCTCCAAAGTCATTAAATTGTGTCCATTCATCTAATTCGAAATCATACTTCCAAAAATCTTTGAAATTGAAGTTAGCATCAACATCATTACCAGTTCCCAAATAGGCATTTCCATTTACTACAAATCCTGTTGCGTCCTGTCTGTTGGTAGTTCCGACATCTGCTTTTTGAGTCCAGCTATTTGAAAAAGGATCATATTCGTAAAAGTCTCTGGTGTCGTTTCCGAAAATATGACCAGTTCCAACATAACCTTTACCGTTATGGGAAAAACCAACCGCAGAACTTCTTGCTTGACCTAAAAATGGTTCAATAATGTACCATTCATCATCTTGAGGAATGTATTTATAAAAGTCACTTTGGTATCCAAAATCTGATTGACCACAACCGACATATCCCTCAGAATCTATAACGAAAGAGCTTGCACC
>Ga0316204_10004724_pt1 | contig 23936 bp, 18 predicted proteins | sample 6monrhotite_MG_2_FD_205661 | JGI IMG/M metagenome (GOLD analysis project Ga0316204, IMG submission 205661) | Microbial mat bacterial communities from mineral coupon in-situ incubated in ocean water Damariscotta River, Maine, United States -... | ecosystem: Environmental > Aquatic > Marine >... | reverse complement strand
GGGTCGTGTTGGTGATGGTACGCGAAAAGATATTAGAAATGCGGTCGAAGCCGCTTATAAATCAGCATATTGGAGTAAAACCAATGGACATCATCGAGCACAAATTCTTTTTTATCTGGCTGAAAATTTAAGTTATCGTCGGGATGAATTTTGTAATCGCTTAACCAGTTTAACAGGCTTATCAAGCGAGCAAGCGGAGCAGGAATTTGATCTTAGTATAGAGCGAATATTTAGCTATGCAGCATGGGCTGATAAATATGAAGGCTCGGTACATCAGCCACCCCTTCGAGGTGTGACTTTAGCAATGAATGAACCGGTTGGTATTATCGGTATTGGTTGTCCAGAAGATTCGCCCTTATTGTCCTTTATTACCTTAGCGGCTTCGGCCATTGCAATGGGAAATAGAATAGTTGTTGTACCATCTGAAAGTGCACCTTTAATAGCCACTGATTTGTATCAAGTTTTGGAAACATCTGATGTTCCCGCTGGTGTCGTTAATATTGTTACAGGAAGCAAAGATGAGTTAATGAAAGTGATAGCCGAACATGATCAAGTTGAAGGCGTTTGGTATTATGGTAGTGTCGATGGCAGCAAAATGGTAGAGTTGGCATCTGCAGCCAATTTAAAAAGAACTTGGACCAACAACGGGAAAACCGCTAATTGGTATGAAAAAGGCCAAGAAAAGCATTTGTTACGTAGAGCATGCGAAGTTAAAAATATTTGGATCCCCTACGGTGATTAGCTTTTAATTGAACGGTTGTCTTTTATCATTATATTCGTTATCGAATTTTGGAAATAGAAGCAGCCGGTCATTGAATTCACTGTTTTATAAAAAATACGTAACTATTCAGTGAGCAGTTAAAATTACTTGTAGCTGCTTAGATTGTCGCTGAAATAAGTCAAATCAAGGCAGAAAATGTGAATTTACAGGTATAAATGACCATTTTTGAACGAAGAGTTGATTTATTTCAGAGGCTAGCTGAGTAGATACAATTATAATGATTTGATTAGTTGAGTATATTATGGCCGTTTTTGAAATCTCTCACCCCCTAGTAAAACACAAAATCAGTTTATTAAGACAGCACGACCAAAGTACTCGTAGTTTCCGGCAGTTATCCAATGAAATTGGAAGCCTGCTGACCTATGAAGCAACTAAAGATTTAGAATTAGAAGATTACCAATTACAAGGCTGGAACGGAAGGGTAACGGGGCAACAGATTAAAGGAAAAAAAGCGACCGTTGTTCCTATTTTAAGAGCCGGCATTGGAATGTTAGACGGAGTGCTTGAGCTAACACCGAGTGCAAAAATTAGTGTCGTTGGTTTGTATCGAGATGAAGAAACACTAGAGCCTGTTTCTTATTTTGAAAAGCTGGCCGGTAAAATTGAAGAACGTATGGCATTAATTATTGATCCAATGTTAGCAACAGGTGGCTCAATGGAATCCACAATTGACTTATTAAAAAAGGCCGGTTGTAAGGATATTCGGGCACTTATCTTAGTCGCCGCGCCGGAAGGTATTAAGCGGATCCAAGATTCTCATCCTGACGTTGATATCTACACCGCAGCAATTGATGAACGTCTTAATGAACAAGGTTATATCATCCCTGGTTTGGGTGATGCTGGTGACAAGATCTTCGGTACTAAATAATTAGCATAACAAAAATAAATAATCTCTCTTGTATTCTAACTTCCCCTTTGTATTAAGGGTTTATTTTGGGTAAACCATGATGGAAAAAATATATATTACCGCTCAATCACTACTTGATATGTCGTTTCAACTCGGCATTGATATTTTAAAAAGTGGATTCAAGCCAAAGTTTATTGTCGCTGTTTGGCGAGGTGGAACACCTACAGGAATTGCGGTTCAAGAGGTGATGGATTATTACGGCATCAAAACGGATCATATTGCGATCCGCACTAGTAGTTATATTGGTACAGAGCAGCAAAAAGAAGTTCGTATTCATGGCCTTGAATACGTTGTTAATAACATCAATGCAGAAGACAGCCTATTAATTGTTGATGATGTATTTGATAGTGGTCGTTCAATCGAGGCACTGATTCAAAAACTTCGTCATACCTGTCGTCGAAATGTACCTCACATTATCAAAACGGCAACGGTTTATTATAAGCCAAACAAAAATGTTACCAGCATAAAACCTGATTTTTATATTGAAGAAACGGATGATTGGCTTGTTTTTCCGCATGAGTTAGTCGGTTGTAGTCCAGAAGAAATTAGAAGTCAAAAAGGGTTGGAGTTACCAGAACTCGATTTATAACGCGGCTTTAAATAATAATTAGAAGGAAAGTTGTAATGGGCGTAATTGGTGTAATAGCTCTTTTGGCAATAGCGGTTTTGTTTTCTGAAAATCGAAAAGCGATTAATCTTAGAACCGTTGGTGTAGCATTTGGGTTGCAAGCTCTTTTTGCTGCACTTGTGCTGTATGTTCCTGCTGGTCAAACGGCTCTTGCGTCATTTTCTGGCGGCGTTCAATCGGTCATCAACTATGCAGATGACGGTATTGTCTTTTTGTTTGGTGATTTAGGCAGACAGAAGTTAGGTTTCATTTTTGCGTTTAATGTTTTGCCGGTTTTGATTTTCTTCTCTGCGTTAATGTCGGTGCTTTATTATCTGGGCATCATGCAAAAAATTGTTAATGTGATTGGTGGCGGATTAAAGCGCCTAATGGGAACCGGTCATACGGAATCTTTATCTGCTACGGCTAATATTTTTGTTAGTCAAACCGAAGCGCCGTTGCTTGTTCGTCCATTTATTAAAGGCGCAACTTCGTCAGAACTATTTGCCATTATGGTGGGTGGTATGGCTTCGATCGCTGGTTCTTTGTTGGTGGGTTATGCCAATATGGGGGTTGAGCTAAAATATTTAATCGCTTCAAGTTTTATGGCCGCGCCTGGTGGTTTATTAATGGCAAAATTAATAAAACCTGAAACTGAAAAAGTTATCGTAGATATAGAGCATGTTGCTTCTGAAGAGCAAGAAAAACAAGCGAACGTAATTGATGCTGCTGCAACCGGCGCAACCAATGGAATGAAGCTGGCGGTAAATATTGGCGCTATGTTAATTGCGTTTATCGCTCTGATTGCTTTGATAAACGGAATATTCAGCGGTATCAGCGAGGTGTTTGGTTTACCCGAAGTTACCATGCAAAGAATTCTTGGTTATGTGTTTGCGCCAGTGGCTTATTTACTTGGTATCCCTTGGGGCGAAACCATTACCGTCGGAAGCTTAATTGGTCAAAAAATTATCTTAAATGAATTTGTCGCTTATGTTGATTTTGTCGCTTTAAAAGATAATCTATCCCCTCATGCTCAAGTGGTGGCGACTTTTGCATTGTGTGGTTTTGCTAATCTTTCATCGATTGCAATCCTTCTTGGTGGACTTGGGAGTATCGCGCCGACTAGACGACCAGAAATCGCTCGCATGGGTTTAAAAGCAGTATTTGCAGCAACTCTAGCGAACCTTATGAGTGCCGCATTAGCGGGATTATTTGTGTCGTTATAGATATTAGAGAGTAAACATTTAAGATATTAATGAATAAACATATAAATAGTTTTTCAGAAGAAGTTAGAGATGATATCTCTGATATTATTCGCAGTGGCGGAGTCTTAAAGTGGCAACAGTGTCGTAAGATCTGTCAGCATTTATCAATTGATGTTGAAGAACTGATGATTCGTTTATTACCTGTCGCTGCATCGCTTTCTAATCCAGTAGTTTCAAATTTTAAAGTCGGTGCGGTTTTACGCGGTGAAATAAAAGATCAGAATGGTTCTGCCAATTTATATTTTGGTGCTAATCTAGAGTTTGCAAATCAAGCACTTTGTTGCACACTTCATGCAGAGCAGTCAGCAATTTCAAACGCTTGGGTTGAGGGCGAAACTTGTTTAACTGGAGTAGCCATTTCAGCGACGCCATGTGGGCATTGTCGCCAATTTTTATATGAAGCTGTGGGTTCAAATGAGTTTCCTATATTGATTCCTTCCGACGATAACAAGAACAATGAAATAGCTAAAACTTGTCTAGAGAAATTACTTCCAAAAGCTTTTGGTCCGCTAGATTTAGGCGGTGAATATTTTTTCGTAAATCCAAGTTATCAGAGTCACCAATTAGAAATTCATAATGTTGAAAATGACAGCATAGTTTCTCAGGCGTTAGCTCAGGCAAATTTATCCTACGCGCCATATACCAATAACTTTTCAGGTTGTTTATTGGTGTTAAATAATGGGGAGGTTATTCTAGGGCGGTCGATTGAAAACGCTGCCTATAATCCGAGCATTACAGCAATGGTTGCTGTATTAAGCAAAATGCACCTCAGTGGTAAAAACGTGAGTGATGTTAAGAGAGCTATTTTAGTTGAGCAAGTAACCTCGATTAGCGAGAAGCAAATTGCTCAACACATGTTAGATTCTTATGGTTTAAATATTAACTTGGAATATAAGACCACTAATAGGGTACGAGACTAACATTTTCCAGAGCTGTTATTATGAGTGTTCAAAAAGAAATAACCAGAGAAAACAATGAGCGTAATATCCTCAAAGCCGCCGAAGAGATTTTTGCACAATATGGCTTTAGAGGAGCCACAACGGATTTGATCGCAAAACAAGCGGGTTTACCTAAAGCAAATATTCATTATTATTATAAAACCAAAGAATTGCTTTATCGCGCTGTGTTAGAAAGAGTTCTAGATGAATGGTCAGAAGCTGCAAAGGTCTTTGAACAATATGAAGAACCCAAAGTAGCTTTGACTAAATATATTGAATCGAAAATGAAGTTTTCTAGAAGTCGCCCTTATGCTTCAAAAGTTTGGGCAAATGAAGTTTTACACGGTGCAGATGCCGTTAGTGGCTTTTTAAAGACAAGCGTAAAAACTTGGTTAAACGATAGAAATCAACTGCTACAAAAATGGATTTATGACAAGAAGATTAAACCTGTTGACCCAACCGCATTTTTCTATATGATCTGGGCTGCTACGCAGCACTACGCTGATTTTGACCATCAGATCGTGATATTAAACGATGGATTGCCTTATTCTGATGAAGAGTATCAACAAAAGATAAAACAACTTACAGAATTGATACTTGGTAGCGTCGGTTTAGATTAGATACATTAATTTTAATTTATGTTTTTTTGGGGGAATTATGAGCAAATTTATCAAAATTGCCATTGTTTGTGTGTCTGTGATATTTGCAAGCGCTCAAGTTATGGCTGTCGGTACATCATCTGGTATTAGAGGTGTTGTAACTGACGCTGAAGGGAAACCCGTAGCAAATCAAACGATACTGGTTATTCACGAGCCAACAGGCAGACAGAAGACGTTAACAACGACTGAGAATGGTATTTTCCAAGCCGGTGGTTTAAATGTTGGCGGCCCTTATACCGTTAAAGTCTCTGCGGATTCTAGCTATCAAGCGGATGCGATCGAAAATCTATACTTAAATCTTGGATTAACGGAAAGTGTTCAACTGAGTGCCAAGGTCAAAGAAGATGAAGGAAGCGTGGTTGTTGTTGTCGGTAACCGTGTAATGGAAGGTTCATTTAAAAAAGGACCAAGTACAGAATTTGATGAAGGCGATATTTCTAAAACAGCTGCCATTAGCCGTGATCTTAAGTCAATTTTAAAGCGCGATTCTAAAGTCATGGTTGATTCTGGTGTTAACGGTGGCCCAGCGCTTTCTATCGCTGGTGGTAACATCCGTAGTAACAGTTTGACTGTTGATGGTGTTAAACAAAACGATGATTTTGGTCTTAATAAAAATGGTTACCCTGGACGTCGTACACCGATTTCTTTAGATGCAATTGAGCAATTACAAGTTAACATTGCGCCATTTGATGTGACTTATGGTGATTTCCAAGGTGGTAACGTTAATATAGTGACTAAATCAGGAACCAATGATTTTAGCGGTTCGGCGTTTTATTTTCGTTCAGACGATAGTTTGATTGGCGATAAAAGCAAAGGCGGCGATCTTAATATTGGTGAATTCCAAGAAGATACTTATGGGTTTACTTTGGGTGGCCCAATCATTAAAGACGAGTTGTTTTTCTTTGCTTCTTACGAAAAATTTGAATCAACCTCTCCTTACCAATATACCTTGGACAACCAAAATGGCGTTGTAGAAGCGAACGAGCGAATTGGTATTACGCAAGCCGATTTTGATGAAATCGCTCAAGTTGCGCAAGATGTTTGGAATTACGATATCGGTGGATACAATGTTCCTAAAGAAGAATTTGATGAAAAAATTCTACTTAAACTTGATTGGTACCTAAATGAAGATCACCGTGCATCTTTAACTTATCAAGACAATAGCGGTAATACGGTTCGAGACTATTGGGGAGACACTTTTCCGAATGCTCCTTGGACGACCGCTGAATCTAACCGTTATAACGTAACGGAAACATTAAAAACTTATAGCTTACAAATGTTCTCAGATTGGAATAGTGATTTTTCAACAGAAATGAGTATTTCGAATAAAGAAGTTGTGACTTCACAAGTTTCTTTAATGGGTGCAAATTTTGAACAGATGTTAATTACAACAGACAATGGTGGCCAACTTTATATCGGCCCTGATATGTTCCGTCATGCCAATAAATTAGCTAATGACCGTTTTGCTCTAAAGTTTAAAGGTGACTATTACCTTAATGATGACAACCAGTTAACTTTTGGTTGGGAGCATGAAAAACTGGATATCTACAACTTATTTGTATTTGGTTCTTTAGGTTTTGTCGAGTTCGGCTCAGTTGATGATTTTCGAAATAACTTAGGTTTCCATGTTTATCAAAATGCATTATCTGGTAATGCGTTAGATGCTGTTGATGAGTTCCAATATACGGTTGATACTTTTTATCTTCAAAATCAATGGAGTGCAACAGACGATCTAAGTTTCACTTACGGTTTACGTTATAGTCGTTACTCAAATGATGACAAACCAGTACTTAACCCTAACTTTGTTGATCGTCACGGTTTTGATAATCAAAATAATTTTGATGGTTTAACCTTGTTAGAGCCAAGAGCTGGATTTACTTATAACCATGATGAAGATACTGTCATTCGAGGTGGAATAGGCTTATTTGGCGGTGGAGCGCCAAATGTTTGGTTATCTAACTCTTATGGTAATGACGGTAAACGAAAAGTATTTACAGGCTGTTTCGCTTGTTCTAATGGACACGATGTTCCACAAGACGTCTTAGATAGCCTAGCTGCTGGAGGATTTGGTGGCTTACCAACTAATGGTGATACGAATGCAATTTCTAATGATTTTGATATTCCAAGTATTTGGAAATTCAACTTAGGGATTGAACGTAATCAAGATTTAGGTTTCTTAGGTAAAGACTGGTTATTGACTACAGATATCATCTTTACTGATGTTAAAGATGCAGCCATTTACGAAGAGTTAAATTTAGAACAAATTGATACAGCCCCAGATGGACGCCCTATTTACAACGAGGTCGCGCCTTTTGACTTAATGTTAAAAAATACTGGAAAAGGTGGTGGTATTGTTTGGAGTATGGCGGCATCAAAAATGTTTGATACAGCTGACTACGGACAATTTAACTTTGACTTTGGTTACACTTATCAAGATTTAACAGAAGCTAATCCAGGCAATGCTTTTATTGCGTTTGAAGGTTTTGCGATGCCTGCGCATTCGGACTTCCAAAAAGTTGATGAGTTTAATTCTGAGTTTGAAGTGAAGCATAGTATCGTTGCTAATTTGACTTGGAACAAGGTTATATTCGGCGAAAATATGACAAGTGTATCACTTGCTTATTCTGGGCGTACTGGTCGTCACTATAGTCATACAATGCGTTCAGACAGCGTTTTTGGTGGCTTCTCTGCAGCCGGTTTTGCTGATTGGGATGCGTTTAACTCTCAATCGCTTTACGTACCAACCGGAACAGATGATCCGTTAGTCACTTATGCTCCAGGGTTTGATACAGCAGGATTCTTTAATTACCTTGATTCTCAAAACTGTTTATCTGGCGGTTCTATTTCAAGACGCCATTCTTGTGACAGTAGCTGGATCAATCGTTATGATTTAAGAATGTTGCAGGAAATCAAATTCGATAACGGTCATGCATTAGAGATTATTTTTGATATCGAAAACTTAGCTAATCTATTTAATGATGATTGGGGACGTGTTGAAGGTTATGTACAGCCTTTTAATGCGCCAGTAGTTGATGTAACAATTGATAATGGCCAATATGTTTACGATAACTTTACTCGACCTCAACAGTCAGTTGCTAAAGTTCCTTCTGTTTGGAAAATGCAATTAGGAGTTCGTTACCGATTCTAATCAGTAGCTATTTATTTGTAGTTCTTTAAATACCGAGGCTCAGCTCTCGGTATTTTTTTTACTTCCTCTCCTAGTTTTTCAGAATTATATTTTTCCATAAAAGATCCTATAAATTTTCAATTCAGCCATAAAAAGTTTATTATTCCTTAATAGCTAATTTTAAGCTGAGGAAAATATGAATAAACCGATAACAAAATTCTTGTCTACAATTGTTCTTTCGATAGCCTTTCTATCTATAACTACTACCGCGTTTGCTACTCAAAAAATATCGATAAAAAAACAGAATTCTAAAAAAGAGGTAAGTCTAATTGTATTAGGCGAATATGTTGTAACCATGAATGATGATCAAATGGTGATCAAAGATGGTGCAGTAGCCGTTTCAGGGAATAAAATCCTAGCGGTTGGTAGTCGCAAAGGGATTGAGAAAAAATACCAATCTTCAAAAGTGATTAAAGGCGAATCAAAAATTTTAATGCCCGGTTTAGTTAATGGGCATACTCATACTGCGATGACTCTCTTTAGAGGTATGGCTGATGATTTGGAATTAATGACTTGGTTAAGTAATTATATTTTTCCAATGGAGGCGCAATTTGTTGATCCAGAATTTATAAAAATTGGTACTCGTTTAGCTTGTTGGGAAATGATCCGTGGTGGAACGACTTCTTTTGTTGATATGTATTTTTATCCTGAGGTGATTTCGGAAGAAACCATCAAATGTGGATTAAGAGGGGTGATTGGTTCAGCATCGATTGATTTTCCAAGCCCCGGTTTTGAAGGTTGGGGTGATTCATTCAAACATGCGGTTAATTATGTTGAAAATTGGCAGGGTAAACATGAAAGAATTACACCGGCATTTGCGCCTCATGCGCCTTACACTGTTTCTCCCGCGCACCTGAAACAAGTCGCAGACAAAGCGCGAGAGTTAAACGCACCGATTACCATTCACTTGGCAGAATCGCTAACCGAAAGTGAGACGATTAAAAAGCAATATAATTCGACCCCAGTTCAACATGTTTACGACCAAGGGATGATGGACGGCATTCAGTTAATTGCGGCTCACATGGTTCATCCGACAAGTGATGAAATAAAACTGGTTTCTGGTAAAACCGTTGGTGCCATCCATAACCCGACTTCAAATCTAAAACTTGCATCAGGAATTTCTCCAGTGGCGGAAATGTTAAAAAGCGGTGCGTTAGTTGGGATTGGTACTGATGGCGCTGCCAGTAATAACGATCTGGATTTATGGGAAGAAATGCGATTAGCAGCGCTATTGCATAAAGTGAGAGAAAATGATTCGACCGTTCTACCGGCTTTAACCGCTTTAAAAATGGCTACCAGCATGGGGGCGAAAGCTGTTGGATTAGGTGATGTAACGGGGCAATTAAAATCAGGAATGCGGGCGGATATGATTCAAGTCTCGTTAGATGATCTAAGACTTCTGCCTTTGTATGATGTGATTTCTCATTTAGTTTATGTGGTTGATTCGAATGATGTGACTACAACGATTGTTTCTGGTGAGTTATTAATGGAAAACAAAAAAGTGTTAACCATTGATGAAGTTGAACTTAAAAAATTGGTTAGGGGTAAGGCTGATGAAATGGCTAGGGCTTTGAGGGAATAGTTTTTATAAGGCGTTTCGTAGCGCTTTGCTTGCCTACGAGTTACTTTTTTGAAGCACAAAAAGTAACCAAAAGTGCTTACCGTTGAATCTAGCTAGAATTAATAAGTTGTTATAATTTTCAAGCCTTTATATTCTCAGTTTTTTGATAGAGATGCTTCGGGCAGAAAAAACTCGCTTTGCTCGAACAGGTTTTCTGCTTATCCGAAGCATCAAGAATTTCACAAGGTCGCTAGAAGCCACTCGGGCGAAGAGCTCAGTATCAACGTTCAAAAAATAAGTTCTTCCTGTAAGAATTTACTCAAATCTAGTCTGTTACGATATTAAAACAAAATGAAAAAGCTAAACGCAAATGATGTCACTTAAGTCGAATTTCTTTCTCACTCGCGCTGCCCAGTGCGAACGTCAGGGCTTTTTTTGGTTACTTTTTCAGCTCTTGGAAAAAGTAACTCGTAGGCAAGCAAAGCGCTACGAAACTAGATTAAAAAATAATCAATTTTTCAATTGAGAATAAAAACTAACCCCATTGCATTCAATCTCACGACCAAAATACTCAATTAAAGTCGCACCAAGATCCATAAATCCTTTTCGGGTTCCAACATTATTTCCACCAGCTTCTCCCGCCATATAAGCCAGCATAGGAACATGTTCTCTAGAATGATCGCTTCCAGGAGTAGTTGGGTCGTTACCATGATCCGCAGTCATCATTAACAAATCGCCATCTTGCATTTGTTGTAAAAATCCTTCTAACCATTGATCAAAAATTTCTAACCCTTCTTTCATGCCTTTTGGGTCATTTCGATGACCCCATAACATATCAAAATCAACTAAGTTAAGAAGAATGAGACGGTCACCATCGGTTTTTTCTGAATAAAGTCGCGCTAAATTTTCCATGCCTTCAGCGTTGCTTTTTGAGACATGAGATTGACCAATGCCAAAGCCGTTATATAAATCATAAATTTTACCGATAGACTCAATCACAACGCCGCTTTGTTGTAACGCAGGTAAAATCATACTTGATGGTGGATTTACAGAATAATCTTTACGATAAGGTGTGCGGGCATATTCGCCAGATTTTCCGGTAAACGGGCGAGCTATTACTCGGCTGATATTGTGTGGCTCAACAAACATTTCACGAGCAATAGCGCACACTCGATAAAGCTCATCAATATCACAAACATCATCATGTGCAGCTATCTGAAAAACACTGTCGGCAGATGTGTAAACAATTAAATCTCGGCTGGCAATATGTTGGTCTCCAAGCTCTTCAATAATATCCGTCCCACTCGCGGCTTTATTACCAATGACGCCATAACCTGTTCGTTTGCTAAATTCGGCTAACAAGTCTTCAGGAAATCCACCTTCATAAGTCGGAAAAGCAACGGATGTGTGTACGCCCATCAACTCCCAATGACCAGTAGTCGAATCTTTACCACAACTAATTTCTTCAAGTCGACCATAAGTTCCGCAAGGATTTTCCGATGGTGGAACGTTTTGTATTTGACTGAGATTACCAAGGCCTAAAGATGCAAGTGTGGGAACATTTATTCCATCCATTACGCGAGACATATTACCCAGAGTGTCACTTCCCACATCACCGTATTCTTCGGCATCGGGCGCACCACCAACTCCTAGACCATCTAAAATAATTAATATCGCAGTTGACAAATTTGTCCCCTTTTTCTTGGTAAATTTAGTTAAAAGTAATATTAGAGAGGTTATATGGGTGAGGTTGGTTAGTCAATAATAGAAAAACCTATTTCAATTTAATTAACTTAATTTACCTTTGCCTTGTCTTTTATCCCTATTAGCGGAATTAATACTAGTGCTAGGTAAATACTATTAAAAAACACATTGGATGCAACTCCCGCAGCATAAGAACCAACACTGTCGAGTAAATACCAAAAGGCCATCGCTATAATGGTTGTTCGAATAACAGAATGATTTTTCTCTTTGATTGCCGGGACGACGATACCTCCTAGAAAAATGGAATAGCCGCCCAAAAGTCCAGCACCAATAGCAGACAGCCACATGGTATTTTTATCTAGAGGTACAGATAAACTATCAACTGGCCAATCGGCAAGATCAAGAATAAATCGGGCTGGTAAATTAATTTCTGCAAAGGGAGCCAGCGCCCATAAAATTGAATAAATGGCAAAAATAATCGATACGATGAATAAAAATTTAGCTCTGAAATTTAATGACATTAGATTTTCTCTTTTTTGGAATTGATAATTAGAAACTGAAGAGTAAAGTGTGGTTAAATACAAAACAATTACCTTCGAGGTAATTGTTTTGTATACAGCTTTTTGGAATAGTGACTCTTATACCCGTGCTACCTCAAAATGCGTGTTTCAGCAAGGCTAGGAACATCCATATTTGAGGCAAGGAATTTTTGGGCTAGTTATTCTAGCTGAAAATTTCTTAACGAAAAAGATGGTTGTTTATAGCCTTGCCCTACGGGTGCTTAGCTAAAAAATTTGTACTGCGTTATAACTCTTGGAAAGGGCTAGCCAGAGTCTGCCCCATGAGCATAGCGAATGCTTTGGGTATTCCCTATGAGTTATGTCTTGTTCAAATTTCCTAGCTAAACACTGAAATACGCATTTTGAGGTAGCACGGGTATATGAATAAACCCTTTGGAAAACTATTAAATCAGTGGCGAAAGCATCGTCGATACAGTCAATTACAGTTGGCAGTTGAGTTAGATGTTTCAAGTAAACATATTAGTTTTTTAGAGACTGGTCGTTCCGTTCCTAGCAGGGATATGCTGTTAAAAATTGCCAGCTTCTTAATTTTACCTAAACGAGAAGTTAATCAATGGTTATATGCTGCAGGCTATGCGCCAATTTATTATGAGCTTTCCGAAGGGGATGAAAGCTTAAAATTAGTCTATAGTGCAATCGATCAGATGTTAACCAATCATATGCCTTACCCTGCGATTGTGATGAATCAAAATTGGGATTTGGTTCAGGCAAATGATTCTGCCAAAAAGTTAATGCTTGATTTAGGTTTTTCTAATCATAAAAATATTCTAGAGGCGTTAATTGATGATAGCCCCGATAGCTCTAAAATAATTAATTGGCATGAGACAGTCTCTGTCGTATTAACCCGATTGAGGCATGAAATAAGTGTGCTCGGAGGCTCAAAGCGACTAAATAAACTAGAGAGCCGGTTAGCCAAATCTATTAGTAGTGAACAGGGAAAAATTATTTCAGATACAAATCAAGCAGCGCTTTGTATGGATATTAATATCGGTGGAAATCGATTGTCCTTTTTTTCGATTATAGCCCAACTAGGCGCAATTCAGGATATTGCAGTGAGTGAATTTAAAGTGGAATTGATGTTCCCATCGGATGAAGGGACTAAAGCCTATTATCAAAAAAGGTAAAGTTAAAAACCGCTCGACGAAAAATCATATTCCATTTTGTTGTTAGGTCGTTGTAAATAATAACCTTGAATATATCGAACATTCATTGGCCAAAGAGCTGCAAGCATGGCCGCTTCTTCAACCTTTGGAATAATGCTTTGTTTATCTCGGCTATGAATCTCATCGAGCAAGTGTTGAACATGAGCGACTGATTCTGCATTTAAATGAAGATTAGCGGTGATTGAGTCAGAAAGTTTTACGTAATCAGTTTCTAACTGATCAAGAAGAGTTAACTGATCAGGGTTTACACCAAAGTGAGACAAGCAAGTTGTAATACCTTTCGATTTAAGTTCTGCTGATAAGGTAATGACTCTTTTTAAGTGGTTTGCAGCATCAACTTCATCAAATTGGAAAATCAAACGATTAGGGGCTAATTTGCTTGCTGCAATGGTTTTCTCAATAAAGCTAACCATACTGGTATCGATTAAGGATACACTCGAAAGATTGATAAATATTCTCATTTTTTCTTTTGCGGTAGAGGCCTTCATCGCTCTTAATGATTCAGCAATGATCCATTTATCAAGTTTTACACCCAAACCAACAACCCGGGCAATCGGAAACACTTTGTCTGAGCTAATTACATTGCCTGATTCGTCAGTTAATTTTAACAATGCTTGATAAAGAGGGCGTTCTTCACCATGTAGTTTTACAATTGGTTGGTATAAAAGCTCAATTCGATTTGACTCGATAGCGTCTTGAATTTTATCGACAAGAACCGGATCGATGTCTTCACTAATATTTTGAATCGCTTTGTTATAAACTTTAAAACCGTCGCCATTTTCTAGGCGAGAAGCCGCGTTATGGGCATCAGAGATATATTGATCAACCTGAGTATTTTTGTCACCAATTGGGCATATCCCAATACTTAAAGTTAGCTTTATCGTGTGGCCATCGATATCAAAAAGATGAGGTGTTATTTCTTTACATAATCGAGCGGCTAAATCTTTCGCTTTTTGGCTCGATTTGTCTTCAATTAGAATACCAAAAGAATGGTCACTCAATCGAGCCAGTGTAAGGTCTTCACCTACTTTTTCTGAAAGCCATTTTGCGGTTTCTTGGGTCACTTTTTCAACGCCGGCAATACCATATTCACCTTTTAATTGGAGATGCTGATCATATTCGATATAAAGTAAGTTATAGGTGCAGGCGTTTTCAATGGCTGTTTGTTGGGCTTTTTCAAGTTGCTCAACAAAGTAAACCTTATTGTATAAATCAGTTAGGGTATCAAGTGCGCTCAGCTCTTTTAGTTTGTCTTCAAGCTCAGAATTATCAGTCGCTTGGCGAATTAATACTTGCGTACAATTTTCACTATCAAAGTTAGCCGCTGACAAGGTCATTATCGCCTCAAACTTACTCATATCAGAACGAGCTCCCGAAAAACTGAAAGTATGTTGGTCGCTTGTTGATTTAATCTCTTTCAGGTGCTGTTTAAACTCGTCTTGATTTTCTTTGGCGATAGTATCAAGAGCAGGGATACACATGATTTCGTCTTGGTCAGAATAATCAAACAATTCTAAATAAGAGCGGTTGGCGTAAACATGCATGCCTTCATGGATGTAAGCGATGGCGTCTTGAGAGCTATCGAGTAAAAGGTTGCAACGTTTTTCACTCGACCTAAGGGCTAATTCGGCTTGAGTTTTATGTCGTCGATTATCTAAGTTAAAGATTTCCTGCTCGATTATCATTGATAGTATATCTAAATTTTGGTGGCTAGCGACGTTACAGGCACCGTTAACGAGAGAATCTAGAATTTGTTGTTCTTCGAGTTTGTCTAGCATGATAATCGTTGGAATATCACGGCCAAATTGTGAAATCTGCTCAATCGCTTGTTTTGCACTAAGATCGGGATGATTAGGAATAGCCAGTAGTAAATCTGAAACTTGTTTTTCAAGAATTACATTTAGCTCCTCAGGGGACAATATTTGGGTTGCTCGTACCGCAAAACCTCTATTTCTTAGGGAGCTAATAATCGCTTCGGCATGGTTAGATGACGGTTCAATTAGTAACAAATGAATGGTCTTTATATCGGTACTCATCGCTTATATACTGATCCTAAAATTTATTGTTCACTATAACAGATGCGTTAAAAGTTGTTTAGAGATTTACTCACTAATTAATTGTTTTTTATATTAAATCCCAAACATTATCGAGGTCATCAGGATCAGGTGTTTGGTTAGATGGCGGTTGATTTTTTAAATTGTTTGTATTGGATATTTTTTCAAAATTAAATTGCTTAGAACTACCTGACGCATTAATTTCTTTTGTTAGTCTTACATCGTAGTCATGATTGATTTCCCTTACCCTAAGTTTATTATTTACATTAAAGGCGAGTGGGTTAGTTATAATTGTTGCCGCTTGTCCGACACCGGTTAAAGCGGGTAATAAAAGTGCTCTTTGGAACGCATTTTCTTCACTTCGACTATTTCTTAATTGGATACTGATTGGAATAACGTCAGGTGCAAGTAGCTGAACACCCATTTGGATATGAGTTCCTTTAACTTGTCGTCGTACCCATCTGACAACACCAATACTCCAATGTTGGTCGATGGATCCGCTTTCAATAAAACCGATAACTTCGCCGGTTTGAGCGTGCTTAGGAAGCGCTTCTGATGCAACTTGAATGCAGTATCCACCGGGACTCATATTAATTAGGTCGCAGGTTTGTATTTTATAACTATCACGGACAATACTGTCCCTACTTCTTTCAGTTGTTGATGTTTGATTTTCCTCCGCGTGGACTGTTTGATGAGGGTTATATAACTTTGCCCAAACATCCTTGTCAGTAATTGCGGAGGTACTTAAATAATTTCTGTCAGCGTTTGTGTTTTCTCTATCTTTCGCTGCAATGACCATCGATAGGGTTGCATTTTTTAGACTCCCTTCCATCGCTTCAAGAGTTTGAGGTGGTGATTGAGAGTTAACTAAATCATCATCATTCTGCATTGCTTGTTTTTGTATAGTCACTTCATTTAATAAGTAGTGTGTTGCACCAAGACCAATACTAACGTCTATATTGTCATCACAACGAGTTCGAGCGAAACTTCGTTGTGTTTCTTGACTCCAACAATGAATCAAGTGGCGGTAAATCATCGTCCGTCTTGCGCTATATCGAGCCTTTTCTGATACTTGAGCTAAGTCAATTTTTAGTTTGTCAGCTACTGCTACAACTGAAATTTTCAACTTTTCTTCATCAGTTCTTTCTTTATATAGTGACTTTTGAATCGGAGGTGAGCTTGAGTTTAAATCAATATAAAAGGGGTGCTGGGTAAAGGAATGGGCTTCTATCTGGCAATCTTTTATGTAGTTGGGTAAGAGGTTCCAAACTAGCTGAATTTCACTTTGCCTAAGCTGATAAGGATTAGACATGCTGAGCAATAAAATTCGAGTTAAATGAGATTTAGCGGAATTAACATTTTGATCATCAATTACTGGCGTTTCTATTGTATCGATTTGATGTGTTCTTGCCATTTGATATAGTTGATACACTTCTCGCCAAACTCTTGCTGGTACCGAGGAATATAATTGATAACAGCGAAGAATGATTAAACCGTGATATTTGATCGCAAAACAAATCGCGTAGGCTAGGTGTTTTTTATTCGAACGTTTGACTCCTTCGCTTATGATAGATTCTATAACCGCATGATAGCCAATCGATATTTCAGTTTGAATCGCTTGAACTAGTGCGGCAATTTTTCTTTGTTTATCGTTGAGCGCAATGTGATTATTAATAAATTGCCTTTCTAAAGTATCTACTAGTTTTTGTGCTGTTGGTTGCACTGTATTTAATATGGATAATCTGAGCCTTGGCTCTAAAACACTAGTATTTGCATCAACGAGTAGGCGATAAATCATCTGGGAGCTTTCCCCAAGATTGGCAATTGGTAATTCCTCTACCCAAAGACTAAGTTGCTTTGTCGTTAGTTCTACAATTGGTTTATGAGATAATTGTAGTTTTCTTACTGTTAGGCCTGTATTGCCTTGCTTCATTTATTTGTTTCCAAATTACGTCTACTAGTTGTTGGTGTTATGTCCTGCTTGTCTTTTGTCACTTTTAACTTTTGTCGAAAGATAAGCTATTTAAACCTTGCCTTTACAGCTTAGACTAGTTATCGATACAGACACCCTAATAAATAGTCTATTTTTTGTTAAAAGTCACGGACTTAGATAACATTTTTCATGAATTCAATTAATTGTCGTTTCTCTGAATCATGCATCTTCAAGTAGAACGGGTATAAGCAAAAAGATAAAAAATTGTTAAATAATAGGAGAAAGCCTCATTTGTTTAGATAAATACCGAGGTTAATAGAGCAAGTTGATACTAATAAAAGTAAGTTATCATGATTTTATCGAATTTATCTAATATTTGGCTTGATATATGATCATCATTACTGGAAAATTTGTTTCTTATAAAAATACGATTATTCCTTAAGAGAGAGTTCCAATGGCTTCTTTAAGTACTAATGATTTTCGTTCAGGATTAAAGTTCATGCTCGATGGTGAGCCTGTATCCATTGTCGAAAACAATTTCGTCCGTCCAGGAAAGGGACAAGCTTTCGCTAAAACGAAAGTGCTTTATTTACTAAGTGGTCGAACTGTTGAAAAGACCTTTAAATCCGGTGAGAGTTTTGAAGCAGCGGACGTAATGGAAACCAGCATGGAGTACCTCTATACTGATGGTGAGTTCTGGCATTTCATGGATTCAGCGAGCTTTGAACAAGTCGCTGCGGATACCAAAGCTGTTGGCGATAATGTGAAATGGCTGACGGAACAAGACTCTTGCATGCTGACTTTATTTAACGGAACACCCATTTTAGTAACGCCGCCCAATTTTGTAGTTCAAGAAGTGGTAGAGACTGATCCTGGATTAAAGGGTGATACTTCGGGCAGTGGTGGCAAGCCAGCAACTTTAACTTCTGGTGCTGTGGTTAGAGTACCATTATTTGTTCAAATTGGGGAAAAAATCAAAGTTGATACTCGTAACGGAGAGTACGTCTCACGCGCCTGAGCCGTTACAGGTGATTTTTGACTGCTCGCTGAATAGTTATCAAATGGTTTAGCTATTATCTATTCAGTTGATTCTTCTTTTTTCTTGTCTAAAGAGTCGATTTCATCGGCTTGTTCTTTTGATAATTTATAAAGTGCTTTAATAAAGCATTTTTCTCTGTGCTTACTCATTGGATTTGAATCGGCTACTTGAATAGAATCAAATTTAGCATGCAGACTTGAGCTGCTTGAATTAATAAGAATAGTATTCGCAAACCTTAGTTCGCCACAATAATTTTTGAGTTGTACAAGGTAAGGTCTGTTATGTGAGGTACTAATAATAAGGTTCTCATTATCAAGAGAGCGCCATCCGTGAAATCTGAAAGAGTGAATTTTATCAAGACCTTCTAATTTATTGTCTTCAATATAGCTTTGATAAATTGATTTTTTCTTTTCCGAAGGTTTATCTAGATTACTACAGCTAGTCATTAATAAAGCCGAAAATAATAAAAAAAGAACTTTTTTCATAATAGACACCTCCAATGGGTGGGTTGATGAAGTACGCATTTAACAAAACCGAACTCGTATTGGACAATTTATTAGAAAACCATGAGATAAATTAGTTCAATATTTATGATTTAACTATTATAGTGTAATGGATTAACAACAATAACAATGAGGAATAAATATGAACGATCAACATTATGCCACTCCAAATGCAGATTTAAATCCTGATTCAACAGATGTCTCAGAATTAATTGAGCCGCTAGTTGCCACAAAAGTTTGGGTCAGACTTTGTTCAATTATGGGGTTTATTTTTACTTTTTTTATTGTGATTGCGGGGCTTGGGTTAATGGTGGGAGGAAGCGCGATCCCAAATATGCCTTTAGGCGCTGGTCTTGGTGTGATTTATCTGGTGATGGGGGTGCTTTATTTTATGCCTAGCTTGTATCTTCATAAATACGCCGGTGCAATAACGCAAGCTCAAGCGAGCCAAAGTTCTGCTGATGTATTGGCAGCGCTAAAATATCAAAAATCGTTTTGGAAGTTTGCAGGTATTTTAGTCTTGCTGATGTTGGTATTTATGCTTATTGGAATGGGTGCTGCGATCATGATACCTATGATGGCTGGTGTTTAAAGGCTGGTGTTTAAAAGTCGCCAAATTGACTTTGTAGAATGGAAATAGCAGATAGTCCGGCTGTTTCTGTTCTCAAGACTCTTGGCCCGAGCTTTATTCCCTTTGCGCCACAATAATTTAATTGTGCTAAATCTTTTTCAGAAAAACCGCCCTCTGGGCCAATCAATAAGTTAACTGAATTATCAAGCTTCAAATCAGACAAAACTTGTTCTGCCTTTGGTTCTAGATAGATAGAGGTATTTTCCGTAGCAGCTAGCTTCATTATTTGAATTGGGTCATTTAGTTTTGGAATAATAGCTCTTCCCGATTGCTCACACGCACTAACAATTATTTTCTTCCAATGGGTAAGCTTTTTTTCTAAGCGTTTGCCGTCTAACTTCACATTACAGCGTTCAGTAAAAAAGGGAGTAATCTCGCTAACACCTAACTCAATTGCTTTTTGAATAATTAGATCCATTTTGTCGCCTCGCGCGACTCCTTGAATTAGATTGATTTTTAATGGCGATTCGTTATTGAGCGAAACTTTTTCTGTGATTTTGACTTGGCATTGTTTCTTTTCAATTAGCTCAATCCTTGCTAAATAATCAAATCCATCGCCATTAAATAACGTCAGATGGTCACCTATTTTGTATCTTAAAACTTGGGCACAATGATGCGCGGCATCTGCAGGAAGGAAAATCGATGAATCGACAATTAGATCAATAGCAGCAAAAAATCGATGAGTTCTCATAAGGGTTATTTATTCCCAAAAAAGAGAGTTACAAGTTAAAAATATCAATCTAAAACTTGTAACTCATTTCCTGATTAATAACAGTCGGGTTAGTAACGGTAATGATCAGGTTTATATGGTCCATCCACTTCAACGCCAATATAATCAGCTTGCTCTTTGCTCAGAACAGTCAACTTTGCACCAATTTTGTGTAAATGCAGTCTAGCGACTTTTTCATCTAAATGTTTTGGCAGGACGTAAACTTCATTCTTATACTGGTCGCCATTTTTCCAGAGCTCAATTTGAGCTAGGGTTTGGTTGGTAAAAGAGTTAGACATAACAAAGCTAGGATGCCCTGTTGCGCAACCTAAATTCACTAGTCGGCCTTCGGCAAGCATAATTATTTTATTGCCGTTAGGTAAAATAATATGATCAACTTGGGGTTTGATGTTATCCCATTCATATTTTTGCATTGCGGCTATTTGAATTTCATTATCAAAATGACCAATATTACAAACGATGGCTTGGTCTTTCATTTTTAACATGTGTTGCTCGGTGATAATGTCATAATTTCCAGTGGTTGTTACAAAAATATCAACCTGATCAGCAACATCGTCAGTGGTAACCACTCGATAACCTTCCATTGCAGCTTGAAGTGCACAGATCGGATCGATTTCAGTGACCATAACGGTTGCACCTTGCCCTCTTAATGATTGTGCACAACCTTTACCAACGTCACCATAACCACAAATAAGTGCAACTTTACCGGCGATCATGACGTCAGTTGCTCGTTTGATTCCATCTAATAAGGATTCTCGACAGCCGTATAAGTTATCGAATTTAGATTTAGTGACCGAATCATTAACGTTAATCGCTGAGAAAGGCAGTGAACCTTCTTGTTGCATTTGATATAAACGTTTTACACCAGTAGTGGTTTCTTCAGTGACACCTTGAATAGAATCGGTTAACCGTTGGTATAAGCTTGGGTCTTTTGCTAGTTGAATTTTGATTGAGTTGAACATTTCAATCTCTTCTTCGCTTCCTGGATTTTCTAACACGCTAATATCTTTAGCCGCTTTTAGTCCAAGAACCACTGCCATAGTCGCATCGCCGCCATCATCTAGAATCATGTTAGCAACTTCACCGTTGCCCCAATCTAATATTCTATGAGTAAACTCCCAGTATTCTTTTAAGGTTTCGCCTTTATAGGCAAAAACAGGAATTCCTTTACCGACCATTGCTGCGGCTGCGTGATCTTGAGTCGAATAAATATTACATGAAACCCATCGAACTTCGGCGCCAAGCGCAATAAGTGTTTCCATAAGAACGGCAGTCTGAATGGTCATGTGTAGTGAACCTGCGATTCGCGCACCTTTTAAAGGTTTTGAATCACCAAATTCTTCTCGCATTGCCATAAGGCCGGGCATTTCGGTTTCAGCAATAGCAATTTCTTTGTCACCCCAAGAGGATAAAGATAAATTCCGGATATAAAAATCGCCATCACAATCAAAAGTATTTTCGGACATAGGTTGTCTCCATTCTAAGGTTTAAATAAAAATATAGAATGGGCGCCCTTTGTAAAATGATATTCCAATTGAGCGTGACAGGGTTTGTCTTATCGGACTTCCTGCTGCAGCGCCCCTCAATTGGGGAAAATGTTAAGGAAAATTATAGACTATATTCCAGAATCTGCTCGCAATCCATCCGCTTTATCGGTTGCTTCCCAAGTAAAATCGGGATCTTCTCGACCAAAATGACCATAAGCGGCAGTTTTTTGGTAAATCGGACGGATTAAATTAAGCATTTTGATCAAGCCATAAGGCGTTAAATCAAAATGACGTTTAACGAGCTCTTCAAGTTTAGACTCTGCTATTTTTGAAGTTCCAAAAGTATTCAGGCTGATACTGGTTGGTTCTGCGACACCAATGGCATAAGAAATTTGTATTTCACAGCGATCCGCAAGTCCCGCAGCAACAATGTTTTTCGCCACATAACGACCAGCATAAGCGGCGGAGCGATCAACTTTAGACGGGTCTTTACCAGAAAATGCGCCGCCACCATGGTGTGCAGCACCACCGTAAGTATCAACAATAATTTTTCGTCCTGTTAAACCGCAGTCACCAACCGGCCCACCAATCACAAATTTACCGGTTGGATTGATATGAAATTTGGTATTAGCATGAATAAATTCTGGCGGTAATACCGGTTTGATGATTAGCTCTCTTACCGCTTCTTGTAAATCTTTTTGACTTACATCGGGATGATGTTGAGTGGATAAAACCACCGCATCAATTGCCACTGGTTTGTCATTATCGTATCTAAGTGTTACTTGACTTTTTGCATCAGGTCTTAGCCAGTTAAGGACATTGTTCTTTCTCATTTCAGCTTGTTTAGCAACTAGTTGATGAGACCAAGTGATTGCAGCGGGCATTAGCACGTCTGTTTCATTGGTGGCATAACCAAACATGAGTCCTTGGTCGCCGGCACCTTGTTGTTCTTTTTCGACACGATCGACACCTTGATTAATATCTGGGGACTGTTTTCCAATGGCATTGAGAACCGCACAGGTTTTGCCATCAAACCCCATATCAGAGCTGGTATAACCAATATCACAAATGGTTGACCGAACGATATCTTCAAGATCAACCCAAGCCGTAGTGGTTACTTCCCCAGCGATAATTGCCATGCCAGTTTTAACCATGGTTTCTACAGCCACTCTTGCGTTAGGATCTTGTTTTAATATCCCATCTAAAACAGCATCAGAGATTTGATCGGCAATTTTATCAGGGTGACCTTCGGAAACAGATTCGGAGGTAAATGTTTTATATGTTGCCATTGTTACGGATCTCCATCAATCGGCTAAAAACACAATAATCCTAGAATAATAGTGAGTATAGAGCAATTTAAAAAAATGTTCGTTATTTTGGGCGGGATTGTATCCTTTATAGTCGTTGATTTGTAGACTATTCATCACATATTTTGGAGAAATATCGTATACCTGTAGCCGGGCTAGTGGAATTATCTATTTTCCTAAGATAGCCTAATGTAATTATAAGATAATCTATTGCAATTAAGAGCCTATACAAGGCAAGATAGCCATTTAATTCCACTGTTAATTTTATTTGAGATTGGTTACGAGTATAGATGATTTTTGAACCAAAATTAGAATCGGGTATTTTGATAAAACGTTATAAGCGTTTTTTGGCGGATGTGTCTCATCCAACCCTCGGTGAAATAACCGTCCATTGTCCCAATACCGGCTCAATGAAAAATTGTTGGCAACCCGGTTGGAAGGTTTGGCTGCAAAAGAGTGATAACCCCAAGCGAAAATACCCTTACACTTGGGTGTTGGCTCAAAATGACGAAAATGATTTTATTGGGATCAATACTCATATTGCTAATCAATTAGTTTTTGAAGGGTTAAGTAATAATAAGATCAAAAGGATCGATAATATTCTAAAAATTGATAAAGAAGTAAAGTATGGCGATGAAAATAGCCGCATTGATTTATTGGTTACTCATAATGATCAATCTAAAACCTATATTGAAGTCAAGAGCGTTACCTTAAAATTAGATAACAAGCGAGAACTTGGTGCTTTTCCTGATGCGGTTACTTTAAGAGGTCAAAAGCATATCAGGGAGCTGATTCAGCGCGTTGAACAAGGCGATAAAGCAGTGTTACTGTTTATGGTGCAGCATACGGGCATTAAAAAAGTGACCGTCGCTAAGGAAATCGATCCCGATTACGCTCTA
>Ga0316204_10004721_pt1 | contig 23956 bp, 21 predicted proteins | sample 6monrhotite_MG_2_FD_205661 | JGI IMG/M metagenome (GOLD analysis project Ga0316204, IMG submission 205661) | Microbial mat bacterial communities from mineral coupon in-situ incubated in ocean water Damariscotta River, Maine, United States -... | ecosystem: Environmental > Aquatic > Marine >... | reverse complement strand
ATTTGCACAATAAGGGCAAGCGCAAAACCGTGGATAGGTTTTTTAGGGGAGATTAATATCTTCAACATCCAAACCCCTCACCCGGTGCAAGAGCACCGACCTCTCCCCAAAGGAGAGGTGAGAAAACTACGTTTTCTTTGGTAACAATAATTGAGGTAACGTCTCCTCTCCCCCAAGAATAAAAATGTGGAGAGGAACAAGGTGAGGGGTAAGATTAAATGGGAAAACCGTAACCATCTCGGTGGATACCTGTATTCCCCGCCTACGCGGGGATGAACGGAGACAGATATGAGCGAGGTTTAGGGGGTGAGCGGTTTAAGTCGGAAGTCTATTCGTCGCGCATGCTCACGAAAATGGCGATAAGGGCTATTTGGCCCCCATAGCGGTAAGCCGAAGCGAGCACGGGATCGTGCATGGTATCAGACTGCCAGAGCTCATACCAAACTTCTGCAATGACGCTAAAACCTAGAAACAACATAAAGACTGCAACCGCGCAACCCGTCAGCGCAAAGGTTTTGGCTTTTGCAAATTCAGTCGCATCCTCTTTACGGGCCGACCACATCCGCCGTGCGCCTTCCAGGCACAATATCCCGGCAATCATTTTTGCCAGCAAGATGAACAACGCACCGGCCATGATGACCACAGGGTTTGAGGTCGCCCGCCAATGGTCAGCGCCGCCTTCAAACGAGCCCATGCTAGTGACCTCAGAAACGCCGCCCATTGTTCCGCCCCAATCCGAGAGATTTCCAAATGCCCCAATGATCCCCCATGCAGCAACGCTTAAGATGAGCAAGATTTTTATTATACGTAACATGTTTTGTCCCCTTTGATTTGGGGAAAGCTTAGCAGAATATTCGAGCCGCGCAACAGCGCCCTTAAAACGCACCCTCTTCCGGCAAGAGTATCTCGCGTTTGCCGCCTGCGCCGGCTTCGCTAATCATGCCTTCGGCTTCCATGCGTTCAACTATGTTGGCGGCGCGGTTATATCCAATGGACAGGCGGCGCTGGATATAACTTGTGGAGCATTTGCGGTCATGGGCGACAATGGCGACGGCTTTGTCAAAAGTTTCGTCGCCAGAATTTATATTACCTGCAGGCCCACCTGCCGCAGCCTCTTCTTCGGTGTCGACCGTGATATCTTCCAGATAACTCGGTGCGCCTTGGGCTTTGACAAAATCCGCGATTTTTTCGACCTCGTCGTCACTGACAAATGGCCCGTGCAAGCGGTGCGGTTTGCGGCCCGAGGCCATATACAGCATATCGCCCATGCCGAGCAGTTGTTCCGCGCCTTGCTCGCCTAAGATGGTACGGCTATCGATTTTAGAACTGACCGAAAATGATATCCTGGTCGGGAAATTGGCTTTGATCGTGCCGGTAATGACATCTACGGACGGGCGCTGGGTTGCCATAATCAAGTGAATGCCCGCCGCCCGCGCCATTTGCGCGAGCCGCTGGACTGTGCCTTCAATATCCTTGCCGGCAACCATCATTAGATCAGCCATCTCGTCGATAACCACAACAATGAACGGCATGAACTCCATCTCTAGCGTCTGGGTTTCGTACATGGCTTCGCCTGTTTGTTTATCAAACCCGGTCATGACGGTACGGGTTACAGGTGAGCCAGACTTGGCGGCTTCGCGGACTTTGTCGTTATAACCACCAATGGAGCGCACACCGACTTTTGACATATTGCGGTAGCGGTTTTCCATTTCGCGCACCGTCCATTTAAGAGCAACAACGGCTTTTTTCGGCTCTGTCACGACGGGGGTCAGCAAATGCGGTGCACCGTCATAAATCGACAACTCCAACATTTTTGGATCGATCATAATGAATTTGCACTGGTCGGGTGTTAGGGAATACATCAATGATAAAATCATAGCATTGATGCCCACGGATTTACCCGAACCCGTTGTACCTGCCACAAGTAAATGCGGCATTTTAGCCAGATCGGCAAAATAAGGCTTGCCGCCAATATCTTCGCCCAGAGCAATTGGCAGAGCGGCATTGGAATTTTTAAAATCACGGCTATTGAGCATATCGCGCAAGAACACGGTTTCGCGGCGACGGTTGGGAAGCTCAATACCAATGGCATTACGGCCGCGTACAACGGCGACACGGGCCGAGCGTGCGGCCATAGAACGGGCAATATCGTCGGCCAAATTTATCACCCGGGCAGACTTCACACCGGGCGCAGGCTCAAATTCATACAGGGTGACAACAGGGCCGGGACGCACCCGCCCGATTTCGCCTTTGACGCCAAAATCGATCAACACATTGCCGAGCTCCTCGGCGGAGCTTTGCAAGGCCCCTTCGTCGACCACGGCAACACGCGGCGGTGGAATTTTCAGAAGGTCAATTTTTGGCAAGACAAATTTACCGCTCTTGGGAAAATTATATTTTGGAGCTTTTGCGCGGCGTTTGGGCGTTGCTGTTTTAAAGGCCGTTTCGGGCACAGCTTGGTCGATTGTAGCGTGCAATAACTCGGATGCTGATTGTCCCGCGCAAACCCCAGAGGGTGCAGGGGCAGGTTCGTGTGCTGGTTCTTGCGCTGGCTCTGCACCCGGTGTTTCTAGCCAGACCCGTTTGTCGTCATAGCCTGCGGTTTGCCCGGAATATTCTTCTGAGAACTCTAGGGGGTCCACATAGGATTTTTGAAAACGCCTACGCAGAAACCGGATAAGCTGATCCAGCCGCACCCGGAAAATTGCCCATACCAGGCCGGCTGCGTCGAGTACATCCGCCACATCGCGGCCAACAATGCCGATAAAGCGGCCAAAGCAATAGCCAAGCCCGATAAAAGCGAAGCTAGCCACCATACCGCCCGCAATACTGGACGATAGGCCAAGTTTAAGAATGCTGGCTTTACTGCCTAAGAATACAATATCGCCAATCCAGCCACCAAGCCCTGCGCCCATGGGCCAGCTTTGCGGTATCGGAAATGCCGCCAGAAATACGGCCAAAAAGAACACCGTCATGACCAATAATGACGACCGCCTAAAGATAGCCCATTTGTTTATATTCAGGCGGGGTTCAAGCACGGCCCGCGCCGCCGCGAAAATCATCAGCAGGCCAAGCGGGAATGCGGCCCAGCCTAATAACTGCAAGAAAAAGTTAGAAAATTCTGCTCCAGGGCGGCCTAAAAAGTTGGAAACTTCGACACCAAGTCCAGCCGTATCTCCCGTGCTGTCAAAAGCAGAAAACGTAAGGATTGTCACCAATAAAATGGCGCCAAAACCACCAACGATACAAGCCGCAATGGCACGGCGCAAAGCACCCGAGGACGTGAGCACTCCGTCCATCATGCCTTCAGGATAACGTCCGTCAAACCCTTCATGCCTTTTGGGGTCAAACTCCGGTTCATCAAAACTGCTGGTGGCCGTGTTCACACGCTTCTCCCTTAAATCTTAAGGGAGAGTAAAGCGCCAAAGTAAAGGATGGGTAAATGAAGGCCAATTGGCGGGTATATTCAATCCACATTAAATTGATTATTTTTGCGCAAAGTCAATGTGAGATTTTATGCCAGTTTCACCGGTTAATGCCAGTTTCACCTTTCCACCCCAAGCACATAATATGAGCACTCCTTTCCTCCTTAAACTATTAAACTAGTTTAATAGTTTAACGGTCATCGGTCTTGGGGGGGGAGGGGGGGGGGGATGGCTGTAATTTATGGGATTGGTTGTACTATAATGGGGCTTGGCTGTAATTACTGCGAAAATTAGGGAGTGTGTCGTTGGGTGTGTCGTTGGCTATGTCGTTGCATTTTTTTGGTTGCCTGTGTCCAAACCAAGGGTGAGTAATAGCCCGAACGAGGTTGCAATCAAGGTTACGAAGCGCATCAAAATAGCAGCAGAAAGCCCGACAGCGGGCGCAATACCGAACAGGCTGGTAATACCTGTATAGGCACCCTCCCTGACCCCAATACCACCGAACACGGGCAATAGGGCCGTCAGTGTAGCGCTGACATTCGCAAGCAGCGGCACAAAAAACTCTATGCGCATACCAAGCCCGTAAAGAATACAGGCAAAGGATAGGCCGCGTAAAATAGTCATGACTAAGCTGAGCACCCATATACGAAAAGTGATGGTCTTCATGGCCGCTCTAGCTTCATCAACCCAGCGCGGCACTCTACGCCCACGAAATATCAACCAGGCCACTAACAAAACCGCCACCGCAATAAGCCCAGCAATGGCAACGGACAAAATGATAGACTTGCCCGTGTCTAAAAACGCGGCCTCGCCTAGCAATATCAACCAAAGCGAGAGCATCACCGCCGTCAGAGCCACAGTGGTAAACCCGGCAAGCCGGGACGCAAACAAATGGGCCGCCGGTTTAAACACTTTGCCAGACTTTAGCGCATAACCCGCAATCCGGTACCCATCACCGCTAAACACGCCAAATCCGAACTGCATGACGAAGGCACTTTGCAAAGCTAGACTGAAATGAGTGCGGTAAGGCAAGCCGTCTATGGGTGTCATCCAATGCAGACGCAGAGCATCCAGGCTCCAAACCACAAGGACAATAAACCCGCCGAGAGCCAACCAAGCCGGATGGGCGGTGGTCATGGTCGCCCAAGCTTCGCGCCAATCAACCCATACAAAGAGCAAGACAAGCGCAGCAATCCCCACCGCCAATTTCAGCAAGGTGAGGAGTAGGGATTTCTTTTCCCTTTTCTCTGGATTTTTCTCTGTTACGGCCATGCCGTCTGTTAACCCGTTCACCGGCAAGCTTCAACCTAACACTTCCGTTTGATTACCCGTCCGGATCAAACTGGAAGACGTCCTCAAACTGCGCACCGAACTCTGCGACTATACGAAAGGCAAGCTCCATTGACGGCGCGTATTTTCCCGCTTCTATGGCAATGATGGTTTGGCGCGTCGCGCCGACCCGCTTGGCGAGTTCTTCCTGGGTTAAGGCCGCTTGTTCTAAGCGGATCTTACGGATATGATTGGTTATTCTGCCCTTATTAGGTTTTTTTGATTTTTTGCCCATGTTTAATTTTTCTATCGCCTTCATTGGACGGTTTTCTGATAGTTAAACACCATGGTGGCGCGGTACACAATATCGCCCAAAAACAGTGTCGCCATTAAAGCAAAAAACATATGGCTCGGCGTCAGAAGCGATACGCCCAGCGCGGGCATATAGTCGGCTGGAAACGTATTTTGCATGAGAAACATGAAAATAATAATATTGAGGGCAATAGCCAAAACCCAAAACCCGTTGCGGGCGCCTTTACGTTCGATCTCAACATCCCGCTCATCGCTTTCATAACCTCTGCTTTTGAGCCGAATGGCAAATATGGCGGCGATGATCACATGCAAAATAATTGTTGCGACAATCAGCCAAATAAAGATTTTGACAAGACCTGAGCTGGGAATATTTTCAATGCCAGTTTTGCCGACCATGGCTTTTATAAAAAAATAAAACACGGTAATATCAACGATTAAATTCGCCCAGGAGCGGCGCTCTGGCTCGCTCATATCTCCAATAAGTGTCATTTCTATCCTTTCTACATTTCAGTATGTTAAACTTGTTTTACATATATAGGGGCGGGTTTTGAAATGTCAAACATATTGGGTATTATATACTTGTGTAACCCAATTTAATATGCTATAGAATGGCTAACAGGAGTTAGCTATGCAAGATTTTAACAGTTTATTCGATATGATGGAAGCGTTCCCTACGGAACAACACGCTATCGACCACCTACGGGAAATCCGTTGGGGCAAAGATGATGTAAATGCACACTGCCCGCATTGTGGCTCCACTAAGGTTTATCACTTTTCAGATAACAAAAACCACAAGTGTGGCGATTGCCGCAAGCGGTTTTCGATTAAAGTTGGTACTATCTTTGAGGATAGCAAAATTCAGTTGCGCAAGTGGTTCATGGCAATCTGGCTTGTCACATCCCATAAAAAGGGCATTGCCAGTACCACACTTGCTAAGGACATCAAGGTTACACAGAAAACCGCATGGTTCATGCTTCACAGACTGCGCCACGCCGCAGAAACTAAATCCTTTAATGCACCATTAGACGGTGATGTAGAGGTTGACGAAACATATATCGGTGGCAAGTCTAAGAATATGCACAAAAAAGACCGCAAGGCTCGCAAGCAATATAAAAACAAATCCACAGTAGCGGGCGCAATTAAACGTGACGGCGAATTACGGGCGGCGCATGTAACCCGCGTTGGCATTGTCGGTCATGTTTACGAAAACATATCAAAGGAAGCCCGTGTTATCACAGATCGGGCGCAATACTACAAACACTTGAAAAATGAATACAATCATCACTCTGTAGACCATTCCGCTGGCGAATATGTGCGCGACGATATACACACAAACAGCATAGAAAGCGTTTGGGCATTGTTTAAGCGTCAAGTTAATGGTACGCATCACTGGGTATCTAAGAAGCATCTACAGGCTTATGTAAACGAAATGACGTGGCGTTTTAATCGCCGTGACCATGAAGAGGGCGAACGCGTGAACAGTCTTTTAAATCAAGTGCAGGGGCGGTTAACCTACAAGGAATTGACCGCATGAGTAGAACCCCACGCAAGCCGCCATTGGTTTTAGATTTGGATTTCAACGAAGCCTTAAAACGCTACGCAAAAACAGATATAAATGAATTGCCGGATAATATAAGGCTTAAGAAAAAGGGGGCAGAAAGCCCCCCAGACCCACAAAAAAGGTCTAAGCGTTAGCCTAGACAGCGTGTGTGCGCTCTTACATACTCGATTCGGCCTAACCGAAACCGGAAGTATGCACACACTGGAAAACAGTGTCGAACTGCCATTGTACACTCCTGTGACAAAATTGCCTCTTGAAGTGACCGACATTATGTGGGAATCTACAGGTGCTGTTCCTTGTAGAAAACCTTGCGTATCACCTAGTGAGATGGGTTTACTCACCGAACCACGGGTCACACCATCGCCTATTACAGTAGGTTTAGTGTGGCCCTTTTTGTTACGGGACGCGTGACGGCTCTCAGTAGGTCACATCATCCTATTCTTATCAAGGCATATAGCACTCTATTATCTTGCGCCAATACAGCGTCTTCATTACTATCTGGCTTATTATTAGACATATTGCAAGACTTATTTCTGGACATATGGGAAAAAGTCTGTTTATATGTCTAAACACAGATAGGAGAGTGTTATGTCAGAAGAAGAAAAAGTAACAAAAGGGCGTGGCCCAGGCTACCCTTACATAGCCCTGGATAAGGTTTTGGAGCGCGTTCAACAGGTTTATGATGCAGGTGTTCGAGAAAAAGCATTTGCCCCCCAAACCTATTATTCAACATGGGACTTGGGTGCAAAAAGTAGTGCTTCACGACAGACTATGGCTGCACTGAACCACTTTGGGATGGTTATATACGAAGGTAAGGGTAAATCACGTAAAGTCGGCCTGTCTGATTTAGCATTGAAAATAGTGCAGGACAAACGCCCTAATAGTGTAGATCGTGCAAACGCAATAAAAAAGGCGGCGCTGGAACCGAACGTTCATGCAGGTCTTTATAAACAATTTCCACCACCCATGCCTGAGGATGTATTCATCACTCATGTTTTGGTTAGCGAATATGGGTACAATGAAAGCACTGCGGAGAGTGTGTTAAAGGGCTATAAACAGACATTATCCTTTGCAAATTTAGATAAGCCTGATAGTATGCCAGCGTCGGATAGTGATAAAGCCGATGAAATTGATGCAAATTTGGATGGCGAATCGTCTCAAATTGAAATTGGTGATTTAATTCAAGGCACTGTCGGTGGACTGGACGTATTCCCCAAAGGGGCAAGAGTTTTAGGATTCTCAGATGATAGGCAGTGGATATTTCACGATTTCAGCAATTCGCCTCTAGAAATAAAGGATGCTAGTATAATGGAAAAAGCACAAATACCGACCGCCGTTCCACCTGTAATGCCTGCCAGCTTGTTAACATCTGTAAGCGCCCCACCACCCGTGCAAAGAGACTCTAGTGTACTCACAAGCGGGAAACTGAAATCAGGGACATTTGAAGTCAGAACAACAGGTGAGATGTCTGCAAAAGACATTGGACGTATTATTAAGATGCTTAAGGCACAAAAAATGATACTTACTGACGATGAAGAGGATGATGACGAGGACGCCTAAATTAAACAGCCGATTATGTTGCCCCGCCTAGTGCGGGGTTTCTTTTAACATTGATGGGTTACACAAGTATATAATGCCCAACATATTTTACGTATAAGCTGTTTTACATTTAGGCCCCCGCTTGTGGAGCTTGTTGAATTATGTATAATTCAAGCTAATAGGAGGAAGCCATGACAGCTTTACCGCCAAGCCTTGTATCCATGTTAGCCGCCTGGAACGAGAAAGACCCAGAGCGTATTCGCGAGCATCTGGATATTGCGCTATCGCCTAATATCATATTCGCAGACCCTGATAATTGCATAGAAGGCATTGCTGCGTTCGAAGCCATGGTGCGGAAATTTTTGGCGGAAAGACCTACGGCAAAATGTGAACACACCAGCGGTTTTAATGTCCACCACAACCGCTACCGCTATAACTGGCTAGTGTCTTTAGGCGGCGTGCCCGTAGTTCCGGGCATGGACGTGGTCGAACTAAACGGCCAAGGCAAAGTGCTCCGCGTAGACGGATTTTTCGGGCCAGTTCCTAAAAAGTAATTTTAAATACCCATCCGCAATTGCTGCTCACAAACCATAACGATAAACAATAAATTATTTGTGCTATTCGATAATAACTGATACTATTCCCAAGTAAAATTTGAGAAGGAGGGTGCAGGTTATGCCGATAACAGAAAATTTGAATACACAAAGTGTGGCGCGGTGCGTCGGATGGGCATTGCTAGCAACAATTGTTTTTGGCATTTTGGCAGCGATATATTTGCTCCAAGGCATCGACATTAATTTATCGGCTGATGTTGTAGCAACGGCCGAGAACATGCTGGGGGCAGAGTTGAGATTGAAAGCGAAGGCATATATGGGCGTCTTCATGTTTTCCCTAGCGGCCTTGATCAGTGTTGGGCTTTATCTTTTGCTGCGTAAATCAGGGCCGTTATTAGCTGGCTGGAGTTTGTTTGTCAGCCTTGCCGCCGCCGTCCTCATCTTGTTCGGCGCAGTATTTTCTATGAATGCCGCCCAGATAGCCGGTAATGTAGCATATACTACGCTCACCGACGAGGCCGGGCGTCTCATGCTTGCAGGTCTGCAGGCAACATCAGATTATACCAGCTTCCATCTCGGATTAATTCTGTCATCAGCGGCCAATGCGGGCTTCTTTTATCTGTTCTTAAAATCAGGGTTAATCCCGAAGATCATAAGTGGATGGGGGCTATTTGCATCACTGTTTGTGATCGTCATGATTGTAGCACGCGATTTCGTCCCGGTTCTCGGACACGGCGGCCTCACCGCCGCATTTATGGCGTCCAACCTTATTGCCCTTATAACCACAGGTCTTTATCTCGGCATTCGCGGCGTGCGCGAGCTGTAAGTTACGTTTGATTCTCGGGAGAGCTTAAATAAGCGTTTATTTGGGAACACATTACTTCCTTCCCCCATTTATGGGGGAAGTGCCGTAGCTCTTGCGAAGGCGATGGGGGGGCGCACATCTTGTGCGCATCTAAACTCTCGTCTGAAACTACAATGTCGAAGCGTCGCAAAGAGCGTCACGCCCCCATCGAGCGCGACCTCTTGGGAATACCCTTGCGGTGCAAGAGGCGCCCACTTCCCCCATAAATGGGGGAAGGAAAAGTATAGTATTTTACCTTTAATGGCGGGCGACAACCGCCCGCCAAACGCTATGCAGCTTTACGCCGCGAACACGCGATGAGATAAGCACCCGGGAACCGTTTCCCTGTTTTCATTTAGGTAGTGTACTCATACATCTGCATAACGCCCTTATTGCTATTAACAAACTCCCCATTGACAAAACCAATCACCCCGACTACCACGCATCAACAAAAGTGAGCGGGACAATGAAGATTGTGTTTTTTAGATATGGTTTGACGGGCGAAGGGTATTCGCCTTGCACCTATCCCTGCCCGCGACTTGTGATGTCATAGCTAAACCAGCTTGACGACCACACCTCCGGGCTAACGCACGGAGGTTTTTTTATGTCTCCGTTTCCCCCATTTCAAAGTACGACGGATTTATAATGACTGATACGGCACACATAAATGAACATCACAAAGCCGAAATGCCGAAAACATGGCCCGGCGAGCTCAAGGCCTTGCTGTGGCTCGGCATTCCCATGGCACTGACCCAGCTGGCGCAATTTTCCATTTATACCATCGATATTCTGATGATCGGGCGGGTTGGTGCTGCCGAAGTTGCGGCCGCCTCCCTTGGCTCGGTTATCTATTTCATGCTTTGGATGCTCGGCGCGGGGCCGGTGATGGCCGTGTCGCCTTTGGTCTCCCAAGCGCTTGGCGCCGATGTGGCCGACCGCCATGATGCGCGCATATCCGTGCGTATGGCACTGTGGTGTGTTGGGTTCATGACACCTATCATGTTGGTGTTTGCGTTTTTGGCCGAGCCCCTCGCTTTGCTAGCAAAGCAAGACCCGCAGCAATCCGCCAAGGCCGGAAGCTATATCCTGGCTCTGGCGGCAGGTTGGCCATTTGCGCTGGGCACTATGATCTTGCGCAATTATTTGGCGGCAATCGGTAAAACGCTTATTCCGTTCGTCTTGGTGATGGCCAGCGTTGCGCTCAACGCCGGTCTCAATGCTGTGTTGATATTTGGTATGTTCGGCTTCCCCGAACTTGGCCTTATCGGGGCCGGTATAGCGTCTTCTATCGCTTATACGGTCGGGTTTTTCATGTTTGTGGCCTATATTCAAATGGACAAAAAATCGGCCGAGTTTCGGATATTTCACCATTTCTGGCGGCCCCATTGGAACCGTTTGCGCGCAGTGTTTAAACTTGGCTGGCCCATCAGCCTGACCACATTGTTCGAAGGCATGTTGTTTAACGCCTGTGTGCTTATTGTTGGCCTGATCGGTGTCATAGAAGTCGCCGCTTACCAGATCGCCCTCAACATATCGGCCCTGGCCTTTATGTTGCCGTGGGGCTTGTCTATGGCGGGTGCGGTACGGGTTGGTCTGGCCAAAGGAGCGGATAATCCCGCAGCCGTTAAACGGGCCGGGCTATTGACCATTTTTACATCTGTAATCGGCATTATGGCGTTCGCCGTACCCGTAGCCCTTTGGCCCGACGCAGTCGCGAGCCTTTATATGGATACCAGCAAACCGGACAATCAATTGGTGATTGCTCTCGTCGCCACATTCCTGCCCATTGCCGCCGGGTTCATGTTTTTTGATGCGGCCCAAGTGGCCGCCAATCAAATTCTGCGCGGGCTTAAGGATGTTAGATGGCCCATGGTGTTTACAGGCATCAGCTATTGGATTGTCGGTTTTCCAACTGCCTTCTATCTGGCGATTTACACACCGCTCGGTGCCGTGGGCGTCTGGTACGGGCTATTGCTCGGCCTATTTTTGGCATCCGTTTTCTTAAGTTACAGGTTCTGGCGGCTGGCCTGGGATAAATAGTTAGGCAATAGGCGGAAGCGGCTTGGCGCGGCTCTCGTCTAAATATCTTGCAGCGGTTACATTTAGCGTACCGTCTTCCAGGTCGATGAGGAGCGGGTTGCCCGTGGGCACTTCATAGCCGGGAATATACGCGTCTGGGACATTAAACAGCTCTTTCAGCAAGGCGCGCAAACTATTACCATGCGCCGAGATCAGCAGGGTTTTTCCGGCTTTTATTTTCGGGGCTATTTCCGCGTTAAAATATGGGAGCACACGCTCAAGGGTCAGTTTCAAGCTTTCCCCGCCGGGCAGGTCTTCGGGCGCAAAACCGATATAACGCTGGTCATTGGCTGGATGATATTCATGTGAAGCAGCGATGATCGGCGGCGGCACATCATAACTGCGCCGCCAGATATGCACTTGTTCATCGCCGTGCTTGTCGCGGGTTTCTTGTTTATTCAGACCCGTAAGCCCGCCGTAATGACGCTCATTTAAGCGCCAATCTTTGGTGACGGGAATATAACATTGCTCCAGGCCGCGTAGAGCAATCCATAATGTGCGTATGGCGCGGGTCAAGTATGAGGTATAGGCTTCGTCAAACCACAAGCTTTGTTGCGCTAATAACCCACCGCCGAGCTTGGCCTCGGCCTCGCCTTTTTCGGTCAAATCCACATCAACCCAGCCAGTAAAACGGTTTTGAAGGTTCCATTCGCTTTGCCCGTGGCGCACCAATACCAATTTTGTCATGTAACAATTCCCTGATTACCATGTCTATTCGGGCTTTATATACATGTGCAAGAAGCGGTCTGTCGAGAGCCGTTTACCCGGGTCAACCACATTCATGTCATATTTTTTACCTGCACTGGTTTGCTGGGGTTTGTTTGACAATATATCACTGGTTTTCGCGAGCGTAAAACCTGCCGCTTCGGCGCGGGCAATCACATGTTTGGGACTGATTTTATGGGAGGTGCTACTCTCGTGCTCGAGCGTGTAATCCGGCGAAGATTTATCCAAAGCTATAAAACGGCCACCGGGTTTGAGCACGCGGTAAATCTCGGCGTAGGTTTTCGCCGGATCGCCCAAAGTCATTTCTCCCGCCTCATTGGTCATCCATAATTCGTGCGGGCCAAGAAACCATGTCACGAGATCGACACTACCGTCTGGCGCATCTAAATTATCAAAACTGGATTTTGTAACGCGTACATTAGACAGACGCCGACCCTCTTCGCCGAGCCGCGCAGCCAGCACTGCGGGCGTTAAAAAATCGTCAAACTCCGGCGGGTTGTGCATGGCGACCATACCGTTTGCACCGACGATAAAAGAGAAAAGCTCCGTGTAATATCCACTGCCTGCTTGCAGTTCCAAGACGGTATCGCCCGGACGGATGCCAGTAAACCGCAGCACATCCAAAACCTTACGCACACCATCATCGCTGATATCAGCTTGCGTGCGCTTGGGATGCACCATAGCGGATAAAATAGGATCAGACGCAAGCGATGCGACCGAAAGCGGTGGTTCGCTATTGTCCCGCGCGGCAGATACATATTCACTGATTTGCAAGGCCGCCTTAGTCTCAAAGGCCGCATTACGGTCTATTTTACTGGATAATGCCAACAACCCAACAGCAGCCGCTACACCGAGTAAGCCTGCTACAAAAAATAATACTAGTTTCATACGAACCCCCACAAATAGTACCGACTAGCTATTGGATGAAAACATTGACAATGGCTTAACGTTGCAACATTGCACATAATATTACTGATAAACCAGGCTGTTTTTTGCTATTTTTCCGGCTTTACGTACATGTGCAAAAACCTGTCGGTTTTCCGGCGCACCTCTGGGTCAAATACATTTTTGGTGTGATCATCGGTTTTATTCGCCAATACATCGCTGGCTTTTACAAACACCAGACCAACTGCTTCGGCGCGCATTTTAACTTTATCAGGCTGTATGCGGTGCAACGTCCCGCCCACGGCTTCATCTTCACCTATGGCTACGTGATCCAGCGCGATAAATTTACCGCCGGGCTTTAACACCCGCGCAATTTCCCCATAGGCGCCCTCTACCGTGCCGAGCTCACCGCAGTCCTTCGGGGCACAGAACATCTCGTGCGGCCCCAAAATCCAGGTAACAAGATCGGCGCTGTTATCAGCCACATCCAAATTGTCAAACAAACCGCGCATGTGGGTAACATTGGCAAGTCGCTCGCCGTTCTTGCCCAGGCGTGCTTCGAATATTTCGGGTTTGATAAAGGCATCAAAACCATGTGGGTTTTGCATAAAGACCTTGCCCTCTTTGCCAACAATGCGAGAAAAAAGCTCAGTGTAATAACCACTGCCCGCTTCCAGTTCGACCACTGTCATGCCGGGCCAGACGCCTGTGAACTCAAGCACTGAGGACGACTTGCGGATGTCATCACTTTCTAAATCAGCTTCTGGACGGTCGAGTGATTGAATGGCCATCATCACTTCACCGCGATTGCCAATGTCTTCGGCCGAGGTATATTTAGCGGGTTTTTTCATAACTTGAGCGGCTTCGGCTTTTGGTTGTTCTACGTCTGGCGCCGCTGTTTCCGATACGGGTGCCTGCTGACAACCCGTAAGGACGAGCGCTGCTACGCCAATCAATAAAAAATTCTTCATAAAAAACCTCCTGATACGTTATCCTCACCCCTCTAGCGGGGGAGGGTGATTTAATGTGCATCGTTCCAGTTAGTTGCTGCTTTGGCGTCTACCACTAAGGGGACGCTTAGGCTTACTGCTGGCGCACTTGCGTTTTCCATAACCGGTTTTACGATATCAATCAATTTATCAGCGGATGTTTCGGGGACTTCGAATATCAATTCATCGTGAACTTGTAACAGCATTTGGGCACCGTCAACGGCTTTAAGAGCGTCCGGCATGTGGATCATGGCGCGGCGGATGATGTCTGCGGCAGTGCCTTGAATGGGCGCATTGATAGCTTGGCGTTCTGCGCCTGCGCGGTACATAGGATTTTTATCATTGATCGAGCGCACATGGCATTTGCGCCCGAACAAAGTTTTGACATAGCCAAATTCACGGGCTTCGTCTTTAGCCGCTTCCATATAGGCTTTGATGCCGGGGAATTTCTCAAAATAGGCATCGATATATTCTTTGGCTTCGGTGCGCGAAATACCGAGATTGTTCGCCAGCCCAAACGCCGAAATGCCGTAGATAATCCCGAAATTAATCGCTTTGGCACGGCGGCGCGTCGCACCGTCCATACCCTCAATGGGAACGCCGAACATCTCAGACGCGGTCATAGCATGAATGTCAACACCGTCCGCAAATGCTTGTTTCATAGCGGGTAAATTGGCCATATGGGCCAGCACCCGTAACTCGACCTGAGAATAGTCTGCCGCAACTAAAACATGTCCAGGTTCTGCAACAAATGCCGTGCGGATTTTACGGCCGTCGTCTGTGCGGATAGGAATGTTTTGTAAATTCGGATCACTGGAAGACAGCCGCCCCGTCGAGGTCGAAGCCAAAGAATAACTGGTGTGGACACGCCCAGTGCGCGGATTGATTTCTTTGGGCAAAGTATCCGTATAGGTAGATTTAAGCTTGGCATAATGGCGCCAGTCGAGCACTAATTTGGGCAATGCATGGGCATTTTGTAGTTTTTCGAGCACCCCTGCCCCGGTTTGCCACGCGCCGGTTTTGGTTTTTTTGCCGCCGGGTAAATCCAGATCGTCAAACAGAATTTCGCCGAGCTGTTTCGGGCTAGCCAGATTAAATGGGCGCCCCGCCAGTTCGTGAGCTTCGGCCTCAAGTGCGCATTTCTTTTGCTCAAAATCAGCAGACAACCGCGCTAGCACGGCCTTGTCGACCTTAATACCGGCATTCTCCATTGCCGCCAAAACGGTCGGCATGGGACGTTCCAAAGTTTCGTAAACACTTGCCACTTGTTTTTTGGCCAGTTCCGGTTTGAGATGCTTCCACAAACGCAATGTCACATCCGCATCTTCGGCGGCGTAGGGTGTAGCCGTCTCTAAATCCAGTTGGTCGAATGTTTTTGCGGTTTTGCCCGTACCCGCCACATCTTTGAAGGCAATTGGCCGATGACCAAAATGTATCTCGGACAGCGTATCCATGCCGTGCGAATGCAATCCGCATTCCAGCGCATAGGAGATCAACATGGTATCGTCAAATGGTGCGGGATAAAGGTCGTAGCGCGAAAACACACCCAGATCATATTTAAAATTTTGACCAATTTTAAGGACAGCATCATCGTGTAACATGGGCTTTAATATATCCAAAGCCTGCTGCATGGTAATTTGCTCAGGTGCACTCTTGCCCTCCATGGCCCCAAACAAATCACCTTCGCCGACATGACCAAGGGGAATATAACAAGCTTCATTATCCGCGACGGCCAAACACACACCAACCAAATTGGCGGCGGCGCTATTTAAACTATCGGTTTCCAAATCCACCGCACAAACGCCGACTTCCGTGCAGCGCCCCACCCAATGTTCAAGCCGCTCTACGGTCTGGACGCATTCATATTTCGATTTATTAAACACAGGCAGACCAGCGAGGCGTTGCTCTTTCGTATCATCCTTGCGCAAGCCGTCCGTGTCCCCTTCGCCGATGGCTGCTATAACCCGCTTGCTCAGGGTACGAAATGTCATGTCCTCCAGGAAATTCAATAGTATTTCACGGTCCGGGTCTTGCACGGCCAATTGTTCCAGCGGCACTTCCAAATCCATGTCGCGCTTTAGGGTCACCAATTCGCGCGACACCCGTGCCAAGTCGGCAAATTCAATCAATTTTTCCCGTCTGCCTTTTTGCGGAATTTCGCCGGCCCGTTCCAGCAATGTGTCCAAATCGCCAAATTCGCTGATCAACAAAGCCGCCGTCTTGATGCCAATGCCCGGCACGCCGGGAACATTATCAGAGCTGTCCCCTGCCAAGGCCTGAATGTCGATAACCTTGTCTGGCCCGACGCCAAATTTTTCAACCACTTCGGGCGCACAAATGGTTTTGTTTTTCATGGTATCAACCATGCAGACCCGGTCACTAACCATTTGCATCAAATCTTTGTCGCTCGAAATAATCGTAACCCGCGCACCTTTTTTCTCGGCCTGGTCGGCGTAGGAGGCAATAATATCGTCGGCCTCAAACCCCGGCGTCTCGATAGCCAGCGCACCAAAAGCCCGCGTCGCTTCGCGGGTCAATGGAAATTGCGGAACCAAATCATCAGGAGGCGGCGGACGGTTGGCTTTGTATTCCTCGTAAATTTTTGAGCGAAACGTCTTGCCTTTGCTATCAAATATCACGGCAAAATGGGTCGGGCGGTCATCGCCATGTTGTTCGCGAAGCAATTTGAACAGCATATTGGAAAACCCGGCCACAGCACCGACAACCAAACCGTCCGTGCGGCGGGTCAGGGCAGGCAACGCATAATAAGCACGAAATATATAACCCGACCCGTCAACAAGCACGACATGAGAGTTGGAATCGATAGGTTTTGCATGTATCATGGGCGAACATTGCCCACGGCGCTACGGCTTTGCAAGTGGTGTTTAGCCGCTTGCCCCATTTTCGCCATTTTATGGCAATATGTATACGGTATGAGGGAGCCAAATGCCAAATACAGATAAAACAAAAAAGGCAAGAACAGACAAAGACAGTGATCTGACAAATTTGAAGCCAATACTTGTCGTCCTGTTTGGCTTTGTTTTCGTTTGTATAGGTATTGTGATGTTCGCCGTGCGCTACGATGCGGAAAACCTATCTTTTAAACCCGAGACCCCGCGCCAAGCTTATCTTAGAATTATCGGGGAACCCCATACGGGCTTAAGATTGGCGCGACTGCATGATTTTACGGAAAACTATGCCTTAAATGACGACACTATACGTGCGAGAACTGCGCGTGATGTGCTATCAGGTCATGAGCAACGCGACTGGGCCAATCTTACCCAGACCCTCTATAGTCTTAGGAGTACAGACCAACAAAATACCAAGGCTCTTACCGCCTATAAATCGGTTTGGGGTGTTTGGAACCGCCAAGCGGATTTACCTGCTCTGTTGCAGGCAACCGGAGTTGTAATAATCTCGTCTTCTGACATGCATTATGCACCAAATTCTCGCCGTTCAAAATTTGCCGCAGGCAAAGAGGGTAACAAATTGGCGGGTGATATCCAGAACACTGACCCGCAGCTTAATACAATTGATAGTAGGGACAGTTTAGAAATCGCAAGCAATTACGATGTGCAAAAGGCCCGTATGCGACTTGCTAAACGCCCTAAATATCCCGGCAAAGCGCGGCGCAAAGGCATAGAGGCCGTCGTCGTTTTATCGCTATTTATAGACGAGCGCGGCAATGTTGCCCGCACAGAGACCGTCAGTGTCGATGCAGCAAAATACAGAAATAGCTTTGTCCGTGCGTCAAAACGAGCCGCCATGGCATCAAAATTCCATCCTAAAACAATTGGCGGAAAACCCGTGGCGACCAGCAATTATTTACGTCAATACGCATTTACAAAGGAAGAATAACTTGTTCAGTGAAATTAATGGGTCCTGAGCCTAAGCCTTAAATACGAAGCGCTTACCGCAATATTTACAGTCTACATGGTTTTCCTGACCCATATCCATAAACACTTTCGGGTGACCATTTGCACCGCCTCCGCCGTCGCACGCAACACTATGTGTATCAACCTGCACCGTTTCCGGCTCACGAAGTGTTGTTGTATTTTTGGTCATGACGGCTCCAATTGGTGTTGCAGTGTGTTTGCGTAGTCCCTATCTATTTGAGACGGCCAGTAAGGTCAATGCACACATGTCGCGGTAAAAACACAAGCCATACCCACGAGCCAAATACACGAGAAAATAAAATGACCAATCTGCCCCCAGCTATTGAAATATCCGGTCTTAAAAAAACCTATAAAAAGAGCCGTAAATCACCTGCCAAGGAAGCGCTGAGGGGCATTGACCTTGTGGTACCGCGCGGCTCTATCTTTGGGCTACTTGGCCCGAATGGTGCGGGTAAATCTACTATCATCAATATTCTTGCCGGACTTGTGGTCAAATCAGCCGGTAAGGCTAAGATTAACGGCTATGATTTAGTCACCCAAACTCGCCAAGCCCGCGCTTCGATCGGGGTTGTGCTCCAGGAAATATCTATGGACGTGTTCTTCACGCCCTATCAGGCGCTTGAAAATCAAGCCGGATATTACGGCGTACCAAAACGCGAACGGCGCACGGACGAAATTTTAGAAGCGCTTGGGTTGGCGGACAAACGCGACGCCTATGTCCGCCAATTATCGGGCGGCATGAAGCGGAGGCTCTTGATTGCCAAAGCTCTCGTCCATACGCCGCCGGTTTTGATCCTCGATGAACCAACTGCGGGTGTCGACATAGAACTGCGCCGTCAACTGTGGAGTTATGTACGCGAGCTTCACAACAACGGCACCACAATTATCCTGACCACGCATTATCTCGAAGAAGCGGAAGCATTATGCGATAAAATCGCCATCATCCACAACGGCGAAATAACGGCAAATGAAGATAAAGACACGCTCATGGGACGGCTTGATCAAAAAACTTTGGTGGTTACGCCGCAAAATAAGCTCACATCTATACCCAAAACACTAAAGGGTTTTAGCACCCAAATCCGGGGCGACGGATCGCTTGCGGTTACGTACCGCACGACCCAGACGAAAATTCCCGAGCTATTGGAACGCATTAGTGCTGCAAATATCACCATCGGCGATTTACGCACCGAAGAACCAGACCTGGAAGACGTGTTTATGGCGCTCACCTATGATCAGGACAGCAAATAAAACCCAAAGCTTTAGGGGTTATATTTCCCCGTCCAGCACCATTGTCTACTTAAATAAACCATCAAAATGAACTGGCTCGGTTATAGTGTTTTCATGTTTTGGTATCTTCGTACAGTGACAGGATATTTTTTGCTTGTTTAAGGTGCGGAATATCGACCATTTTGCCAGCGACCTGCACGGCTCCAACGCCCGGATTATCTGCGAAGGCCTGGATGACAGCATTGGCATGGCGCAATTGCGCATCTGTCGGTGTGAAGCTTTTATTGATGATCTCCACCTGCGCAGGATGGATGGCCAACATGCCAGTAAAGCCTTCTGAAAAAGCGCACCCAGCCCGGGCCCTTAGCCCGTCTTTATCGCGAAAATTATCATATAGCGTATCTATAGCTTGAATGCCCGCCGCTTTGGCCGCGATCAATGTATGGCTACGCACGACCTGATAAGTGAAAGAGAAATTTCCATCTGCCCCTTTATTGGTCAGCGCCCCCATATCTGTAGCCAGATCTTCTGCCCCCCAGGTCAAGCCGAGCAGTCTGGGTAAGTGAGTGCGCGGGTATAGACCAAGGCTCATAACGGCGCGGGCGGTTTCAGTGGCCACGGGCAGGATTTTAATGCCGCCTTGAGGAAGCCCATGTTTAACCTCTAGGCGGTCAAGTCTCCTGCTTAAAGTTTCTATATCAACCGGGCCGTCTGGTTTTGGCAACATGATGCCGTCCGGGGCAAGCGGTACGATAGCTTCCAAATCTTCGGCTAAATATTCACTGTCCAAAGGATTGATACGTATCCATTTTTGAGACTTGGTTTTAGCGTCGCGCAAAAAATGACAAGCCAGTTGGCGGCCCAAGGCTTTGTTCGCGGGCATGACGGCGTCTTCCAGGTCGAGTATGAGAGCATCTGCACCCAGCCCGCCCGCTTTGGCCAGCTTTTTCTCGCTGTCTGCTGGTACAAATAACCATGAACGCAATATTTTTGACATAAAAACCTCTCTTTTGTGCATTTGGTTCTAGCCTAGGGTCTGTCCCGGGTTTAGGGTTTCGTTAAGATTTGGCCTATTTGCACGACTTCTAGGCGTGGCATCGCAGAAAACCGTCCGGTTTGCAAGATGACACAACGACGAAGTTCGTACAAATAGGCCAAACCCCGAAAGGGCGGACTTATTTTGCCAGCTATCGCGTCGAAAATCCTCGACAGTACACATACTGTCTTGCGGTTTTCTCCTTATATCTGACAAAACCTGCTCCGTCTTAACAAATCCCTAAATCAGGGACAGACCCTAGCAAACTGGGCACGTATAGGGAATTGCTATGATGAACGGCCATTATGTTTTTTTGGAAGATCAGTTAGCGGATCGCCGCAGGCTCTACCAAAACCCGTGTGAGGTTATTACGGCTTATACACGCGAAGAAGTCGCGGACGCTTTGCGGCGCATGGAAACATGTCAAGCACAGGGTCAATATCTGGCCGGGTATTTTGCCTATGAAATGGGATATTTGTTTGAAGCGAAGCTCCGGCCTCTACTTTCCAAGCAAAGCAAGTCCCCGCTTTTACAATTCGGTGTGTTTGAAAATTATAGCACTGCGGAATTACCGGCGGCAAGCGCGGGGGAAGTGAGCGATTTTAAACCCCTGTGGAGCCAAAAGGTTTACAAAAAGCACTTCGCAAAAGTAATGGCCTGGATAGAAGCCGGCGATGTGTATCAGGTCAATTTAACCTTCCCCATGCACGGCACATATAGTGGTGATGCAAGCGGGGTTTATGCGAACCTAAAATCTGCCCAGCCCGTTAGCTATGGCGGTGTAATCAGTTTAGGTGGATCCGATATTGTCACCTTGTCGCCCGAACTATTCTTTGCACTGGACGGCGAGACAATATCAATGCGCCCCATGAAAGGCACGGTGCGGCGCGGCAAAACCGATGCGGAAGACGAGGCCCTGGCCAAAGCTTTACAATCAGATGTAAAAAATCGGGCAGAAAACTTGATGATAGTCGATTTGCTGCGCAATGATTTATCAAGGATCGCAAAGGCGGGTTCTGTGAAAGTCACTGACCTCTATACATTGGAGACATACCCAAGCCTGCACACCATGACCTCAGGCATTGAAGCGCACATACAAGACATACCATTTGCGCACATTTTGCAAGCCTTGTTCCCGTGCGGATCGGTAACGGGTGCCCCTAAAATACGGGCTCAGGAAATTATCCACGAGCTGGAAGCCACTCCGCGCGGTGCTTATTGCGGGGCGATTGGACTGATTGATCCTCCCCGTGAAAACAATAATGGCGGTTTTTCGCGCTTTAATGTCGGTATTCGCACACTGGAATTACAGAGAGACGGGCGCTGTCATTATGCGGTGGGCAGCGGTGTTGTCGCAGATTCGGACGCAGACAATGAATATGCTGAATGCTTATTAAAAGCGGCGTTCTTGCAAACCGAATTTGGGCTGATCGAGACATTTGGCTGGCACGAGCAAACCGGATTTATGTGGCTGGATTTACATATAGACCGGCTCAAGAAATCTGCAGCGCAATTTGGCTTTGCATTTTGCGAAACGGATATTGTACAGGCTTTGAATGCTGCTGTGGAAACTCAGTCAGGCCCTCAGAAAATACGGCTGGAATTATCCAAGGACGGCAGGACGAAAATAGAGGCTTCGGCCTTACCCATACCAAACCCATCGGTAATTATACCAATAACCCTTAGTAAAAACCCGCTATCATCCGCTGATAACTTATTGACACACAAAACCACAAGGCGCGGTTTCATCGAAGCCGATCTTAGCCGTCTGAACGCGCAAACGGGGTGCAGCGAAGTGTTGTTTTTCAATGAAAGCGGCGAATTATGTGAAGGCAGTTACACCAATGTGTTCATCCGAAAGGACGGACGGATGTTGACACCGCCCGTATCGTGCGGGTTACTACCGGGCGTGCTCCGGCGAGCCTTGATGGAAAGCGGTATGGTGCACGAGCACATATTGACACTGGACGATGTGCGAAATGCGGACGAGCTTTATATCGGCAATTCTGTGCGCGGACTTATGCGTGTCCGCCTCACCAGTGCCGAGCGGCAATAGTTACACAGAAACTTTTACTCCGCCGCAACCAAATCCGCACCACCGTATTTCCGGTAAAGCTTCTGTTTGCGTTTGGGGTCAATATTGACCTTGGTAATATCCCCGTCGGCCCATTGCATAACCTTCGGATCCATTACACGATACCACCACGGCGGAAAGGCGGCCATCAAAAAACACCCGCCATATCCGGTTGGCAAGGACGGCACATTCTCGTAATCGCGCAAAACATGAAATGGACGCATAGGATTGGCATGATGATCGGAATGGCGCTGTAGGTGGAGAAGCCCCATATTAGACCATAAATGATTGGTGTTCCAGCTGTGCTTTGGCTGGCATTTTTCGTATTTTCCGTTTGGTTTTTTCTGGCGCAACAAGCCGTAATGCTCAACATAATTCGCCTGGGTCAATGCGTACCAGCCAACCATATGGTGCGGTATCACAAACCAAAGAATGTTCGGCCCAAAAATGAAAGTGGTGGCTATTATGATCAAAAGCGTACCAAGATAAACCTGTAGGACTTCGTTATGCACAGACCAAAAACCATGCCCTTTAGCGGCTAGGCGGCGTTTTTCCTGGCCAAGGCCACGTTTGATAGTGCCGGGGATTTCGCGTAACATGAACCGGTAAATACTTTCGCCCATACGCGCACTGGCCGGGTCTTGGGGCGTCGACACCCAAACATGATGGCCCATATTGTGCTCAATATTAAAATGGCCATAGCCCATAAGTGTATTGCCAATGCGGGCTAAACCACGGTCAAATGGTCTGGTTTTATGGCCGAGCTCATGGGTATAGGCCAACATAGATCCACTGCCTGAACCGACCCCGATGATCAGAGCAATCACCGCCCACCACGGCAAATCCTGGGTACCAACCAACCAGACAAAGGCTGCAAATACGATGAAATAAACTGGAATATGGGCAATGACATGCCAGCGATAATAATTGTCTTTCATCATATCTTCGACAACTTCTTCGGGAGGATTATGGGTATCCTCACCGAGTAATTTATCAATAATCGCAGTGATTATGTAAATATAGACGGCTGGCAGCCACAATATCCAAGGGTTGTTGCCCAGCGCAAAATATCCCCAAAAGGTAATAATATAAACAAGTGTCCCGACAAAGCCGAGCCACCAGAGATGCCGTTTTTTATCAACATATGTAATGATACTGCCGTCCGCGGCCATGCCTGTAAATGTGGCCATTATGCTGCTCCTTTTTCTGACTTGTCTTGTTCCGAGCATTCTTCGAACGGCTTGCACAGATAAGCCATAGGCTTGATAGCCTCTAGGATGGACGTCACTTTTTCTACATTGTGCGGCCCGTCCAGATCGTAAAAAACACGCCGGCCAACTTTGCGGGTCTGGCAAATACCGGCCTGCTCAAGCACGGCCAAATGACGCGAAATCACCGAGCGGTCTTGCGTCAGTCCTTCCGCAATAGTACCGACATCACAGCCACCCGACAAAACCAATTTACGGATGATTTCCACCCGTGTCGGCTCGCAGAGCGCCTTGAAAAATTTCGTATCAAACACGTCCAAGGCCGTCTGCGC
>Ga0316204_10004720_pt1 | contig 23962 bp, 22 predicted proteins | sample 6monrhotite_MG_2_FD_205661 | JGI IMG/M metagenome (GOLD analysis project Ga0316204, IMG submission 205661) | Microbial mat bacterial communities from mineral coupon in-situ incubated in ocean water Damariscotta River, Maine, United States -... | ecosystem: Environmental > Aquatic > Marine >... | reverse complement strand
CGACGGTTGTTTCGTGCACAACGCCATCCAGTGTGGCAAGGGTCACTTTCACGTCTCCCTGCGCGAACTCTGCAATCTTCTGACGGCATCCGCCACAGGGGCTGACAGGCTTGGGACTATCGGCGATAACCGCAATCTCGGCGATCGCAGTGTCCCCTGCCGCAATCATCGCGGCAATTGCCCCGGCCTCTGCGCAAGTACCTTCCGGATAGGCCACGTTTTCGACATTGCAGCCCCGGTAAACCGCGCCCGACGTTGCGGTCAGCGCCGCGCCGACCTTGAACCTGGAGTAGGGTGCATAAGCGTTTTCGCGGACCGCGCGCGCGTTGTCGATCAATGACATGAGGCCTCCAACATCTGATCAGGCCAGAGTGTGACGGGACGCGAAAGGATGCAAGAGGCTTAGGTCGTGGCGAAAGCACCCGGAAGCGTGACCTCGAGCAACTCCAGATCATCCGAAGGATCGGCATAGCGTGTCTGCGCGCCCGGCGGGATCACAAAGGCATCACCGGGCGCAAGCTGACAGGGCTCTTTCCCCTCGCCTTCGAGGGTCATCACCCCCTCCATCACGAAGCTGAAATGAATATCCGCGTCATGGCTTGCCCACGCCGGGTCACCCTGCCCTCTGCGGATCACATGCACGCCGGCGACACCTGCGGTATTCATCGCAATTGTCGTGTCGCGAGAGATGAACCCGGGCAAGCGCGCCGGTTGCCATTTTGCCTTTGCTGCTTCGTTAAACACGAACTTCTGCCCCAGCCATTCGCGGTCCGGGCGCAGTTGTGGCGTGGGCAGTTCCATATCATGATCAATCTCGGTGATATGTTCCGCTGGCACCCCGATTTCAATGACTTCAATTCCGTCAGAGGCTTCCAGCACGCGGTGCCTGATCTGGGGCGGTTGGGTAAAGCAATCGCCTGCTGTCAAGCGAATGGGCGGGCCTTGATCTTCGTAGACAACATCGACCCACCCGCGATAGCAAAAGATCAATTGGAACCCGACCTTGTGAAAATGCACCATATCGGGAACCGGGCCGCCATCAGGGATACGAATGTGACTGGCAATGATCGACCCGCCCAAACGACTGGGGATCAGATCGCGATACTGCATGCCAGCACGGCCAATCACCCATGGCGCCTGATCCGCAAGTCGGCGCACCACAAATGCATGCTCGGTTGGCGGCAGGACCAGCGGCGGATTGAGCGGATGCACTTCAACGCGCGTTCCACCGGGCGAGGTCAGCATAGTTTCACCACCGGCAAACCCTGCATCATCGGTCATGACTCGCAGGCAGGGATTAACCCCGGCTCCTTGTTCTAACCTCACACGCAGCCCATGCCCGGAATAAACGGCCACTGACGGATCATCCGCCGGATAGATCATATCCAGCCGCATCCCCAAGGTGCCCCCGAAAAACCCAAGATCGGCGCGCAGGTCGGTGGTACTGAGACATACCTCTGCCCGCATTTCATCTTTCTTTGTCATATTTTACACCCTGTCCCTGCGATGAAATATTTGCAAGAGTGGCCTGATTGCAATTGACCCCACGGTGCCTCTTTCCGTAGGGGTAAGAAAATGGTTTAATATTAAACCATATTTGGAGGATACGATGACAGACGATGCAAAAGACAGCCTGAGAGAGGCCGCGCTTCACTATCACAAGTTCCCCAAACCCGGTAAACTTGAAATCCGCGCCACCAAACCGCTGGCCACGGGCCGCGATCTGGCGCGCGCCTATTCCCCCGGTGTGGCCGAGGCCTGCACCGAAATCAAAGCAGACCCCGACACCGCCCGCGACTACACCTCGCGCGGCAATCTGGTGGCGGTTGTGACCAATGGCACCGCCGTTCTGGGGCTGGGCAATATCGGCGCTTTGGCCTCCAAACCGGTGATGGAAGGCAAAGCGGTCCTGTTCAAGAAATTCGCCAACATTGATTGCTTTGACATCGAACTGGACGAACCCGACCCTGAAAAACTGGCCGATATCGTCTGCGCATTGGAGCCGACCTTTGGCGCGATCAATCTTGAGGACATCAAAGCACCCGACTGTTTCATCGTCGAAAAACTGTGCCGTGAGCGGATGAACATCCCCGTTTTCCACGACGACCAGCACGGAACGGCAATTGTCGTGGGTGCGGCTGCGACCAATGCCCTGCGCATTGCGGACAAAAGCTTTGCAGACATCAAGATCGTCAGCACCGGTGGAGGCGCGGCCGGCATTGCCTGCCTCAACATGCTGCTCAAACTCGGTGTGAAGCGCGAGAACGTCTATCTTTGTGACATCGAAGGCCTTGTCTACAAGGGCCGTGAAACGGATATGACACCGCAAAAGGCGGAATTTGCCCAAGGCACGACTGCCGCGGCGCTGGACGATGTGATCGAAGGTGCCGACCTTTTTCTTGGCCTTTCCGGCCCGAACATTCTCAAACCCGAGATGGTCAGCAAAATGGCCGACCGCCCGATCATCTTTGCGCTTGCAAACCCCAATCCCGAGATCAGCCCCGACGATGCCCGCGCCGCCAACCCCGATGCGATCATCGCCACTGGCCGCAGCGATTTTCCCAATCAGGTCAACAACGTGCTGTGTTTCCCGTTTATCTTTCGCGGCGCACTCGACGTTGGCGCGACCGAGATCAATGATGCGATGAAAATCGCCTGCGTTGAAGGCATTGCCGCCCTTGCCCGCGCCACCACGAGCGCTGAGGCCGCAGCCGCCTACAAAGGAGAGCAACTTACATTCGGGGCCGACTACCTGATCCCCAAACCCTTCGACCCGCGCCTGATGGGGGTCGTTGCCGGTGCCGTCGCAGGGGCTGCGATCAAAACCGGCGTGGCCAAACGTCCGGTCGAAGACATGGCCGCCTATAAGGCGAACCTCGATGGGTCGGTTTTCAAATCCGCCATGATCATGCGCCCGGTCTTTGAAGCCGCACGCACCGCGACCCGCCGCATCGTCTTTGCCGAGGGCGAGGATGAACGGGTCTTGCGTACCTCTCAGGCGATCATGGAGGAAACCACTGACACGCCCATCCTGATCGGGCGCCCCGAGGTCATCGAACGGCGCTGCGAACGCGCGGGCCTGAAAATCCGCCCTGGCGTCGATTTCAGCATCGTGAACCCCGAAAACGATCCACGTTATCGCGATTATTGGGGGACGTACCACGATCTGATGGCGCGTAAGGGCGTCACACCGGACCTTGCAAAGGCGATTATGCGCACGAATACCACGGCGATTGCCGCGGTTATGGTGCAACGTGGCGAGGCCGACAGCATGATTTGCGGCACTTTTGGCCAGTACCTTTGGCACCTCAAATACGTCTGTGAAATTCTTGGGACGAAGGATTTTCACCCCATCGCAGGGATGTCTCTGATGATCCTTGAAGACGGGCCGCTTTTTGTGGCCGATACGCAAGTGCATCCCGAACCAACGCCGCAACAAATCTCTCAAACCGTTATCGGTGCAGCCCGCCACGTGCGCCGTTTCGGGGTGGACCCCAAGATCGCGCTTTGCTCGCACAGCCAGTTCGGCAACCTCGACAGCGACAGCGGACGGCGGATGCGGGCGGCAATGGAAATCCTTGATAGTGCAGAACGTGACTTTGACTATGAAGGCGAAATGCATGTCGATGCCGCCTTGGATGTGGAGCTGCGCAATCGCGTTTTCCCCGCAGCCCACCTGCCCGGTGCCGCCAATACGCTGGTCTTTGCCAATACTGATGCCGCCTCTGGCGTGCGCAACATTCTCAAGATGAAGGGTGGCGGCCTCGAAGTCGGACCGATCCTGATGGGCATGGGCAACCGCTGCCATATCGTGACACCTTCGATCACCGCACGCGGCTTGCTGAATATGTCGGCGGTGGCTGGCACGCCGGTCGCGCATTACGGGTAGTCAATTTTTTGACTGAGGCGGCGCTTGCCTGTGCCGCAGCGCTTGCCCTGACTTCACGCCAAGCTTAACAATCCTCCCGATACGTTTGGGAGGACGACATGGGATATGCTGACGTTTATGGCGCTTGGAAAAACGATCCGGAAAGTTTCTGGATGGATCAGGCCAAGGCAATCGACTGGGTAACGCCGCCCACCAGGGCCCTCGACGACAGCAACGCCCCGCTCTACCGCTGGTTTACCGATGCTGAGGTCAACACCTGCTACAACGCGGTGGACCGCCATGTCGAAAACGGGCGCGGGGATCAGGCGGCGATCATCTATGACAGCCCCGTCACCGAGACCAAGCGCAAGATCACCTATGCAGAATTGCAAGCCCGCGTGGCCTCTCTCGCTGGCGCTCTGCGCGCCAAAGGCATCGAAAAAGGTGACCGGGTGATTATCTACATGCCGATGATCCCCGAGGCGCTTGAGGCGATGCTGGCCTGCGCCCGTCTCGGTGCGATCCATTCGGTTGTGTTCGGGGGTTTTGCGGCCAACGAACTGGCCGTGCGTATCGACGACGCAACGCCCAAGGCCATTATCGCGGCGTCCTGTGGGATCGAGCCGGGGCGCGTGGTGCATTACAAACCGCTGCTGGATGGTGCCGTTGAACTGGCCGAACACAAGCCCGATTTCACCGTCGTTTTCCAGCGCGAACAAGAGGTGGCAGATCTCATCGAAGGGCGCGATTATGACTGGCACGGCTTTCAGGCAGGTGTCACACCCGCCGAATGCGTCCCCGTCAGGGGCGATCATCCGGCCTATATCCTCTATACTTCCGGCACAACCGGTGCACCCAAAGGTGTCGTGCGCCCCACCGCGGGCCATCTGGTTGCGCTGAACTGGACCATGAAGGCGATCTACAACGTCGATCCCGGCGAGGTATTTTGGGCGGCTTCTGACGTGGGTTGGGTCGTCGGTCATTCCTACATTTGCTACGCCCCTCTGATCCACGGAAACACCACCGTGGTGTTCGAAGGCAAACCTATCGGCACACCCGATGCGGGCACTTTCTGGCGGGTGATCGAGGAATATGACGTCAAATCCTTCTTCACCGCCCCCACCGCTTTCCGCGCGATCAAGCGCGAGGACCCTCAAGGCGAGATGATCAAGTCCTATGATACCTCCGGGCTGCGCGCGCTCTATCTGGCAGGCGAGCGGGCGGACCCCGATACGATCGAATGGGCACAGCGTGTCTTGGGCGTTCCGGTCTATGACCACTGGTGGCAGACGGAAACCGGCTACACCATCGCTGGCAACCCGGCGGGGATCGAGGCGCTGCCGGTCAAGATCGGCTCTCCCACCGTGGCGATGCCCGGCTATGACGTGCAGATATTGGACGAAGCCGGCCACCCGATGCCCGCCGGGGAACTCGGCGCCATCGCTGTCAAACTTCCCCTGCCTCCGGGGACATTGCCGACGCTGTGGAACGCCGAGGAGCGGTTCGTCAAATCATACCTCACCACGTTCCCCGGCTACTATGAGACCGGGGATGCCGGGATGATCGACGAGGACGGCTATCTCTACATCATGGCGCGCACCGACGACGTGATTAATGTGGCGGGTCACCGGCTCTCGACCGGGGCGATGGAAGAAGTGCTGGCAGGGCACCCCGACGTCGGCGAATGCGCCGTGATCGGGGTTACGGATCAATTGAAAGGGCAGTTGCCCATGGGCTTCGTTTGCCTGAACAAAGGCTGCGACCGCCCGCATGACGAGATTGGCAAGGAAATCGTGAAATCCGTCCGTGACACGATCGGGCCGGTGGCGGCGTTCAAACTGGTCACCGTAGTTGACCGGCTGCCCAAGACCCGCTCGGGAAAAATCCTGCGTGGGACGATGGTAAAGATCGCAGATGGGCAAGACTTTAAAATGCCCGCGACAATTGATGACCCGGCGATTTTGGATGAGATCAGGGAGGCACTGAAGCCGATGGGCTATGCACAGGACTGAGGCGCCGGGCTGCAAAAAAGCGGCCCACCGCAGATTTTTTGGTTTGTCACAGAAACAGGGTCCGCTCAGGCAAATTGCTCTCTAATCAACCGCTCTTCCAACCCGTGCCCGGGATCGAACAAGATCCGATGCGCGACCTTTGGCTCCGAGTGGATTTCCACGCTCACCACATCCCGCACTGATTTCCCGTCTGCCTCGGCCATGACAGGCCGCTTGGCAGGGTCGATCACATCGAAACGCACCACAGCCACTTTCGGCAGCAATGCCCCACGCCAGCGCCGTGGGCGGAAAGCGGCCATCGCTGTCAGCGCCAAAACATCCGATCCAATCGGCAAGATCGGCCCGTGGGCGGAATAGTTGTAAGCGGTCGAACCCGCAGGTGTCGCCACGAGTGCGCCATCACAGATCAGCTCATTCATGCGCAGCCGACCGTTCACGGTGATCCGCAAATTGGCGGCCTGCGGCCCGGCGCGCAGCAGGCTGACCTCATTGATCGCCAGCGCCTCATGCATCGAGCCATCGACACAGAGCGCGGCCATCGCAAGCGGATTGATCACCTCTTCCTCGGCCTCATTCAGCCGGGCTTGCAGGTCATCGGGGTGAAATTCGTTCATCAAGAAGCCAACGGTCCCCCGGTTCATCCCGTAAACCGGCACGTCCAGCCCTTGTGTCGCATGCAAGGTTTGCAACATGAAACCGTCACCGCCCAGCGCCACGATCACGTCCGCCTCAGCCTGCGCAACATCACCATGCTTTGCGGCCAATTCGCGCCGCGCCGCCTGTGCGATCGGCACGGGGCTGGCGACAAAGGCGATCTTGGTGCGGGGCATGGCGCAAAATCCTCAACAGGTCCGATATGTTGTGCGGTGATCGAACCCGAAACGCAAGCCGCCGATCCCAAACCTGATGTGACGTGCACATAAACATCTTGGTCGTTTTGATGCTTTTGGCGGCAGCATTCCTGCGGTATGAGGGCGCAAGTTTGAAATTCTGGCACCTTGCAGAGGGAATGCACCCATGAACGTCACAGTCCGCGACGATGGCTTTTTCACCGAAACTCTCGAAACCCGTGACCCTGAAATCCACGCAGCAATGCAGGCCGAGCTTAAGCGCCAGCGCAAAGAGATCGAGCTGATTGCGTCAGAAAACATCGTGAGCGCCGCCGTGATGGAAGCGCAAGGCGGCGTGATGACCAACAAATACGCCGAAGGCTATCCGGGGCGGCGCTATTACGGCGGATGCGCGCATGTGGATGTGGCCGAAAATCTCGCTATCGAGCGCGCCAAACAGCTTTTCAACTGCGCGTTCGCCAATGTGCAGCCCAACTCCGGTTCTCAGGCCAATCAGGGTGTCTTTCAGGCGCTCTTGCAGCCCGGCGATACCATCCTTGGCATGTCACTGGATGCGGGTGGCCACCTGACCCACGGCGCCAAGCCCAACCAGTCCGGCAAATGGTTCAATGCGGTGCAATATGGCGTGCGTCAGCAAGACAGCATGCTGGATTACGACGAGGTGCAGCGGCTTGCGACCGAGCACCAGCCCAAGATGATCATCGCCGGTGGCTCTGCGATCCCACGTATCATTGATTTTGCCAAAATGCGCGAGATCGCCGACAGCGTTGGTGCCTATCTTTTGGTCGACATGGCGCATTTCGCCGGGTTGGTGGCGGCGGGGCTCTACCCTTCCCCGTTCCCGCACGCGCATGTGGCGACCACCACTACGCACAAAACCCTGCGCGGCCCGCGCGGCGGCATGATCGTCACCAATGACGAAGCGATTGCCAAGAAATGCAACTCTGCCATCTTCCCCGGCATCCAAGGCGGCCCGCTGATGCATGTCATCGCAGGCAAGGCAGTGGCCTTTGGCGAGGCGCTGCGCCCCGAGTTCAAGACCTATCAGGAACAGGTCATCAAGAATGCACAGGCGCTGGCCGATCAACTGATGAAAGGTGGCCTTGATATCGTCACTGGCGGCACTGATTCACACCTCATGCTCGTTGATCTGCGCCCCAAGGGCGTGAAGGGCAACGCGACCGAAAAGGCTTTGGGGCGCGCGCATATCACCTGCAACAAGAACGGCATTCCGTTTGATCCCGAAAAGCCGATGGTCACATCCGGAATCCGCCTCGGCTCTCCTGCCGGCACGACACGCGGTTTTGGCGAGGCTGAGTTCCGCCAGATCGCCGATTGGATCGTCGAAGTGACCGAAGGGCTTGCTGCAAACGGAGAAGACAATAACAGCGCCGTCGAAGCCAAGGTGCGTGCTGAGGTCGAAGCGCTTTGCGACCGCTTCCCGATCTACCCAAGCCTCTGAAATAGGGTGCCCGGCTGCAACGCCGGGCACCGCCAGCGATCTGTTCGTGGCCAGCCCCCCGCGCTAGACGAACCCGCGCTGCACCAGCACGAAGAGCACCAACCCTGCGGTTACAAGCAAGGCAAACGTAATGGCGGCGACGATATTCAGCGCCATGCCGCGTCTTTGCGCCGCCATGTTGGTGCCCTCAAGATAGGCCAGCACATTGCGATGGGCGCGGCTGGCCTTGGACAGATCGACCATCCGCGCCAGTTTGGGGTGGTCTGTCATGGCAACACTCTGTGCCAGATAGGTCGCGTCCTTGCGAATACCGCGTGGTAACAGCCGGCCTGCCTTGCGGATCTGCACCTCCAGAGACCGACCACGCATGCGCAGTTTCGCCTCCAGCCCGTCACGAACCTCATCAACCATTTCTTGCAGCGTCATCATCATGGCGCACCGGGTAATTGGTCGCGTCGCGATGCTCAATCCCTCTGGCCTCGGGCTGCGCAGAAGGATAGCAAGTAGATGCATGTTGAACACGGTGACATATGGCGGCCCGGCGGGCAGACCACTGCTGATCGCGCATGGGCTGTTCGGGTCGGCGCGCAACTGGGGGGTGATTGCCAAACGCCTGTCTGTTGCGCGGCCTGTGATCGCCGTCGATATGCGCAACCATGGCGACAGCGCATGGCATGACAGCCACAGCTACGCCGATCTGGCATCCGATCTGGCTGAGGTGATCACAGAGCCCACCGATGTGCTGGGCCACTCCATGGGGGGCAAGGCTGCGATGGTGCTGGCCTTGCAAAACCCTGCGTTGGTCAACCGCCTGATCGTCGCCGATATCGCGCCGGTGAGTTACGGGCACAGCCAGATGGGGCCGATTGACGCGATGCGGCGGGTTGATCTGGCAATGGTTCAGAGCCGGAGTGACGCCAAGGCGCAACTGGGCAAGCTGGCGCCGGGGGTGGCGGATTTTCTGTTGCAAAGCCTTGATATGAAAGAAAAACGCTGGCGGCTGAACCTAGATGTCCTCAGCGCCGAAATGGACCAGATCATCGGTTTTCCTGCTACCTCAGGCCAGTTCGCCGGACCAACGCTCTTTCTTTCCGGTGGAACGTCAGACTATGTGCAACGCGACGCACGACCGCAGATCAAGGCGCTTTTCCCCAACGCAGTCTTTGCCAAAATCCCCGACACGGGGCATTGGCTGCACGCCGAGAAGCCGCGCGAATTCGAGGCGGCGGTCAGCGCCTTCCTTGACCGATAGACGCCACCTTGCCCGACGCCGAACACCCCGCTAATCTGCCCGCAAATAACCAACACCAAAGAGGTTCCCACATGACCCGCATTGCCCTGATCATCGCCCTTCTTGGCCTGTCCGCCTGCGAAACCGTACAAGGCGTGGGACGTGACATCACCAACGCCGGGGCCGCGATCGACCGGTCGCTGTAAGCCAACCCGATACCGGCCAACCCATGACAGATTGCGCCAAGGCTTTACCAACCTTGCGAAATCTGAACCATTTTTGCCGATACGCTTGGCATATCCCGCCAACCTGCAACCGGGTGCGGCCACATTTAGCTGCGCCAAACGCCTTCCCGCACGCGCTCTTAAAATGGCCAGCTAGCTGTCCATTTTAAGAGCGGAGATAAACGCTTCCTGCGGGATGTCCACTTTCCCGAACTGCCGCATCTTTTTCTTACCGGCCTTCTGCTTGTCCAAGAGCTTCCGTTTCCGCGTCGCGTCCCCGCCGTAGCATTTGGCTGTGACGTCTTTGCGCAGGGCCGATAGCGTCTCGCGTGCGATCACTTTGCCCCCAATCGCAGCCTGGATCGGGATTTTGAACATGTGGCGCGGGATCAGGTCTTTGAGCTTTTCCACCATCGCGCGGCCCCGCATCTCGGCGCGGTCGCGGTGCACCATCATTGAGAGCGCATCGACAGGTTCGTCGTTCACCAGCACGGACATTTTCACCAGATTGTCCTGTTGATACCCCGACATCTGATAGTCGAAGGACGCATAGCCCTTGGTGACCGATTTCAGGCGGTCGTAGAAATCAAACACCACCTCGTTGAGCGGCAAATCATAGACCACCATCGCGCGCGATCCTGCATAGGTCAGGTCCAGTTGAACCCCCCGGCGGTCCTGACAAAGTTTCAGCACATCGCCGAGGTATTCGTCCGGCACAAGGATCGTCGCCTTGATACGCGGTTCCTCGATATGGTCCACATGGGTCAGGTCGGGCATGTCGGCGGGGTTGTGCAGTTCGATCAGCTCACCGTCACGCATATAGACGTGATAGACGACTGACGGCGCGGTCGTAATCAGCTCAATGTTGTATTCCCGCTCAATCCGGTCGCGGATGACTTCGAGGTGCAGCAGCCCAAGGAAACCACAGCGGAAGCCGAAACCGAGGGCGGCTGACGTTTCCATCTCATTGCTGAAAGACGCATCATTCAGCGCCAGTTTTTCAATCGCATCGCGCAGGTCTTCGAATTCGGAACTGTCTACGGGGAAAAGCCCACAAAACACCACCGGCTGCGCAGGTTTAAATCCATCCAGCGCCACTTCGGTGCCCTTGCGTTCCGACGTGATCGTATCACCTACCCGCGTGTCACGCACCTGCTTGATCGAGGCCGTGATGAACCCGATCTCACCCGGCCCCAGGTCCGCCACGTCCTGCATCTGCGGGCGGAACACCCCGATCTTGTCGATCCCGTGCACCGTCCCGTTGGACATGAATTTGACGCGGTCGTTCTTCTTCATCACGCCGTCGATGACGCGAACCAGAACGATGACGCCGAGATAGCTGTCGTACCATGAATCCACCAGCATCGCCTTGAGCGGCGCGTCGCGGTTGCCTACGGGGGCCGGTAGAAGATTGACGATGGCTTCCAGCGTTTCGTGGATTCCGATACCTGTTTTGGCGCTCACCTGAATGGCGCCCGATGCATCGATCCCGATCACATCCTCGATCTGTTCGGCCACCCGGTCACATTCCGCCGCCGGCAGGTCGATCTTGTTGAGAATCGGGACGATTTCATGGTCGGCATCAATCGCCTGATAGACATTTGCCAATGTCTGCGCTTCCACCCCCTGCGTGCTGTCAACAACCAACAGCGAGCCTTCGACCGCGCGCATGGAGCGTGACACCTCATAGGCAAAGTCAACATGGCCGGGGGTGTCGATGAGGTTCAGAACGTAATGTTCACCGTTGTCCGCCTGATAGTCGATGCGCACGGTATTGGCCTTGATCGTGATGCCGCGTTCCCGCTCGATATCCATACTGTCAAGCAACTGGGCCTTCATATCCCGGTCGGCCACCGTGTTGGTCGATTGGATCAGGCGGTCTGCAAGAGTCGATTTCCCGTGGTCAATATGGGCCACGATCGAGAAATTGCGGATATGCGAAAGGTCTGTCATGAGCGATGGATATGTCGCGGTTTCGTTGTGTCGTCAATGCAGATGTTTACGCTGTCCCGGGCCTGGCCTGCGGCAGCGTTGCGGGGGCATGTTGGCCCTTATTGCCTAATTGCATCTCATAGCGGCCCACGGCATAGTCCACCCTGAGGGGCGTAACCTTAAGTGGACCACCCGGGGCGAACCTGGGGGCCGAGCAGAGGATTGGCAATGCGGAAATATCTGGTGATGGGAGCTTTAACGTTTCTGGCCGCCTGCGCTGGCAGCAGTCGCGGCGGGGCGGGAGATATCTCTCAAGCTTGTCTTCAGGCGGATCGACAGGCAGCAAACCCGGCCTTGTGTTCCTGCGTTCAGCAGGTCGCCGATCAATCATTGTCTGGCAATGATCAGGCGCGCGCTGTCATGTTCTTCGAAAACCCCCAGTTGGCACAGGATGTGCGTCAGTCAACCCGCCCGGGTGATGAACGGTTCTGGACCCGGTATCGCGCCTTTACCGATCTTGCCTCAGAGATTTGTCTGCCAGTAGACGCCTAGCAGCCTTTTCGATCACTTCCAAAGCTGCGTCAAAATCGCGTGTGTAATATGGGTCGGGCACATCCGCGTCTGTCATGAGTTGAACAGGTGTCTTGTTGCCGGCAGGCCTCAGCCGCTCGATATCCGCCTTATTCTGCCGGTCCATCGCGATAATCAGGTCAAAATTGTCAAAATCGGCGCGGGTAAATTGCCTCGCCCGCAGCGAACTGAGGTCAAACCCGCGGGTGTTTGCCGCCTCCTGCATCGGGGCATAGGGCGGGTCTCCGACATGCCAGCCGCCGGTGCCGGCACTGTCAACGGTCAGATCCGGGGCGAGTGTGCGCATCACCCCTTCTGCCGCTGGCGACCGGCAGATGTTGCCCAGGCACACAAAGAGAATACGCATCAATGCGCTACGTCTGTTTCGGTCACGACACTGGCATGGGCCTGCAACAACGTCAGGTTTCGCCCCGGCCCTGGGTGACGCGGTAGTTTGGTCATGGATCATTCTCCGCCATCCTGGCGCAAAGATAGCAGATGACAGGGGATCGGGGAACTGTCCTCGTGCCATGCCGGGGCTGGACAGCCAGATCACGCGCGATATGAAGGATGGCATGATGAAGCAATCCGATCTGAGCACCCTGGCCTCGGGGGTGCGCGCTGGTGAGCGCCGTGTCCTGGCCCGTGCAATCACGCTGGTCGAAAGCGGCCGTGCGGACCACCGCCGCGATGCATTGGCGCTGCTTGAGGCACTTGGAACGCAAAAGCAGGCCCTGCGCATTGGCCTGTCAGGCACGCCCGGTGTCGGCAAATCCACCTTCATCGAAAGCTTTGGCCTGATGCTGACGGGCATGGGCAAACGGGTGGCGGTTCTGGCGGTTGATCCGTCCTCGGCCCGGTCGGGTGGTTCAATCTTGGGCGACAAGACCCGGATGGAACGGCTGGCCCGCGATCCCAACGCCTTTATCCGCCCTTCGCCCAGCCAGACCCAATTGGGCGGCGTCGCGCGCCGATCACGCGATGCTGTGGCGCTTTGCGAAGCGGCCGGATTTGACGTGGTGCTGATCGAGACAGTCGGCGTGGGCCAATCCGAAACGGTGGTCGCACAGATGGCCGACCTCTTTGTGCTGCTGCTTGCCCCCGCAGGTGGCGATGAGTTGCAGGGGGTCAAGCGCGGGATCATGGAAATGGCGGATTTGATCCTTGTGAACAAAGCCGATGGGGACCTCAAGGCGCGGGCGATGCGGACCTGTGCAGATTATGCTGGCGCACTCCGTCTGCTCCGCAAACGGCCACAGGACCCCGAAGGGTTTCCCAAGGCGCTGACGGTTTCGGCGCTGGAAGCGGATGGATTGCTGGCGGCTTGGGAGGAGATGGAGGCGCTCACGCGCTGGCGGTGTGAAACGGGCGTCTGGGGGGGCAACCGCGCGGCGCAGTCGCGCTATTGGTTCGGCGAGGATGTGCGGCAAGGCCTGCAAGAGATGCTTCAGCACGACCCGCAAACCGCAGCGCGCATGCAAGCCGCCGAAGCAGATGTCAAAGCCGGGCGGATGACGCCGGCCGCAGCCGCAGCGGAAGTCTTGGGGCCGCTCAAGGAAAGATTGGGGTAAGCGGCGTGTGTTCACGCAGACCAAGGCAGGGGAACTTGCGCCCAGAAAGCGGCAATTGCGTGAGTAATCCGGGTTGACGGGATCACGGAATCCGCCTATCTCGCGCTGATCTTATACACGACCCTGCGGATGCGGGGTTCAACCCCGTATCAAACGGATACCCCGCCACCGGGTGGGTGATGTCCCAAGGACAAGGAAAACGCTCATGTCGCGCCGTTGCGAACTGACTGGAAAAGGCCCGATGTCTGGCAACAATGTCAGCCACGCCAAAAACCGTACCCGCCGCCGCTTTCTGCCAAACCTGCAGGATGTAACCTTGCAGTCCGACGTGCTTGGCCGGTCTTTCAAATTCAAGATCTCGAACGCGGCCCTGCGCACAATTGATCACCGCGGTGGTCTGGATGCGTTCATGGCAAAGGCGAAAGACGCTGAGCTGTCCGCAGGCGCGCTGAAGGTCAAGAAAGAGATTGCCAAGGCGACCGCTGCCTGAGGCTGAGCTGACCTTGGACACTCTGAACCCGGCGCCCCAAAAGGGTGCCGGGTTTTTCTTTTTAAATGCGTTGGATAAAAATCCAGCTCAGGAAAGAGCACAGGTTCCTTCATTTCGCCAAAACGGGCGCGTGAAAGGTGGCTCTTGACCCACCCCCGCTCTGTGGCAGACACAAGGGGCACCATGACCGCTCTGCCAATCGATCCTGTCCTGCCTGCGCTGACTGCCGCTCTTGCCGAAACGGGCCGTGCCGTGCTGCAAGCCCCACCGGGTGCAGGCAAAACCACGCGCGTGCCGCTGGCCATGCTTGAAGCCGGCCTGACTGACGGCAAAATCATCATGCTAGAGCCGCGCCGCCTTGCCGCGCGCGCCGCAGCCGAGCGTCTGGCTGAAGGTTTGCGCGAAACACCGGGTCAGACCGTGGGTTACCGGATGCGCGGCGACACCAAACCCGGCACAAGGATCGAAGTCGTCACCGAAGGCATCCTGACCCGCATGATCCAGTCCGACCCGACGCTTGAAGGCATTGGCGCTGTGATCTTTGATGAGTTTCACGAACGTTCCCTCAACGCAGATATCGGCCTTGCGATGGCTTGGGAGGCCCGCGCGGTGCTGCGTCCCGACCTGATCCTGTTGGTGATGTCCGCAACCCTTGATGCCGCACCCGTCGCCGCGATGCTGGATGACGCCCCCGTCATTACCGCGCAAGGCCGGTCCTTTCCCGTGACCACCCATTTTCTCGACCGTGCGGTGCCGAAAACGCAGCGACTGGAGAACGCGACGGCTGATCTGGTGGTCTCGGCGGTTGCACAAACCGAGGGCGGCGTGCTGGTATTTCTGCCCGGAGAGGGCGAAATCCGCCGCACCGCAGCACAGTTGCAAGGCCGCCTGCCCGCCGATTGCGTGATCCGCCCGCTTTACGGCGCTCTGCCTTTTGCAGAACAGCGCAAGGCGATTGCGCCGGTTGCCACGGGCCGCAAGATCGTGCTCTCGACCGCGATCTCCGAAACATCCCTGACCATCGCGGACATCCGCGTGGTCGTTGACGCAGGCCGCGCGCGGCGCGCACGTTTTGATCCCGGCTCTGGCATGTCGCGGCTGGTGACTGAGCGGGGCAGCATGGCCGAGGCCACGCAGCGCGCAGGCCGGGCAGGCCGTGTGGCCCCCGGCGATGCCTATTGCCTGTGGACGAGGGGCGAAAACGGCGCACTGCCTGCCTTTGCCCCCGCCGAGATCGAGGTGGCTGATCTGGCCGGTCTGGCACTGGAACTGGCCAATTGGGGCAGTGAAAACCTGGCCTTTCTGACACCGCCGCCAGAGGGGGCGCTGGCCGAGGCACGGGCATTGTTGCACGGTTTGGGGGCGTTGGATGCGGCAGGCCGCATCACCGATCATGGGCGCGCGCTGGCCACCCTGCCGTTGCATCCCCGTCTGGCCCATATGCTGCACAAGGCGGGCAAGGCGGCGGCCCCATTGGCCGCCCTTCTGGCCGCGCGCGATCCGTTGCGTGGCGCGCCCGTTGATTTGTCTTTGCGCATTGCGGCGCTGCGGGGGAGCTATGACGGACCGGGCGAGCGTCACCATGCCGCAATTGCGCAGATCAAATCAGAGGTGCCGCGACTGGCAAGAGGGTTGCCGCCCGCTGAACCACTGAGCCTCGGGCAGCAGGCCGCGCTCGCTTACCCTGACCGCATTGGACTGCGACGCAAGGGCGATGACCCGCGCTATGTCCTGTCGGGCGGCAAGGGGGCGGTGATGGATGCCTCTGATCCGCTGGCGGGGGCGCGGTTGATCGTAGCGACCGATCTGGATGGCGATACGCGCGAGGCGCGGATCAGGCAGGCGGCCACCATCACGGAACGCGAATTGCGCGACCTCTTTGGCGACCAGATCGGCTGGATTGACATCTGCGCGTGGTCAAAGCGCGCGCGGCGGGTCGAAACCCGGCAACAAGAGCGGTTCGGCGCGCTTGCGCTGGATGACCGGCAATGGTCGGATGCGCCGCCAGAGGCCGTTGCACAGGCCATGTTGGACGGTGTGCGGCAACTGGGGCTGCGCCCTTCGCCTGCCGCAGAGCGGTTCCGGGCGCGGGTGGCCTTGGTCGATGGGCTGCCCGCCATGGACGATGCCACGCTGCTTGTGACCGTCGTGGACTGGCTCTTGCCGCATCTGTCCGGTGTCCGCAGCGCCGAGAGTTGGAGGCGGTTTGACATCCTGCCTGCCCTGCGCGCCATGCTGGACTGGGATCAGACACAGCGGTTGGACCGCGCGGCACCGGCGCATTTCATCACCCCGCTGGGCCGCAAGATCCCGATTGACTATGCAGGCGCGGCACCGGGCATCACCCTGCGGTTGCAAGAGATGTTCGGCGTCACCTCTCATCCGGTTGTGGGCCGCACACCGTTGCAGGTGACGCTGCTTTCGCCGGGGCAAAAGCCGGTGCAGGTCACGCAGGATATCGTGGGATTTTGGGCGACCTCTTATGCCGATGTGCGCCGTGATATGCGCGGTCGTTATCCGCGCCACCCATGGCCCGAGGACCCCACCCAAGCAGACCCGACATTGCGTGCCAAACCACGCGGGACCTGACGCAATTTGCGTTCTGCTCTGCTTCATGTTAGAAAAAAGCAATAAAAAGAGCCTATTGGCAGGAATATGAGCAATCTAGACCGTTCTTTCTGGACCGGCCACCCGGTCCCCATTATTGACCCGTCTGCGATTTCGCAGGTCGGCGCGCTTTGCCTGCGCGACGGCAAGAACGGCAAGGAGGTCCTGTTGGTGAAATCTTCGCGTGGGCGCTGGATTGTGCCAAAAGGCTGGCCGATGACCGGCTATACCGACGCTGAAGCCGCCAAGATCGAGGCTTGGGAAGAAGCCGGATTGCACAAGGGCAAGGTCAGCAAGGCTCCGATTGGCGGATATGTCACCGAAAAGCGGTTTGATGATGGTCGCGTCAAGCCTTGCCATGTCAGCGTCTACCGCATCGACGTCAAGGCAATGACCAAAACCTACCCCGAAGCGGGCCTGCGCAAACGCAAATGGATGCCGCTGAAAATGGCGTTGAAAAAGGTTGATGATGTCGGGCTGAAGGCGCTTTTGAAGGCTTTGCGCTAACGCTTGGGGTCGAAGCACCTCATCTGCGCCAAACCTGCGTTTCCCGTCCCATGCCTGTGGCAGCGCTAAAGCCGAAAGCCCATGCAGCAATGCATGCGCCTGTGAGGGCGGCCTTGGCGCTGCCTTGCCTTGCGGCTGGATACGACGCTATTTTGCCACGGGTTAACAAATCGTTAACAGCATTGCGGGATCAGACACCGAGGCAATGCCGCATGATCGCCTTTTGCGCATGCAGCCGGTTTTCGGCCTCGTCAAATATCACCGAATGTGGGCCGTCCATGACACTGCTTGTCGCCTCGTCGTCGCGGTGGGCGGGCAGGCAATGCATGAAGAGCGCGTCGTCTTTCGCCTTGGCCATCAGAGCATCATTCACCTGATACCCACGCAGCTGATTGTGCCGCCTTTCGCGTGCCGACTGCGGGTCGTGCATGCTGACCCATGTATCGGTGACCACCAGATCAGCGCCTGCAACGGCCTCGTTTGGATCACGCACGGTGGTATAAAGCCCCTCCAGCGCAGGGTCGGGGTCAAGCGGCGGCGGGCCGGTAAAGACCAGATCAAACGCAAACTGCCTGGCGGCATGCGCAAAGCTGGCAAAGACGTTGTTACCATCACCGGTCCACACGACCTTTTTGCCTTTGATCGGGCCGTTATGTTCCTCGAACGTCATGATATCGGCCATGATCTGGCAAGGGTGGGTGCGGTTGGTCAGACCGTTGATCACCGGAACGGTGGCATATTCGGCCATATCCAGCAGGGTTTGTTCCTCGAACGTGCGGATCATGATCAGATCGACATAACGCGACAGGACCCGCGCGGTATCGGCGATTGTCTCACCATGCCCCAGCTGCATATCCGTCCCTGAAAGCACCATGGTCTGCCCGCCCATCTGGCGCACGCCCACATCAAAGGACACCCGCGTCCGGGTCGAGGGCTTTTCAAAGATCAGCGCCACCATATGTCCGGCCAGTGGCTGCTCGGCGTCCAATGTGCCTTTCGGCTGGCCCTTGCGGGCGGTTTTCATCGCCTGAGCGTTGTCGATGATGGCGCGCAAGGCATTTGCGGGGGTGGTGTGAATATCAAGAAAATGGGTCATGCGTTTCGCTTCTTGTTGGGCCGCTGCGGCCGGTCAAATCAGAGGTGTGTCATTACCTGGACAAGGCGCCCGTCGCGCGTTGTGGCCAACCGTCGGTTCATGAAGCCTGCCTGACGGTAGATGCTGATGGCGCGAGTGTCGGTGGTGCCCGGACCAACCGCCACCATCGGGTATCTGACACGCAAACTGCGCACATGGGCGTCGATATAACCTACCGAATGCCCCTGCCCCATGAAATCATGCTCACCCACGAAGGTTGCCATCACGCGGGCACCGTGTGGCAGGTCGGCGTATTGCGGCATGCCAAAGGCGCGCGCGTCAAGATCGTGCAAATAGGCAAAGGGGTGGTTGATCAGGCTGACCACCTGCATGTTGATATTGGGGTTGTGCATGTCTTGTTCCATCAGCGCAATCTGCAGGTCCGCATCCGGCCACCATACCTTGACATGCGCCGCGTCGAGCCAGCGGCGCATGAGAGGCAGGTCGGCCTCCGTTAGGGGGCGGAACGTGTAGTTACGCATTGGCCTCCTTCACATGGGACGCCGCGGCATCAAGTTTATCTGCCGCGCGCCCGATGTCTTCATCAGGAATGTTCAGCGCCGGAAGCAGGCGCACCACGTTGTCGGCGGCAGGCACGGTCAGCAGACCTTGGGCATAGCCCGCGCTGACCACGTCGGTGTTGGGTGCCTTACATTTCAGACCCAGCATCAGGCCAGCCCCCCGGACGCTATCAAAAACGTCCCCGTGGGCTGCGACAAGCCCTTCCAGCTTTTGCCGCATCAGCGCGGCTTTGCGATTCACCTCCGCAAGAAATGCATCATCGGCAACGATATCCATTACTTTGGCACCCACCGCACAGGCCAAGGGATTGCCCCCGTAGGTGGACCCATGCGTGCCAACTGTCATGGCCGAGGCCGCATCTTCTGTTGCCAGAACCGCCCCCAAGGGAAAGCCGCCACCGATCCCTTTGGCGACCATCATGATGTCCGGGGACACGCCTGCCCATTCATGCGCAAAGAGTTTCCCGGTTCGGCCCATACCGCATTGCACCTCGTCCAAAATCATCAAAATCCCGTACTCATCACAAAGATCGCGCAGGCCCTTCAGGCAGGCATCCGGCAAGGCCCGGATGCCGCCCTCGCCTTGAACTGGTTCTACCATAATGGCCGCGATCTTGTCAGAGGCGGCGGCTTGCAGCGCGTCATGATCGCCAAATTCCAGATGTGTGAAACCGGGCAGGAGAGGGCCGAAGCCCTTGGTCATCTTCTCGGATCCGGCTGCCGCAATCCCGGCACTGGATCGGCCATGGAAAGCGCCTGAAAAAGTGATGATCTCGGTCCGCTGCGGCTGATCTTGGTCGAACCAGTATTTGCGGGCCATTTTGACGGCCAGTTCACAGGCCTCGGTCCCGGAGTTGGTAAAGAACACCGTGTCTGCAAAGGTCTTGTCCACCAGCGCATCCGCCAACTGCTTTTGGGCAGGAATGTTGTAGAGGTTTGACACATGCCACAGCGCTGCCGCCTGCTCGGACAAAGCCGCGACCAATGCCGGATGTGCATGGCCCAGCGCATTCACGCCAATACCGGCCCCCAGATCAAGAAAGCGTCGCCCATCGCTTTCAGTCAACCAGGACCCTTGCCCTGACACAAATGTCAGGGGCGCGCGTGAATAGGTTGGCAGAACAGATGCGATCATGGCGATCTTCCTTAAACGTAAGCTCGATTGGTGCAGGACCAACTGAGGGGTGTCAACAATGTTAGGGGTTTACGATGGACGTGGCAAAAGGGCGGCGCGGTTCAGCGTCGGCGTCGGATCACAATTGTAGGCCTGTTCATCATGATCAGCGTGATAGCGCAGTTGAATTCCGCTGGAAAGCCTCGAATTGCCCCGATCAACCGCCACGGCGATTTGGGATCGTAGCGGCGGCGTGTTAGGTTTTGACCAACCTGACGCTAAATTCAGGATGCCAACCCGCCATTCTTGTCAGCACTGCGAAATCGGGCCTTCTTGACTGACGCACCGCCGACCGCGCCCCGGCCTTTTGCCCTTGAATGGATGGACAGACCGGTACACTCATGGCGGATGACAATCCGCGCCGCCAATCCACCTGTCGCCGTTGCCTTTATGCTGACGGCAACCGCCTTCATTGCGGGAACGATGGTGCTGGCCAAGTCATTGGGAACTGATACGCTGGGCCCGCCACTGCATCCGCTGCAAATCAGCCAGGGACGGTTTATGTTTGCCTTCCTTGCGATCGCGTCGGCCGCGGCAGTTCTGCGGCCCAAAATCTCGCACCCGCACATGGGGCTGCATATTGGCCGGACGTTGTTTGGCTGGGGTGGGGTCACGCTGATGTTCGCCGCGGTAGCTTTCATTCCCTTGTCCGACGCGACCGCGATAAGTTTTCTCAACCCGGTGTTCGGGATGCTGCTGGCGATCCCGCTTTTGGGCGAAAAGGTCGGGCCGTTGCGCTGGTTGGCAGCCTTTACGGCATTGGTGGGCGCGCTGATCCTGCTGCGGCCCGGACCCGAGAGCTTTCAACTAGCCGGTCTGCTGGCGCTGGGGGCCGCGATGATCATGGGGATGGAGCTGATCTTTATCAAAAAGCTGGCCAATCGCGAACCGGCCTTCCAGATATTGTTGGTCAACAATGCACTTGGCCTGTGCATCGCCACGCTTGCAGTCTTGCCTGTTTGGGTGATGCCGACGTCCGCGCAATGGGGCGCTTTGGTTGCATTGGGTTTACTGATGGCAACAGCGCAAGCCTGTTTTGTCAACGCGATGGCGCGGGCAGACGCCAGTTTTGTCACGCCATTCAGCTATGTGACGCTGATCTTTGCGACATTCTATGACCTGTTGTTCTTTGATGTCTGGCCCGATTGGATCAGCATGACCGGAGCGCTGATCATTCTCAGCGGTGCCTCGTTCCTGGCCTGGCGCGAGCGGAGGGTGCGCGCTTAGCACAAAACTGGTGAATTGTTACTTAACTTGGTCAAATTCCAGCCATGTTTTGGGGTTAGGTATAAAAGCATGAGTGAGGTTTACGAGTACCGCCGCGCACCCAACAAGGGGCCCGTCTGGCTCGCCTTTATTGGCGTGGTCCTTTTGCTTGTTGGTGTCATTCAATTCGGGGCCACGCAGCTTTTGTGGCTGGTCTGGGTTCTGGGCGCGATCACAATTGCATGGATGCTGCTGCCGCAACCGGTTTCAGGGATCAGGATAGATGCGAATCATCTGGTTCTGTCCGCATGGCGCAACCCCCGGTCGGTCCCGCTTGATGACATTGCACATTTGCGGGTGAACGACACCGGGCTTGAGGCCGAAGTTGTCATTGTCTACCGCGATGGCGGGGCTGAAAATGTTTTCGCCGGTGACCTGCCCGACATCGACACTCTGATCGCGGTACTGGCAGAGCGGGGCATTCCTGTGCGGGATGTCTCCTAGGACTTCAAACGGTACCCTGTGTGCATCCAGCGCCAGCATATCCCCAAAACCAAGACGCAGGCGGCACTGACCACGAGCAACCCCGTCCAAGGGCTGCTGTCGCTCACCCCGATCATGCCATACCGCACACCGTCAATGATGTAGAAAAACGGGTTGGCGTGGCTCAGGCTTCGCATGAACGGCGGCAGCGCCTCGATCGAGTAGAAGGTGCCGGACAGGAATGCCAAAGGTGTGACAAGAAAGTTGGAAATCGCCGAAAGCTGATCAAATTTGTTGGCAAAGATACCGGCAATCATACCCAAACCACCCATCAGGATGGACCCAAGCAGGACAAAGACGATCACCCAAAGGGGGTTTTGCATCCCGACGCCCAGAAACAGCGCGGACCCAATCGCGATAACTATCGCAACCAGCGCCCCGCGCGCAATCGCACCACCCAGATAGCCCGCAACCAGCTCTGCTGCTGACAGTGGCGGCATGAGCGTGTCAACAATATTGCCCTGCACCTTGGCCGAAGCCAGACTTGAGGATGTATTGGCAAAGGCGTTCTGGATCACGGTCATGGTCAGGATACCGGGGGCCAGAAACACCATGAAAGGCACCCCCATCACGTCTCCTCGTTGCGATCCGATGGCGATGGTGAAGATCAGCAAGAACAGGCCTGCATTGATCAAAGGGGCCATGACCGTCTGGGACCAGACATTCATGAACCGTTTGGTTTCCCGCAAGGCCAATGTCCATGTGCCAAGCCAGTTCACGCGCCCGAAACGGCGCACTCCCATCTGGATCGGTTCTGCCATTGATACATCCTTCACGTCGTTGCATGCCGGACATAATGATTTATGTGCAAATGGCCAGCCCCGGCACGCAAAGCGCGTCCCTGTTGCGCCAGATCAGCAGAACCTGGGGAAATGGCAAAGCACCGCCTTCACATCACCCGCGGCAATGATTAGTATGTCGGGGATGTGATGAAACGGCCCGATCCGATATGTAGGATCCCGCCAGCAAAAAACCAAAGGAATTGATATGTCCTGGACAGACGAGCGCGTCGAGACGCTCAAAAAGATGTGGGGCGAAGGCCAGTCCGCAAGCCAGATCGCCAAGGAACTGGGCGGTGTCACCCGCAATGCCGTGATTGGCAAGGTGCACCGTCTGGGGCTGTCCAACCGGGCAGGCTCTGGCGGGTCTGCGTCAAAGGCCGCGCCAAAGGAAAAGCAGGCGGCGGCAGCCAAACCAGCGGCCAAGGCAGCCCCCAAGCCAAAAGCAACGCCGGCCGCAACGCCCCCCAAGGAAGAACCGGAGCTGGACGAAAACGGCATCCCGATTTCCGCGGCACGCAGGGCGATCATTCCGGCGGGTCAACCCTTGCCACCGCAGCCTTCGGCCAATGAGATCAGCCCAGAGGCGCTGGCCAAGGTCAGTGAAGTTGAAAAGACCGCCAAGCGGATCAGCCTGATGGAATTGACCGAAAAAACCTGCAAATGGCCCGTGGGCGATCCTGCGACCGAAGATTTCTGGTTCTGCGGGCTGGCGGTGCAGCAGGGCAAGCCCTACTGCGAAGCCCATGTTGGCGTGGCGTTCCAGCCGATGTCATCGCGGCGCGACCGGCGGCGGTAACAAACCGTCCAATCGAAATGGCGGATCGTGATCCTGAGGGGTTCGGCGAATGAGCCTGACCCCGGATCGCAGCCGTCCTGTTGCAGTGGCTACACCGGTTCTTTCGCGCAAATAAGCAGGTATTGTCGCGGGCGTGTTTATGTCTTGTCCGGATCGTAGGACAACGCCGCATCAACCATATGGCGCAATTGTCTGGCGTATTCATCGGGCGACGCCGCGGCCATTGCGGGCACGCGCAGGCACTGCCGGACCATCGACGCCCCGAGGATGGCGGCGATAAACAGCGCGAGGTTTGCGGCAATCGCCTCTCCCCCCATCCGTTCTTGCAATGGTGCAAGGATATTGTCCCACAGCCGTTGCCGCACCAGATCGCCCACCTCCGGGTCACCTGCATTGGCGACAATCATTGCTGTGGCAGAGGTTTCAGCATCGTCCGTTGCGGGGTTGGCATATTTCGCAATCGCTACCTCTACAGGATCG
>Ga0316204_10004717_pt1 | contig 23973 bp, 21 predicted proteins | sample 6monrhotite_MG_2_FD_205661 | JGI IMG/M metagenome (GOLD analysis project Ga0316204, IMG submission 205661) | Microbial mat bacterial communities from mineral coupon in-situ incubated in ocean water Damariscotta River, Maine, United States -... | ecosystem: Environmental > Aquatic > Marine >... | reverse complement strand
GTTAACCGTGCGTACCTATACCTGATTCTGCAACGGACGGAGACAACGGGATGACTGACAAGGACCTACATCCTTCTTCCACTCACCCCCCACTCCCACCCACCCCGGAAGACGAACAGTTTGCCCGACTTCGTCTGTTGCGCTCGCGCCGGGTCGGCATTTCGACGTATAAACGTCTGCTGGCTGAACACGGCACGGCGCAGAACGCGTTGGCCGCGCTGCCGCAGGTGGCGCGTGCCGCGGGCGTTTCTGGCTATGAGATTTGCCCCGAAGATGTGGTGCGGGCCGAACTGCGGGCGGGCCGCGCCGCCGGTGCGCAGTTGTTGATCCATGGCACGCCTCCTTACCCTACGGCACTGGCGGAATTGGACGATGCGCCGCCCTTCCTCTGGATGATCGGACAGCCCGATGTATTGGCCCGCCCGATGATCTCGCTTGTGGGGGCACGAAATGCCTCGTCGCTGGGCACGCGTATGGCCAAGGCGCTGGCAAAGGATCTGGCGCAAGCCGGTTATGTCGTTGTTTCTGGTCTGGCCCGTGGCATTGATGCGGCCGCCCATCACGCCGCGCTGGAGAGCGGCACCATTGCCGTGCAGGCCGGCGGGGTTGACGTGATGTACCCCGCGGAAAACACCGAACTGGCTGGAATGATCCCAAAAACCGGCTTGCGTCTGTCTGAACAACCCATGGGCTTGCAACCAATGGCGCGGCATTTCCCGGCCCGCAACCGGATCATCTCGGGCCTGTCGCGGGCCACAGTTGTGGTCGAGGCGGCCGGAAAATCCGGCAGCCTGATCACCGCCCGCGATGCCTTGGACCAAGGCCGCGAGGTGCTGGCGGTGCCCGGCCACCCCTTTGACGCCCGCGCATCGGGGTGCAACATGTTGATCCGCGATGGTGCGGTATTGGTCCGCTCTGCCGCTGACGTGCTTGAGGCATTGGCGCCCTCACTGGCCGCCGCGCCGGAGCTTCCTTTGCCAGCACCGGATCAACAGGCCGCCCGAACCGGCACGGCATTACCCCCGAAAACCGGCAAAGCCAAACGCGGCCTGAGAGAAACCGCATCCCTGCATCTGCAGATCCTGTCGCGGCTTGGGCCGTCACCCATGGCCGAGGACCAGTTGATCCGCGATCTGCAAGCCCCGGCGGGCCGGGTTGGCCCCGCCTTGGTTGATCTTGAGATGGATGGTCAGATCACCAGACGGCCCGGCGGTCTGGTGACCAAAGCGGTTTGAACGGCCAGAACAAAACCGCCCTAAAACTGCCCAGCCAGCTCCACCATAACGAGAACTCGCGCCGCTGCCAAAAGGCCATCTTCTATGGCATCATAACGGCAAAGCGCCTTTGCACAGCTGCAAGAAAATCGTCGGCATGCGCACAACACTGCATTGACAATCCCCCCTCCCATCCCACATGAGACAGCGCAACCGCCCACCCAAAATTGATGTAAGGTGCCTTATTTTATGCCCGTAGTTGTTGTCGAATCCCCTGCCAAGGCCAAAACGATCAACAAATATCTGGGCGATAATTACACCGTTCTCGCGTCTTATGGCCACGTTCGCGATCTGCCGCCCAAGGATGGCTCTGTCGACACTGACGCCGACTTTGAGATGAAGTGGGAAGTGGCCAGCGACAGCAAAAAACACGTCAAAGCGATTGCCGATGCGCTCAAAGACGACAACGCATTGATCCTCGCAACTGACCCCGACCGCGAGGGCGAGGCGATCAGCTGGCATTTGCAAGAGGCCCTGACCAAACGCAAATCCATCAAGAAAGACACCCCCGTCAGCCGTGTGGTGTTCAACCAGATCACCAAAAAGGCCGTGACCGAGGCGATGCAGAACCCGCGTCAGGTCGATATGCCCTTGGTTGAGGCCTATCTGGCCCGCCGGGCGCTGGATTATCTGGTGGGGTTCAACCTGTCGCCTGTCTTGTGGCGCAAACTGCCCGGCGCAAAATCGGCGGGGCGCGTGCAATCTGTGACCCTGCGCTTGATCGTGGAACGCGAGATGGAGATCGAGGCGTTTCGCGCCCGTGAATACTGGTCCGTCAAGGCCTTGCTCAGCACCCCGCGCGGTCAGGAGTTTGAGGCACGTCTGACCACGCTGGCGGGCAAGAAGCTGGACAAATTTGATCTGTCCGATGCCACGCAGGCCGAAATGGCCGTGCAGGCGATCACCAGCCGGGATCTGTCGGTCATGTCGGTTGAGGCCAAACCGGCCAGCCGCAACCCGTCTGCCCCGTTCATGACCTCGACCCTACAGCAAGAGGCCAGCCGCAAGCTTGGCATGGGTGCACGTCAAACCATGAGCACCGCCCAGCGCCTGTATGAAGCAGGCCACATTACCTATATGCGAACCGACGGCATTGATATGGCGCCCGAAGCCGTGACAATGGCCCGCGACGCGATCAAGGATCGCTATGGCGCGGAATATGTCCCCGCGGAACAACGGATCTACAAGAACAAAGCCAAGAACGCCCAAGAGGCACACGAATGTATCCGGCCCACAGATATGACCAAGGATGCAGGATCGCTCAACCTCGAAGCGGATCAGCGTAAGCTTTATGATCTGATCTGGAAACGGACCCTGGCCTGCCAGATGGCTTCGGCCCGGATGGAACGCACCACGGTTGAGATCGGCAGCAAGGATGAACAGGTCGGCCTGCGGGCCAATGGGCAGGTGGTTCTGTTTGACGGGTTCCTGCGTGTCTATGAAGAGGGCCGCGATGATGTGGTCGATGAAGATGACAAGCGTCTGCCGCAGATCTCTGAGGGTGACAAGATGGACAAACGCGCCGTCACGCCCGAACAGCATTTCACCCAGCCGCCGCCCCGCTATACCGAGGCGACGCTGGTCAAACGTATGGAAGAGCTCGGCATTGGACGCCCGTCCACTTATGCCAGCATCGTCACCACGATTCAGGATCGCGAATATGTCCGCAAGGATGGCAATCGCCTGATCCCCGAGGACAAGGGCCGTTTGGTCACCGCCTTCCTTGAGAATTACTTCCGCCGCTACATCGGCTATGATTTCACCGCCGATCTGGAAAACCAGCTCGATCAGGTCAGCGCGGCAGACGCCGATTATAAAGAAGTGTTGCACCGGTTCTGGCGCGATTTTTCTGCCGCCATCGGCGAGACATCAGAGCTGCGCATCACTGAAGTCTTGGAAAAGATCAACGAGGTACTGGAGCCGCATCTGTTCCCACCGACCGAGGATGGCACAGACCCACGGCTTTGCCCGCATTGCGGTGCTGGCCGTCTGAGCATGCGCACGGCCCGGTCGGGCGGTGCGTTCATTGGTTGCTCAAACTACCCTGAATGCCGCTACACCCGCCCCTTTGGCCCGCCGGACCCTGAGGCAGAGAAATCTGCGATCCCGCCCGATGGCAAGCTGCTTGGCACCGATGAGGGCGACGAGATCCGCGTGTTCAAGGGCCGCTTTGGCCCCTATGTGCAGCGCGGGCCGGTGACCGAAGAGAACAAAAAACCGCCACGCCAGTCGGTGCCAAAAGACTGGCCCGCCGAAGAGCTGGAGCTGGACCGCGCCTTGATGCTGCTGTCCCTGCCGCGCCAGATTGGCCCGCACCCCGAAGACGGGATCATGGTTTGGTCCAACATCGGGCGCTATGGCCCCTATCTGAAACATGCAGAAAGCACATCGGATCGCGGCGGCACCAACGCCAATCTGGAAAGTCTAGATGAGGTCTTTACCGTCGGGATGAACCGTGCGGTGCAATTGCTGGCGGAAAAAGTCGCCAGCCGCGGTGGCCGCGGCAAGGCGGCCAAACCGATCCGCGAGATGGGCGAACACCCTGATCTGGGCGGTGATGTGAACGTCATGGAAGGCAAATACGGGCCTTATGTGAAGTGGGAAAAGGTCAACGCGACGATCCCCAAAGAGATCGAGCCCGCAGATCTGACCATGGAACGTGCGGTTGAACTGATCGAAGAGAAGCTCGCCAAATCTCCGGCCAAACGGAAGGCGGCGACCAAGAAGAAGGCCCCCGCCAAGAAAGCCGCCGCGAAAAAGCCCGCAGCGAAGAAAGCGCCGGCCAAAAAGCCTGCCGCCAAAAAAGCGGCGCCAAAAACAGACTGACATGAACAGCGGCGCGATGCCGCTGGTCATAGGAATGTGATTTGTTCCGTTGTTCTTGTTTTGCCACTAAGAGGCAAAACAAGAATGACGAGGCAAACGATGACAGATCTCCCGATATCCCGCCGCAGTGTCCTTTTGGGCGCAGGCGCCTCAATGCTCATGCCGCAGGTCTCACGGGCCGAACCAAGCGCCCTGCCCCCGGTCCGCCGCAATGCCACCAGTTTCACCATGCAGCATTGGCAGGATCATTTCGATGATCTGGGCAAGGCCGCGATTGTTGCCGATACCACTTCCCGCGCGTTGCATTTCTGGGGCGGCGATGGCGAGACCTATATCGTCTATCCCACATCGGTGCCGCGCAGTGATGAGCTGACCAAGCGCGGCTATACCAAGATCGTGCGCAAACGCGTTGGCCCGGATTGGACCCCGACCCCCTCAATGATGGAGCGCAATCCAGAGCTTAAATACATGCCGCCCGGCCCGGACAATCCGCTGGGCACCCATGCGATGTATCTCGGCTGGCCCGCCTATTTGATCCATGGCACCCACGACACCCGCAAGATCGGGCGGCAATCCTCGGACGGCTGTATCGGTCTTTATAACCACATGATCGAGGCGTTGTACCAGATCGCGCCCATTGGCACGCAGGTGCGCATCATCTGACCAATAGGCCATTTCTGGCTGAATAATTTGACTTCGCCGCGCTGCGGCGTCAAAAGGAATGCCAGTGTATTCTGGACAGCCAAAGGGGAGTGTTTGCCATGAAGAAAGTCTACGGCTCAGCAGCCGAAGCATTGGAGGGTGTGCTGTCAGACGGCATGCTAATCGCCTCGGGCGGTTTCGGGCTTTGCGGCATTCCCGAACTTTTGTTGCAGGCCATCAAAGAGGCCGGCACCAAGAACCTGACCTTTGCGTCTAACAACGCTGGCGTTGATGATTTTGGCATCGGCATCCTGTTGCAGACCAAGCAGGTCAAGAAGATGATCAGCTCTTACGTGGGTGAAAACGCGGAATTCATGCGTCAATATCTCAGCGGCGAGTTGGAGCTTGAGTTCAACCCCCAAGGCACATTGGCTGAACGGATGCGTGCCGGTGGTTGCGGCATCCCTGGCTTTTACACCAAGACCGGTGTTGGCACCGTGATCGCCGAAGGCAAGGATCACAAAGACTTCAACGGCGAGACCTACATCATGGAAGAAGGCATCTTTGCCGATCTGTCCATCGTCAAGGCGTGGAAAGCGGACGCGACAGGCAACCTCGTGTTCCGCAAGACGGCCCGCAACTTCAACCCGCCCGCCGCGATGTGCGGCAAGGTCTGCATCGCCGAGGTCGAAGAGATCGTGCCGACAGGGTCACTTGACCCCGATACGATCCATCTGCCGGGCATCTATGTGCATCGCATCGTGCAGGGCGATCATGAAAAGCGGATTGAACAACGTACAGTGCGGAAGGGTTAAGCCATGTGGGATCGTGATCAAATGGCGGCACGCGCCGCACAAGAACTGCAAGACGGCTGGTATGTGAACCTCGGCATCGGTATTCCGACCTTGGTGTCCAACTACATCCCCGAGGGGATCGAAGTGACGCTGCAATCGGAAAACGGCATGCTGGGCATGGGCCCCTTCCCGACCGAAGATGAGATCGACGCCGATCTGATCAACGCAGGCAAACAGACCATCACCGAACTTCCGCAAACCGCATACTTCGACAGTGCGCAATCCTTTGGCATGATCCGCGGCGGCAAAATCGCCATGGCGATCCTTGGGGCGATGGAAGTGGCCGAAAATGGCGATCTGGCCAACTGGATGATCCCCGGCAAGCTGGTCAAGGGCATGGGCGGCGCGATGGATCTGGTTGCGGGCGTGGGCCGCGTGGTGGTTGTGATGGATCACACCAACAAACACGGCGACAGCAAGGTGCTGAAAGAATGCACACTGCCCCTGACCGGCCAAAAGGTCGTGGACCGCATCATCACCAATCTGGGCGTGCTGGATGTGGTTGAAGGTGGCCTGCGCATCGTTGAAACCGCCGAGGGCGTCACCGAAGACGAATTGCGTGCCGGCACACAGGCGACAATCGTTTAACCGCGCCCTTCACTAGTAGAATGCAAAAGCACCGCCTGCATCAGGCGGTGCTTTTTTTTTGTGGGGCCCGGCCGCTGCCCCCTCTTCATTTGGCAAGAAAAACTCAAGAGCATCCGCAGATGCAAACGCGCCCTGTCGTTGGTGCGTTTACTTCATCGCGGCAAACACACAGCCATCGCTGATCAGCTCCGGCGGGCTTTTGCATAGACCGCGTGCCACCTGAAAGGCCGCCAACACTTTGGGCACATAGTCGCGGGTTTCTTCAAAGGGCGGTACGCCTGCATGTTTGCGTACAGACCCTTCGCCAGCATTATATCCGGCCAGAACCAGAATAGGGTCGTGTTCAAATTCGCCCATCAGCCAATCCAGGTATTTCACCCCGCCCAGAATGTTCTGGTCCGCATCAAAGCTGTCAGAGACGCCAAACCGTGCAGCGGTATCCGGCATGAGCTGCATCAGCCCTTCCGCCCCTGCCCCGCTGATCGCGTCCGCCTTGCCCGCAGATTCGACTGTGATCACCGCCAACACCAAGGCCGGAGACACCTGCGTGCCAATCGTGGCCCGCAAGATATCGATGCCGTTGGTCTTGGCTATGTCCTGCATCTGCTGCAATCGCGGCGCAGGCACCTTGCCGCCGGCCAATGTATCAAGTGCAGGCTGCAACCGTCCGGGGCCTGACCGGGCCGCATCGGGCGATACCTTATCCCAGAACCAATCATAGCGGCCCGGCGCCGATGCCGCGATAGCGCCAGATGGGGTTGTCACAGCCACGGGGGTGGCTGCCACAGCCGGTGCATCATCAATCTGAACGGTGATGCGACCGGTTTTGCCCGCTTTTGGCGCTTTGATGCGTTTGGATTCGAACTCGGGAAAGGGTTTGGGGCCATCTGCCAGGGCCATTGGGGCCGCCAGACTCGCCAAAAGGAGCGAATATCCAAAAAATCGGTACATGCCTGCCTGCTTTTTTGTGCTTATGGGCTCGATTAAGCGGAAATATCCCATGATTTGCTCCCCCAAACCAGCCAATCGTGGCGAAGAACGTGGCAATTTCGCCCCAATTGACCCCATTTTGTAGGCTCCAAGACCGAATTTCAATTTTATTGAAGAAAATTATCCATCAAAAACATAGGGTTAAAACATTTCTTCAAATTTCTTAACCGGTAAATGGAAAAGTCACATTTGGTGCCAAATTCATGCCCCATTCACCCGGCTATATAGCGTCATACCAAGTCGGACAGGCAGCCAACTGAGAGAGACGGCGCCACACACGGACGGCAGGGTTAGAACTTTAAAACCAAATGATCCTTGGAGGGACATACCATGATGAACTTTATCAAAAACTTCCGCAAAGACGAAAACGGTGCTGTGACTGTTGACTGGGTTGTGCTGACCGCCGCCGTTGTTGGCCTGGCCGTTGCAGCCTACTCTTCCATCTCCGGTGGTGCGACCACACTGACTGGTAACACATCTACCTACCTGGACGGCCGTAACCCTAACACACCTTAAGTTAGACACGACGACCTAGAACGAACAAAGGGGTCGCGCTCTGCTTGACAGGACGCGGCCCCATTTTTCGAAAAGCAGGCAGAAGCCGCTCCCAGCGATTCACAGGTGAAGCTATGGTTAGTGCGATAAAGAAATTTTTTAAATCTGATGACGGTGCCGTCACAGTCGATTGGGTGGTCCTGACCGCCGCTGTCGTTGGCCTTGCGGGAGCTGCGATCATCTCCATTCAAGGCAGCTCAGATTCTTTGGGCGAAGGCACAGGAAATTACATGTCCAGCAGAGATGCGGGCAACTTCTGATAGACGACCGAACGGGGCTGCTTTGGCGGCCCTTTTGAACATCCGGTCGGGCGCATGACATCCGATCAAACAGTGTAATGGTCCTCTTCGCACCTTGGACACACCAAAGTATCGCCACATTCATGCGCTAAAGATCAGAGCAGAGACGATTGCACCGGGATCAACCTGGCTGCGACAAACATGAGGTGAATGAAATGCGGATGGTATTTGGACTGGTCCTTTTGGTGGGCATCGCGCTTGCCGGTGGGGCTGTATATCTTGCCAAGGATCGGATCGCGCAATACCAAGTAGCGAATGCGCGCGCTCAGGAAGCCTTGGCCAAAGTTGTTCCGACAGTCACAGTATATGTGGCCCAGGACGCCCTTAAATATGGTCAGCGCCTGACCAAAGATGACGTGCGGCCCGTTGATTGGCCCGAAAACGCCATCCCCGAAGGCGCCTTTGTCGAAGAAGCCGTGCTGTTCCCCGAAAATACAGATGAATTGCGTGTGGTTCTGCGTGCCATCGAAAAGGACGAAGCCATTATGGCTGTAAAGGTCACCGAGCCGGGCGAAGACACCGGTCTGACCTCGCGCCTTGAACGCGGCAAACGCGCCTTTACGATCAAAGTGGACGTATCCAGCGGCGTGTCCGGTTTCTTGCGTCCGGGTGACCGGGTAGACGTCTATTGGACTGGCCGGGCCGACTTTGGCCGCAACGAAAGCAAAGGTGACATCACCAAACTGATCGAGGCCGGCGTCAAATTGATCGCCATTGACCAAAGCGCAGGCGGCGAAGTGAACGAGGCAACCATTGCCCGCACCGTCACCGTTGCCATCAGCCCACAACAGGTGGCCGCACTGGCCCAGGCCCAATCAACCGGCAAGCTGAGCTTGTCGCTGGTGGGCGCCGAAGACGACACAATCGCAGAGGCGATCAACGTCGACCAACGGTCTTTGCTGGGATTTGAAGCACAAGAAGCTGCGGCTGAAGTGGAAAAAGAAAAGGTTTGCACCATCCGCACCCGCCGCGGAGCCGAAGTGGTGGAACTGCCCATTCCCTGCACAAACTGAATCAAATCCGCTGGTTTACCTCATATTCAGAACAGCGCCGCATCCCTGTGCGGCGTTGTTTGCATTTGAACTATGTTGCCAATTGCCCACATGGGCAGGGACCATCAAGTCAATGATTCTTGCAATAAAACATAATCTAACGCAAAGTGACGCCAACGACGGGCGAAAAGACCCATCATTGAGGCGTGATCAAAAAGGCAGGTCACATGAAAATCGATAGATTTCTACGAGCGGCCCTTGTCGGGCTGACGATTAGCGCAATGCCATTGGCACTGTCCGCGCCCTCACCGGCGATGGCGGATACTTTGCGTGTGGTCAAAAAGGGCGTGAACACCAAGCTCAACGTTCCCATGAACCGCGCGGTGGTTGTCGAAAGCGACATCCCCTTTGCAGAGCTGAGCATCGCCAACCCGAATATTGCGGATATTTCTTCGCTGTCTGACCGGACAATTTATGTTCTGGGCAAATCGCCGGGTCTGACGACATTGACCCTGCTTGATGCAAGCGGGCAGTTAATTGCCAATGTAGACGTCCGCGTCGCGGCAGAGGTATCTGAATTCAAAGAACGTCTGCGCCAGATCCTTCCGGGCGAGAAAATCGAAGTACGCACCGCCAATGACGGCATTGTTTTGTCTGGTGTGGTGTCTTCGACCCAACGTTTGCAACGTGCCCTTGATCTTGCGGAACGTTATGCGCCGGAACGTGTTTCAAATTTGATGAGCGTTGGCGGCATTCAACAGGTGATGTTGAAAGTGCGCTTTGCCGAGATGCAGCGCAACGTGTCGAAATCGCTGGGCGCGTCCCTGTCTTTGAACGGGGCGGTCGGTGGCACTGGCATCAACGGCGGCACGGGAACAACCAATACCTCGGGCAGCGTGGCCACGGCTTTGGGCGGCAATATCCCCAACCTCAACCAAAACGCCGGTGCTGTGCTGTTCGGGTTTAACGCCGGGTCAACACAAGTTGGCATTCTGCTTGAGGCGCTTGAGCAAAAAGGCGTTGTGCGCTTTTTGGCCGAGCCGAACCTTGTTGCCCTCTCCGGGCAAGAGGCAAAGTTCCTTGCAGGTGGTGAATACCCTGTGCCAGTGGCGCAGTCCGAGAACAGAATTTCCATTGAATTCAAACCCTTCGGCGTCGAACTTTCCTTTATCCCGCGCGTGGTCGACAAAGACCTCGTGAACCTGGAGCTTAAGGCCGCCGTATCCGCGATTGACCCGACAACCAGTTTGCAGCTGGGCAACGGTATCGAGATCGCCGCCTTTACCCGGCGCGAAACCTCCAGCACCGTTGAACTGCGCGATGGCGAAAGCTTTGCTATTGCTGGCCTGTTGAAAGATGACTTTACGGACAATGCGACACAGCTCCCATGGCTGGGTGATGTGCCGGTTTTGGGCGCCCTCTTCCGGTCTGCGGATTATCAACGCAACCAAACGGAACTGGTGATCATCGTCACCGCGCATCTGGTCACCCCGACACGCGGCGAAGCTTTGGCGCTGCCGACAGATCGGATCAGACCGCCTACCGAAAAAGACCTGTTCCTTTATGGACGCACGGCTGATGGCACCCGCACACCGAAAAAAGGTGCCGCAGGCGAAGTTGCCAAGCAAGACTTTGGCGGTTCATACGGCTATGTATTGGATTGAAACGATGAAAAGCGTGATGACCAAACGACTTAAGACAACAGGTCTGGCCGTGAGTGCCGCGGCCTTGCTCGGCTGTGCGCCAAGTTCGGATCCGGTCTATACGCAATTTTATCGTGAGGCTGGTGCACTGGCCGACACCGGCTCTTTTGGGGATGCAAACCTCAACAATCGCTTGGTTATGACCGGAGAACGGCAATACACCGTTGATTTGGCCAACAGATTTGCCGCTGAGGTCGATTCCACGGTCAATTTTGCATTCAATTCATCAAAACTGGACGCCCAGGCACAGGCCATCCTGCGCCAGCAGGCCGGGTGGATCCGGCAATTCCCTGAAATTCGCTTTCGCGTCTATGGACACACGGATGCAGTAGGATCCAACCGCTATAACCGCACATTGGGCCTGCGCCGCGCCAACGCGGCTGTTGCCTATTTGACGTCGCAAGGCATCAGCAGGCGCAGACTTGAAGCGGTTGCATCCTTTGGCGAGACACAGCCACTGATCGTCACGCAAGGCCGCGAACGCAAGAACCGGCGCACCGTGACCGAGGTCAGCGGCTTTGTGAAACGGCACCCAACCGTGCTGGATGGCAAATACGCGCAGATCATCTACCGCGACTATGTCGCCAGTGCCATACCGCCGTCCGAACTGACCGGAACCGCGCTTGGCAATGTCGCAGAGTAGAAATAAAATCAAATAGTTGGATGCAACTCAGCTTAAAAGGCCGGCACCTGTGCCGGCTTTTTTGTGTTTGATCAATCACCACTTTGACGGGTGATCGTTTCAACATACCCAACAATGGAGGTTTTTTAGCCCCAATCTCGCCCAACTTGGCTGCGATACCACTGTGTGAGAACAAATGTGTCTGCGCAAAATGCCAGACATGGGTCAGTGCAAAGACAGGCAAGCCAAATTGGTGCGCATTAACTCTTTGCCCAGCCCTTGCGAGTAAAGGAATATGGCTATGAGCAGCAGTATGCCGCAACCCGAAACAGCAGCAATCGTCGCCTGCACCGTCAGCCGCGACGTGCAGAACTTCGATCTGTTGATCGAGGATATGGAAGATGCGCTTGGTGAAAGCTGGGGGGATCTCGGATTTGCCGAGGCCCTTGCCTTCTTTAGCCAACCGGAGGCCGAAGCGATGGAGTTTATCGCACTGGCTTTGGATGAATCAGACGAGGAAAACCTCGTTCTGATGACTGAGATTATTACGCAGGCCAAAGCGCGGGACATCAAGGTGATCCTGATCGCCGAGGATGTGACCCCCGCCGCCTTGCATTCGCTGTTGCGTCAAGGCGCGGATGAATTTGTCCCCTACCCGCTTCCCGAAGGGGAATTGACCCAGGCCATTTCACGGGTGCGCGCCGGTGAGACCGCCGAAGCGGAGCCGGAACCCGCTGCACCGCAGCTCAAAGCGGGCGCAAAAAAGGACGGCGCCCTGCTGGTCGTCCATGGTTTGGCGGGCGGCACGGGTGCCACCACGATGGCAGTGAACCTCGCTTGGGAACTGGCCAACGTAGACAAGAAAAACCCACCTTCAGTGTGCCTGCTGGATCTTGATCTTCAGTACGGCTCTGTTGCGACTTTCCTCGATCTGCCGCGCCGTGAGGCCGTTTATGAGATGTTGTCCGACACCGAAAACATGGACGAAGAGATCTTTGGCCAGTCGCTGGTCACATTCGAGGACCGCTTGCAGGTTTTGACAGCCCCGGCTGAAATGCTGCCGCTGGATCTGATTACATCCGAAGACGTGGACCGTATTCTTGATATGGCCCGCAACCAGTTTGACTATGTTGTGGTCGATATGCCTTCGACACTGGTGCAGTGGTCGGAAACTGTTCTGTCCAATGCCCATGTCTATTTCACGATGATCGAACTTGATATGCGGTGCGCGCAGAACGCGCTGCGGTTCAAACGCGCCCTTCAGGCCGAAGAACTGCCGGTTGAAAAGCTGCGTTATGTTCTGAACCGCGCCCCCAAGTTTACCGATCTGAACGCCAAAAGCCGGGTCAAACGGATGGCAGAATCGCTGGATATTTCCATTGATTTGCAAATGCCTGATGGCGGCAAGCCGGTCACACAAGCCAACGATCACGGTTTGCCGCTGGCCAATTCCGCACCCAAAAGCCCGCTGCGCCGCGAAATCGCGAAGCTGGCGAACTCTATTCATGACCTCAAGGGAGATCAGGCGCAGGCCGCCTGACCCCCGACCGAAAGGCACTCCGATGTTTTCGAAGTACAAAAAACCATCCGCAGCCTCCGCACCGGAAAAGGCAAAGGCCACGGCCACCGTCACTCCGATCAAAGAAGCGGAAAAAGCGCCGGCGGCGACCGTCACGCGCAAGGCGTCCCAGCCTGCCGCGGCGGCCCCCGTTGATCGGGACGTCAAGCGCAAGCAGCGGATGAGCGACATCAAGTTGGAGCTGCATCGGTCTTTGCTCGACAACCTGAACCTGTCCGCGCTTGAACACGCGACAGAGCAGGACTTGCGTCAGGAAATCAATGCGATTTCCTCCGAGATCCTGGCTGAAAAAAGCATCGTTCTGAACCGCGAAGACCGGATGACGCTGAATTCGGAACTCTTTGACGAGGTCACGGGTCTTGGCCCGCTTGAAACCCTGCTCAAGGACGAAACGGTCAACGATATTCTGGTGAACGGCCCGCAGCAGATCTTTGTGGAACGCGCCGGTAAACTGGAACTGACGGACATCACATTCAAGGATGAACGCCACCTGTTGCGGATCATCGACAAGATCGTATCCGCCGTTGGCCGCCGTGTGGACGAAAGCAACCCGTATGTGGATGCGCGTTTGCAAGATGGCTCGCGTTTCAACGCCATGGTGCCACCTGTGGCTGTGGACGGCAGCCTTGTCTCCATTCGTAAGTTCAAAAAGGACAAGCTGGGCATTGATGACCTGGTGAACTTTGGTGCCTTCACCGAAGAGATGGCCGCCTATTTGCAGGCCGCCGTTGCGACACGTCTGAACATCATCGTGTCTGGCGGTACGGGCTCCGGTAAAACGACAACCCTGAACGCGCTGTCGTCCTTTATCGACAACGCCGAGCGCATCCTGACGATTGAGGATACCGCGGAACTTCAGCTGCAACAGACTCACGTTGGCCGGATGGAAAGCCGCCCGCCGAACGTTGAGGGCAAAGGCGAGGTTTCACCGCGCGATTGTTTGAAGAACGCCCTGCGTATGCGTCCGGACCGGATCATCGTGGGCGAGACCCGCGGCGAAGAGGTTATCGATATGTTGCAGGCCATGAACACCGGCCACGACGGATCAATGACCACGATCCACGCCAACTCCGCCCGTGATGGCGTGTCCCGTTTGGAGAACATGATCGCGATGGCCGGTATCGAAATGCCTCTTAAGGCGGTCCGCAGTCAGATTTCTTCGGCTGTGAACCTGATTGTACAGGCCTCGCGTTTGCAGGATGGCTCGCGCCGCATGACCTCCATCACCGAGATTACCGGGATGGAAGGCGATGTGATCTCGATGCAGGAAATCTTCCGCTATCAGCGGGTTGGCCTGACACCGGACAACAAGATTATCGGTCATTTCACAGCCACAGGCGTGCGCAGCAACTTTGCCGAACGTTTCCGCATGTGGGGTTATGATCTGCCGTCTTCCATCTACGAACCTGTCGCAGCTCAGTAAGGATTGATGTCATGAGTGCCGAACCAATTATCTATGGCCTGATCTTCATCGGCGTGCTGGTGCTGGTCGAAGGCATTTATCTGGTGGCTTTTGGTAAATCCATCAGTCTCAACAGCCGCGTGAACCGCCGGCTGGAGATGCTTGAAAAAGGATCGCGCCGCGAAGAGGTGCTGGACCAGCTGCGCAAAGAGATGCAGCAGCATATGGATAGCAAGACCATTCCGCTGTATTCGCTGCTGTCGGAAAAGGCGCAAAAGGCGGCAATTGCCTTTACGCCCAAACAGCTGATCATGCTGATGGGCGGCGTTGCCGTACTTGCCTTTCTCGGCCTGACCATCGGTACCGAAACGGAACCACCTGTGCGTGCGTTGATCTCTGTTGGCATTGGCATTGGTGCGATTTATTTCTGGGTCTCTTCCAAAGCCGGCAAACGCATGGGCATGATCGAGGAACAATTGCCGGATGCGATTGAACTTATGGTGCGATCCTTGCGGGTGGGCCATCCGTTCTCCAACGCGATTTCCATCGTATCCAAAGAAATCCAGGATCCGCTGGCCTCTGAATTTGGCGTGATCGCAGACGAAAGCGCCTATGGCCGTGACGTGGGCGAGGCGCTCAAGGACATGGCGGAACGTCTGGATATGCAGGATTTGCGCTTCCTTGCTGTGGCCGTGACCATCCAGCAGCAGTCAGGTGGTAACCTCGCCGAGATCCTTGCGGGTCTGGCCAAAGTAATCCGCGCCCGTTTCCGTCTGTTCCGCCGCGTCAAGGCGATCACGGCGGAGGCAAAATGGTCTGGCAAATTCCTGTCTGCCTTCCCGATTGTGGCGCTGATCGTGATCAACGTGAGCGACCCTCACTATTATGACGATGTGAAGGATCACGCGATGTTCATTCCCGCATGTTTCCTTGTTGGCATCTTCCTTGCGGTCAATCTGTTCGTGATGCGCGTGCTGACCGACATCAAAGTTTAAGGAACCAGTGAGATGGAATTTCTTCAAGAGATAGATGCGCAGCTGGGCGGACTAGGCCTTGTGATCGGCGCCGGTGTGATCGGGTTCCTGATGATCCTGACCATGGTGGTAATGATCCTGCGCCAGCCAGAAGATCCGCTGAACAAACTCAAGCGGGCCTCAGCCAGCCCTGCCGGTCAGGACAAAGGCAAACGCCTGCGGCAGTCCGAGGGCAATGAGCAGCTACAGAAGTTTGCCAAGTTTCTTGAACCCGAGGACGTGGCCGAGCTGAGCGCCAAACAATTGATGTTGCGTCAGGCGGGATACCAGTCACGCGATGCGGTGCGGATGTTCTATTTCGCACAGATGGCGTTGGGTCTCATCGGTCTGGTGGGCGGCGTTGTCTACATCAACTTTCTGGGTGGCGGCGAAGGACTGAGCACGCAAAAGACCATGATGTGGACCATCGGCCCCGGCGCGATCGGATATTATCTGCCAAAGTATTGGGTCACACGCCGGGTCGAGGCCCGCAAAGAGGAAATCACCCGTGGTTTTCCAGATGCGCTTGATATGATGCTGGTCTGTGTTGAGGCCGGTCAATCCTTGGATCAATGTATCGTTCGTGTGGCCAAGGAATTGCGGGCATCCTATCAGGCCTTGTCCGAAGAGTTTGAAGTGGTGGCCTATGAAATGAAGGCGGGGAAAGACAAGATCACCGTGCTGAACGACATGGGCGAACGCTGCGGCGTGCAGGACGTTTCATCTTTCGTGACAGTTCTGGTGCAATCTGCCGCTTTTGGTACGTCCATCGCAGACGCTTTGCGGGTTTATGCAGGTGAGATGCGGGATAAACGTGTGATGCGCGCCGAAGAGGCCGCAAACAAGTTGCCAACAAAGATGACCCTTGCCACAATGATGCTGACGGTGCCGCCGTTGTTGATCATTCTGGTTGGTCCTTCGGTCCATGGCATCACTGAATTGGGCAAGATGAGCGGACCTGGACAATAATGATAAAAGCATTTCGGCGCGGATCACTTCGCGCCCTGCTTCTCACAACGTCATTCGGATTGGCCGCCTGTTCTACGGGCGGCTTTTCTGCGCAGGGTGAAAGCCCGTTTGCCCCCGGAGTGAATCAACGCGCTGACGCCGTGGATGGGATCGAAGTGGGCCACCGCTTGATCGCTGCCGGGCAATATGAGCTGGCAATCAAATCGTTCAATCGCGCCGCGCTGGAACAGGGGGTTGATAGTGAAATCCTTTCTGGTCTGGGCACGGCGAACCTTGGCTTGGGCCGGTTGGGACAGGCCGAACAACTGCTGCGCCGCGCGGTAAAACGCACGGATGCCCTGCCAGAAGCATGGAATAATCTCGGCGTTGTCCTGATGGAACGGGGCAAAACCGTCGAGGCGGAACAGATTTTCCGAAAGGCCTATGCGCTGGACAATGGCGAAAGTGACGCAATCCGCGACAATCTGCGCTTAGCACTCGCAAAATCCGAAAATTCTGGTATATCTGAGCTTGACGACAATAACTATAAGTTGGTGCGTCGGGGCGGAGGGGACTACTTGATCAGTTCTTCGCTGTGACGATGCCAAACGTCTGAATTGAGCAGTAAAAGGACGCACAAAATGCGCCACCCTATCGTTTTGGCCGCCTGCCTTGCAGGCGTCACCGCTGTTGCAGGCTGCGGTGAAAAAGACGCAAACGCCACCGTTGAACGGGCCTTCAAGGACGTGAACGTTGTCGATGAAAGCAATCTTTCCGATGTGATGCTGACCGTCGCGGACCCGAATGAGGCCGTGAACTACTTTGCCCGCTCCATCAAAGAAGATCCCACCCGCATTGATCATCAGCGCGGTCTGGCCTCGTCCTTGATCCGGGCCAAGCGCGTCACCGAAGGCGTGATTGCCTGGGAAAAGGTCACCAAGATGGAGGGCGCCACCTCTGAGGACAGCGTGAACCTCGCCGATGCTTTGATCCGTGCCGGAAACTGGACCAAAGCCGAAAAGGTGTTGGACGACGTGCCACCAACCCATGAGACTTTCAAGCGCTATCGGCTTGAGGCCTTGGTGGCAGACAGCCAGAAAGAATGGAAAAAAGCCGACAGCTTTTATGAAATTGCTGTGGGCCTGACGACGACCCCCGCGTCCGTCATGAACAACTGGGGTTATTCCAAGCTGACCCGCGGCGAATACGCCAAGGCAGAACGACTGTTTTCAGACGCGATCCGTCAGGACGACACGCTGTTCACCGCCAAGAACAACCTCGTGATTGCCCGTTCCGCGCAGCGCGACTACACCCTGCCCGTCATTCCGATGGACCAGACAGAACGTGCGCAATTGCTGCATACGATGGCCCTTTCGGCGATCAAACGCGGCGATGTCGAGATTGGCAAGAACCTGCTGCGTGAGGCGATCGATACACATCCACAGCACTTTGAGGCGGCTGTTCGGTCCCTGCGTGCCCTAGAAAACGGCTAAGCGGATGGCCATCGTCGCCGCTCATGCCTTGTGGTTTCTACCGTTTGTTCTGCCGATCTGCCTTTATGTGGCATTTACGGATATGGCTGAAATGCGCATCACCAACCCTTCCGTGCTGCTTTTGGCGCTTATCTTTATTGTGCTTGGCTTTTTCCTGATGCCTTTTGACGCCTACCTTTGGCGGCTCGCGGCCCTAGTGATCGTTCTGGTGGTTGGCATTGTGTTAAACGCCGCAGGTGCCTTGGGGGCCGGTGACGCAAAATTTGCAGCCGCCGCAGCACCTTACATTGCTCTTGGTGATCTCGGCATGTTGACGATGATCTTTATGACCACATTGTTGGCCGCCGCCGTGACCCATCGCGGCGCTATGTATACCCCCCTGCGTCGTCTGGCCCCACATTGGGAAAGCTGGACACAGGGCAAGAAATTCCCGATGGGCCTCGCGCTTGGCCCGGCATTGGCCATCTATCTCATTCTCGGGGCCATCTACGGTGCCTGATAAACGCCATATTCAGGCCTTAGCCTGCAAGGTGAGAAAAACCGGTCTGATCACGCAAGGAACCATGGCATGAACATGCAATCCACCAATGTTATGGCCCCTCCTCCGCCCAAGCGGATTGAGGAAATGCTGCTGCCCACCACGATGATGCGGGATATCCTGCTCAAGACCATATTCCGCAAGAATATCGACATGGTCAGTGATCTGGCACAGGCGGTTTGTCTGCCGATTCCGGTGACGCAGGAATTGATTGATATGGGCCGTGACCAACGCCTGATTGAGGCAACAGGCACATTGAACGCCAACAACGGCAATGAAATGGGCTATCAACTGACCGATGCGGGCAAGGCGCGGGCGCTGGATGCATTGGCGCAGTCCGAATACTTTGGCCCGATGCCGGTGCCGCTTGATGTTTACCGTGAACAGGTCAAACGTCAATCGGTGCGCAATCTGCAAATCACCCGCGAACAATTGACCGGCGCGATGGGGCATCTTGTCCTGCCCGACAGCTTGCTTGGCCACCTTGGGCCTGCGGTTTCTGCCGGTCGCTCGATCTTGATGTATGGCCCTCCGGGCAACGGCAAATCCTCTATTTCCAATGGGATACGGGATGCATTGGGGGACAAGGTTTATGTTCCCTATGCCATTGAATATGCCGGACAGGTGATCACGGTCTATGACCCTATCGTGCATTCCCAAGCCGAAGCGGACGTGCAAGATCCGACATCCCTGCGCCGGGTGACCCGGTTTGACACGCGCTATGTCTGCTGTGAACGGCCCACGGTGATCACGGGCGGTGAACTGTCGCTCGACATGCTGGATCTGGTTTATAACCCCACCGCGCGGACCTATCAGGCGCCGCTGCAGCTGAAATCGACAGGGGGCATCTTCATCGTGGATGACCTTGGCCGCCAGAAAGAGCCACCGCAAAGCATCGTCAACCGATGGATTGTTCCGCTGGAGGAAAGCAAAGACATCTTGGCGCTGCAATCGGGTGAAAAATTCGAAGTGCCATTTGATACGTTGGTGATCTTCTCCACCAACTTCCACCCGAATGAAATCTTTGACCAAGCGGCCCTGCGCCGGATCTTCTTTAAGATCAAGATTGACGGGCCGAACCAGCAAAACTTTCTCAAGATTTTTGCCATGGTCGCCAAGAAGCGCGGTATGCCGTTGGACGAGGCGACATTGGTGCATTTGCTCAAAGTCAAATACCCGACCATCGACAATGTCTATGCCAATTATCAGCCGATTTTTCTGATCGACCAGATGATTTCGATCTGCGAATTTGAGGGCATCCCCTATCAGATGTCCCCTGACCTGATTGATCGCGCATGGGCCAATATGTTCGTCAAGGACGAGCATATCGTCAAGTGATCACCTTTGCGGGCTGCGGCCGGGCCTATGTATGCGGTACGAGGGGTGCCGCTGTTGGTTTTGATCCGTACCGGATAGATCATGCGGAGGTGACAGGAAAACAGCCCGATCTATAGTTGATGACGCCCCGGATTGGGCTGTTAGGAATGTGCCAGTGAAATTTGCACCCTTGTGCCGATCTCGCTGGTCCACCTTGCCAGCGGTGCTATCTTACCCGGTATGAATGCCCTGCCCCCCAAGTTTGACAAATGGTTTGCCAGCAAGGGCTGGTCGATCCATCCGCATCAGCAACAGATGCTGGACCGCGCGGATGCGCCCGCGTTGCTGCTGATTGCGCCCACGGGGGGCGGCAAGACTCTCTCTGGTTTTTTGCCGACGCTGGTGGATCTGGCCGACGGGAACCTTCAGGGGATGCATACGCTTTATATCTCGCCGCTCAAGGCCTTAGCCGCTGACATCAAACGGAACTTGACCACCCCGGTCACGGAAATGGGACTGCCGATCACCATTGATGAGCGTACCGGCGACACCACCGCGACCCGCCGCAAACGGCAAAGGGCCGATCCGCCGCATATCTTTCTGACCACGCCAGAAAGCCTTGCCCTATTGGTCAGCTATGAAGATGCGCCGCGCATGTTTAAGGGGTTGAAACGGGTGGTCATCGACGAAATTCACGCCCTCGCCGAAAGCAAACGTGGCGATCAGATGATGCTGGCGCTGGCGCGGCTGCAGACGATCTGTCCGGATCTGAAACGGGTGGGTTTGTCAGCCACGGTCGAAGATCCACAAGCGATTGCACATTTCATGGCGCGGCATCCCGATCCATGTGAGATTTTGCAGGCCGATCCCGGCCCTGCGCCGGACATCCGAATGCTCAGCACCGAAGAGGCGCCGCCATGGTCGGGCGGCGGCGCGGCCTATGCCATTCCGGCGGTGCTTGAGGAGATCAAGAAGCATCAAACCACTTTGATCTTTCATAACACCCGTGCGCAGGCAGAGATTTTCTTTCACAACCTGTGGCTTGCCAATGAAGACAGCCTGCCCATCGGCATTCATCACGGATCTCTGGACCGCGAACAACGCGCCCGTGTCGAGGCGGCGATGGTGCGCGGGGATTTGCGGGCGATTGTTTGTACGGGCAGTCTGGATCTGGGGATCGACTGGGGCGATGTGGATCTTGTGATCCAGATCGGTGCGCCCAAAAATGTCAAACGTCTGGTGCAGCGGATTGGCCGCGCCAATCACCGCTATAATGCGCCATCCAAGGCGCTGCTGGTGCCTGCAAACCGGTTTGAGGTGGTGGAATGTGTTGCCGCTTTGGACGCTGTGTTGGTCGGTGATCTGGACGGTGATCCGCGCGGCCCCGGCCCACGTGATGTTCTGTGCCAGCATATCCTGATCGCGGCCTGTGCCGGCCCTTTTGATGCCGATGATCTGTTCGCCGAAATGACCAGCGCGGGTGCCTATGCCGCCCTGTCCCGCGCCGAATATGATGCCTGCCTCGAATTTTGCGCCACGGGCGGCTATGCGCTTCAGGCTTACGACCGTTGGCAGAGGCTATTGCAGCGGCCCGATGGACAATGGCAGTTGCGCGATCCCCGCGCAGCGCAGCGCATACGCATGAACATCGGCACCATACAGGACACCGACACGCTCAAGGTTCGGATGCGGCGCAATCGCGGTGGCAAACCTTTGGGCGAAATCGAAGAAGGGTTCGCCGCCACTCTGACACCCGGCGATACCTTTTTGATCGGCGGGCAGATCGTCAAATACGAGGGCCTGCGGGAGATGACTGTTGAGGTCAGCCGTGACGCCGCGAAAAAACCCAAGATCGCCACCTTTATGGGCACGAAATTCGCCACCTCCACCCAGCTTTCTGCGCGGGTGCAGCAGATGTTCACCCAAGACAGTTGGCCCGAACTGCCGCGCCATACGGCCGAGTGGTTAACCCTGCAACGCGAGGTCAGCCAGTTGCCGCAGCCGGGGCGTTTGCTGATCGAAAGCTTTCCCCACGACGGGCGTGAACAGACGGTTATCTACGGCTTTGCCGGGCGCAACGGGATGCAGACGCTGGGTCTGCTCCTCACCAAACGGATGGAGGAATTGGGCCTGCATCCAATGGGCTTTGTCGCCACGGATTATGCCACGTTGATCTGGGGGCTGGATGCCCTGGATGACCCGGCGCCGCTGTTTGATCTGGGCGCATTGCAAGATGGGCTGGAGACATGGCTGGCCGGGAACGCCGTGATGAAACGCACCTTTCGTGCCTCGGCGACGATTGCGGGCTTGATCGAACGCAACACGCCTTCGGCCCGCAAATCAGGGCGGCAAGCGACGTTTTCTTCCGATATCCTGTATGACACGTTGCTGCGCTATGATCCTGATCATTTGATGATGCAGATCACCCGCGAGGAGGCGTTGCGCGGCTTGGTTGATTTTGGCCGCATCGAAGAGATGATTGCCCGTGTCGATGGCCGGATTGATCACAAACGGCTGTCGCGGGTGACCCCGCTTGCCGCGCCGTTGTTTCTGGAAATGGGCCGCGTGCCGGTCAAAGGCGCCGCCGAGGAACGCCTGCTGGCCGAAGAAGCGAGCCGATTGATGGAAACCTCGGGCCTTGCGCAGATCACACCGCCGCCTTCGGACAAACCGCGTTGGCGGGCGGGCTTTTGAGCCGCCTCGCAGCGCCGGTCATTTTGCCCCGCTTTCATTGACGATCCAGCCCTGAACCCGCGAGGTGATCGACCCCTTGCGCGGCGCGGCGTGGTTGATCTTGATGAAATATCCCCGACCAGAGGTCACAACATGCGGCAGCACTTCGATCAGCTCGCCACCGGCGATATGATCGTCGATCAGGCTGTGCCAACCCAGCGCGATCCCCTGCCCCGACACGGCGGCGCGAATAATCATCTCATAGGTGTTGAACGTTGCCCCCTTTTGCAAAACCCCGCTGCGCCCGCCTGCGTGAGACAACCATTCCAGCCAGTCGAACCAAGGCGCTGCGGTGCTCCCCGACCCCAGATGCAACAGTTTGGATTGATGGTCCCACAGATCATTGGCATTCGTCAGGGGGCCTGCCGTTTCCAAAAACTGCGGGCTTGAAACCGCTGAGACAGCCTCGGGGAACAACAAATGGGCTTCGGGACCGACATCGGGTTTGGCCGCCATGAAAATCGAGATGTCAGGCTGAACGTCGCTTTCCTGTAGGGGGTCTTGCGAGGCCAGAACCCTTAGATCAATTTCCCCCAAATGTTCGCGCAACATCGGCAGGCGCGGCAACAACCAGAAAGACGCAAAAGCATAGTCAACGGCGATCAAAACACGGTTGGGCGCGGTGCGGCGGCGCTGGTCAAATTGATGGGCAACAGTATCGAGCGGTTCTGCCGCCATCTGAAACAGCGCCGCGCCACTGCCTGTCAGTTCGATCCCGGTTGAGCGGCGAAAGAACAATTTGGTCTGCAAAGTGTCTTCGAGGTTCTTGATGCGTTTGCTCAAACTGGGTTGCGACACACCCAGTTCTTTGGCCGCGCGGGTGATACTGCCGTTGCGGCAAACCACAACAAAGGCACAGAGATCGGCCACGCTCCACAACAGATGGCGATAGCTATTGGTTATGGCGGCCATTCAATTCTCTCACTTCAACGGCAAAAAACCATACTCTACACATTTCCCTCATAGGAAAAAGCTTTGCCGTTCATATCTGCGTCGGTCGCAGATCATGCACAGGCAAGGCGGCACAGGGGGGAATAACCAAGATGCAACCACCATTAACCGATCTGCCGATCAAGACGGCGGACAAGGGATTTTATTCAGGCTTCAACGTCGATGTCACAGTGACATCAAAACTGGTCGTTGGCGCACTGGTCATTTGGGCCGTCGCCTTTCCTGAGCAGGCCGGTTCGGTCCTGTCGGGGTTCAACACCTTTATTCTGGCCAACTTTGGCCTTTGGTACATCTATGTAATGGCCTCATTTGTTATGGTTTGCCTCGTGTTGGCCCTGTGGCCCGCAGCCGGACGGCTCAAGCTTGGCCTGCCTGACGATGTACCGGAATTTTCAAACTTCTCGTGGTTCTCGATGATGTTTGGCGCGGGCATCGGGGTCGGGATGTTGACCTGGGCCGTGGCCGAACCGATTTACCATTTCCGCAACAACCCCGAGGTTATTCAGGGCGCGGTTGAGGGCGGCACGGCAGAGAATTTCATCAATGCCTACCAATGGTCTTACCTGCACTGGGGCTTTTCGGCATGGGCCTCTTATGCCATCGCGGGTCTATCCCTTGCCTATTTCGCCTATCGCCGCGGTTTGCCGTTGACCA
>Ga0316204_10004716_pt1 | contig 23976 bp, 20 predicted proteins | sample 6monrhotite_MG_2_FD_205661 | JGI IMG/M metagenome (GOLD analysis project Ga0316204, IMG submission 205661) | Microbial mat bacterial communities from mineral coupon in-situ incubated in ocean water Damariscotta River, Maine, United States -... | ecosystem: Environmental > Aquatic > Marine >... | reverse complement strand
ATGCCAACACCACCTGACAGGTGAACATTTTTGCCAATTTGTGCGCAGGAACCAACAGTGGCCCAGGTGTCAACCATGGTGCCACTATCAACATAGGCGCCAATATTACAATAGGAGGGCATTAACACTACGCCAGGTGCAATGTAAGCTCCTTTTCTGACGGTCGCAGGTGGCACAACCCGAATTCCGGCTTCGCGGAAGTCTCGTGAGTTGTAATCCTGAAATTTAGATTCCACTTTATCAAAGTAGTTGGTAAAGGCACCTTTCATAAAGTGATTGTCTTCAATTCTGAAAGACAGTAGTACGGCCTTTTTTAACCATTGATTCACAACCCAGTCGCCATTGGTTTTTTCTGCCACTCTCAGACGTCCGGTGTCAAGCATATGAATCGCTTCGGCTACAGCTTCTTTAACATGGGTATCCACCGATGCCGGAGTGATTTCAGCACGGTTTTCAAATGCCTGTTCAATTACTTGTTGCATGTCGCTCATAAATTATTCCTTATAACGCTTTAAGTAGGTACGTATGCGTTGTGCTGCTTCGATGCATTCTTCAAGAGGTGCAACCAAAGCAATTCTTACATAGCCAAGACCGGGATTGGCCTGGCCGGTTGTACGTGATAAATATTGGCCTGGTAAAACTGTAATATGCTGTTCTTCATATAATTTTGCGGTAAATTTTTCATCGTCACCACAGGGTACTTTAAGCCAGATATAAAACGAGGCCGGAGGTGCATATATATCAAGTACCGGATTTAATATTTCAATAAACGCCTTATATTTTTCGCGATAGGAAAGCCGGTTGGCATGCACGTGTTCCTCATCTTTCCAGCAGGCAATACTGGCATGTTGTGTGGTTACCGGCATTGCAGAACCATGATAAGTCCGATAGAGGAAAAACTTTTCGATAATCCTGGCATCGCCGGCAACAAAACCGGAACGCAGTCCGGGGACATTGGAGCGTTTGGATAAGCTATTGAAAACCACCAGATTTTCAAAGTCGGTTAATCCCATATCATTGGCCGCTTCCAGCAGGCCCGGCGGTTTGCGAAGATCTTCCTGATAAATTTCGGAATAGCATTCATCGGATGCAATAACAAAATCGTATTGATGGGATAGTTTTATTAATTGCTGTAACAACGACTTGTCGATAATTTCCCCGGAAGGATTTCCTGGGGAACAAATATACAATAGCTGACAATGTTTCCAGATGCTTCTCGGGATGCTGTCAAAATCCGGGATATAATAGGTGCGTTCGCAGGCATTGACAAAATAAGGCGTGGCTCCTGCAAGAATGGCTGCTCCCTCATAAATCTGATAAAAAGGGTTGGGCATTATCACCAGAGGGTCTTTATCTTTAGGGTTGACCACTGCCTGAGCAAATGCGAATAACGCTTCTCGAGTGCCATTGACGGGCAGTATCTGAGTTTCAGGATCCAGTTGTTTTTCGTCAAGATTGTAACGGTCGGTAATCCAGTCGGCGATTGTCTGACGAAGCTCCAGTAAACCTCTGGTCGTTGGATATTGTGCCAGTGCGTCCAGATTGTCTCTTATTGCATCAAACACAAAATTCGAAGGTTCATTTTTAGGCTCTCCAATGGACAGGGAAATATGTTTTAGCTTGCCATTGGGGTTAATCGGTCTTTTTAGTTCTGCAAGTCGTTCAAACGGGTATGGTTTTAGCAGGTCTAATGCTGTATTCATTACTAGGGCTCTCAAAATCAGGTCGGCGTATTATAAAAGAAATCCTACCCGGGCAGCAAATAATCTTTTCTAATTCGTTTTATGGTAATACAATAAAAAGATGAATAAGAATACGGTTTTCATTGGTCTGCATCACGGTAGTCTGATTGTACAGGATATTGCGACATCACTTAACTTTTATTGCAATATCCTGGGGATGGAAATTAATCGTCAACGACCAGAAATGAGCTTTGACGGGGCATGGCTGAATGTCGGTGAACAGCAGATTCATTTATTGAAACTACCTCAAACAGAACAGTTTATTCAACAACCGGAGCATGCAGGCAGAGATCGGCATCTGGCCGTTTACGTGGATCGGATTGACGTAATTAAGCACAATCTGCAACAGAATCAAATTTCTTTTACCATGAGCAAATCAGGACGTCAGGCGTTATTTTGCCGGGATCCGGACGGTAATGGGCTGGAGTTTATCCAGGTTTGACTGGTTTTTTTTCAAGATTGGTCTAGATTGGATAGAAAAGCAGGGTGTTTCTGCGGGTTTAAAATTCTATTCTGAAATAAAACATGACCGTTAACTTAAAAAACCTAAAATTACCATCATTATCTGAAGCGGGTTTACAAGTTTTGGAGATTCTTGCCAGTGATGATATTGATTTTACGTCTCTAGGAGATTTTCTTGCCAAAGATTCTCTGCTGTCAGCGATCATACTGAAATATGCTAACTCTCCGGTTTACAAACGGGAAGTTAAAGTGACGAATGTTCGAACCGCCGTTTCAACTCTGGGACTGAAAACCTGCAAGATGGCGGTGTCTTTTGCTATTATGAAGTCCTATGATAACCCCCCTACGCCGGTTACCGAAAAAATCTGGTCTCATTCAGTAAATACCTCAGTCGCAAGTCGAATTATTGCCGAGAATTTATTTCCTGAATTAGCCGATGATATTGAAACCTCGGCCTTAATGCATGATATGGGTGCGCTGATTCTGGCCCGCAGTTATCCGCAACAGTACCAGATGATCTTTGAGCAGGCCCTGACTCAGGGTGCTGGATTAAGCGATAGTGAAAAGGCAGAGTTTGATCTGAACCATGACGATGTTTTTCATATAGTGGCCAAACACCTGAGATTATCGGAACTAACACAGAAAGTGGTCGAACAATTTCATCATGGAGAGGCTATTACTGCGGTGAATGACGACATAGATAAACAGATATTAACCTTATGTCTGGCTCATTATTTCCTGGAAAGATATGATAAAATCGGATGCGTTAAAGAATCGCTAGCGAATGATATGAACTCAATCACTGTTTTGCTGAACCTGTCCGATGATAAACTGGATCAGCTCTATGATGAGTGTGAAACTATGCTGGATGTCATTTAGACAATTATTGACTAGTCTATTTCATCAACCAGTTGAATAATGGTTCTGCGGATTTTCTCCTGGGTTTTGATATCAGTAATGATTTGCTGATTTTCATTCCTTATCATAAAGACATCTTCAACTTTTTCCCCGAAAGTGGAAATTTTGGCATTTTCAATAGAAATATTACATTCGATTAAAGCCTGGCCAATATGGGATAGCAATGCCGGACGATTGGAAGCCGTTATGGTCATAATGGTATGATTATTTTCCAGATCTTCATCAAAATTAACTTTGGTTTTCAGTGAAAATTGTTTCTGGCTGCGGCTGAGTCTTTGGCTGCTACTGGATAAGGAAAACTCTTCCTGGGATAATATTTCCTGAAGAGACTGGCGAATACTCATAATGCGTTCTTTGTCCGTTACTGCGGAGCCATCTTCTTCAAGAACATGATAGGTGTGATAGGTATAACCATTATTGGAAGTCACTGTTTTAGCTTCTGTCACGTCTAAAACCAGTTGAGATAGGGTGGACGTTACCAGCGCAAAAACATATTCTTTTTTCTGTGTCTGAATAAATATCTCAGTGCTGCCAAGCTGTTCATTGCCGCGGATAAGAATAATGGGCTTATTCTTTTGTGGCTCCGGGGTTTCAAGAATCGCCTGAGTTTGCCAGGCGATTTCTTCAGGCTGATATTTTATGAAGTAATCATCTGGCAGGGTGTTCCAGAGCTGTTTGATGTTAGCGGTATCAAAATTATTGTCGCCCAGTTTTGCCAGGGTAATCGCTTTTGCATTGTGGATGAAATCTTCCTGCTCCTGAAGATTTTCCAGTCCCTTGTTAAGAGTGATTTTGGTTAAATTGTATAATTGCACTAGTAGTGAGTCTTTCCAGCTATTCCAGACTTTGGGACTGGTGGCCCGGATATCAGAGACTGTCAGTAAATAAAGATAATCCAGATACAGGTTATCACCCACCAATAAGGCAAATTCATTAACCACTGCAGGGTCATTTATGTCCTTGCGCTGTGCAGTCATGGACATAATTAAATGATTTTTGACCAGCCAGGCGACCAGGCGGGTATCCGCATGGTTTAAATCATGTAACTGACAGAATTGTTCGGCATCAATGGCGCCCAGCTCTTCATGACGTCCCCCCCGGCCTTTAGCGATATCATGAAATATTGCCGCCAGATAAAGAATTTCCGGTTTTGGGATATATTTGGCTATTTTACTGGCCAGCGGTAATTCCTGGGCATGTTCTGGAACAAATAAGCGTCGCGCATTACGCAGCACCCTCAGACTGTGCTCATCCACCGTATACGCATGGTATAAATCATGCTGCATCTGGCCAACAATCTGTTTGAATACCGGTATATATTCTGCCAGAACGCCGTAGCGGTTCATTCGACGCATTTCGTGAGTAATACCAAATGGCTGGCGTAGGATTTCTATAAATAATGCGCGGCAGCGCAGATCTTTGCGGAAACTGTCATCTATCAGGTAGCGATGGTCACGGATCAGGCGAATGGTACTGGCTCGAATGCCTTTTAATTCCGGATCCTGGCACAGCAGAAAAAATATTTCCAATAGGGCAAAAGGGTAATTTTTGAAAACCGTTTTGTTAACTGCAGCAATATAGCCCTTAAAATTAATAAATCTGCGATTGATTTTTTCCGGTTTCGCTTCTGAATCGCTATAGATGATCACTTCCTGAAAGTATTGCAACAACATTTCATTGAGACGCTCCAGCTCCATAACCGTCTGGTAGTATTCTCGCATAAAGCATTCAACCGCTAACTTGCCCTCACAATCGGTGTAACCAAACTGTGTTGCCAGTTCCCGCTGGTGATCAAATAACAGGCGTTCTTCATGTCGTTGGCAAAGAGTATGGAGGGCAAAGCGAATTTTCCAGAGAAAATTTTGCCCGTGCTCCAGCTGTTCGTATTCCTGAGGGGTGAGAAAGTTGTGACCGACGAGTTCTTTCAGACTCTCGACACCAAAGTGTCGCTTGGCAACCCAGCCAATAATCTGTATGTCACGCAAACCGCCAGGGCCTTCCTTAATATTGGGTTCCAGATTATAGGCGGTTTCATTAAATTTCAGGTAACGTTGGTTTTTTTCCTGAATTTTTGCTGCAGTAAAATCTTTAGTCGGCCAGATGTTTTCAGGGCTTAATTGTCTGGACAACTGCTTATACAGAGTTTGGTCACCGGTGAGATGACGAGACTCCATTAAATTACTGATAATGGTGATATCATTTTTTGCTTCCTGGATGGATTCATCGACGGTACGAACACTATGACCGATTTCAAGACCAATATCCCAAAGCAGGGCAATAAAAAGATGCAAATTGTCTACAAAGTCTTTATTTTCATCGGATTGATGTTCCAGATTATGCTCTTCATCGTGCAAGATCAGTAAATCTACATCACTATGAGGGTGCAATTCACCTCGACCATAACCACCGACTGCCAGTAAGCCTGCATTATTGTCGAGATTATAGTAATCCCACGCCAGTGTCAGAATAATGTCAATTGCCTGTGAGCGTTCTTTGATCAGATGAACAATGAGTTGCTGATTCTGAAATTGTTCAATCTGGGTATCATAAATGGATTGAACTGCCTTTTTTAAAGGTATCAGTGGTGTCCTGGTCTGAGCTAATTCGGATTGTAATGCTTCGACATTGAATAGCAGTTCTATAGCCGGTGGGATAATTAACTGCATCTAGATTTTTTCCTCATCACGCAGGGTCAGCACTTCATGACCATCCGCAGTCACCAGAATGGTATGCTCCCACTGGGCAGACAGACTGCGATCTTTGGTGACCACGGTCCATTTGTCCGGTAGCACACGAACATGGCGTTTCCCGGCATTAATCATTGGTTCAATAGTGAACGTCATGCCTTCCTCGAGTACTTCCCGAGTGCCTGGCTTGCCATAATGTAAAACCTGGGGATCTTCATGGAAATTGGTGCCAATTCCGTGTCCGCAATATTCCCTGACCACAGAAAAATTATTTTTTTCAGCATGGCGGGAAATGGCATGACCAATATCACCCAGATGAACACCGGGCCTGACCATTTCTATCCCGGTCAATAAACATTCTTGACTAATCCGACACAGGCGTTCTGCCAAAATACTGGGTTTTCCAAGCAGAAACATTTTACTGGTATCGCCATGATAACCATCCTTGATGACGGTAATGTCGACATTGATAATATCACCGCTTTTTAATTTCTTGTCACCGGGGATGCCATGACAGATTTGATTATTGACAGAGGTGCAGATTGACTTGGGAAAACCATGATAATTAAGCGGTGCCGGGATGGCCTGTTGCTCATTAACGATGAAATCGTGGCATATTTTGTCCAGCTCATCGGTGGTGATACCAGGCTTGACGTAGGGCCCAATCATTTCCAGAACCTCGGCCGCCAGTCTGCCAGCTATACGCATTTTGTCGATTTCTTCACTAGTTTTTATATTTATGCTCATGAGTGTCTTTTTATTGCCGTTAAACGAATCACTGGCATTATCCCTTTTATTGGCTTTAGATTCAAAGAAAGATTGTTGTTTTTTTGGTTTTATGGAATAATACGCACGCCTTGTTACATGTATGTATGGGCAAGGTTTTAGCGCAAAACTATTCAACTGGGATTAGGTTAATGAACCCAATGTTCAAACCACTATTTTTCAGTGGAAGTTTTGTATATCCCGACCTTATATCGACACATAAATCCGGGTGCCTGAACACTTTAATTCGTCTTAGAGCTAATAAGCTTTAGAGCTATTTCGTCAGCGAGTGAAAATCGGGTTGGTTTATGGGATATAGGTGAGAATAACCCTTATTTGAAGGAAATTTATCATGGCAAAAGTCACAATGCGCCAAATGCTAGAAGCTGGTGTTCATTTCGGTCATCAGACCCGCTACTGGAATCCAAAAATGGGCCAATACATTTTTGGTGAACGTAACAAAATTCATATTATTAACCTCGAAAAAACACTGCCAATGTTCAATGATTCACTGAACTTTGTCAGCTCAGTTGCCGCCAAGCGAGGCAAAATCCTGTTTGTCGGTACTAAACGTGCTGCGGGTAAAGTGATCAAGGAACAGGCTCAACGTTGCGGTATGCCTTATGTTAATCACCGCTGGTTAGGTGGTATGCTGACCAACTTTAAAACGGTTAAGCAATCTATTAAGCGTTTGAAATATTTAGAAAAAGCATCTACAGATGGTTCTTTTGATTCATTGACTAAAAAAGAAGTGTTGATGAACTCACGTGAATTGGAAAAACTGGAAAAAAGTCTGGGCGGAATCAAAGACATGAACAATCTGCCTTCCGCAGTTTTTATCATTGATGTTGGTCACGAGAAAATTGCTGTACAAGAAGCAAACAAATTAGGTATTCCAGTTATCGGTGTTGTTGATACCAATAATCAGGCCAAAGGGGTTGATTATGTTATCCCAGGCAATGATGATGCGATTCGTGCTATTACCCTGTATGTTGAAACTGCTGCAGAATCTGTTCTTGATGCGAAAGCAGCCAATACAGAATCCGTCTCAGATGACTTTGTTGAAATTGATGATGCTGAAGAAAGCAAGGCTTCCTAAGACATTATAGTTGTTAGTTTAACAAATTTTCATGCTTAATTTTCGGGCAGGTGCATTTAATGAACCCGCCCGCTATTTGGAATAATAGAGGTTAATAAAAATGGCAATTACTGCTGCATTGGTAAAAGAACTGCGTGAGCGTACTGGCGCAGGTATGATGGAGTGCAAAAAAGCTCTGGTTGAAACAGATGGTGATATAGAAGCTGCTGTTGAGCACATGCGTAAAACTGGTCTGGCTAAGGCTGATAAAAAAGCTGGCCGTATCGCTGCTGAAGGTAAAATGGTTATTCAACTCAGTGACGATGCTAAAAAAGGCGTTATGCTGGAAGTTAACTGTGAAACCGATTTTGTTGCCATGGGTGATGAATTTGGCAATTTTGCATCAGCCGTCGCTAAACGAATTATGAGTGATGCGCCGGAAAATGTAGAAGCTCTGTTGGAAATGCCGCTAAATGACGGCGACGAAGAGAGCATCAACACCAAGTTGAAAACGATGATTGCTAAAATTGGCGAAAACATGTCTGTTCGCCGTTTTGTTACTTTTGAATCACAGGCTCAACTGGGTTATTATCTTCACGGCACCAAAATCGGGGTTGTTGTTGATATGCAAAATGGTAATGATGAGCTGATCAAAGATGTGGCGATGCATATCGCTGCCAGCAATCCTAAAGGCCTGGACGAATCCACTCTGGATGCTGCTGAGCTGGAAAAAGAAAAAGAAATTGCTGCGGCAGAAGCAGCCAATAGTGGTAAGCCAGAAAATATTGTCGAAAAAATTGTTGAAGGCAAAATCAAGCGCTTCATTAAAGACAACACTCTGCTTGGTCAGGCTTTCGTAAAAGATCCTGATATCACTGTGGAAAAACTGGTTAAAGATGCTGGCGCAACGATTCTTGGTTATACTCGTCTGGCCGTTGGCGAAGGCATCGAGAAAAAGCAAGAAGATTTTGCTGCAGAAGTAATGGCTCAGATTGGCGGATAATTCTGCTATCTAAGCACTTTACCTATGTCCTGCTCCAAAAACAGACGGAGTAGGGCATTCCTGCTGGAGTATGTCGGCTTCTGCCCATCAATAAAACACAAATCTCTAGGATAATGACTTTTTACGGAAATAAATTTCCTAAAGTCCTAATAATAAGGAGCAGCCTGTGAGCGCAAAATATCGAAGAATTCTGTTAAAACTCAGTGGTGAGGCGCTGATGGGGGAACAAAATTTTGGTATTGAACCGCAGGTTCTGACTTATGTCGCTAAAGAAATAAAGAACCTGGTCGGCCATGGTATTCAGATTGGTATTGTCATTGGCGGTGGTAATATTTTTCGAGGCGTTGGTCTGGCGGCTTCAGGAATGGATCGAATTTCCGGCGATCATATGGGTATGCTGGCAACGGTGATTAATTCTCTGGCGCTGCAGGATGCCCTTGAAAAACAAGAAGTTCCCGTTCGTGTCATGTCCGCTTTACCTATTCATCAGGTCTGTGAGGACTATATTCGCCGCAGAGCAATACGTCATCTTGAAAAAGGCCGGGTAACCATTTTTGCTGCAGGTACCGGAAATCCATTTTTTACCACTGATTCTGCGGCCAGCTTGCGTGGCATTGAAATCGAGGCTGACGTGGTGATAAAAGCTACTAAGGTTGATGGTGTTTATTCTGCCGATCCAGTTAAAGATCCCAACGCTGTACTTTTTCAAACTCTGTCCTTTGATAAAGTGCTGCATGAAAAATTAAATGTTATGGATGCCACCGCAATTGTATTGTGTCGTGACCATAATATGCCTATTAGAGTTTATAATATGACTAAGGCCGGTGCGCTTGAAAGAGTAATTAAGGGAGAACAGGAAGGGACTCTCGTCGAGTAATTTCTAGCACCGGTACGCAGGAGAAAATTTATGATAAATGAAATTCAAAGTGACACGAATTCTCGCATGGGAAAGAGTATAGCGTCGCTTAAACAGGACTTAATGAAAATTAGAACCGGTAGAGCACATACCAGTTTGTTAGATAGTATAACGGTAAGTTATTACGGTAATGAAACGCCTTTAAATCAGGTTGCCAATGTTTCTGTGCTGGACTCGAGAACTCTGTCTATTCAAGTGTGGGAAAAGCAGATGATCCAGGTGGTTGAAAAAGCCATCATGACTTCAGATTTAGGTTTGAATCCAGCCACCAGTAGTGATTTGATCCGTATCCCTTTACCACCGCTAACGGAAGAGACTCGCAAGGGACTAATAAAAGTGGTTCGAAGTGAAGGTGAGAATGCCAAAGTTGCTATTCGCAATATTCGTCGTGATGCCAATGCTTCCTTGAAAGAGTTGGAAAAAGAAAAAGAAATCTCTGAAGATGAAGAGCATCGTGCACAGGAAGAGATTCAGAAACTGACTGATAAGCATGTTAAGGACGTGGATCAAATTCTGGCTGAAAAAGAAAAAGAATTGATGGAAATCTAATATGCCCGAGGATAAGCCCACTCTATCCAAAGGAAATGAATTAAGACATGTTTGTATTATCATGGATGGTAATGGGCGTTGGGCAAAAAAACGCTTTATGCCTCGTTTCGCAGGCCATAAGGCTGGGCTTAGTATTGTTAGGAAAATTGTCAGTAGTTGTGTTGAACAAAAAGTACAGGTCTTAACACTCTTTGCTTTTAGTAGCGAAAACTGGCGCAGGCCCAAGAAAGAAGTCGGTCTGTTAATGGAATTATTTGCCACAGCCCTGACCCGAGAAGTAAAAAAGCTGCATGAAAATAATGTTCAACTGCGCATAATTGGAGACCTCTCGGCATTTTCAGAAAAGATTCAAACTCTGATCAATGAAGCAACTGCAAAGACAGCAAATAACACGGGTTTGATCCTCAACGTAGCAGCTAATTATGGTGGCCGTTGGGATCTGTTGCAGGCAACTCGTCAGATAGCCCATAAGGTTCAGCTTGGGGAATTATCGGCTGATGATATAAATGAAGAGACGATAGAAAATCACCTGTCACTCAGGGGATTACCTGAACCTGATTTGTTTATACGTACTGGTGGTGAGAAAAGAATTAGTAATTTTATATTATGGCAATTGGCGTATTGTGAATTTTATTTTACCGACGCTTTATGGCCTGATTTTGATAAAGCATTGTTCCAGAAAGCCATAGACTCTTTTTATTCCAGGCAAAGACGTTTTGGTCGCACTGGAGATCAATTACAAGAAGAATAACACCTACATGTTAATATCAAGAGTCCTTACCGCTTTAGTTCTCCTACCTCTCGCCATTTATGGCATTCTATTTCTTAGCAATGATTCTTTTGCCATTGTTTTTGGATTGATTTTGCTTTTGGGTGCCTATGAATGGGCTGGATTTGCCAAATTCTCCTCTAAACTGGCTAAAATTACCTTGGTGCTTGTTGTCGCTATTGCATTGTATTCCTTATGGTTAATGAATTCAGCCCTGTCACCTCAGGTGATGAGTGCTGTTGTCGCAGTTTTCTGGTTGTTTAACCTAATCCTGGTGTTTGCTTACCCTCGCAGTGCCGCTGTCTGGAAAGACAAACCATTAATTATTGCTCTGATGGGCATTATTCTTTTATCCCTGACCTGGTACGCTTTGGTGGCAATTCATGCGATTGCGATACTGAAATTTGCACAAACCAGTATCAGTGGACCTTATTTGGTACTTGCTGTGATGATCTTAGTTTGGCTGGCTGATACCGGTGCTTATTTTTCAGGTCGACGTTTCGGTAAAATAAAACTGGCTCCCGAAGTCAGCCCGGGCAAATCCAGGGAAGGGGTTTTCGGTGGTTTGCTACTGGCAGTAATAATCGCAATGCTGTTTGCTTTCTGGCATAAAGCTGGGTTGCAGGACTATCAAAAAATTATTTTGATTACTGTCGTGACGGTGTTGTTTTCTGTTATTGGTGATTTGATGGAAAGTATGTTTAAACGCCAGGCAGGCATAAAAGACAGCGGGAATATTTTACCCGGTCATGGCGGCATTCTGGATCGTATTGATAGTATTACAGCAGCAGGTCCAATTTTTTATATTGCAATATCTATGGTTTATCAATAGATTAGGCTGGGTTAAGCGAGAATACAAGAATGATAAATGTAGCAATTTTGGGTTCGACCGGTTCTATTGGTACCAGCACTCTGGACGTGATTGCCAGGCAGTCTGATCGATTCCTAGCCTTTGCTTTGACCGCAAACAGAAATATAGAACGTTTGTATCAGCAGTGTATTCAATATCAACCTGAAATCGCTGTAATGGTTGATGAATCGGCAGCTGATGAGTTACGACAACGTTTAAATAAGCATTCAGAAACACGTCATATTCAGGTGCTATCCGGTACTAAAGCCCTTGATGAAATCGCATCACATGAGCAGGTGGACTATGTCATGGCCGCCATTGTTGGCGCTGCAGGACTGAGTTCATCTATGGCGGCTGCCCGATCTGGAAAGCGGATTCTGTTAGCCAATAAAGAATCACTGGTTATGTCCGGTGACCTGTTTATGCAGGCTGTGAAAGAGAATAATGCTATTTTATTACCCATTGACAGCGAACATAATGCGATTTTTCAGTCTATGCCGAGCAAAATAATGGAGGCCAGTGCACAGTCAAAGGGAATTGCCAGCCTGCAGGAATTTGGCGTTGAGAAAATACTCCTGACTGCTTCGGGAGGTCCGTTTTTGCATAAAAGCCTGGATCAACTCCATGATGTCAGTCCGGATCAGGCCTGTGCCCACCCTAATTGGGAAATGGGCAGGAAAATATCGGTGGACTCTGCCACCATGATGAATAAAGGTCTGGAAGTTATTGAAGCCAGCTGGTTATTTAATGCCAGTGCTGATGATATTCAGGTGGTTATACATCCGGAAAGTGTGATTCATTCCATGGTATCTTATAATGATGGCTCCGTACTGGCTCAACTAGGTAACCCTGATATGAGAACACCGATAGCCCATGCTATGGCCTGGCCCGATAGAATGGCATCCGGGGTTGAGCCTTTGGATATTTTTAAGGTGGCGCAGCTGAATTTTCAAGAACCCGATTTTTCACGCTTTGTTTGTCTTAAGCTGGCCTATGATGCTCTGAGGAGCGGCGGCACAGCCCCCGCAATATTGAATGCCGCAAATGAAGTGGCAGTGGATGCCTTTTTAAGTGAAAGAATTGCTTTTACCCGGATTGCCGAAGTGGTTGAACAAACTTTAAACCAGCTGGAAAGTCAGGTGGTGGATTCCATGGAAACTATTCTGACTGCTGATAATCAGGCGCGACAGATGGCCGAGACAATAGTGACGGGAGTGCAATCATAAATGGACTTGTTTTGTAAGACTTTCTTTGTAAGAAAAGGCGCTTAGTTAATGGATAATCTTGTAACTATCATACCGGCATTTATTTTTACCATAGCCTTATTGGTTGCCATTCATGAGTTTGGTCATTTTTGGGTGGCCAGAAAGTTGGGTGTCAAGGTATTGCGTTTTTCTATCGGTTTTGGCAAACCCTTGTATCGTTTTACGGGTAAACAGGATAATACTGAATTTGTGATTGCCAGTATTCCCCTGGGTGGCTACGTCAAAATGCTGGATGAGCGAGAAGGTGAGGTTGCTAAAGAAGAATTACATAGAGCCTTTAATCAAAAATCAGTTTATTCAAGATTTGCCATTGTTTTCGCCGGTCCATTTGTAAATTTTGTGTTTGCAGTATTTGCCTTCTGGATGATGTATGTAATTGGCATACAGGGCGTCAAGCCTGTTATGGGCAAAATGGACAGTGATTCAATCGCCTGGCAGTCCGGGTTGCGTAGCGGTGATACCATTGTCTCGGTTGATGGTACTGAGACACCAACATTGGGTTCTGTTTATGAGCAACTGCTGGAAGCTTTTATTGATCGTAAAGCGGTCTCTATTAAATTATCCGATCAGCGTGATCTGATCTTCAGAATGGATAAAATCGACCAGGATGTAGAGCCTTCCAAACTTCAGGATATTGTTGGTTTAAGCCTGCAATTGCCTGTAGAAAAGGTAATTATTGGCGAAGTGACGCCGGGATCACCAGCTGATACCGCAGGTATACAGTCAGGCGACCAAGTCGTTGCAATTGATGGCCAGAGTATTGATCATTGGCGAGATCTGGTGCGTTCGGTGATTAACCGCCCTGAACAGACTGCAATGGTCGAAATTGCAAGAAATGGATTGCATCAGCAACTATCAGTCACAATTGGTGCTGCTAAAAAGGATGGTCAGACTATTGGTCGTATTGGTGTCCGTCCTGAGTCGGTGTCACCACTGCCAAAATCTATGTTGGCTATCCATCAGTATGGTTTTTTAGCGGCAATTCCCAAGGGAATAGAAAAAACCTGGGATTTATCAGTGCTAACAGTAAAAATGTTAGGTAAAATAGTCGTCGGTGACGCATCAATTAAAAATATCAGTGGTCCAATTACCATTGCTGAAGTTGCTGGGCACTCAGCACGGATGGGCATTGAAAGTTTCTTACGATTTCTGGCTATTGTCAGCCTGAGCCTCGGAGTGATTAACTTGTTACCCATTCCAATGTTGGATGGCGGGCATTTATTGTTTTATTTGATCGAAATAGTGAAAGGCTCTCCAGTATCTGAAGCCATGCAGGAAATTGGCTTAAAAATTGGTGTGGCCTTATTAGTTATGCTGATGAGTATTGCTTTATATAATGATTTTACAAGGTTATTAAACTAGTAATCATTTAAACTATGATATTTAATGAAAGATTTTTTCTTCTTTTAACTAAGGCTGCTAATCAACGCGGCTTTATTACGATTAAAGTAGAATAAATCAATCTGTATACTATGACTGGAACTCTTTGATGAGACATGCTTTTTTATCTTTTGTTATTTTTATAAGTACTATTTTGGCAAGTCAGGCTTTGTGGGCTGTTGATCCCTTTATTGTTAACGATATAAAAGTAGAAGGCCTGCAACGTATTTCAGCGGGTACAGTATTTAATTATCTGCCTGTGAAAGTGGGTGATCAGATTGATGATAGAGCTGTATCAAAATCGATTCGGGAACTCTATAAAACCGGGTTTTTTAAAGATGTTCGCCTGGAAAAGGAAGGTAACTCAATCATCGTCTTTGTGACTGAACGTCCTGCTATTGCAGATATCTCTTTTGAGGGTAACAAAGATATTGAAACTGAAGAACTGAGTAAAGCACTGAAACAAATTGGCTTTGCTGAAGGACGGGTTTATGACAAGGCCCTTTTGCAGCGTGTTGTTGAAGAACTGAAACGTCAGTATTATGCGCGTGGCAAATACTCTGCACGAATTGAACCCACTGTGACACCTCTGGAACGTAACCGGGTAGGAATCAAGGTGGATGTTTCAGAGGGTAAGGTAACAACCATTCATCAGATCAATTTTGTCGGTAATAAAGTGTTTGATACAGACACATTACTGGATGAAATGGAATTGACCACGCCCACTCTGTTTTCTTTTTACACCAAGACTGATCAATACTCCAAACAAAAATTAGCGGGTGATCTGGAAAAACTGCGTTCCTTTTACCTTGACCGTGGTTATGTAAATTTTAAAATTGATTCAACACAGGTTGCTATTACTCCTGACAAACAGCATATTTATATTACTATTAATGTCATCGAAGGTGAAAAATTTACCATTAAGGAAGTTAAACTGGCAGGGGATTTAATCCTGGAACCAAAAGAAATATTTCCCGTGGTAAAAATCCAGAAAGGACAGTATTTTTCCAGAAAAAATATCACTGAAACCAGTGAAGCCATTGTTGATTTGCTCGGTAAGGCCGGGTATGCCTTTTCCAATGTTAACCCCATCCCACAGATAGATGATAAAACCAAAGAAGTGCAACTGACTTTCTTTGTTGATCCGGGCAATCGGGTTTACGTCCGACGTATCAATGTGATTGGCAATACCAATACCGCTGATTATGTTATTCGTCGGGAAATGCGGCAATTTGAAAATTCCTGGATTTCCACCAAAGATGTTGAACGTTCAAAGGCTCGGTTGCAAAAACTGGGATTTTTTAAAGATGTCAGCGTCGAGACACCAGCAGTTCCGGGCAGTGCTGATTTAGTGGATGTGATCTATACCGTTGAAGAACAGTCAACAGGTAGTATCAATGCCGGTGCCGGTTTTTCACAATCTCAAGGTGTTATTTTTAACTTCAGCATTACCCAGAATAACTTTTTGGGTACGGGTAACCGCTATAGCATCGCAGCGAACACCAGTGACGCAAACACCCTGTATAGCTTTAATGTCACCGATCCTTATTTCACCGATGATGGCATCAGTCGAACCTTAAGATTTACCTGGCGTGAAACGGATCTGGATGAAGAGAATCTGTCTAATTATGCTACCGATAATGTCAGTGTTGGCGTGGGCTTTGGTGTGCCTATCAATGAATTTGACCGCATCGGCTTTGGTCTGGACTTTGAAAACACAAAAATTGATTTACCAAATGATTTGACTGATACCTCTTTTGATATTCTTAAGTTTGTGGCTAATGAAGGGGATGATTTTGATACCTTGAGATTTTCTGCCAACTGGTCCCATGACAGCCGTAATAAGGCTATTTTCCCAACTCGTGGCGCCTTGCAACGACTATCCGGAGATATTGCTTTGCCTGGCAGTGATTTACAGTTTTATCATATTAACTACGTTCAGCAGCGTTTTTTCCCATTGACCCGGACCACCACATTGATGTTAAAAGGGAATATTGGCTATGCTGACACGATTGGTGGCGATACTTTTCCTCCCTTTGAAAAATACTATGCGGGAGGCATGCGCGATGTTCGGGGCTATAAATCCAATACTCTGGGACCCAGAGACGATAAAATAGAGACGTTTAATATCAATGGTAGAGAATTTACCCATTACCCGACCGATGATCCGCTTGGTGGCCAGTTGAAAGTCGTTGGCAATGCTGAAATTATTCTTCCAATACCCTTTGTCAAAGATTCTTCAGCGTATCGCTTGAGTGGTTTCTTCGATATTGGTAATGTCTATGAGGAAGCCAGTGACTTTGATGCCGGTGAACTGCGCTACACCACCGGTATTGCAGGGGCCTGGCTGAGTCCGTTTGGATTGCTGAGGGTGAGTATTGCTGCACCACTGAATGAAAAAAGTGGCGATGATACCGAAGTATTTCAGTTTTCATTTGGACAAAGTTTTTAAAATAATGTCATAATAATAGATTAAGTATTTAGGGAGAAAAAACATGACGACCAGTTTAAGACTATTGGTAATAATCATTTTATTATTTTCTGCATCATTGGCCTATGCAGAACAGAAAATTGCCTTTGTCAACCAGGCAAAATTATTACAAAAAGCACCCCAGGCTGAAGCGGCGCGCAGTAAGTTACAAAAAGAATTTGCTAAGCGAGATAAGTCATTGGTGTCAATGCAAAAACAGCTTCAGAGTAATTCAGAAAAACTGCAAAAAGATGCGGCGATATTATCCTCTGCAGAACTTAACAAACTGAAAAGAAAAATTACCCTGTTAAGAAGAGATTTGGAACGCGATAAGTCCGCTTTCAAAGAAGATTTAAGTATTCGTCAGAATGAAGAACTCGTGAAGCTGCAAAAGTCGGTATTAAAGTCAATTCAAACGATTGCTGAAAAAGAGAATTATGATTTGATCATCAGTGAGGGTATTATTTATGCCAGTAAGAAAATTGATATTACTGATAAGATTCTGGCACAATTAAAGAAACAATACTCCGGCAAATAATATCCCGATAAAATGTCCTGATAAAAATTTAGTTTAATGTCTATCCCTACCCGGCTGGCCGGGATAAAAGAACTGGCTGAAATTGTTGGTGCAAATGTGCACGGTGATCCTGATGCAAGCGTTTCAGGTATTGCCACGCTTGAACAGGCTGGACCGAAAGACCTCAGTTTCTTCGCCAATCGAAAATATTATAAATTCCTCTCTGAAACAAAAGCATCGATCATTATACTTCACCCGGATGATGTGCAACGGTGTCCGACCAACGCCCTTATAGTTGACGATCCCTATCTGGCCTACGCCAAAATTGCCACCTGGCTTACCAAGCCTGAAAGCCAACCAACTAATATATCCGCAAGTGCCGTTATTGCCGATGATGTTGAACTGGGGGACAATATAAACCTTGGTGCTAATGTGACTATTGGATGTGGTTCTCAAATTGGTGATAATGTGAGGATTGAAGCCGGCTCTGTAGTGGAAAGCCATGTTAAGATCGGCGACAATACGGTCATATATCCGAATGTTTCTGTTTATTCCGGTGTCACAATTGGTGACGACTGTCTGATTCATTCCGGTGCCGTAATTGGCAGCGATGGTTTTGGTATCGTTAATGAAAATGGGCGCTGGTTTAAGGTTCCGCAATTAGGTTCAGTGACTATTGGTAACAATGTTGAAATTGGAGCCAATACCACAATTGACCGGGGCGCTATTGAAGATACTATCATTGCAGATGGCGTCAAGATGGATAATTTGATACAAGTCGCTCACAATGTACGTATTGGAGAAAATACTGCGATTGCAGGCTGCGTTGGTATCGCCGGCAGTACAACCATTGGAAAATATTGTGCTATAGGTGGCGGAACAGGGATTTTGGGACATCTGACTATTGCTGATCATGTGCATATTACCGCCACATCATTAGTGACAAAATCAATTAAAAAAGCTGGTGTTTATTCTTCTGGAACCCCTTTACAGGAGAATGCTCAATGGCACAAAAACTTTGTTCGTTTTAAGCAACTGGATAGTATGGCCAGGCGCTTGACTAATTTGGAAAACAAAAATAAATAACCCTTTTCGTTCTTTCCCCGGCATGAGTTCATCGCAGCAGGCAAATTTAAGGCAATATGAGTTGCAGAGATTAAAGTTCAGGGCTTTGTGTACATATAAATATGTTGCTCATAAGTGCTAACTAACTTAAAATTCATTTACCGCTCCTGAGATATTTGGGCCAATTTATAGTCACAAAAAAGAAGAAAGAATGGAAAAGCAACTCAATTCAATGGATATTAATGATATATTAGAGCATCTGCCTCATCGTTATCCATTTCTGTTAGTCGATAGGGTTCTAGATTTTGAACCTGGAAAATCATTGCTGGCGATAAAAAATGTCAGCTATAACGAACCCCAGTTCACCGGTCATTTTCCACAAAAGCCTATTTTACCCGGAGTGCTGGTTATTGAAGCTTTAGCTCAAGCAACTGGTATTTTGGCCTATAAGTCAACGGCAACGAAACCGAATGCAGAATCCTTATATTATCTCGTTGGTATCGATAAAGCCCGTTTTAAACGACCAGTCAATCCCGGTGAGCAGTTAATGCTTAATGTTGAAGTGATTAAAAACATGCGTGGCGTGTGGAAATTTAATGCCGTTGCAACCGTTGATGGTAATATGGTTGCATCAGCAGAATTGATGTGTGCGGAGAGAGATGCCTGAACCAGTATCTGCAGGAAAGACTATGAGTTCGCTAATTCATCCTACAGCAATTATTGATCCTTCAGCTGAGCTAGCTGATGATGTAGAAGTAGGGGCCTATTCCATTATTGGACCCAAAGTTAAGATTGATACCGGCAACAAGATTTCGACCCATGTCGTGATTAACGGACCAACGCAGATAGGCAAAGATAATTTTTTTTACCAGTTTGGTTCAATAGGTGAGGCACCACAGGACAAGAAATACAAAGGTGAAGATACCTTACTGAAAATCGGAGACAGAAATGTTATCCGTGAATTTACAACCCTGAATCGAGGCACGGTTCAGGATCGTGGTGCAACGACATTGGGTGATGACAACCTCATTATGGCCTATGTTCACATTGCTCATGATTGCGTGTTAGCGAATGATATTATACTCGCCAACAATGTTGCACTTGCCGGTCATGTCAATATTCACAGTCATGCCATTTTGGGTGGCTTTTCACTTATTCACCAATTCTGTACCATTGGTTCCTATTGTTTTACGGCAATGAACAGTGTGATTTCCAAAGATGTGCCTCCCTACGTGATGGTTTCCGGGCATATGGCCAAACCTCATGGCCTGAATATTGAAGGTTTGAAACGTCATGGTTTCTCTGCTGAAAGTATACAGGCCATCAGAAAAGCTTATAAAACTTTGTATCGCTCAAATTTGACCACAGAAGATGCGATTACGGAAATTAATGAAATAGCCACAGATTATCATGAGTTAAATCTTATGACTGATTTTCTGACCCAAAATGTCAAACGTGGAATTATTCGCTGATGCGGATAGGCATTATTGCAGGTGAAGCTTCTGGAGATATCCTGGCTTCTGGTCTGATGAAGGCAATTCTGGAGCTTTATCCAGAAACACAATTTGAAGGAATTGCCGGCCCCCTGATGATTGAAGCCGGCTGTCAGGCCATTTATCCCGCAGAAAAGCTGTCAGTAATGGGGCTGGTTGAAGTGCTGGCTCATTATCGAGAATTATCCGCTATCCGTAAGCAACTTATCCAGTATTTTATAGACAATCCACCGGATGTGTTTATTGGTATCGATGCGCCTGACTTCAACCTTGGGGTTGAGACGGCGTTAAAAGAAGCGGGAATCAGTACGATTCATTATGTCAGTCCTTCCGTCTGGGCCTGGCGGCAATATCGACTGGGTAAAATTGCCCGTGCGGTTGATTTGATTTTGACCCTTTTCCCATTCGAAGCCCGCTTTTATGAGAATCATAATATTTCGGTCAAATATGTCGGTCATACACTGGCTGATGAAATTGACATGGAAATTGATATTGAACAAGCCCGGCAGGCCTTGCAGCTGGAGGTCGATGACAATCAGTCAGTGATTGCCGTGTTACCGGGTAGCAGAATGTCGGAAGTAACCCGACTGGCTAAACCGTTTATTGAAACACTATTGCAATGTTTGAATAACCAGCCGGATTTATTGTTTATCATCCCCTTTGTCAATCAAAAAACCCGTCAGGTATTTGCACAGGAACTCAAGCTCCAGACTGAAACAAATCCCTCGGAACGTGCCCAATTTGTTTTATTCGATGGTCGTTCCAGAGAAGTGATGGCCGCAGCAAATGCTGTTTTACTGGCTTCAGGTACTGCAGCACTAGAAGCGCTGTTACTGAAAAAGCCAATGCTTGTGGCTTATAAACTGGCACCGGTGACTTACTGGATTGCCAGGCGTTTATTGCAGGTGCCGTATTATTCTCTCCCCAATCTTCTGGCAGGGGACTACCTGGTTGAAGAAATTACCCAAAATGATGTCCGTGCTGAAATTTTAGCCCCCAAATTACTCGGTCTTTTATCAGATGAATCATGGCATGATAAATTGGAAATATTTGAGGATATTCATACCTTATTACGCCAGAATGCCAATCAGGCCGCTGCTCAGGCGGTGATAGAATATCTGCAAGAAAAAGGTAAACTGAGTGATAGCGATAATTAAAAATCTGAATCATTTACTATGAGCTTTGATCCTTTATATATGAATCTCAATGGCTATATTGCCGGTGTCGATGAAGTTGGACGCGGGCCTTTGGCTGGAGCCGTTGTGACTGCGGCAGTGATCCTGGATCCTGATAATCCGGTTGAGGGACTGGATGATTCAAAAAAGTTGTCAGAAAAAAAACGCATTTCGCTGGCTGAGCAGATTAAAGAAAAAGCATTATGCTATCATATTGCCCGGGCTGAACATGATGAGATTGACCAGCTGAATATCTTTCATGCCACGCTGCTGGCAATGAAACGCGCCGTCGATGGTCTGACGATCAAACCGGATCGAGTCTTTGTGGACGGTAAATTTTGTCCTGATATTGCCTTTTCCTGTGAAGCGGTAATCAAGGGCGACGCCAAAGTCGCGGCAATCAGTGCCGCTTCCATTCTGGCCAAAGTCAGCAGGGATAATGAAATGATAGCGATGGAAGAAACCTGGCCGGGTTATGGCTTTGCCAGGCATAAAGGCTATCCAACCAAGGTGCATTTGCAGGCTCTGGAAAATCTTGGTATCACGCCAATACATCGCAAAAGTTTTAAGCCGGTACAAAAAATTCTGGTCCAGGCACAACTTAAGTCAAACTGATTTACATAAGCAATAAGTGAGTTTTCTCGCTTCAGATAATAAAACGCTCTTTTGCTCCAGGTTTATTTAAACCCCAGGCTCTTTATAAAAGGTGCAAGGCTGCTAAAAATGTCGAAACAATTTATTCATTTAAATCTGCATACTGAATTTTCTCTGGTGGATGGTATTGTCCGTCTTAAACCGCTGATTAAAGCCGTGCAAAATGCTCAAATGCCGGCTGTAGCGATTACCGATCAGAGTAATTTTTATGCGTTGGTTAAGTTATATCAGGCTTGTCTCAATGCGGGAATTAAACCCGTTTTAGGGGCTGATATGTGGCTTGACAATCAGGATGAACCGGCAAAACCCTTTCGCCTTCTGCTCTTATGTAAAAATAATGAAGGTTATTTAAACCTGAAAAAGCTCATCAGTCTGAGTTATTTGCAGGGACAACATCTGGGTAAGGCCATGATAAGCAGGAACTGGTTAACGGAACAGGTATCCGGTTTGATTGCTTTGGTTGGTAAAGAGAGTGATGTTGGTCAACTGCTGCTGGAAGGCAAAAACACGGAAGCAGAGCAGGCCATCAAATTTTATCAGACGCTGTTTCCTGATAGCCTGTATATGGAACTGCAAAGAACCTCAAGAACAGGCGATGAAGCATATCTGCATCAGGCGGTGAAATTAGCCGGACAATTTAATTTGCCGGTGGTAGCGACCAATGCAGTGCGATTTTTGCAACGGGATGATTTTGCTGCCCATGAAGTCCGGGTATGCATTAATCAGGGGCGGGTACTGGGGGACAAGCATCGCCCCCGTAATAATTCCGAAGAACAGTATTTCAAATCCAGTGAGGAAATGACGGAGCTTTTCAGGGATATTCCTGAAGCAATAGAAAATACGCTAGAGATTGCCAAACGTTGTAATGTGACTCTGCATCTTGGTGAAAATTTCCTGCCAGACTTTCCAATTCCGGAAGGTCTGAGTATGGATGATTACTTCCGAAAATTGTCTCACGAGGGCTTAAATAAACGTTTTCCACAATTATTTGGCACCGATTTTGACGCAACTAAGGAGCAATATCAGGAACAAATCAAACAATATCGTGAACGTCTGGATATTGAACTGGATGTCATTACCCAGATGGGGTTCCCTGGTTACTTCCTTATTGTTGCTGATTTCATCCAGTGGTCAAAAGAAAATGCTGTCCCGGTAGGGCCGGGTCGTGGATCTGGTGCCGGTTCACTAGTTGCATACGCCTTGACGATTACCGATCTGGATCCGCTGGAATATGATCTGCTGTTCGAACGCTTTTTGAATCCGGAGCGGGTTTCCATGCCGGATTTTGATATCGACTTTTGTATGGATGGCCGGGACCGAGTTATCCAGTATGTGGCTGAAACCTATGGCCGTGATCGAGTATCCCAGATAATTACCTTTGGTTCTATGGCCGCCAAGGCCGCTATCCGTGATGTCGGCAGGGTACAGAGTCAGGGCTATGGTTTTGTGGATTCTATTGCGAAATTAATTCCTATGGATATTGGTATTACCATTAAACAGGCCATGGAACAGGAAGAAGAGCTGCAACGGCGCTATGACAATGATGATGCAGTGCATGAGCTCATTGATATGGCCATGTCTCTGGAAGGGATCACCAGAAATGTCGGTAAACATGCCGGAGGCGTGGTCATTTCTCCCAGTGATATTAATGACTTTTCCCCGATTTATTGCGAACAGGGCTCACATAGTATTGTTACCCAATACGATAAAAATGATGTGGAAACCGTTGGTCTGGTCAAGTTTGACTTTCTGGGATTGAAAACCCTGACGGTGATAGACTGGGCTCTGGCGATCATCAATACCAGAAGGAAAAAGCAGGGCAAGGATGCGATTGATATCGTCCAGATCCCACTAGAGGACAGAGCCTCTTTTGACACCCTCAAAGCCAGTAATACCACGGCCGTTTTCCAGCTGGAATCCCGGGGCATGAAAGATCTGATCAAACGTCTGCAACCGGACTGTTTTGAAGATATAGTCGCACTGGTGGCATTGTTTCGACCCGGACCATTGCAATCAGGTATGGTGGACGACTTTATTGACCGGAAACATGGTCGCCAGAAAGTTGAATACCCTCATCCATCGCTAGAGCCCATTTTAAAGCCAACCTACGGCACCATTTTGTATCAGGAACAGGTGATGCAGATTTCACAGGTGTTGGCTGGCTATACTCTGGGTGGTGCGGATTTATTGCGTCGTGCCATGGGCAAGAAAAAACCTG
>Ga0316204_10004715_pt1 | contig 23978 bp, 21 predicted proteins | sample 6monrhotite_MG_2_FD_205661 | JGI IMG/M metagenome (GOLD analysis project Ga0316204, IMG submission 205661) | Microbial mat bacterial communities from mineral coupon in-situ incubated in ocean water Damariscotta River, Maine, United States -... | ecosystem: Environmental > Aquatic > Marine >... | reverse complement strand
GCTCGCCAAGAGCCATCCCTACGACGACAACTCGCTCGATGACGGTTCGACCGATGGGGGACTCCCGATCCCCTCGCTGCGCACCGACAGCGAGCAAGTGTCCACGGAGCTCGAGCACGAGCTCCAACAGCGCATGAATCGCGCCGGCATCCAGGTCGTCGAGGCGCGCATCAGCCACCTCGCCTACGCACCCGAGATCGCCTCGGCCATGCTGCAGCGTCAGCAGGCCGACGCCATCATCGCCGCGCGCCGGAAGATCGTCGAGGGAGCGGTCGGCATGGTCGAGGATGCCCTGCAGCAGCTGGCGGAGAAGGACGTCGTCGAGCTGGACGACGAGCGGCGCGTGACGCTGGTCGGAAACCTGCTCGTGGTGCTGTGCGGCGGCGTGAGTCCGCAGCCGGTGCTCAACGCGGGCAGCCTCTACAACTGAGCGGCGTCGCGGCCTGCCCATCGGGGCCGGCCGCGCGCCGCGGAGATCCCACGTGAGCGACGAACCGAAAGATGCGGAGCAGAGCGGCAGTGCGCCCCGGCGGAAGAAGCCGGCGCGTAAGCCTTTCCTCCTGCGCCTCCCGCCGCCGCTCATGAACGAGCTGCGGGGCTGGGCGGACAGCGAGCTGCGCAGCCTGAACGCCCACATCGAATTTCTCCTGCGCGAGGCCGTCAAGCGTCGAGCAGGCCGGGACGAGGAGGACTGACCCATGAGCTACCCCGTATCAGGAGTCGCGCTGATCGCCGAGGCCGCCTATCGCTCGCGGTACTCGAAGGCGGACGCCGCTCTGTTGGAGGAGCTGACCGCGCGCTGCGGCGGCGAACTGCGCAAGGAGGGATTCGTCGGGCGGCATGCCGGGGTCGAGTTCCGCCTGAGCTTCCTGGCCAAGCAGCAGGGCTTCGTCGTCTCGGTCCCGTGTCGGCTCGTGGGCCGCTTCCGCGTCACGCGCAAGAGCGCCCTCGACCGCCGGATGGCGGAGTTCGTGTCGGCCCGGGCGCTTCCCTCCCGGGACGCGCGCTTCGACCACGGCTTCACCATCGACACGCGCGATCGAGAGGCGACCGCCGCTGTCCTGACCAGCGGGCCGAACCGGCTCCAGGTGCGCAAGCTCTTCAAGCTCGGCGCGCGGGAGCTGCGCCTCGACGGTGAGCGCATTCAGGTCACCTGCGCGCGCAAGGCGCTGGGGCGCGAGCCGAAGGGCGAGGACCTCCTCGCGCTGGTCGAGCCCCTCTCGCAGCTCGCCGCCGCGGTCGATCACTTCGCCGCACACCACGAGGCGCGGCCGGCTCCGAAGAACGACCCGCGGATCGTTCTCGCCTGGTCGCTGCTCGGCCTGCTGGGCGTCTCCGGCTTCGCGATGCTGATCGCGGGGGGAGTGGAGTACACGCTGGTGCGGCCGGCCTCCTTCCTGTTGCCCTGCGCGATCTTCGGCTTGCCTGCAGTGCTGCCCGTCCTCTTCATCCTGTCGCTCGTCGTTCGGCACCGCAGCGCGCCGTTCGGCCTGCTGCGCGGGCTCGCTGCTCTCGCGCTGGTCGTCGCTCCGTTGTTCGTCTCGGCTGGGATGCTCCTCGCGAACGGTCTCTTCGACGGCAGCCCGGCGCAGGAGCACCACGCTGTCGTGACCGGCAAGAGCACGCGCGTGGACAAGAACGAGGTGCGCTACCACGCGGGGCTCGAGTCCTGGTGGACGGCGGGGGAGGTGCGCTGGCTGCGCGTCTCGGAGGCCACCTACGAACGGATCGAGCCGCGAGGCTCGAGGATGCGCGTGCGAACGCACCCCGGCACGCTGGGCTACGAGTGGATCGAGGGCTACGAGCTGGTGCCCTAGTCGGCGGTGTGACTCCGGTGTCCAGGCCTCGTAGGGGCCGCTGAGCCGATGAATGCCGGCCCTGCGGTATTCTGCACCGAGACCGGCGGCTTCGAGCCCCAACCGAACCACGCGCCAGCACCATGAACGCCCTCCACGCCCTCGCCGCGAGCCTCCTCGTCCTCGCCACTTCGCTCGCGCAGAACGCCCATGCCCAGGGTGGCGTCACGAGCTACTGCCAGAGCGGCGCCGCGGGCGCGACGATCTGGGCCAGCGGCAGCGCGGACTTCAGCGCGGCCGGCGGCTCGGGCGATCTCGTGCTACACGCCACCGGCCTGCCGGCGAGCTCGCTCGGCCTCTTCTTCTACGGCGCGCAGTCCCAGCCGGCGACGCCCCTCGGAGCCGGCTTCCTGTGCGTCGGCGGCGGGGCTCCGGTGTGGCGGCTCGGCGTCGTTCCGTCGAGCGCGGGCAACGCGTCGCAGGCGGTCGACTACCTGACTCCGCCGAACCCCGCCGCGCAGATCACCCCGGGCTCGACCTGGCACTTTCAGTTCTGGTTCCGGACGCCGGGCAGCTCGAACACGACGGACGCCCTGCAGATCCAGTTCGTGCCGCCGAGCTCGGTGACGCCGGTGGTCCCTGTCGCGCACTGGTTCCACAGCGGGCACCCGCTCGGCCAGCAGACCTTCACGGGTGGTGTCGTGGTGATCAACAGCGACCTGGAGCTGCGCGACTTCTGGCAGCTGCACTCGGTCGGCTTTCAGCCGCCGCCGCCGCTGCCGACCGTCGACCTCTCGCTGAACACGGTGGTCGCGGTCTTCATCGGCAGGCGCTTGTCGCTCGGCTACGACGTCGCCATGACGGACGTGTCCCTGAGCGTGAGCACGCTCCACATCAGCTCCGACGAGACCGTCCCCTGCGGCGGCACGCTCTTCTCGGAGACGAACCCGATGGTCCTGGTCGCCGTGCCGAAGGTTCCGGGTGCGACGCTCGGCAGCTGGACGCCGACGACGCTGAGCTGTCCGTAGGGGCGACGCAGCTCCGGCAGCCTTGCGGAAGTTCCTGCTGAAGCGCTTCGAATGACCGGCGGCGCTGGGTGTACAGCCAGTCGTCGACGAACTCCTGCAGGCCGAGCCTTGCGCCTGAGGTTCGTCGGTCGAAGCGAGGAGCCGAGCACCATGAAGGTCGAGCCGAATGAATGGACACCGAGGGACGCCCTGCTGGGCTCCGTCTTCTTGGTGGTGGGGCTCTTGATCCTGGCCTGCGTCGTCCTGGCCATCTGGAGCGGCCTACCTTGGTATCTCCTCGGGTTCGGCTGGTTGGTGGGCCCGGTCTTCGTTCTTCTCGGGACCAACGCGCTTTACCAGAGCGCTCGGTCTGCGTCGGTTCGCTAGCCTGGGCCGTCCGTCGAAGGGCGGGAACTCTCCGGATCAGGAACCGCGAGTTCCCTCTCATTCCACGGTCGCCTCGCTCGTAGCTCGCCACATGACGCGCGAAGCACGGCCCGCTCGGCTTGGTTCTTCTCAGCGCCCGCTCGGCGGGCGAGTCGCAGTCGTGAAGCGTCGTCCGAGAGGCCTCTCGAATCATGGAGCGAATCGATGAGCACGCTCGACACTCTCCAAGGCGTGATCGCACGCCGGGTCCTGCTCAACTACCGGATCGATCCGGAGGTGCTGCAGCGAGCCATCCCCGCGCCGTTCCGACCGAAGCTGTACGGGGGCTATGGGATCGGTGGCGTTTGCATGATCCGCTTCCGGGGCCTGCGACCCCGGATCCTCCCCTCGATGTTCGGACTGGGGTCGGAGAACGCGGCGCATCGCGTCGCCGTCGAGTGGGAGCAGGACGGTGAACGCCGGGAGGGCGTCTACATTCCGCGCCGCGACACGAACTCCTGGTTCAACGGAGCCCTCGGCGGTCGGGTCTTCCCCGGCATCTTCCACCGAAGCGAGTTCAGGGTCGACGAATCGGGCGGCGCCGTCGCCGTGCGGATCCTGCGCTCCGACGGAGGCGAGGAGGTCGCGTTCACGGGGCGTTCCGCAGAGAGGTTGCCGTCGACGAGTGTGTTCCCGTCACTCGAGGAGGCGGCTGGGTTCTTCTCCCTGGGCGCCACGGGCTACTCCGCTACGCGTCGCGAGGGGCACTACCACGGCATGGAGCTGCACAGCCTGAGCTGGAAGGTCGAGCAGCTCACCATCGAGCACGCGCGGTCCTGCTTCTTCGGGGACGAGCTTCGCTTCCCGCAGGGCTCCGTCGAGCTGGACTGCGGCTTGCTCATGCGCGACATCGACCACGAGTGGCACAGCCGGCCGGATCTCTACGTCACGGAGGACGGTGTGCGCCTGTCGACGTCTTCGTCGTGACCATGGTCCGTCGGCCGCTCCGCTCGAAGGAGCGAGGACTTGCAGGGCGGTGGAATACCGCCGCGCCGAAGTCGCATGCCGCCGTGGTGCGCTGAACCCGTACAGTCGCCTCCAAATCATGAGAGCCCACGCCGTCCGCCTCCTCGTCGCCCTGTTCTCCTGCGGCTGGGTCTTGCCCGTCTGGCTGGCGGCCTCGCAGTACGTCGCCTACGTACGCGTCGAGCTTGCGCCGCGGCTGAGCGGGGAGGACCCGGTGAACAGCTTCCCGTTCCTGCCGTTCGTCGAGAGGATGCTCGCGGTCGCTTCGGTGTGGCTCCTGCTGGTGCTGTTCTTCTGGGCCTGGCGGCTGCAGGGCCGCGAGCGAGCGTAGGCAGGTGGTGATCGGGAGCCCGGGGCGTGCGAGCACCACGCGCGTGGATCGGCGGTAGGATCTACACGACTCAGAGCCCTCGCACCGTGCGACACTCCTCAGTCGACGCCCCCCGCGCACGCCTCTCGCATGAGCACGCTTCTCCGCTTCCTGGCCGCACTCAGCGCGGCGGCCGTGCTCGGCGCGTGCAGCGAGCCGAACCGCGCCACCGAATCCGAGGAGACGACGCGCAGCGTCGAGTTCCTCTTCGACGGCGCGCTGCAGAATGCAGCGGGCGCACCTTGGTCGCGCGAGCTCGAGCCGTTCCTCGCGGAGCCCTCCTTCCCGCTGCTCGGTGAGCCCGTCGGGAAGGCGGCCTGGAAGCCCTTGGAGGGGAGCGCCGGCCACGAGCGCGCCTCGCTGCGGCTGCGCCTGGCGGGCGGCCCCTACGTCCACACCGTCGCCGAGGTCATCACGCTGGCGGGGCTGAGGCCCGCCGCTCCCGAGCAATCGCTGCCCGCCCCGGGTGAGCTGCTGCTTCGCGATCAGGAGATCGTGCGAGCGGTGGGGGCGGAGGCCCCGGTCTCCATCGACTATCCGGCAGCGCGCGACGGCCTCGCCGGGGGTCTGGCCACGCTCGACGGGGATCGACTCGTGCCGCAGCGCCTGCGCCTGCCAGGCGCGGACCGGCGCGTCGCGCTCGCGCCGACACCCGTGCACCTGACCTACCATGTCGACGTCAAGGCGGGCGCGCGCCTCGAGTTCGCGGTCGCCGCCTTGCCTCTCGCGGTGCGCGTACGGTCTGGAGGCCTCTCCCTGGCGGCGTTCGCGGAGCGCGGTCCGAACGTTCGCATTCGCCTCGAGGAGGAGGGCGGAGCGAGCTCGGTCCTCTGGGAGCGTTCTCTGGCGAGTGCGGACAGCTACGCCTTCCACCCCGCTGCAGTCGACCTCTCCGCCTGGGCCGGGGACACGGTGCGCCTGCACCTCGAAGCCGAACAGCCAGGAGAGGGGTCCGTATCCGGAGAGCACGTGCTGGTCGCCTGGGCCGAGCCCGCGCTCACGAACGAGGTACCCGACGCGCGGCCGAACGTGCTCGTGCTCCTGCTCGACACGCTGCGCGCGGATCGGCTCGGGTGCTACGGCGCGGGGCGCGATCTCACGCCGGCGCTCGACGCGGTGGCGCGCCGCGGCGTGCGCTACGCGGACGCGATGAGCGCGGCGTCGTGGACGCTGCCGTCGCACGCCTCGCTGTTCACCTCGACGTACCCATCCCAGCACGGGCTGTGGAAGGATCAGGTGCTACCCGCGGAGCTGCCGACGCTCGCCGAGGTGCTGCGCGCGGCCGGCTACCGCACGGCGGCCTTCGCCGAGGGCGGCTACCTCGGCTCGGCGCACGGCTTCCCGCGCGGTCACGAGCTGTACGACAGCAAGAACCGCGACTGCAGCGTGACCTTCGAGCACGCGGCAGCCTGGATCGCAGAGCGCGAGACGCCCTACTACGCGTTCGTCCACACCTACCAGGTGCACAGCCCGTACGAGCCTCCCAGCGAGTTCCGCGAGCGCTTCGTGCGCCCGTACGACGGCCCGCTGCCCGAGGTGGTGGATGCGCCGGACTACGACTGGGGCCACGGCGGCGCGCCGCCGAGCGCGGCAGATCAGCGCTACGTCTCCGACCTGTACGACGCCGAGGTGGCTTACCTCGACCAAGAGGTCGGCCGCTTCCTCGCGCGACTGGAGGCGTCGGGCGCGCTCGACAACACGCTGGTTCTGATCACCTCCGACCACGGCGAGGAGTTCTTCGAGCACGGCTCGGCGCTGCACGGCATGAGCCTCTACCAGGAGCAGTTGCACGTGCCGCTGATCCTGGCCTGGCCCGGGCGCTTCGAGGGGGGCGCGGTGCTCGAGCACGCGGTGCACACGGTCGACGTCGCGCCGACGATTGCCGCGGCCGCGGGCGTGGAACCGCCAGTCACCTGGGTCGGCGCACCGCTAGCTCTCGAGGCGGGAGCGACCGCGCGGCCGCTGTTCGTTCCGATGAAGACGCTGTGGTCGAACACTCGCCGCGTGGGGGAGCCCGCCGCCAGCCTGCGCGAGGGCGATCTCAAGTACGTCGCGTACCCATCCGATCTGCGTCCGTTCGACGAGCACCCGAGCGCCGCGCTGTTCGATCTCGGTCGTGACCCAGCCGAGCGGAATGACCTCCTCGACGAAGCCGCAGCCGCTGAGTGGCGTCGCAAGCTCGACGCGCTGTACGCACGCTATCCGGAGGTCGAGTCGGGCGGAGTCGCGGAGCACGACGAGGCGACGCGGGCCGAGCTGGAGAAGCTCGGCTACGCAGGCGGCGAGGACGATTGAGCGCCGGTGTCTCGCCGTCGTGCCGTCATCCCCGGGCGTGGAGGGTCGAGGGCGGGGCGCTGACGGAGCAGCCTGGCTCGCTTGGGCACCAAGTCGTGGCCTCTATCGTGCGGCTCGACTCGAGTCGATTCGGCTGGGAGCGCGGGGGGGGGGCAGGCCGGCCTCACGCCACCGAATTGGGCTCCTCCTCCGTCGGGAGCCGGCTTCTGGCACGAGTTTTCGGGCCGCGCACCGCCGCGCGCCGCCGAGCGTCTTAGGGTAAAGGTATGTCGACCGCTCTCCCCCGAAGCGGGTCGCCAGGGCCTTTGCAGCGTTCCCACGCCCTCATCTACGCCGCGGTCGTCTCCACGCTGTGCCTGGCAGCCTGTGGTCGATCGGGCGTCGTGGAAGCGAAGGACCCGGGCGTCTCCCCTGTGCTCCACCTCTTCAATGGCGAGCCCTGGCTCGACGAAGCGCTGGACAGTCGAGAGTCCATGGCGCCTCTGTTCGCCGACGCGGACGTGTGGCTCTCGCGCTTCCGCGTGAACGCGAAGGCGTGGCAGCCGGACCCCCTCAACGAGGGTTACGAGCGGCTGCGCCTGCGGATCCCCGCAGCCGATGGTCGGTGGGTGCATCCCTTCAAGAAGCGCATCGAGCGGAAGAGCTGGAAGCCGGTGGCCGAGGACTCGAGTCTTCCGGAGCCGGGCGAGTGCTGGATCGACGGGATCTACCTGCGTCGACGCGCGGGGGAGGCCCTGCCGCAGCCGTTCACGATCGACTACCCGACCCCGGCGGGCGCCATCGCCGAGCAGCTCGGTCTGGCCGCTCCTGAGGAAGCGAGCGGGCTCGTGGAGCTGACGCTCGGCCACGAGACGCGTCGCGTCAGGACGTTGCGCTTCCCGGAGTCCATGGTCTATCAGCTGGAGCTGCCGCCGCGGGCTCACCTGAAGCTCGGGGCTGTCGTCCGGCGTCCGCGACTGTCACTCGCCGATGGTGAGGTGCGGTACGGTGGTCTTCCGAAGGATGCCGAGGCGAGCCTGCGCATCGTGCTGGACGAAGAGAGCGGCGCGAGCACGACGGTCTGGGAGCGCGTCGTCGAGAACAGCGACTTCGAGACCTACCTCGACACCGACCTCGACCTCGAGCGATGGTCCGGCGAGACGGTCCGGCTGCGATTCGAGTGCACTCTCTCCGCGAAGTCCCAGCCCCAGGATTGGGAGGCCTTCGCGGCCTGGAGCGAGCCCGTTCTGTGGAGCGCGGAGCCCAGCACGACGCCGAACCTCCTCGTGCTCCAACTCGACACGCTGCGCGCGGATCGGATCGGCTCCTACGGCTATCCACGCGCGCGGACCCCGGTCCTCGACGAGCTGGCGACGCGCGGCGTGCGCTTCGCGGATGCGATGAGTGCCGCGAGCTGGACTCTGCCGTCGCATGCGTCGATGTTCACTTCGACCTATCCGTCGCAGCACGGACTGTGGAAGGATCAGCGCCTCCCGTCCAAGACCGTCACCGTCGCCGAAGTGCTGCGCGCGGGCGGCTATCGCACCGGCGCCTTCGCGGAGCGCGGCTTCCTCAACCCGTCGCACGGCTTCGCGCGGGGCTTCGACCGTTTCAACAGTGTCGTCCGCGATTGCCGGGTCACGCTGGGGCTCGCCGAGGACTGGATGAAGGAGGACGGCGCGCCGTTCTTCGCCTTCATTCAGACCTACAAGGTCCACGCGCCCTACAAGCCGTCACCGGAGTTCGCCGAGGGCTTCGTCACGCCGTATCCGGCCAAGAACGCGTACGGGGTACTCTCCGAGTACCTGGCGCAGCCTGGCGAGATTCCGCTACCCGAAGAGGCCTTGCTCACGCACCTCTCCGAGCTCTACGACGCGGAGATCGCCGAGCTGGACTTCGTCCTCGGCGAGTTCTTCGAGCGCCTCGAGCAGGCGGGGCTCCTGGAGAACACGCTGCTCGTCGTCACGTCGGATCACGGTGAGGAGTTCTACGACCACGGCGGCATCGCCCACGGAGGCAGCCTCTACCAGGAGCAGCTGCACGTGCCGCTGATCCTCTTCCGCAAGGGTCACTTCGAGGGCGGCCTCGTGGTCGAGCATCCGGTGCACGGCGTCGATCTCGCGCCGACCCTGGTCGAGGCGGCAGGGCTCACGGCGCCGCCCTCCTGGGTCGGTCTGCCGCTCTCGGTCGATCCCGTGGACGCGCAGGTCCGACCGATGTTCGCCCCGATGCTCACCCGCTGGACCGCGATCGAGGAGCGCCTCGGTGAACCGGCGACGGCGTTGCGCCTCGGCGATCTCAAGTACATCGACTACCCCGACGGGCTGCGCCGCCACGACGAGCAGGTCGGCCCGCGGCTGTACGACCTTCAACAGGACCCGCACGAGGAGAGGAACCTGCTCGACGCCGAGCAACAAGCGCTCTGGGCGGAGCGCGTCGCGGAGGCGCGCCGCCGCTTCCCGCGCATCGGCGAAGCGACCTCGACGCGTACGAACGCCGAGGTGCGCGAAGAGCTCGAGAAGCTGGGGTACGCAGGGGGAGACTGAGCCGCGGGGCGGCCCGGCTGAACCGAGGCTCCCGCTCGGAGCGCTCAGGGCTCCCGGCGGTAGTACACCTCGAGCTTGTTGCCGCTCGCGTCCTCGAAGAAGACGGCGTAGTACGTGGCGCTGTACTCGGGGCACTCTCGCGGGCCCGACTCGACCGTGGCGCCGACGGCCGTGACGAGCCGCGCCAGGCGTTCGACCTCCTCGCGGGACTCGACCCAGAACGCCATGCGGTTCGCGTTCGGCACGTGCCGCGGGTCTTCCTGGATGGGTAGGAAGGCGTTGCCCGGCTGCTCCCGCTCGCCGACGAAGGTCTTCCAGCCCTCGCCGATGCGAACGCCGGTCAGCCCGAGCTCTGGCATCAGGGCGTCGTAGAGGGGGAGTGCCGCGGGGAGGTCGAGCACGCGCAGGTCGATGTGGCCGAACGGGTTCTTGGGCATGCAGGCAGGGTAGCGGCTGTGCGTGCGCATGCCTCGAGACGCGACTGCGGCCACGCGGATCACTGGGGAAAGCATCGACCCGTTCGGGGCGAGGCGCGGGCGTACGGCGCTCGCAAGTCCATCGGTCATCGCGCACGCTGTCGGCGGTTCCGGAGTCGTGCGCATGCGACGAGCGGGACCTCATTGTTCCCGCAGCGCGGCCAGCGCCTGCCGACGCACGAACCGAGAGGAGAGACGACATGACCCGCAAGAAGATCGAGCCTCCGTACTACCCGATCATCTACATCCGCGGCTACGCCGCCACGATGGGGGAGATGGAGGAGACCGTGGCCACGCCCTACATGGGCTTCAACCTCGGCTCGACGAAGATTCGCCAGGACTTCGAGAACCGCATCCAGCGCTTCATCTTCGAGTCCCCGCTCATCCGCCTGATGAAGGACGAGGAGTACGTCGACGCTTACAAGGACGGGGACTTCTCCGCACCGGACGACCCGGTGCAGCCACGCTCGGTCTGGATCTACCGGTACTACGAGCCCGGAACGGAGTCCCTCGGAGACGGAGAGAAGGACGAGATCGAGGAGTACGCGCGCGGGCTCGGCGACTTCATCGACCGGGTGAAGCGGAGCGTCTGCCAGGGCGACGCGGCCCAGGAGGCGAAGTTCAAGGTCTACCTCGTCGCGCACTCGATGGGCGGCCTGATCGCGCGCTGCTACCTGCAGAACATCCGCAGGAATGGCGAGCACCACGTGGACAAGCTGTTCACGTACGGGACGCCGCACAACGGGATCGAAGTCCTCGGGCTGAACGTCCCGAAGTGGCTCGGTGGCTTCAACATGAACAACTTCAATCGCAAGCGGATGCGTGAGTTCATGAAGATCCAGGGCGGCGGCGACGGGCGCGCGGACAGCCTCGACGGCGCGTTCCCGCCGGACCGATCCTTCTGCTTCGTCGGTACGAACTACCGCGACTACGAGGCGTTCTTCGGGCTCTCGAAGAAGGGCACGGGGCCGCTGAGCGACGGCCTCGTGATGATCAAGAACGCGACGATCCAGGGTGCGCCGCGCGCGTTCGCGCATCGCAGCCACAGCGGCCACTACGGCATCGTGAACTCGGAGGAGGGCTACCAGAACCTGAGGCGCTTCCTGTTCGGCCAGGTGCGCGTCGACGTGCAGCTCCTGTTCGAGGAGGTTCCCCTGCCGCCCAAGGTCCAGAAGGCCTACGACAAGGATCACGACTCGGTCCGCGCGAACTACGACATCGACGTGCGGGCGACGGTGCGTGGCGGCAACGTCCTGCTGAACGAGCGCAGGACGAGCCAGGCGTCGGCCGTTCGCATCGGCTACGACAGGGCCGTGAAGCAGGGCGTGCCCGCCTACCTCTTCAGCGGCTTCCTGCACCGCGCAGCGAAGACGGAGAGCAAGGGCGATACGGCGCTCGGGTTCGCCGTGTTCCTCGGGATCAACGTCCCGGTGTTCGAGATCGACAAGCGCTTCTGGTTCGACGAGCACTTCGAAGGCGCGGAGATGCTGCGCGAGCAGGTGACGTTCCACGTGCGCGAGCGCGACGGGCGGATGACCGTGCGCTACGGCTTCGCGGGTCGAGACGGCGCGAACCAGGCGCCGCGGAGAGGCGAGCTCTCCGAGCCCGATGAACACGGAGCGGTCCACGTCGATCTGCCGATCGGCTTCAAGGAGGGGATCTCCGAGCAGCGCAAGCCGCGCCCCGGCTTCCGAGGCAAGCTGCGCCTGCGCCTGACGCCCTGGAATCGCGAGGACGCCTGAGGGCGTGCGTGGAGCGCCCGCGGCCCGGGACTCCACTCGAGCGATTGCCGCGGCCAGGACCGGCCCGTGCGGTACGATCACCAGCGCGCGCGGCAGGGCGAGTCCCTGCCGGCGCCCCGCCGCCCTCCAGACCCGTCGAGACCTCCATGGAGACCTTGGACCCCCCGCAGAGCCGGTTCGACGCCGGCGAGTTCTATCGCGACTTCGCTGCGGCGTTCGGCACGCTGTGGCTGGGGGCCTTGTGCATCGCTTTCGTGGCGCAGACCCACCTCGATCTCGGCCTGATCGGCGGTATTGGCTTCCCCGTTGCCGCGCTCGTGTACGCCGCCTATCGGAGTCCCGGTCGGGCGGGCGCGCGCGAGTCCCTTCGCCGCCGCATCGCGGAGCTGGAGGGGCGACCGGAGGTCGAGTCCCCCGAGGCGGAAGGTTCAGCGGAGCCCAGCTAGCCGCTGCGCGCACCAGGGGTGGCGCGTTGGTCGAGGGCCCGCGGGCAGAACGGGAGCGCGATCGTCGACACGCCCACCCAGGGCTTCGAGGGGTGGCTGGACCCACGATGGCTGCGCGATTCCTCCAGGCTTCGTATCCTGGTCGCCATGAGCGACGAGACCCCTGCGCCGGAAGGCGCCGAGCCGAACGACGCCGCCCTGCAGCCGAGCGAGCCCCGCGAGGTTCAGCTGGTCGAGGCCGAGCGCATCGCGAACCTGACCGTGGCCGAGCCGACCGGCGGTGTTCTGACGAAGCTGCGCCAGAGCCACCTGCGGACGCGCAAAGAGCTGGAGGCGACGGCGATCGTGCTCGACGCCCAGCTCGCGAAGCTGCGCCATCAGGGCGAGGCGGTCGAGCGCGAGAGCAAGGCCTACTGGGACGCGAAATCCGTCGAGGTCGCCTCGTCGATCAAGACCTACATCCAGGCCCGCCTGCGCGGCATGGAGAACGAGCGCATGGCGAGCCGCATGGACTCGCTGCAAGAGGCCTATGAGGTCTACGCGCAGAAGACCGAGGAGATCCTCGGGGGCTCGCTGCCCGAGGAGATGAAGCAGAGCCTGCTGCAGCGCCTGGGCAAGACCCTCGAGGATGCGCTCCAGCGCATCGAGACCGATGCGATCGCCAGCCGCCACGACCTCGACGACTGAGCGCGAACGGAGCGGAGCCGAAGCGGTGCGCCACCACGCCAAGTACGCGGCCCTCGGCTTCGGGATTGCGCTCGGGATCGGTTTCCTCGCGCTGTTCGGCCCCGCCATCGTTCGCTTCGCGAACGCGCGGCTCGTGCCGTTCTTCGGCTGGGCCCTCCTGGTCGGGCTCTCCCTGATCCTCGCCTACGCCTTCATCGAGCTGTTCGGCGGTTCGACCCGCGGCCTGGTGCGCGGCGCCGCGGACCGCCTCGACCAGACCTGGCAGCACCGCCGCGCGCGACGCGCGCTGGAGCGCCGCGCGCGCGCGACCGAGGAGGAGCAGCGTGCCCGCATGCTGACGAAGACGGCCAGAGTCCACGAGCGCGCCGCGCTTGCGATCACCGAGGGGCAGGCGCAGCACGAGCTCGAGGAGCTCAAGATCAGCAGCGAGCGCGTCCTGATGCGCGCGCAGGCCCATGAGATCGAGCGCTTCGTCCTGCGCTACGAGATCGCGCTCACGCAGATCACCAGCTCGCCGCACATGACCCCCGGGCTCAAGGCGAAGCTGCTGCGCGACTTGCGCGAGCAGCTCTGCGCGGAGATCGACGGACCGGGCGAGCCCCCACAGAGCCCCGAGCTCACCACCACGACCAACCCATGACGACAGAGCCAACACCAAGGGGGAGCAGCAGCGCGCCGCTCCTCGTCTACTGCACCGGGATCGGCGCCGCGCTCGGCGGGGCCCTCGGTTCGACCCTGTCCCTGATCGTCGCGGGCGTGATCCTGGGGGCGGTCTTGGGCCTCACGATCGGGGTGCTCCTGCGGGCGAACCTCCAGCGGCGGGGCGAGTAGATCCCGGACGCGGCGGAAGGTGACCCGGTCGCGCAGCTCGGCTAGCCGCGGCATGACTCGTTCGCCCTCGATCTCGATCGCCACTGGGCTGTGGAGCGCGGCGGTCGCCGCCGGCTTCGCCATCGGACTCTGGATCGGAGGTCGCAGCTCCGAAGGGAGCGGGGGCGAGCGGCTCGCGGCGCTCGAGGTTCCCCGTGAGGGCCTCGGGAAGGAGTCTCACGCGAACGTCAGGGACCTCGGCACCCGGTCGGCGCCCGAGGCGTACGAGGCCGACGCGAGTCGCGCCATCGCCACGGCGGGAGCCGCCGCGGCGTCGTCACGCCGCGCGCTGCCGGCCTCCGGGGAAGCGCTCGGTGACCACGGTCTCGTCGGGCTACTCGGGGAAGGCGAGGCGCTGTCCGCCTTCGATCCGCACGAGGCGACCCTCGCGATCGAGCTGCTCCTCGAGCTCGGCCGGCCGCTCGACGCGTACGCCATCCTGAGGGCTGGGCCGGCGGACACGCCCTACGCCTATTCCGAGGTCGGCAGAGCGCTCGCCGAACGGGGCCACGCGGCCGAGGCGAGCTACCTGTTCTCGGAGTCGCTGCGCCGCGGTGAGTGGGATGAGGACGTCATCGACGACTTCGTGGCGCTCGACCCCGCGCAGTGCCTCGCGGCGATCGACCGCGAAGGTGCGTTCTGGGCGCGGGAGGGCTACCTGACGGAGGACGAGGAGAACGCGTTCCGCGCGCAGGCTTTGCAGGCCCTCGGCCGCAGCGAGGAAGCCGTCGTGCTGCTCGTGGACGACGAGCCACGCTTCGTCGAGAGCAGCGGGTGCGTGCCCGGACACATCGAGGGGGAGGGCTGGAAGTGGCGTGCGTGGCTCGCGGTCGATCCGCGCCGCGTCGAGCCGCTGTTGCTGGAGGCCCTCGACGTCACGTACGCCAAGAACATGAACGCGCTCGAGCTCGTCGCCGAGCTCTACGTGGAGGAGGGCCGGCTCGAGGAGCTCGAAGCGGTCGTCGCCGCCTGGTCCACTCACCACGACTCCTCGGGCGACCTCGGCTGGATGACCCTGCAGCTCGCGCCGCAGCGCGGCTGGGACACGGCGCGCGCCTTCCTCGAGCAGCACCCGGCCCACGCCGACGTGGCGTGGGGGCTCGGCGAGCACCTGCTGCGGATCGGGCGCGAGCAGGAAGCGGTCGAGCTCCTCGGCGACTTCCTCGAGGTGAGCTGGGTGGAGCATCGCGACGTCGACGAGCTCGTCGAGACCTGCCGGCTCGCTCCGGGACGCCTCGCCCCGGCGCTCGATCGGCTCGTGTCCAGCGCGCGCGCCGACTTCGAGGACTCGAGCGAGCGCTCCGAGGCGCTCGGGGACCTCGGCGACGCGCACTGGGACCTGGGCGATCGCGAGCGTGCGCAAGCCCTTTGGCGCGAGGCGCACGCCCTCGACCCCGAGCAGGGCTGGTCCTGGTCCCTGCGTCAGGCGGAGCTCGGCGTCGACCCGCGCTGGTGAGCGCCTGACCGAGCGCCGAGCCCTACACTCGTCGCATGGCTCTCCCTCGATGCTCTGCTCTGCTCCCCGGCGGCGCGCTCGCCATCCTGCTCGCCTGCGTCGCCTGTCGCGTATCCGGAGTGGATGCCGAGACCGGTGAGCCTGCCAAGCCGGTCGTCGTCGAGCGCGTGGACTCGATGATGGTTCTCCACACCGAGCTCGCGCTCGACGGCTCGCTGTGCGCGCCGACGTCGGCGTCGTCTCCTGCGGGCGAGCGCCTCGACGCCGCCGCGCTACCGGTGGCCGCTCGGCGCGATGGATCGGACTTCGCCTTTCGCCGTCACGCGGACGGCGCGCCGATCCACTACCTCGTCTTCGAGCGCGAGGGCGAAGCCAGCGCCTACGGCGTCTACGGCCTCGCCGGCGCGAAGAACGACCTGCCGGTGCCGCCGCCGCTCCTCGGCGACGCCGTCGAGTGGTCCGGGCTCGATCACGAGGCCGCCCTCCGGCGGCAGCTCGGCTACGCGGGCGTCGGCGAGCGCGAGGCGGACTCGTTGCTCGCCGGTCACCGCGAGGCGTGGTTCGCCGAGGGCCTGCGCGTGTTCTTCGTGCTGAACAGGGAGAACGCCGCGGGTCTCGGGGAGCGAGGAGAGGCGCCCGCCCTGCGGGCAGCCCTGCTCTGCGTCGAGCTGCCACGGGAGTGACAAGCCGCGGCGCGTCGAGAGACGAAGCCGCGGCTCACTCCCGCAGCCGGCGCAGCTTCCCGTCGTGCGCGCCGAACCAGAGCGAGTCGCCGATCGCTGTCGGTGAGCTCCAGACCGTCGCGCCGACCTCGTAGCGCCAGGCCACGGTCCCGTCGCGTCGGTCGATCGCGAACAGCGCGCCGGGTTCGGTGCCGCCCGAGCCCTCGCCGCCGACGTACAGCAGGTGCCCGGCGATCGCCGGACTGCCGAGGACGCGGCCGGCGAGGTCGCACCGCCAGCGCTCGCTGCCGTCCACGAGCGCCAGCGCGCGCACCTGGTGGTCGTCGGAGCCGATGTAGAGCAGACCCTCGTCCGGCGCGACCGCGGGTGAGGAGAAGACCGCGCCGCCCGTCGTCGCACGCCACAGCTCCGCGCCGGTCGCCGCGTCGAGGGCGTACACGTTCGCGTCGTCGGAGCCGATGAACACGCGCCCGTCATGCATGGAGGGGGAGCACCAGACGCCCGCGCCCGTCGTGAAGCGCCAGCGCTCCTCGCCCGTCTCGAGGACGAGTCCGTACACGACTCCGTCGCGTGAACCGATCGTCACCAGCCCGTCGAGGACGGCGGGGGAGGAGAGGATCTCGCCACCCGTCTCGAAGGTCCAGCGCAGCTCGCCCGTGAGGGCGTCGGCCGCGTAGACGACGTGGTCGAAGCCGCCGAAGAGGCACAGGCCATCGACGATGGCCGGAGAGGATTGTTCGCCGCCTCCTCCGAGCTGGAGGCGCCAGCGCTCCTCACCGGTGCGCGCGTCCAGCGCATAGAAGCGGTCGTCGTCGGCCCCGAAGTAGACGAGTCCGTTCGCGACCGCCGGCGAGGCGCGCACGAGCCCGTCGACGTGGAAGCGCCAGCGCTCCTCTCCGGTCTCGGCGTCGAGCGCGAACAGGTGGTCGGCGAAGGTGCCGCAGTACAGCAGCCCGTCGACGACGGTCGGCGACGACTCGACGGTGCCGCCGGTGTCGAACTCCCAGGCGAGCTCCGGCGACTCGATCGGCGTCGCGTTCGCGGCGGCGCCGGTGCGCCGCGCGTCGCCGCGGAAGGTGGTCCATGAGTCGGGCGAGGTCACGCTGCGGCAGCTCGTGGTCATGGCGAGGGCGAGGAGGACGAGCGCGGCGGTGACGGCGCTGAGCGGGCGGGCCGAGGTGGGCATGGACGGACGATAGCAGACGATTGGGGGGCGCGATGCGTGTCCCCGCAGGCGCACTCGGCTTGGCGCGTGACTCCTCGCTGGCGAACGAGAGCGCCCGCCGATGCGCGCACCGCGAAGGGGCGAGCACCGGCGGGCGCTGCAGAGCCGCGTTGGCGCGGCTCAGTCGACGAGCTCGACCTCGCCCGGGCGCCAGGTCTTCTCGATCCAGGGCTCGAGCGGGCCGTACATCCGCAGGATGCAGAACCAGCTCTTGCCGGGCACCGTCTCCAGCCAGTTGCCCTCGTGGCCGAGGGGCGGGGTGGGGCCGAAGAACAGATCGTACGATCCGTCCGCGTTCTGCTCGAAGCCCTCGGACTGCGAGCCGAGCGTCGGGAACGGCTGCGAGGTCTGCAGCTGCGAGCGGGTCTGCGAGTCGTAGAGCGTCACGGCCCAGAAGTCGTTCACGGGCACGTCGGCGGGGATGTGCAGGCGGTACGTCTTCGAGCCGTCGATCGTGCGCTGCTCCGAGTCGAGGAACGCGATGGCGTAGTCGGACCCCACCCCGGGGATCGTGACTGCCATCGCGGGCGTGACCGCCGTGTAGGCGTAGTGGAACATCGTCCGCGCGTCGGAGTTCATCGCGCCGTTTTCACTGAAGAACACGTTCTTGTCGGCGAAGGCCATGACCCACGAGCTGTCCGAGTCCGGATAGACCTTCGCGCCGGGGAGGCGCGGGTACCAGACGATGGCGCGCGCGGTCGCGTTGCCGATGGCGACGGCGTCCGTGAGGATGCGCTTCATGCGCGTGTCCGGCGCGAAGGGCTTGCCCTTCTCGATGCCGATGGAGGCGAAGAGCCCGCGCGTCTCGGGGTCGAGCATCTCCATCGACTCGCCGTCGATCAGCTCGTGCAGGTGCTCGAAGAAGGTGTAGTCGTTCGTGTGGATCGTGTTGAAGTCCTGGCGCGAGCCGTTGACGAACTTCATCTTCGGCCGGTCGTCCTTCTGGGAGAGCGCGTAGATCTCGAGGTTCTGCTTCACGTTGTCGACGGCGGCCTCGAGGCCGTTCGCGATCGAGCCGCGCATGAAGATCCAGACGCGGTAGGTGGGGGAGCGGACGACGTGGTAGCCGTCGGGGATCTCGCCCTCGTAGCCGGGGGGCAGGACGAGGAACTTGCCGCCCTTGCCCTTGTCCGGTCCGGCTGGCCCGATGTCGCCGAGGTAGCGGAACCACGCGTCGTTGAAGGCACCGAGCATGCCCGGCGGGACCTCCATCACGGTCGGTCCGTAGGTCTCGAGGTCCAGCGTCGGCGAGACGTAGAGCGTCGAGGTGTTCGCTGTCAGGAAAAGAGGACGAGAGTCCAGCAGCTCCATCGTCATCACGACCTCGTGCGGCAGCTTCGCGCCGATCTTGTGCCCCCCGGTCATCAGCGCGCGGACCGACGCGCCGGGGATGCCCTTCAGGAAGGCGTCGACGCCGCGCATGCGGTCGAGGTTGTCGTACACGCGCTCGACGGTCTCGGGCGTCGGCACGCCGTCGAAGTACTCGAGGTCGCCGATCGAAGAGTCGACGTCATCCGGCGTGTAGAGCCCGGGGTACTCGGGTGTGACGCGCGGCTGCGGGGGGGACTGGCAGGCGACGAGCGCGAGGCTCGGAAGGAGCACGTTCAGAAGTCTCATGCGGGGAGGTTAGAGCTTGCCTGATCTCGCGACAACGACGCCGCGCCTGGCGACCTCGACGTCGGCCTGGTGGAGAGAGGTCGCGAGTGACGGGGGCTCAGGGCGAAGGCAGGCGCGCTAGACTGCGGGCATGCAACTCCTCCGATTCACTGCGGTTCTCGCCCTGCTCTTGCTGAGTCCGAGTCTCACTCGCTCCGCCCTCGCGCAGGAGGGACTCCTCACCCCGCGCACGGTCGCCGATCACCCCTGGCGCATCGAGCTCGAAGGCGGCGCGGTGTGGCAGAGCCGCAACGACGTGCAGATCCCCGGCGACACGGGCACGCGCTTCTCGCTGCTCGACTTGACGGGGACCGGCGCGTCGCCGGTCGGCCGCCTCAGCGTGGACTGGGACCCGTGGGAGCGCCACGGCTTCCGCTTCGTCTACGCGCCGGTCACGATCGACGGCAACGGCGACCTCGATCAGCCCGTGAACTTCAACGGCACGAGCTTCGCCCCGGGCGCGGCCTACGGCAGCTACCGCTTCGACACCTACCGGCTCACCTGGCGCTACCGCTTCCACGAGTCGGAGCGCTGGACGTGGCGGGCCGGCCTGACCGCGCTCGTGCGCGACGCGGAGATCGAAGTGCGCCAGGGCGGCACGTCGTCCACCAAGTCGAACACGGGGCTCGTGCCGCTGGTGCACCTGGCGGGTGATTGGCGCTTCGCGGATCGCTGGCTGCTCGAGGGGATCGTCGACGGTGCTTACGCCTCCCAGGGGCGCGCGGTCGACCTGTCGCTGAAGCTCGGCTACGAACTCTCGGACCGCTGGCGCGTCTCCGGGGGCTACCGGATGATCGAAGGCGGCTCGGACGGTGACGACGTCTACACCTTCGCCTGGCTGCACGCGGCGGTCGTCTCGGTGACCTGCGGGTTCTGAGCGTAGCCACGCCCGGCTCGGGCCCGGGTAAGGCGAAGGTCGTATCCGCCCACCTTCACTCGATGCCGGGCGGGTCGGGCGGCCGCCCTGCGGAATCATCGGCTAGGATGCCCCCTGGAGCCGCCAGCGCATCGACGGCCCCTCCAGACCCTCTCCGACTCGAAGACGCCCATGATTCGCCTCACGACGTGGCTCGCGCTGCTGCTGTTCCTCGCCCCGCTCACCTCCGCCCAGACCCGTGAGCGCATTCCGCCGCCCGAGTTCCAGCGCGAGGTGGTGGTCGACGACGCCGGGCTCCAGCAGTGGGCCGAGTTCAAGGTGAAGTGCGAGCCCTGCAAGGGCCTCGGCAAGCACGAGTGCCTCGGCTGCAAGGGCGCGGAGGAGATCTTCCCGAACTGCACCGAGTGCGATGGCGAGCGCCGCTCGGTCTGCCGCACCTGCGCGGGGAAGAAGGTGCTGCCCGATCCGCTCGAGGAGATGGCCTGCCCGTTCTGTCGCGGCAGCGGTTGGTTCAACTGCGGTCAGTGCGGTGGTCCGGGCATGTACTTCACGACCGATCAGAACGGCAACCGCAACGAGCTGGTCTGCCGCGCCTGCGACAAGATCGGGCGCTACAAGTGCATCCCCTGCAACGGCAAGCGGCGCATCCCGACGGTGCGCATCAAGAAGAAGCACCCCGGCCTCGCCAAGCAGAAGGACCTCTTGAAGATGCGCGAGGAGCTGCAGGCCTGCCTGACCGACCTCGAGGCCTACGAGCCGGGCGACCGCGGCAGCAAGAGTCTCAAGGCCTTCGAGAAGCTCGCGAAGGACTACGGCAAGAAGCTCCCGGCGCTGCAGGACGCCGCCGAGCTGCTCGAGACGGTGCTCAAGGGCATCACCAAGGTCGGCGCTGCCTACGAGGGCTACGAGGCCAAGAACACGTTCCAGATCCTGCTGATCAAGGACCGGTCCGTGTACCTGCTCCAGTACGACCTGCGCGCGCTCGACCAGAGCATCGCGCGCAACGAATTCAACGAGTCCGTCCTCGCGGACAAGTAGAGCTCGACGAGTCCGCCTTCGCGGACAACGACTCGGCGGCTCCGCCACACCTCAACATCGGTCGACGAGACCCACCGCATCCATGAGCCTCTCTCTCCGCCGGCGCGTCGCGCCGGCCGCCGCCCTCGTGTGCCTGTTCGCGGCCACTGCAGCCGCGCAGACCCCGGTCATCGACGTCGTCGAGCGCACCTCGAACGCGATCTGTAGCGTCGACGTGCTGTTCGCCAAGCAGAACAGCCCCGGGCGCCGCACCGCGGACGGCGTCAACGCCGTGCGCGTCGAGCGCCCCGGCTCCGGCGTCTTCGTCGGCGCCGACGGCCTGATCCTGACCAACGCGCACCTCGTGGCGGAGGTCCAGGAGGGCAGCGACGAGTACTGGATCCAGGTCGGGCTGGCCAGCGGGGGTGAGCGCATGGCGACGGTGCTCCACCGAGACGAGACGACCGACCTCGCGCTGCTCCGCGTCGAGGCCCGGCCGACGGACACCTTCACCGCGCTGCCCATCGCTGCGGCGCGCTCGGAGGAAGTCGGCGCCCGCGTCATCGCGCTCAGCTCGCCGTCCGGCCGTCGCCCCTACGCCTTCGCCGGCGCGTTGGCGTTCGCGGCGGGCCCGGTTCAGCTGCGCGAGGCGACCCTCGAGCCTTGGCAGGCGCTGCTCAGCGACTGCCGCTTCCACGACCTGCTCGACGGCGGTCCGCTGCTGAACTCGCGCGGGGAGATCATCGGCATCCACAACAGCTCGCACCTCAGCACCCTGCCCGAGGGCTTCCGCCAGGAGGCCGAGGACGACGAGGAGAAGGTCGACCTGGACTACGCGGTGATCGTCTCGGGCGAGGCGATCCTGAAGTCGCTCGGCGCGCAGCTCGACGGCGCGAAGACCAACCTGGCAACAGCAGCGGCACCCGTGCCCGCGGAACAGGCCCCGGCCGCGATCGCGCGCATCGCGCCGTCGGTCGTCAGCGTCTGGCACGCAGAGGAGGGCGAGCACCCGACTGCGGCCGCTCCCGCCGATCCGCAGTCCCAGCGCCTCCCCGACGGCCTCGGTTCGGGCGTGATCGTCGACCCGTCCGGCCTCGTCATCGCCTACGGCGGGCTCGTCACGGAGCCCGACGGCAAGACGTCGGTGCGGCTCGCGGACGGCACCGTCTACCCCGCGAGCGTCGTCGCGCGGAAGTCGCAGAATCAGATCGCGCTGCTGAAGGTGGAGCTCCCCGAGGGCGTCACGCTGCCCGCTGCGACCCTCGTCGACTCGGAGCAGCTGCTTCCTGGTGAGTTCGCGACCGTCGTCGCGCGTCCGTTCCACGCCGAGGTGAACATGAGCGTCGGCGTCCTGTCCGCGCTCGAGCGCGAGGGCCTCGTGCAGCTCGCCAGCTGGGTCCATCCCGGCCACCGCGGCGGCGCGGTCGTCGACCTCGATGGGCGTCTGATCGGCATCGCCGTCTCGCAGCCCGAGAGCACGAGCCGCGCCGACAAGGACAGCTACCTCGGCTTCGCGACGCCGATCACGACGGCCCTCGACGCGTTGAAGAGCGACTGGGAGGCCCAGGGCGCGACGAACGCCCTCACCCAGGCCACCGTCCAGGAGCTCGACGCGCGCCGCAACGACGTCGCGCAGGTCGCCGAGCGCACGCGCAGCTCGCTGATCAACATCATGGTCAGCCAGATGGTGCCGAAGGAGACCACCGGCTTCGACCCGTTCGGCGGGGGCGGTGAGGACGAGTACCAGCTGCTCGGCCAGGGCTCCGGAGTCATCGTGGAGGCGACCGGCCTCGCGATCAGCAACTGGCACGTCGTCGACGGCGCCCTCGCCGACGACGGCACCCAGGATCCGAACTTCAAGATCGAGGTGACGCTCCCGGACGGCCGCAGCTTCGAGGCGCGAGTCCTGAGCACCTCGCGCGACGACGACCTGTCGCTCCTCGCGCTGCAGATCGAGCCGAGCGACGTGCTCGTGCCCGTCGAGCTCGGGGACTCCGACGACCTGCAGCCGGGACAGCCGGTGGTCGCGATCGGAAACCCGCTCGGCCTGGCCAACTCGGTCAGCGCTGGCATCATCACCACGCTCGACCTCGACACCCGGATTCAGGGTCGTCTGCGCGAGTACCGCGGCATGGTCATGACGGACGCGGCCATCAACCCGGGCAACTCGGGTGGGGCGCTGCTCGACCTCCGAGGTCGACTCGTCGGCATCAACAGCGCGGGCCGGGTCGGCGCGGGCATGGCGATCCCGGTGAACAAGGCGCGCGAGGTGTTCAGCGGCAAGCTGCTATCGGCCAAGAGCCTGCGCACGGCCTACCTCGGCATGAAGCTCGACGACGGCACGGGCGAGCTCCTGATCGACGAGGTCGATGGGGAGGGGCCGGCCTTCCGTGGCGGTGCCCGTCAGGGCGACAAGGTGCTGTCCCTCGCGGGCCAGGCGACGCCGACGAAGGCCGCCTACGCGCGGGTCATCCTCGACCTGGGGGCCAGCGCGCCCGTCACGCTTCGCATCGAGCGCGAGGGCGCCGAGCAGGAGCTCGAGGTCCTGCCGATCTCGTTCGCGGCGTGGGAGATCGCGCAGAGCTGCGGGATCGAAGTCGTCGAGGTCGACTACGTGAAGGAGACCGCGCTGGTGCACGACGCCAGCATCGCGCTCTACCGTGGCTACACGCAGAGCGAATCGGGTGAGCCGTCCACGCTGATGGCGGGGGCCTTGCGCGTGACGCGGGTCTCGTCGCTGTTCGGCAAGGACCGACCGCTGGTGGAGGAGGGGGATCTGCTCCTCGGCATCACCTCGTTCACCATGGGCACCGCCGCCATCCACGAGCGCCTCGAGCGCCTGGAGAGCCTCTCCGACCTGTCCGCCGTCATCGGACCGCTCGCGACCAAGGAGGGCGACAGCCACCAGATGTGGCTGCTGCGCGACGGCGAGATCGTGACCGCCGACGTCTTCGTTCGCCGCCCGCCGCGCAACTAGCTCGGAGGGAGCCCGGCCGTCACCGGGGCTTCTGTAGCTGGAGCGTGCCTGCAGCCATGGGTGAGCGGTCTCGGCGGTTGGAGCTCTTCGCCGGCAGAGTTTTGAACCACAGAGAACACAGAGGACACAGAGACCAGAACGCTGATCGGTTGCGCGAGGCCGTAGGCACGTGGGGCTGAAGCCGGTCGGCCGGTTCGATCAGAAGATCAATTCGGTTCCAGCCGCCTTCGGCGGCCGGCGAAGCCGGCCGCCGAAGGCGGCTGGACTCTGCTCTTCAGGCCGAAGCTCGCCGACCGGTCTCAGCCCCACGAGCGCGACAACGCGCGGCGACGATCAGCGGTCTGGTCTCTGTGTCCTCTGTGTCCTCTGTGTCCTCTGTGTTCTCTGTGGTTCAAAACTCTGCCGGCGGAGGGCTTCAGCACCCGAGACCGGCCACCCATGCCGCCGCGAGCCCCGAGCCCCGAGCCGCGAGCCGCGAGCC
>Ga0316204_10004714_pt1 | contig 23981 bp, 24 predicted proteins | sample 6monrhotite_MG_2_FD_205661 | JGI IMG/M metagenome (GOLD analysis project Ga0316204, IMG submission 205661) | Microbial mat bacterial communities from mineral coupon in-situ incubated in ocean water Damariscotta River, Maine, United States -... | ecosystem: Environmental > Aquatic > Marine >... | reverse complement strand
ACGCTGCATCTGAACGTACAGGGGCATGAAGCGCGCCACGGCGTCGGGCCGCCTGTCTTCGGCGGCGACCACGTCCAGGCGCCAGCCCTTCCGGAGGTGGCGGCGCCAGCGGGACTTGAGGGCGCCGAGCAGGGCGTCGCGATCCCCCGAGAGGGAGACGATGTAGCGGCGGGAGGGCGCGTCCAGCGGCGTGAACCCGGCCTCGGCGAGGAGGGCCCCGGTGCCCGCGGCGTGGGCCGGAGCGGGCACCACGCGCAGGGTCATGTGTCGGCGCTCGACATAGTGGACCTGCAGCGCCTGGAGCAGCGCCCGGGCAGCGCCCTCGTCCGACCGGCCCCCGGCGTGGAACAGAGGCCCGAACTTCACGGCGGCCAGCCCGCCCACGGGCAGGCGAAACTCGAGGATCTGGGCCGCCGCGGCGACCCGCGCGCCCCGCTCCACCACCACATGACCGAGCCTGGCGAGGCGGAAGCGCAGGCGCCCATACGTCCAGGTCTGGTCGATGGAGGCGTCATCGAGCTGGCGGAGCACCGCGTGCCAGGCCTCGGCGTCCAGACGCGCGACGCGGGTCCGCAGGGGGTCGCTCACTGCGGGCCGCCGCTCAGGAGCGAGCGCAGCTTGCCGCTGTAGAGGGCGATCGCGGGCCCCGGATCGCGCCGCTCGAAGACGAGGTCCAGGTCCGCCCGGAGCACCGAGCGCGCCGTGCGGCTCAGCCAGCGCAGTCGGTCCAGCGGCGGCAGCGGGTCGTGCATCATGCCGGCGAGGTCGCCGTACAGCCAGCTGTAGCGCACGCCCACGGGGTAGCGCGAGGGCGCGGACAGCGGCCGGCCGAGGGCGAGGTCCACCGCGAAGCGGGGGAACTCGACGCCCAGGGAGGTCGCGCTCAGGATGTTGCCCCCCATGCGTGGGTTCAGCTCCAGATAGCAGGCGGCGGAGCCGTCGTCGGGCACGAGGAACTGCGCGCAGCCGATGCCGGTGTAGCCGAGCTGTCGGACGAGCGCCCGGGTCCACGCCTCCCGCTCTCCGCCGATGGCCACCGAGACCCCCTCGACCCCGAGCCCCGTGCCGTCCCAGCGGTCCGTCCGCAGGACCTTGACGTCGACCAGGCTCAGCAGCTCGCCCTCACGCGCGGCGAAGTACAGGCTGTGGCGCGGGCCGCAGGCGAACTGCTGGAGCAGCAGCGCCGGGTGCCCCTCGGGCCACGCGGGCAGCTCATCCCCGGTCCGGGCGATCCAGGCCTTGCGCCCGTGGATACGGCCCGGCGCCACCACCGGACGGATCACCAGGGGGACGCCCAGCTCGCCGCACGTCTCCGCGAACGCCTCGCGCCCGACGACCGCGTAGGGCCTCGTCGGCAGGCCCGCCGCCGTCGCGGCGTCGAGGGAGCGGCCCTTGTCCTGGCAGAGCGCGACGTTCTCCGCAGACGGAGAGGCCAGGACCACATGACCGGGGAGCCGCGGTCGCAGCGGGGCTGTGCGAACCAGCGCCTCCTCAGTGACCGGCAGCACGGCGCGGATGTCAGGCCGCTCCGACAGGAACCCGATCAGCGCGTCGTCGAACCCCGGCGCCTCGATCTCGGGGTGGCGCCAGATCTCGCTGACGCCGCGAGCCCGCTCGGTGCCCTGGGTGTAGGCCCCGGTCCCCAGCACAACCCGATACCCGCCGCCGGCCAACGACTGGATGGCCGCGAGCGTCGTTCGGTAGGTGCCCAGCAGGAGGACGGACTCGGCCACGGGAGACTCACGGAGGGGTCGCCGGGCATCACACCTGGCGATGATCGAACTCATCGACACAGGAGAGGCCGATATGCAAGTTCTTGAGAAGATGCGCAGGCGTTCAACGACTCAAGCAGGCGGCCGGGTGGGGTTCAGCAGCCGACGTCGCCGCACGTCATCAGCGCACCGCGGCCGTCGAACTGCAGCTCACAGCAGGCCCGGAACTCTGACGCCAGGAGCCTCCGGCCCCGCTGAACGCGGGACTTCATCCCTGAGATGGAGATCCCAGCGGCCTCGGCGGCGGCGACCTGGCTCAGCCCGTCGAAGGCCGTCAGGATGAGCGCGTCCCGGTAGACCGCCGGGAGGTTGTCCACCATGGGGCGAACGCAGCGCCCCAGCTCATCGACGCCCCCGGGGGCGTCGAACGCCTCCAGCTCCACGGCGCGCTCGTCCTCCGGGTTGGCGTCCACGATCGTCGGGTCCGCGCCGCGTCTGCGGTAGTGGTCGATCACGGCGTTGCGGGCGATCTGGTGCACCCAGCCGCTGATGTTGCGGGGCATCACGCCGCCCTGGAGGCTCTTGTGGATCCGCAGGAACACCTCCTGCTCGATGTCCTCCGCGTCATCCGCCCCCACCCGGGCGCGGAGGAAGCGGCTCAGTCCCTGATGGAAGGCGTCCCAGACCTCCGCCGTAGCCTGCGGGGCCACCGGGTCGGCGGCGATCTGGGCGGTCTTCATGGGGGTCTCGCTCGTCATCCGTGGCGCTCCAAAGCGTTCTTTCCTGGGAAGACGTACCCGGATCAAGAAGGACGCACTTCCAGAAAATCGGCCCGCCTTGCGTCCCTTCGCTCGCGGGTCCGTCTCCCACGGTGAGCGCGGTACAGCGCCTCCAGACAACACCTCCAGACAACACCTCCAGACACGGAGAGCAGACATGACTCAGCGAACCTTCATCGTGAACTCCAGCGAGGGTGAGTAGCGATGGACACCACACTCCCTGTCGCGGTGATCGGCGCGGGCCCGATCGGCCTCTCGGCGGCCGCAAACCTCGTGGCGCGAGGCCTGACGCCGCTGGTCCTGGAGGCCGGCCCGCGGATCGCCGCCAGCATCTGGGGCTGGGGGCACGTCCGGCTGTTCACGCCTTGGTCGTACCTCCTCGATCCCGCGAGCCAGCGGCTGCTCGAAGCCGGCGCGGGCTGGCAGCCCCCGGACGAAGGCTACGTCCCCACCGGCAAGGAGCTGGTCGAGCAGTACCTGGATCCGCTCGCCGCGCTGGACGCGCTGGAGGGGCGCATCCTGCTTGAGCACCGGGTGGTCAGCGTCTCTCGCGTGGGTCACGACCGCATGAAGGACGGCGCGCGCGACGAGGCGCCCTTCCTGATCGTCGTCGACACCCCCAGCGGGCGACGACGCCTGCAGGCCGCGGCGGTCATCGACGCGTCCGGCACCTGGACGACGCCGAACCCCATGGGCTCGGGCGGCGTCGCCGCGGACGGCGAGGAGCAGCTCCAGGACCGGATCCGCTACGGCATGCCCGACGTCATGGGCAGCGAGCGGGCGCGCTACGAAGGCAAGCGCGTCCTGGTCGTGGGCTCCGGCCACTCCGCCATCGGGACCGTGCTCTCCCTCACCGCGCTGGCGGCGGAGGCGCCTGAGACGCTGGCGACCTGGGCTGTCCGCGGGACCAACCCGGAGGAGCTCTGGGGCGGCGGCGCCGCGGACCAGATCGCCGAGCGCGGGGGCCTGGGCACGCGCGTCCATGAGGCGGTCTCCTCCGGCCGCGTCACGCTGCTCACCGGCCTCGCCATCTCAGCGGTTCGGGCTCACCCCGAGGGGCTCGAGATCGTGGATGTGGACGGCGCCAGCAGGGTGATCGTCGATGAGATCGTGGCGGCGACGGGCGCCCGGCCCGATCTGGGGATGCACCGTGAGCTCCGGCTCTCGCTCGACCCGGCGACCGAGTCGGCGGGCGCGCTCGGACCGCTCATCGATCCGAACCATCACAGCTGCGGATCGGTGCCGCCGCACGGCGCGGTCGAGCTGGCTCACCCGGAGAAGGACTTCTTCATCGTCGGCATGAAGAGCTACGGCCGCGCCCCCACCTTCCTCCTGCGCACCGGCTACGAGCAGGCCCGATCCGTCGTGGCGGCGCTCGTCGGCGACCACGAGGCCGCCCGACGGGTTGAGCTGGTGCTGCCCGAGACCGGCGTCTGCAGCACGGACCTGGCCTACGGCGACGCGGAGCCCAGCACCCGCTCCTGCTGCTGATCCCAGCGGAACACCTCGCCCATGTGGCCGACAACGATCAAGCTCTCCGTGGGCGAGGTGGTCTCCTGGGGGATCCTCTACTACGCCTTCGCCGTCTGCCTGCCCTTCATGCAGGCAGACCTCGGCTGGAGCCACACCCAGCTCTCCGCTGGCTTCTCCCTGGCGCTGCTGATCGCCGGGGTCGGCGCGCCGCTCGCCGGGCTGTGGGCCGACCGACATGGGACACGCGCCCTCATGGCGGCCGGCGCGGTGGTGGGGACGGGCGGCGTGCTGCTCTGGAGCCAGGCGGCGAGCCTGCCGGTGTATCTCCTGGCGTGGCTGCTCATCGGCTTCGCGATGGCCACCACGCTCTACGAGATGGCCTTCGCCACGGTGATCCGCGCCTCCGGCTCGTCGAGGCTGAAGGCGATCACCACCATCACGCTCGCGGGCGCGCTCGCCTCCACGGTCTTCACGCCGCTGGCGGGGCTCGCCTTCACCGAGCTCGGCTGGCGCACCGGCCTGGCGCTCCTCGCGGCGGTGCTCGCGGGGGTGACGGTGCCGCTGTTTGGCTCGCTGCCAGCCCCCGCGCCGGCGTCGGGCCCCGCCGAGACCGCCGAGCTGCCGGCGACGGTCAGCGTCGTAAAGGCGCGGGCGTTCTGGGTGCTCGGCGTCACCTTCATGCTCGCCTCGGTGGTCTCGGTCGCCATGAGCACCTACGCCGTGGCCTTCCTCATCGAGAAGGGCCTCTCGATTCAGACCGCCGCGGGGATCGCCGGCACCGCGGGGATCGCCAAGCTCGCCGGGCGGCTGGCGACCTCGGCGGGTCGCTGGGTGTCCGCCGCCGCGCTCCTGCGCGCGTCGCTCTTCGTGCAGGCGGCCTCTCTCGCCCTCCCCCTCCTCCTGCCATCGACCGCGACGCTGCTGGCCATGATGCTGGTGTTCGGCGCCACCAGCGGCGCGCGGACCATCCTGCGGCCGCTCTTGATCGTCGACCTCTTCGGCGAGCGGAGCTTCGGGAGGAACAGCGGGCTGCTCCACGCCGTCTCGACCCTGGCCAAAGCCGGCGCGCCGGTGGGCGCGGGCCTGCTCGTGACCGCCTACGGATTCGACGGGGTCTGGCTGGGGATGGCCGCGTTGGCGGCCCTCAGCGGCGCGATGCTCTTCCTGCTCCCGTCCCCGCTGGACAGGATCCAGGACAGGATCCAGGACATGCCAGCCCGCGGAGACTGCGGCGAAGACTTCGACGCGGGACGCGGCCCGGCCGACGCCCGGGCTGCCGGGATTCCGGGATGCTCAGGCGCTCAGGCGATCGCTCAGCTCGTTGGCGTGCACCGCGCGGTCCCGCCCGCAGGCCTTCGCCGTATAGACCGCCTGGTCCGCCGCCTCCAGGAGCGGCTCCAGGTCGCCGCGGCCCGTCGCGCAGCCCACCGAGAGGGTGACGATGAACTCCCGACTGTCGTGACTGACGGGGGTGCCGCGGGCCATCGTCGCCAGCCGGTGCCCGATCTCCCTGCCCGCGCGCTCGTGCGGATCGCTGAGCACCAGCAGCAGCTCATCCCCGCCCCAGCGGATGACCAGATCGCCCACCCGGCTGGCCGAGCGCATCAGGTGCACCACATGACAGAGGGCCTGATCGCCGCCCGCGTGTCCCCAGGTGTCGTTGACCCGCTTGAAGAAGTCGAGGTCGACCACCAGCACCGAGACCGGCTCGCCCCTGGCGATGAGGGCCTGGGCCAGCACCTCACCGCCGCGGCGGTTCAAGGCCCCGGTCAGCGGGTCGGTCTCCGCCTGCTGACGCAGCACCTCCATGGTCTCCTGGTTGGACTCCAGCAGCGCCGCGATGTGGTCATGGGCGCTTCGCAGGCTGCGGTTTGTCCACCAGCTCCGGCGTCGCTCCCGCTGCAGCAGGCTGCTGCAGATGAGCATCCCCGTGACGGCGCCGACAAGCATCTGTCCGCCGATGAACACCGTGGCGACCGGGGCCCCCTGCACGATCAGGCCGCCGACCGGCAGCGCGATGAGGAAGGCCCCCAGCGCCGCCAGGCTTCGCATGCTCAGCGGGATGAAGCCGATAAGGACGACGATGATGCCGATGAAGATGGTCACGAAGCCGCCCGGCAGCGGATCGGCGCCGCCCCAGGCCAGCCGCTCGGCCGCGATGACGAACGAGCCGACGAACCCGAACAGCAGCAGGGCACGCGGCCACGCCGGGCCCCGGCGTTGGCTCCCGGAGGCCCACCACACCACCAGCCCGGCGACGAAGACCGCCGCCCTGCCCGCGGTGATCCACCGCCCGATCGACGGCTCCAGCCCCCAGTCGATCCAGAACCCCAACAGGTAGAGCATGCCGCCAATTGTGGCGATGAAGGCCCCCTGCCGTCGATCCCGCTCCCACGCGTCATCCAGAAAACTGGACTCCTCAAGCTGATCTCGGAACTCGGACCACAGGGGGTGCACTTCGGCACTGCTGGCTGTGGACATCACCCGGTCATCGGTCTTCCAGGAAGAACCTTGAGCGCTGGTCTTGAGAGTTCGTGGCGCGACGGCGCCGTCCCTGCTGAGGTCGCAGGTCATCGGCGGTGCAGTCAGGCAGGCAGGCAGGCAGGCAGGCAGGTTCTCAGTCGACCTCGATGTCGATGTGAACCACCTCGGGCTGCTCCCGCTGGATGCGGTCCTCGATTCGGTCCACCTCGTCCCCCAGGCGCTCCACGACCTGATCGGCGAACTCGCCCAGGAACTCGCGCAGGGCCGCGTCGGTCTGGACCCGTTCGCGCAGCGCCTCCGGGCTGTGGCCGGCCAGGAAGTCGGCGGCCAGGGCCCGCCCGTCGAACACCACCTCAGCCTTGAAGCGGATCCGATCCGGGCCGATCAGGGTGGCCTTGGCGTCCATCACCTCCCGCACCGCGGGGCTCTCCCGCAGCACCTCCAGCGCCGCGTCGCGCTCTGGCGCCGGGGAGCGGCCCAGCAGCAGCCGTCGGTTGCGGTCGATCAGGAAGAGCGCGCTGGCCCCCATGACCAGCCCGACCCCCATCGCCCCCAGCGCGTCGAAGACAGGCTCGCCCGTGACGTGGGCTAACCCGGCCCCCAGGCCAGCCACCAGCACCCCGGCGATGGCGGCGCCGTCTTCAGCCAGGATGCCGACCAGCACGGGGTCCGCCCGGTGACTGAGCGCGCTCTCCAGCGAGCCCTCACCGGCCTGGCGGCGCACGGCCCGCAGCGCCACCAGGAAGGAGATCCCGTCGAAGGCGAGCGCCGTCGCCAGGGTCCACAGCGCGATGTCCAGCCGCTCTACGGGGTGCGGGTCCAGGAGCTGCTGGAGGCCGTTCCAGAAGGTCGCCCCCGCGCCGATGAAGAGCACCCCGGTGGCCGAGAGCATGGCCCAGACGTAGCGCTCCCGACCGTAGCCGTAGGGGTGCGCCGCGTCCGCCGGCGCACGGGACCGCCGCAGCCCCACGGCCAGCAGCAGCTGGTTGGCGAGGTCAGCCCCCGAGTGCAGCGCCTCGGAGAGCAGCGCCGCCGAGCCGGTGGCCGCGAACGCCGCCAGCTTGATCACCACCATCAGCCCGTCCACCGCCACCGCCAGCGCCAGCGAGCGCACGGCGGCGGCCTCCACGGGGACCTCCACATCGGTTGTCGGCGGGCGCTCTTCGTCGCTCACATCGCTCACGTCGCGCAAGACATCCCTCGCATCCCTCGCATCTTCTCCTTCGAGGCGCCCCAGAGCCTACCCCAACCAGGGCGCGTCCCCGCCAGGGTTCTGTCCGGGGAGAGACACCCGCGCCAATCTTTTTTGTGGAGGCTGGGATTAGCGGATAGGCGCTCCATCAGCTCAGGAGAACACCATGATTCCCGCACCGTCCGATGTCGCCGCCCCTCCCTCCGACGCGCTCCGCACCGCCTCCGGCCTCGCCTACAAGATCCTGGAGGGCTCGTCAGGCGGGGCTCACCCCGGGCCGGCCGACAAGGTCACCGTGCACTACACCGGCTGGACCGCCGCCACCGGCGAGATGTTCGACAGCTCGGTGACCCGCGGTCAGACCGCCACCTTCGGCCTCAACCAGGTGATCCCCGGCTGGACCGAGGGCCTGCAGCTCATGGCCCCCGGCCAGAAGGCCCGGTTCTGGATCCCCGGCAAGCTCGCCTACGGCGACACCCCCCAGGGCGGCCGCCCCTTCGGCCTGCTCGTCTTCGACGTCGAGCTGCTCTCCTTCCAGGCCGCCCCGAAGCCGCCCCAGGTTCCGGAGGACGTCGCCGCGCCCCCCGCGAACGCCACCGTCACCGCCTCGGGGCTGGCCTACCGCGTGCTCAAGGCCGGCACCGGCACCACCCACCCCACGGCCACCAGCAGCGTCACCGTGCACTACAGCGGCTGGACCGCCGCCACCGGCGAGCTCTTCGACAGCTCCGTCGTCCGCGGCGAGACCATCAGCTTCCCGCTGAACCGGGTCATCCCGGGCTGGACCGAGGGCCTGCAGCTCATGGTCGTCGGCGAGAAGACCCGGTTCTGGATCCCCGGCAAGCTCGCCTACGGCGACGCCCCCCAGGGCGGGCGCCCCTACGGCCTGCTCGTCTTCGACGTCGAGCTGTTCAGCTTCTAGCCCCTCGTCAAGGCAACCGCCCAGCAGAGGTCATCCATGGCGCAGCCTCCGCGATTGACCGCGCGAGGTAGTCTCCGACCATGCAGCTCCTGCTCTCGCTGTCCCTGAGCGCGGCGCTGGCAGCGCCCCCGGCGGAGGGCCTCGCGGTCATGCGCGAGGCCGGCTGCCTGGGCTGCCACAGCGTCGACGGCACCCCTGGCCCGGCGCCGACCCTCTCGGGCCGCTACGGCGGCGAGGCGCGGGTGCTCCGCGACGAACAGGTCGAGCTCGTTCAGATCGACGCGGACTACCTGCGGCGCGCGCTGCGTCAGCCGGACGCGGATCAGGTCGAGGGCTACCCCCTTGGGGCGATGCCCGCCTACGCGCTCGCCGAGGCGGATGAGCGAGCGGTGCTCGAGGCTATCGAGGCGCTCGGCGGAGAGACGCCCGCGGCGGAAGGCTCGATGGCCTCCCTGGTGGCCGCGGCGCTCGCCTTTGTCGTCGCCCACCTGGTGATGTCCAGCCTGCCCCTGCGCACCAGGCTGGTCGCGCGCTGGGGCTCGGTCCGATTTCAGGGAGGCTACTCGCTGATCATCAGCGCGCTCCTGGCGTGGCTGGTGCTCGCCTGGCTCGACGCGCCCTGGGTGCCCGTCTGGAGCGCGCCGCCCTGGACCCGCTACGTGCCGCTGGCGCTGATGCCCCTCTCCTTCACCTTGATGATCGCGGGCTACACCACCAAGAGCCCCACGGTCGGGGGCCAGGAGGGCGCGCTGGAGGATGCCGAGCCCGCGCGCGGCGTGCTCCGCATCACCCGCCACCCGGCCAACTGGGGCAACGCGCTGTGGGGCGCGTGCCACCTCTTCCCCAACGGGGATCTCGCGGAGATCGTGCTCTTCGGTGCGTTCATCACCCTGTCGCTCGCGGGCTCGGCCCACATCGACCGCCGCCGCGCGGCGACCCACCCCGAGGCCTGGAGCCGCTACGCGGCCCGCACCTCCCTGCTGCCCTTCGCCGCGATCCTCCAGGGCCGCAACCGGCTGGTGCTGCGGGAGCTCAAGGCCTGGCACCTGCTCGCTGGGCTGGCCTCTTACGGGCTGTCGCTGTGGCTCCACACCTGGCTCATCGGCGCCTCACCGCTGCCCTGAGGGGGCGATGATCGCGGCGGCGACGGATAACAGCACCTGGAAGGAGGCGACATGGGCAGCTTGCACGAGGCGATACGCGGCGGCGATGAGCAGGAGGTCGCGCGGCTGATCGCCGAGGGCGCGGATCTCACGGAGAAGGACGCGTGGCGGATGACCCCGCTGCTCGCCGCGATGGGCAAGGGCTCGGTGCCCATCATCGAGCGGCTGCTGGCGGCCGGCGCCAGCGTGCGCGACCGCGATCGCCGGCGCAACTCGCCGCTGCATCTGGCGGTCCAGGGGGACCACCTCCCGGTGATAGCGCGGCTGTTGGCGGCGAAGTCGTCGGTGAAGGTCGGCAACGGCGTCCGGGAGACGCCGCTGCACCTGGCGGTCTCCGCGCGGGCCCGACAGCTCCTCCTCAGCGCGGGCGCGGACATCAACGCCCTCGATCGCGACGGCAGGAGCGTGCTGCTCATGGCGATCAAGGCCCAGGACGTCGCGCTCGTGCGCGCGCTGCTCGACGCGGGCGCCAAGCAGGAGGTGCCCGGCTGCACCGACGCCCTGGAGCAGGCCATCACCTCGGGGTCCACCGAGATCGCGGCCGTCCTCCTCGACGCCGGCGCGTCCCTGAGCCCGCCGTACGGCACGCCGCCCCTTCAGGAGGCGATCCGCAGCAGCTCGCCGGCGATCTTCAACCTGCTGCTGGAGAAGGGCGCGCCCATCGAGCGCCGCTTCACAGGGGACGGGGAGCTGCTGGAAGCGGCCCTGACCTCAGCGGAGCCGATGTTCCTGGAGGCGCTGCTGGACCGGGGCATCGACACGTCATCCCGGCTGGAGAACGGCTGGACGCCGCTCCACTACGCCGCGTCGTCCTGCCCCCCGTCGGTGGTGTCCAGGCTGCTGGACGCCGGGCTCGACCCCGACGCCGAGAGCGCGGACGGGCAGACCCCGCTGGCGGGCGCCTGCGGCAACACAGACGGGTTCTCGGAGATCGTGGCGCTCCTGATCGCCGCGGGCGCGGACATCAACCACGCATCCCCAGACGGACAGACCCCGCTCTTCACCGCCGAGTGGAGCAACCCCGCGGTCTCGCTGCCGCGATTTCTGGCCCTCGGCGCGGATCCAATGGTCTCCGACGCGCGGGGCTGGACCCTGGCCCACCGCGTCGCCGCGACCAACCACCCCGACAACCTCGATCGCCTGCCGATGCTGAACCTCGACGCGGCGGATCACAGCGGCTGGACGCCGCTGGACTGCGCCCTCCGCTACCGGGCAGGCGCGACGACGGCGCGGCTGGAGGAGCGCGGCGCGGCGCGGACCTTCCGCGGCGCGCTGGCGGCGGCGATCGTTGACGGGGATCTCGACGCGCTGACGGCGCTGATCGCGGACGGGGTCGATCTGGCGGTGTTGGATCGATACCTGTGCGGCCCCCTGGAGCTCGCCATCCAACATCGGCAGCTGGCCGCGGCGGCGCTGCTGCTGGAGCAGGGGGTGGGGGTGGAGCCGGCGCCAGCGGAGGCGCGGCACCTGCCGCGGGGGTGGGGGCCGATGTACCGAGCCGCCTCAAGCGGCTTCATCGAGGGGCTGGAGCTGCTCCGAGAGGCCGGCGCCTCCCTGGCCCCGCCGATCCCCGAGCCGCTGCTGGTCGTCACTGTCCGCGGACGGCGCGCCTCGGCGACGGAGTGGCTGCTCCGGGCCGGCGCGCCGCTGGATCGGACGGATGAGCGGGGCTGGACCGCGCTGCACTACGCCTGCTCTCGCTCGGAGCTGGAGCTGGTGGAGACGCTCCTGGACGCCGGCGCCGATCCCGGCGTCGGGACGCTCCGGGGCCGGCGGTGGGCGCCGGAGGGCGCGACCGGGCTCCAGCTGCTGCAGCGCTACAAGACCAGGATCCCCGGGCGCCTCAAGAAGAAGCTGCGGTAGCGCCGAGCACGCGAATCCGCGGCCTCGGCCCCGCGATCTCCGGGCACTCCGCGTCGATCACCAGGTAGTGCTCCCGCAGGATCTCCCCGAGCCCGATGAACCACGACGCGCTGGGCGAGGTCGCGCGCCACTGCAGGGTGAGCGTGCGCCCCGGCGGCGACTCCCCGAAGCTCCGCGCGATGAGCCCCTGCGACGCCCGCACCTCGGTCCGGATCGCGCTCGCGGGGAGCAGGGTCGCGCCGAGCCCGCTCTCCACCATCCGGACGAGCGTCGCGACGCTCGCGGCGGTGACCGAGGTCGGCGGCGGCTTCCCCGCGGCCGCGCACACCTCGATCGCCTGATCGCGCAGGCAGTGACCATCCTCCATCAGGATGAGGCTCGCGCCATCGAGCTCGTGCGGCTGGATCATCCCGGGGACACACAGCGGGTGCCCCGTCGGCGCGACGAGAACGAACGGCTCCACGACCAGATCGGCGCCCGAGAGGCCTTCGTCGATGAAGGGTCGCGCCAGCAGGGCGAGATCGATCTCCCCAGCCCGGAGATGCTCGAGGAGCACCTCGGTCTGGAGCTCCCGGATCGCGAACGACACCTCGGGGAAGCGCTCGCGCAGCTTCACCAGGAGTCCAGGCAGCGCGTAGGGGGCGACGGTCGGGATCACGCCGAGCCGGATCGTGCCGCGCCGCGCCCCCGCGAACGTGCGCGCGGCGTTGACGAGCTCGCGGGCTCCGACCAGCAGCAGCCGGGCCCGCCGCACGACCTCCTCTCCGGCGGGGGTGACGACGACCCTCGGCCGGACCCTCTCGAAGAGCTTGAGCCCCAGCATCTCCTCGACCTCTCGGACCTGCTTGCTCAGCGCGGGCTGGCTGACGGCGCATCGCCTGGCCGCCTCCACGAACTGCCCTGTGTCGGCGAGGGCGACGATGTACTCAAGCTGACGTAGCGTAGGCATCCCCTCTGTATAATAAATAGTTATCGACACGATTCCATCAATGTCTTTGTCTTATGGTGGCTGCCGGGTGAAGGATCTCAACATCGAGCGGCATCGGACCACGGGGGACCGATGCTCTGCGACCCCTCAGCTACGACAGGAGAGAGCATGAGCAACGACAGCAAATGTCCAATGCACGGAAAGGCGACCGTGGGCGCGGGCTCAAACCAGGGCTGGTGGCCGAACCAGCTGAACCTGAAGATCCTCCACCAGAACCCCGCCGCGGGTGACCCGATGGGGGCTGCGTTCAGCTACGCGGAGGCGTTCAAGCAGCTCGATCTGGAGGCTCTGCGGCGAGATCTCCACGCGCTGATGACGGACTCACAGGCGTGGTGGCCCGCGGACTATGGCCACTACGGACCGTTCTTCGTCCGGATGGCGTGGCACAGCGCGGGCACCTACCGCACCGGGGACGGCCGCGGCGGCGCCGGCTCCGGCACGCACCGCTTCGCGCCGCTCAACAGCTGGCCCGACAACGGCAACCTGGACAAGGCGCGCCGGCTCCTCTGGCCGATCAAGCAGAAGTACGGCGGCAGGATCTCCTGGGCGGACCTCATGATCTTCGCCGGCACCTGCGCCATCGAGTCCATGGGGCTCAAGTCCTTCGGCTTCGCCGGCGGGCGCGTGGACGTCTGGGGGCCCGAGGAGGACATCTACTGGGGGACGGAGACCGAGTGGCTCGGCGACAAGCGCTACTCCGGTGATCGCGAGCTCGAGGACCCCCTCGCCGCCGTCCAGATGGGGCTCATCTACGTGAACCCCGAGGGCCCGAACGGCGAGCCGGATCCGCTCGCGTCCGCCCGCGACATCCGGGAGACCTTCGCGCGGATGGCCATGAACGACGAGGAGACCGTCGCGCTCATCGCCGGCGGCCACACCTTCGGCAAGGCGCACGGCGCTGGCGATCCAGCGAATGTGGGCCGGGAGCCCGAGGGAGCCAGCATCGAGGAGCAGGGCCTCGGCTGGAAGAACAGCCTCGGCAGCGGCAGGGGTGAGCACACCATCACCAGCGGGCTGGAGGGCGCCTGGACCCCCACCCCGACTCAGTGGGACAGCAGCTTCTTCGACACTCTCTTCGACTACGAGTGGGAGCTGACGAAGAGCCCCGCCGGCGCCTGGCAGTGGACCCCCACGGACCCCGCCGCCAGCACCACCGTCCCGGACGCGCACGACCCCGCAAAGCGGCACGCGCCCATGATGTCCACCGCGGACCTCGCGCTGCGGATGGATCCCATCTACGAGCCGATCTCGCGGCGGTTCCACGAGCACCCCGAGGCGCTCGCCGACGCCTTCGCCCGCGCGTGGTTCAAGCTGACGCACCGCGACATGGGGCCGCGCTCGCGCTACCTCGGCGCGCTGGCCCCGACCGAGGAGCTCGTCTGGCAGGATCCAATCCCCGCGGTCGATCACGCGCTCATCGACGCGCGGGACATCCGAGCCCTCAAGGGCACCCTCCTGGCGTCTGGGCTGTCGATCGCCGAGCTGGTCTCGACCGCCTGGGCGTCGGCCTCGACGTTCCGCGGCTCGGACATGCGCGGCGGGGCGAACGGCGCGCGCGTCCGCCTCGCGCCGCAGAAGGACTGGGCGGTCAACCAGCCGGCGCAGCTTGCGAAGGTGCTCGCGCGGCTCGAGGGTGTGCAGGCGGCCTTCAACGGCGCGCAGTCCGGCGGAAAGGAGGTCTCCCTCGCCGACCTCATCGTCCTCGGCGGCTGCGCCGCGGTCGAGCGGGCCGCGAAGAACGCCGGTCACGACGTGGAGGTTCCGTTCAGCCCGGGGCGCACCGACGCCTCGCAGGATCAGACCGACGCGGACTCCTTCGCGGTCCTCGAGCCGGCCGCGGACGGCTTCCGCAACTACCTCAAGGCCCGGTTCTCCGTGTCCGCCGAGGAGCTCCTGCTCGACAAGGCGCAGCTCCTGACGCTGACCGCCCCCGAGATGACCGTCCTCATCGGCGGCATGCGCGCGCTGAACGCCAACGTCGGACAGTCCCAGCGCGGCGTCTTCACCGCGCGGCCCGAGGCGCTCACCACGGACTTCTTCAAGAACCTGCTCGACATGGACACCCAGTGGTTCAAGTCCTCCAGCGATGAGGGCGCGTTCGACGGCCGGGACAGCCAGACCGGCGCGATCAAGTGGACCGCCACCCGCGTCGATCTGGTCTTCGGCTCACACTCGCAGCTCCGCGCGATCGCGGAGGTCTACGGGTGCGACGACTCAGCGGGGAAGTTCGTGTCTGACTTCGTCAGCGCCTGGAGCAAGGTCATGAACCTCGATCGCTTCGACCTCGCCTGATCCTGGGCGCGGTCACGACCGCGACGCGTCGATCGCCTGCTCCCGCGCCCCCCGCTCGAAGATGCCCCGGATACGCCCGCGGGTACCCCGAGCGCGGGCCTTGAGCATGGCGACGCGCTCCTCGGCGCCGCGCTCGTCGCCGGGGTAGCGCACCAGGTGCGCCTCCAGCCGCGCGTAGTCCCCGGTCATCAGGCACCACCACACCACCTGGTTGTTCCCCAGCCCGTCGAAGATCAGCGCGTCGTTGGCGGCGTACTCGTCGATGCGCTCCTCCAGATGGGCGGGCATCTCCGACCAGTGCAGCCCCGGGGAGAGGTGATGCACGACGTGGTAGCCGTCGTTGTAGCAGTTGTGGTTGTAGCGGTGGTTGATGATCGTGGTGCTGGCCCGGTAGGGGTTTGCCGGGTCTTCCGCGTCGATGAAGGCGTGCTGGGCCCAGTTGCCCGACATCATCAGGATCCGGATCAACACCAGCGGGATCACGAACAGCAGCAGGGTCGCCTGCCAGCTCACCGCGGCCAGCGCCGCCGCCCCCACGAGCCACGCGAGCTCGCCGATCAGGAGGCGGCGGCGGGCGCGCTGCTTGCCGGTTCGGCGCAGGTAGCGAGCGAGGTGCAGCAGCCCGGCGAAGAAGAAGCGGGCCCAGTAGTGCAGCCAGTGGCGCAGGCTGTCTCTGCGGTAGCAGAGGGTCGTGCTCTCGTCGCCGAGCATGCCCTGCTCGGCGTGGTGCATGCTCAGGTGGTGGGCGTAGAAGGCGGTCGGGGTCTGGCCGAAGAAGGGCCCCAGGACCGCGGGGATGTACCACTGGAGCAGCCTGTGCTCCCGCTTGAACAGCGGCCGGTGCGCCGTCGCGTGCAGCATCAGGGTGAAGGGCCCCATGAAGCGGGGGACCAGGATCGCCAGGTGGGCGAGCCCGAGCGGCCAGACCAGCCAGCCCGGCGCGGCGAAGAGCGCCACCGTCGCGACCAGACAGTGCAGGCTCATCCGGGTCACGTGCCGGGCGAAGATCAGGTCGCGCTCGTCGCGCAGAACCTTCAGCCAGGCGCGATCGAGGCGGCTGTAGTGCTCGCGCTCGGAGGGGTGCCACTGCAGATCCCGGGTGGGAAAGGTGGGCGCTTCTTCGGAGGTCGGGGCCATCGCGCCAACCTAACCGCCCACCCCGCTCCCCCGACCTGCCGGGGCGTCGTCAGCCCATGAACGCGCTACATTTCGCCGATGCCTGACGAAACCGTGATCAAGTCCACCGAGATGTTCTTCCAGGAAGGCAGCTCGGACAAGCTCTACAACGCGACCCTCGTACAGACCCCCAGCGGCGCCTACACGCTGCGGGTGGCGTGGGGAAAGCGCGGCTCCCCGCTGAAGAACGGCACCAAGGCTCTGGAGGTCTCCCTGGAGGCCGCCGAGAAGGCCCTGGCCAAGGTCATCCGCCAGAAGAGCAAGAAGGGCTACGAGGTCCGCACCGTCGATCGCGCCCCCGCCGAGGTCGCGCCCCCGGAGGGCCAGGGCTCCGGCAGCAAGGTCGCCGGGACCGGCCGCCAGCGGCTCCCCCAGAAGGCCCAGCTCCTGAACATCGTCAGCGACGACGAGCTGGAGGCCCTGCTCGCGGATGAGCAGGTCATCGCCCAGCAGAAGCTCGACGGCAAGCGCCTGCTGGTGCACGTCCGCGAGGGAGAGGTCGTCGCCACCAACCGCGACGGCTTCGTGACCGCGGCGCCGACGGCGATCACCGAGGCCCTGGCGGCCTCCCCCGCCGGCACCATCCTCGACGGGGAGCTGATGAAGGGCAGCCCCCCGGTCTACTGGCTGTTTGATCTGCTCTCCCACGGCGAGGAGGATCTGCGGGGGCTCGGCTACCGCGCGCGCTACGCGCGCCTGGCTGCGGCGGAGCTGGCGTCGGAGTCCGTCGTCATCGTGCCGTCGGTGGAGGCGCCGTCGGAGAAGCGGCGCCTGGTTGAGCGGCTGCGGGACCAGAGCGCCGAGGGCGTGGTCTTCAAGGCAGCGGCGGCGCCGTACACGGGCGGCCGGGCCGCGTCGGGGGGCCCTCAGCGGAAGTACAAGTTCGTGAAGACCGCCGACGTCGTCATCACCAAGAACGCCGGGAACGCCTACCAGATGGCGCTGCTCTTCGACGCCTCGCTGCGAGAGGTCGGCAAGGTCTTCGCCGGCACCACCGACAGCTCGCGCGCCGAGCTCGACCGGCGGCTGACGGCCGGTGAGTCGATCGTGGCCGAGGTGAAGTACCTCTACGCTACAGACGACGACATCCTCTTCCAGCCCGTCTTCGTCCGCCTGAGAGACGACAAGCCCCCCGAGGACTGCCTGAGCAGCCAGCTCATCCACACCAACCGGGACGGCCTGACCCGGGTTTAGGCCGCGAGAGGGAGATAGAGGGCTGGAACGGAGACCCTGATGAACAACAACGCCATCCTCTACACGCTGCGCCACTCCCTGCCCCTGACCGGGGAGCAGATGTCGACGGTCTTCGGACTCGGCGGTCACACCGTGAGCGCCCTGGAGGTCGAGGCGCTGATGGAGCGCGACGATCGGGAGGAGGCGGCCAGCTGCTCGGACGCCATGCTCATCGACTTCCTCGATGGGTTCATCCTCCAGCAGCGCGGCCCGCGCAAGCAGGGCGCGGCGCCGGCGCCGCCGCCCGCGCTGAGCAACAACACCATCTTCAAGAAGCTCCGGATCGCCCTGAACCTGCACGAGGCGGATGTGCTCGCCATCCTCGCCGAGGGCGGCCGCCACCTCACGAAGCGGGAGCTCACGCCCCTGTTCCGGAAGCCGGACCACAAGCACTATCGCTCCTGCGATGATGAGGTGCTCGAGGGCTTCTTCAAGGGCCTGCGGAGCCGCCGCGCGAGCTGAGCCCGACCAGGAGAGACTTCCCCTACGTGGATCAGATCGACGGCCTGCTGCTCTGGGACACCGCTCGCGAGGCGGTGGTCCTCTTCGGCACCGAGCTCGACCACGACGCCGATCTCGAAGCGAACCTGCCCGTGGTGGCCGAGACCCCGGCGGCCCTGCTGCTGGCGCTCAGCCGCGTCGGATAGCCGCGCCCGAGAGCCGTGGAGCGTGATGGCGGTGAGAAACAATTAGTCAAGGACTTGACCACAAGGCGAGCCGACAGTAACTTCAGGACAAGTCAACCACTTGACCAATGGAGTTATCATGCATCGAATCCAGCTCCCCACCCCCGATGGCCACCTCTCAGTCGTCGACGAAGGCTCAGGATCCAACGTGGTCTTCGTACACGGCACCCCGTCGTCCTCGTTCGAGTTCCGTCACGTCGTCGCGTCCCTGAAGTCGCGGCATCGCTGCGTCGCCCCCGATCACCTGGGCTTCGGCGCCTCGGACAAGCCCGCGGACGGTGACTACAGCGTCGCCGCCCACCAGCGGCGCTTCGCGCTCGCGATGGAGGCCCTCGCCGTCGAGGACGCGGTCTTCGTGCTCCATGACTTCGGCAGCGCCATCGCGCTGCCCTGGATGTTCGAGAACCCCGACAAGGTGAGCGGCGTCGTCCTGGCCAACACCTTCCTCTGGCCCACCAGAGGGCCCATGCGCTGGGTTCTGGCCTTCTACGCCAGCGCGCTCGGCCGCTGGATCTACCGCGCCACGAACCTCTCGGTGGGCCTGCTCCTCCCCTGGGCCTGGGGCTCACACAAGGCCCTGACCGACGAGCTCCACGCCAGCTACAAGGCGCCGTTCGCCAACGCGAACGAGCGCTACGCGACGTCGGCGCTCCCCGGAGAGCTGCTCGGCGGCGCGCTCGCTCAGCTGGAGCCGCGGGGCCGTGAGCTGCGGCGATGGCCGGTCCGAGCGGTCTGGGGCATGGCCGATCCTCTCGTGGGCGCGTCTGAGCTCGAGCGGTGGCGCGCGCTGCTGCCAGACTTGAAGGTGGACGAGGTGGAGAGAGCAGGTCACTTCATCGCTGACGAGGCCCCCGATGTCGTCTCGCGAGCAGTGCTCGCGCTCGTTTGAGCTCGGTCCGCACTCCCCAAACACCCTCGAATGAGGATCGCCATGTCCGCCCAAGAGCCCACCGCCCGCCTCATGATCCGAGCCCTGCGAGGCTTCGAGGAGGAGCTCCAGCGGCGACTCTACGCAGACGGCTTCCAGGACGTGAGCGTGGCTCAGACCAACGTGCTGCGGCACCTGAACCCTGAGGGCATGCGCCTGAGCGAGCTCGCCGCGGACGCCGGGATCACCAAGCAGGGGGGGAGCCAGGCGGTGAAGCTGCTGGCCGCGCGGGGTCTGGTGGCGGTGGAGAGCGACGAGAGCGATCGCAGAGCCAAGCGCGTGGTCTACACCGAGCGAGGCCGGGCCTTGATCGCCTGCGCGCTGGCGCACATCGTCGTCCTTGAGCAGGAGTGGTCCGATCGCCTGGGGCAGGACCGCTTCGAGGCGCTCCGGTCAGCGCTGGTGGACCTCACTGACCAGGCCCCCGCCTGACCGCGCTCCCCCACTGCTGCCCAATTCCCGGCGCCATCGGTGCTTCGACGGGCCGCCAGAAGCCGGATGGACCGAGGTGCTCAGCGTCGTTACTCCCGAAGCGACGCACGGAGAGACGAGATGTCCAGACGCTCCAAGCGCGGCGACAAGAGCTGGCGCATGCCGAACCCCAAGGTGGTCGCGCGGATGGACGCCGCCGCGCTCTGCCAGCTGCTGTTCCGGATTGACAATCGACTGCCGCTGCCGCTCGCGCGTGCCATCACCGCCCGCGGCGCCGAGGCCGTCGAGTCGCTGGTGGCCATCGCCTGCGACGAGGCTCCGTGGTGGGATGATGCGGTGGGCTTCTGGCCCAGCCGCCACGCCCTGATACTGCTCAAGCAGGTCGGCGACGCCCGCGCCGTGGCGCCGCTCCTGGAGCTCATGCTGACGCTGCGCGCTCAGGATTACTTCTGGCTGCTCAGCGACGGCGCGCTCCAGGCCCTCCAGGGCATCGGGGCGCCCGCGCTGGAGCCGGTCATGGCTGAGCTGGAGGACACCGAACACGCCGAGACCCAGGAGGTGCTGATCAGCATCCTCGCCGGCCTTGGCGTCCGGGACGATCGCATCTGGTCGCTGCTCGTCGCCCAGCTATCGAGGGAGCCGGATCGCGCGGCGCTCAACTTCACCGACTACGGCGATGACGCCGCGCTGCCCCTGCTGCACAAGGCCTTGGCCGCGGCCACCATCCGCCCACCGACAGACGGCGACATCCTGGAGAACCGCGCCTTCATCGAGCTGGAGGGTGCGATCATCCGGCTGGGGGGCGAGCTGACGCCGGCGGAGCAGGTCCGCTCCAGCACCCTCCGCTCCCTCTACAGGTGGTAGCGCCCTCCGCCGCGCTGGCCGCCGTCACCCGCTCCGTTCCGACGCGCCCATCGGCGAGGTTTTTCCTGGGGATTGAACAGAGGTTGCCCATGGTGGTAGCGTCCCGGGGATGTACCGCTGCTTGCCGCTCCTGCTCCTCTTCCCCGTGTTCGGATGTGGTGCGGGGACCTACTACCCCCAGTCGAGCATGCCCGCCTATGGTGAGGGCGGCGAGTGGCAGGAGTGCTCCGGACAGGTCGCCCCCGATCTCACGGGCGGCTCCATGCTGGCCGTCGAGAACACGCTGACCGAGCCGGTGGACCTCATCTGGGTCGACGAAGCCTGCGCTGAACAGCTCCTGGCGGAGATCGACGCCGGGGGGCTCTACGAGGCCGAGCACACCAACGGGCAGGTCTTCGCCGTCCGGGGTCAGGAGAACGGCTTCCTGTACCACCACTTCAAGCTGCTGGGGCACTACGACGTGGTGGTCCCGTGATGCTCTGGCTGCTCGCGGCGTGCTCCAACCTGGAGCCCATGCCCCCGGATCTCCCCTGCCGGGAGGCCGCCTTCGCCATCGCCGCCCGCACCGAGGAGTGCACCGGCGATGTCGCGCTGGCCGCCGAGCGGGTGGACGCCTTCCAGGAGACCTACACCTGCATCGCCGTCGACACCACCGACCCCGCCTTCGACGGCCCCGCCATCTCCGTGGAGGATCTCTTCGAGTGCTCCTTCTCCATCCGGGAGCTGCCCTGTGAGCTGGTCGAGGAGTACGGCGACGATCTCGAGCTGTACCTGCTGAACTCCCCGTCCTGCACCTGGATCATCGCCCGCAACGACGGCGAGCCCCTGGGCAACCCCCGATGAGCGCGCTCCTGCTGCTCCTCGTCGCCCCCGCGCAGGCCCAGTTCATCGACTGCGGCAACAGCGGCGGCGGCTTCTCCCCCGTCGGCGGCACCAGCGGGCTCGAGAACGCCCGGGCGGCGCTGACCACCAACCGGGTCACCTACAGCGCCTCCACCTTCGCCGAGCGCCGGATCTTCGAGGAGCTGGCTCGCAGCAAGGAGGACGGCGCGGACGGCGCGGACGGCGCGGACGGCGCCGCCTTCCAGGTCGCCTGGGAGCAGAACGTGACCTACGGGGTCACCCATGTGCCGGTGCTCGTGAACGCCGACACGCTCTTCGATCCCGAAGACTGCCCCGACGAGCTCCGCGGCGTCGCCATGTCGCCGGTGGATCTCCAGGCTCAGAACCTGGGCTTCGGCTTCCGCAAGGGCCACTTCGGCGCCTTCTACTCCTCCAGCCTGACCTTCGGCACCTCCGCCATCCCCAACCAGATGAACCGGATCATGATCTGGAGCGGGGCCATGACGATGTACGGGCCGGTGCTGCTCATGGCGGCCCCGCTGAGCGGCAGCTGGGTCCAGGACAGCGGCGCGTCGGCCTTCGCCATCGACTGGATCGGCGGGGTCTTCTACGACGGTGAGCCCGTGCAGATCCGGGCGGGCTACGCCGGCGGCTCCCGGGGCTTCTACGCCTCGGCCGTGGAGCCGCGCACGGGCGCCTTCGTCTCCCTCATCGCCCGCCCCGGCCAGGGCAACCTCGACACCCTCCGCGTGGGCATCGACCGCTTCGACGTCAAGCGCCTGGGCGCCGAGGCGCTGGGGGACCGAATCGGCACCACCACCGCCTTCTACCGGGAGCTGCCCTACGGTCAGGCGCTGGTGGACCCCACCGGCACGCAGGACACCAGCGGCACCCTCAGCGAGCGCCTGCGATCCGGGCACTTCCAGCAGGACGACATCGCGCAGGTGCTCGATCTGCGCTTCGCGTACACCATCCAGCCCATCGTGGCGGTCAGCGAGCTGCTCGTCGGCATCCACAACCCGGGCTACAGCCCGCGCCGCGACGCCCCGCTGGAGGACTACGGCGGGGCCCGCCTCACGGTGGGTCAGGTCACCATCCCGGACATGTACAGCCTCGGCGTGGAGGGCGGCAGCTTCTGGATGCTGGACTTCGAGGCCGGCGGCAGCGGCGCCTTCGAGGGCGGCTCGTTCGGCGGCTACTTCGGCCTCCAGGTCAACCACCCGGATCAGCTGGCGCTCTATCCCTTCGCTCGCGGCGCCGTGTCGTACCGATACTCCCTCCAGGGGACCTTCTGATGTGGCTCTGGATGCTGGCCGGCTGCGGGGTCAACTGGATCGGAACCTGGGACATGGCGCGCCTGGAGCTGATCGCGCCCGACGCGGCGCTGACCCACGGCGACGTAGGCTGGATCAGCTGCGATGATCAGCTCGAGTGTCAGATGCTGAGGCGCTACGACGTCGACGTGCAAGCCCTGGCGGTCGAGCCGCTGTCCCAGATCAGCCTGGAGTACGTGCTGATGGAGGACGAGGACGCGGTCGTCTGGTGGTGGGGCGAGGCCATGCAGCTGCAGATGGAGGTCACCGACGCCACCCAGACCTCGATCCTCCTCGAGGGCACGGCGGTCGTGCTGGAGGCGAGCCCCTATCAGAGCCTGGACGCCCGCGTGGAGCTGGTCCGATGATGGTCGCCGCGCTGGTGATGCTGGCCGCCTGCGGGGGCACGGTGAGCGAGTCCATCTTCGAGACCATCGACCGCGCTGAGGTCGTGCCCGGTGAGGTTCGGCTCGACACCAGCGCCGGCCGGGACACCGACACCGACACCGGCGCGGGTGATGACGGCGGCGGTGATGACACCGGCCCCTTCACCGGCGGCTGTCTGGAGCTCCACGGCGATCCGGACTACTTCGCCGGCACGGACGGGGCGCTGCCGATGGGGGACGCGGCGCGCACTGTTGAGTTCTGGTTCAAGAACAGCAACAACGCGGGTACGGACGCTGTCGTCGCCTATGGAGCGTCCGGCGCCAGCTTCAAGGTCGGCTTCTACAACGGCTTCCCCATGGTCGAGGCCAACGGTGTTGAGGCGTATGGCTCGTCCAACATCATCGCTGATGGGAGCTGGCACCACCTGGGGGCGACCTGGGATCCGGGGAGCGGGGAGCTCAGTCTCTGGATCGATGGGGTGCTGGATGGGCAGCAGGCCGCGTCGGTGCAGACGTCCGCGGGGGGGGTGATGTGGTTGGGGGATGACCCGGTCTCGCCGTACTCCGGTGATGCCTTTGAGGGGGTCATTGATGAGGTTCATATCTGGAGCAAGGTGCTCCGGCAGGGTGAGTTCGGCGGGCTGTTTGAGAGCCCGCCGCCGGGGCTGACGGCCTGGTACACGATGAATCAGGAAGGGGCGGGCGCGGGGCTCACCCTCCCCAATCAGGTTGGTCAGTCCGGTCTGGACCTGGTGTCGGCGGGGGCGCCGGCGTTTGTGCCTTGTGAGTACTGAGCGCCCCATCTTTCCCTTCCAGGGCGGCTTGAACGCGCCGCACGGCGCGCACCAACTGCGAGTGCGTACCATTGAGGAACGCGACGTGGCCCCTGTGACCCCCCACCTTTCTCCTCTTCCAGAGCGGCTCCGAGCGGCGCCAACCGCGCCGCATGGCGCGCGCCAACTGCGAAGAGGACTCTTTGAGGAACGCGACATCCCAGCGGCTCAGGTGAGAGGGTGTTGCGACGTCAGATGCCTCGCCGCAAGGCGACATCAGGAGGCAAGACCTTGCGAACACGTGGACGGTTTTCGACGGAGCCCAGGTGTTGTTGTTCCGCCATCCCACGCCGTAAAACCGGCCAGGTTTCGCAATGGATGCAAACCCAAGTGGGCATGCCAGACGACCCGAGAGTCACTGCACAGGGGAGTGAAAGGCGACGACGAGGAACGAGGAGACTTGCCTGAGAGGGGAAGCG
>Ga0316204_10004713_pt1 | contig 23981 bp, 23 predicted proteins | sample 6monrhotite_MG_2_FD_205661 | JGI IMG/M metagenome (GOLD analysis project Ga0316204, IMG submission 205661) | Microbial mat bacterial communities from mineral coupon in-situ incubated in ocean water Damariscotta River, Maine, United States -... | ecosystem: Environmental > Aquatic > Marine >... | reverse complement strand
AATTTGCTAATGCGCAAGAAAGGCTGTCACCAGAGAAGGGAATATTCCCTTCTCTGGTGACAAAGGCCAAAAAAGATGTAAACTGGAAGCAGGAATACTCTCCTAACAAATGACCATATATTGGGGGAAGGTCACCTTGAATGAATAAGATGTCAGAAACCTCATTCTATCAGTCACGTAAACTATGTCCTACTTTTAAACCAGACTGTCGCACTTGGGAGTGGAATCCACCCCTTTCTCGCCCTCCACCGCCTCCCGGTAAATCCACGGATAGATCACTTCGACGCTGAGGCGCATTTTACGGCTGCGCGGAAAGTCAATCTTCAGGCGGCCAACGATGTTTGCAGGCGATAAAGCTACATTGTTTCTGTAAATTTATTTTTTTATCTGATGGTGGTCATTGGCCAGAAATATAAAGGGGTTACGCGCCATGTGCTGAGTAGGCGTTTATCAAACACGATGGATGCCGACTTCTGTGTCGAAGCTCTAAATGAGACTATCAATCGGTACGACCCACCAAAAATATTCAACAACGAGCAGAACCGTCATGCCAGTAGGCATGGCGTCAGTCCGCGCAGTCAAGGCAGCCAGACAGAGGTGGCACCCAAATATAGGACAGTTGGTTAAGGTGGTTTTGGACATTAAAAAAGGACCACACCTATGGTATCGAGACGTAAATTCACTACCGAGTTCAAATCTAAAGTCGCGTTAGAGGCGCTGCGCGAAGAATGCGCCTTGTCAGAACTGGCCACCAGATACGACATTCATCCCAATATGATCCGCACGTGGAAGCGCCATGTGCTTGACAATATGGCAGGACTATTCACGGGTAAGTCTGAGAAACAGCAGGCCAATAAAGACGGTGAGATCAAAAATCTTCACGCCAAGATTGGTCAGCTTACGATTGAGAATGGATGCGCAGCAGGCGGAACGCCATCTATTGGCAAAAGCTTTCAAACGCTGAGCAGGGAGCGTTGGAAGGCTATGATTGAATCAAGCAAGAGTAAATTATCGATCACACGTCAGTGTGAGCTGGTCAGTATTAGCAGGTCCAGTTTTTATCATACAGCATCAGGTGAAAGTCCTTTGAACTTGTTGCTGATGCGATTGATTGACGAGCAGTTTATGGAGACGCCCTATTATGGTTCGCGTCAGATGGCACGTCACCTGCGCCGAGCGGGTCACTGCGTATCGCGCAAGCGTGTCCGCAGATTAATGCGTAAAATTGGCCTGAGGCCTATTTATCAAAAGCCACGCACCAGCATCCGCCACCCGCAACATAAGGTCTATCCTTATCTGTTGCGCGGCCTAGATATTAATCGCGCCAATCAGGTCTGGAGCACTGACATTACCTATATTCCCATGAAGAAGGGCTTTCTGTATCTGGTGGCCATCATCGATTGGTACAGCCGCAAAGTGCTGAGCTGGCGACTATCCAACAGTATGGATGTCAGTTTCTGCCTTGAGGCGCTGGAAGAGGCCATTACGCTCTATGGCAAGCCCGATATATTCAATACAGATCAGGGCAGCCAGTTTACCAGCTTTGAGTTCACCAACAAATTGAAGAATGCTGGTATTCGCATATCTATGGACGGGAAAGGCTGTTGGGTTGATAATGTCTTTATCGAACGCCTATGGCGCAGTCTTAAATATGAATGCATTTATCTCCATGTCTTTGAGACTGGCAGCGAGGTACGGCGGGGGATCAATAAGTGGATGCAACATTATAATGGTGATCGACCGCATTCTTCCCTTGACGGGGCCACTCCAGATGAAGTTTATTCAAATTCCATATGGGGTCATGACCCCATATGGACAAAAGCGGCATAAATGAACATGAAAACATTAAACCTACCTTAACTAAGCCGCAAAGCTGACCAACCAATGGGTGCCACCTCTGACCAGCCAGGTTTTACAAGCGAGCCTCATTCCATATGAACTATGACATAATATAATAGACGGTGTACAATCTCAACAAAATATGGTATATTAGTTTCATTGGGAACTATTTATGTAATGATAGTCCCAAGGCAGTTGGGCAGACTGTACTGTAATAATAGGCATAGGGATATGCATATTGAGAGATATAAGTTAAATATCCGATACTAGATTTATACATTTTTTAAATAATATCATAACAGGGTTCGCAAAGCGGCCCTGTTTTTTTATGGAGATATTTGAAGTTTTTTTATGGGCTATGGGAAGTTTTTTATGGGCTATGGGAAGATTATTTCTTCCGGAAAGTATCCAGAGTGACCACGTTGTCGTCGGCCTTATGGTCTTTTGGTTCGTCCGTTGCGTCAACAATTTCTGACAGGTTTTCTGGCTTATTTTCTGTGATATTATGATCCTTGTCAGCGTCATGGAAATGAAGTCCAAAATCAACGCTGGGGTCAAAAAATCCTTCTAGGGCCAGAAGGGGAATATAAAGATGTTCCCGTTTGCCATTAAAGCTGAGGGATATTTCAAAATGAGCCTCATCTACGATAAGGTCTGAATATTGATTTTGAATGACAATGGTCATTTCTTCAGGGTAGCGTTTTTTCAGATGGGCGGGGATGCTCACCTTTGGATAGCTTGTCTTAAAGGTGACGTAAAAGTGATGGTCTCCCGGCAATCCTTCTTGGGCGGTTTTTTTAAGAACGTCTTTAACGACGGAAAGAAGTGCCGTTTGAACCATGGTATCATATTGAATTATACTATCAGTCATTTTTCCATTATCAGAATATATTTACATTAAAATTGCGACATCTTATCGAATCTACTTGGCAAACTATAGCGGGTAACATCTGTTGGAGCTAGTCAAATTTTCAGATAGCATGAACGATATAGGCGGGGATATCGCCTTTCTTGGGCAATATCCCACAGCTTTAATTGGCCAAGTTAAAATTCTGACTGAAGGCGGACGTAGACGGATCGACCAGGCTCATTGACCCTTATTGCTGCCCCATCATCCAAATTTTCCCGATTGAGGTGGTTGGCATAAGATTTATCAAAGAGATTAGCAAGGCCAAGGCGTATCTTCGTCTTTCCCAGGATTTGGACGGACGCGAAGATATCCATGACCGCATAGCCGTCTGTTTCTCCGGCATCGCGGCCGCTTCCCAGCATGATATTGTCATCAACACGATTTTGCTTAAGCGCGCCATGGATATGGTTGCCCAATGACCAGAAATCTCCTTCATATATCAGCGTCATATCATAGCTAAACGGGGGAATTTGATAGAGGGGAATATCGAGATTTAAATGATGACCATTGGTGTATGAAATATTACCAAAGGCCTTCAATTTATCCGTAATATCTATGTGTCCTTCGACTTCGATCCCCCATATTCGCGCGTTAATATTCCGATATATGAGCGCATTGTTGGTTGGGATAATACCGATCTGTCCATGGGCCCGATCACGAAAGATATAATCGTTGATGTGATCGTAATAGCCAGAAAAAAGAATGTTCCAATTTTCCTTTCGAAGTCCAAAACCCATGTCGAACTGCGTGTGTTTTTCCGGGGCCAAGGCAGGATTTCCGATCCAGCTCATATTCATCATCATGCCCGAGGGCATTGTCACGTTGCTCATAAGACTTGCCATATAGCGTTCGACGCTATTGGCGCTTCTGTTGCTTCGGCTTAAGCCAAGGTAAAAGGCGGCGTCATCGGTCATGTCATATTCAAGGCGCAGTAAGCCCCCAAAAATATTATCTGTTTGGGACGTTGCCTTCAGGCCGTAATATTGAGCATATAGCCTGTTCGGGCTCATTGGCATCATGCCTGTCATGACGAGGCTATTTTTTATATCCGCCTTACCTGCGGACGATGTCACATTGTCATACCGAATCCCTGCTTTGAGCGTAAAGTCATCAGATAAAGGCAGGGTACCTTCTGCGAAGAGGCCAATGTTACGTATGCTGGCATCTGGAATCAGGATTGATTGTATGAGGGTCAAGTTCGTTCGGTCCCGATCATTCCCACGGCGGAGTCCGTCATGGTTTAAATTTTTGATATCCATGCCAACATCTATGTTTGCGTTTTTAATCTCCAGATTGGCGGCGATTTTGCCGCCTGTTGTGACGGCGTCTAATTCTGATCGTCGATACATCATCATTCTGCCGCGCAGTGAAAAATTATCCATGATATGCTTGGCTTGGGACTTATATATATCCATTTCTATTGTTTTTAGGGGGCCGGTCGTGTCAAATTCATGGCGTAATTTTCCGCGAAGAATCGTGCCTGAGCCTTCCGGTGAATCCATGCCGGCGCCAGGAAACAAGATATTGCGGTTTTCCTCATGGCTAATCCCAACATTGATCAAGGTAACGTCGTTGCTATAGCCAATCTCGCCACTGCCGCCGTAGTTTTTAAAGGCTGTTTTGACGGTGTTGCCCTTGCCGTCCCTGTAATTTCCGGCATTTTTGAAATGGGCATTAAGGCGGAGGTAAAAGTGACCTGTTCGGGCAGAGATGTTTCCTGCTGTACTCCAAATATCACCGTTGCTTTCATAGGCGCCGTCAAGACGGCCTTTAATATCACGTCCCGTTTCAAATGTTGGGGGGTGATGCTTGACAATGATCGTGCCGCCGCTACCGCCTGAGCCATATTGTACGGATTGATAACCACGATGAACAATCACGATATCCGCCGTATCAATGTCAGCAAAAGAGGCCGGTGTATCCATGCGATTCGGGCCGGCGCCTTCAAGAATAGCCCCGTCATTGATGATGTTAATCTGGCTTCTGCTTTGACCGCGTATGACAGGCTCGAGGGCATGCCCGCTCATTCGGCCACTGGTCACGCCTGGAATATTACGGAGGTAATCACCCGCATCGGCGGATGGCTTCCCCTCTGTCTCTTTTGGGACGGACGAGGATAAAGCTGGTTTTTGCAGTAAGCGGCCCGTGACGACGATGTCATCTATGTAATTTTGTGGCGTGATAATAACGGTTTGTGCCAAGGCATTTTGGCTGATGCCTATGGCGGCTGTGCAGGCACCGAGATATAGGCGCCCTATAAATAAATTTCTCATGGAGATTTATCTTCCCTAAATAATTTTTAAACGCAGGAATATACGACCCCTGACGGGCCGCCTTATTATGATGTTTTTATTATGTGAAGTTACGCGAAGGGCGGCGCGCGGGGGGGGCAAGACGCGTTAAGTGTCTCACGGGGGCAAAGGGAAATATTGTCGGTATAGTGGGGCTGGCGGGAAATAAGATCAATAACAGGCGGGCTGAGCTCGAAGGAAATATTTTCGGCGACGACCTTATGAAAAGGTAAACAAAAAACGCAATGTACCGGACTCGCCTTATCGTCCGCTGAGGGATTGCCATTTTCGTCTAGGGTGATGCTTTTTAAGCCTTGGGGCGTACAGATGATGATGCGCTGCGTGCCAGATAATAAATCATTTTCCAGGCTATCTTGACTATTCATACCTGGGGCCATACCTGAGGCGGATAAGGCGGCCGTGCCCAGAATATTTATCACAAAAACGGACAGCATAAATAGGCCCACCTTACGGGCAAGGCGGTGGGCGGTTAAGGTAAGAAAGGCAAATGTTTGTTTACCGTACATAAATCTGTGATTTTTCATTAGCAAGACATAAGATAATTTACGCTATATCAAAGTGAAAATTTTTGATCTAGGGCAAAAAAGCTTATTTTTTGGAAATTAAAGTGAAGGGCTTCTGTTGCTAGGTGCCCTTCGAACCCCGCGTAACAAGCTGTTAGGCTGCTACAGCAAATGCTTCATTATCGTTTGCATTTACAAGTTTTGATCCTTATGCAGCGGAATCATACTGAGCAAAAGTTATATCTTTATTACGCACGTCGATCCTATTTCGCCCCCATCGCACCAATCTTTTGGGTGATTGGTGGAGGCGCCGGGTACCGCCCCCGGGTCCGCAACGTCTATTCCATACATCAGTTTATTGCCGTAGTTGGTTACCCAACATCCTATATATAGGGCATCTCGATTAAAATTTGAATAGCTTACCTAAAATATTTATATAAAGTAGGGCAATGAGCAATAATGAGCGTCACAGAACAGTATGAAACAATATCTAGATTTAATGAGACATGTCCGTGATTATGGCACGGTTAAAGGGGATCGGACGGGGACAGGTACGGTCAGCGTTTTTGGCTATCAGATGCGTTTTGACCTTGCCGAGGGGTTCCCCATGGTCACCACGAAGAAGCTTCACCTTAAATCCATTATCCATGAATTGCTGTGGTTCTTAGCCGGTGATACCAACATTAAATATTTGCAGGATAACGGCGTTCGTATTTGGGATGAATGGGCCGATGAGACGGGCAACCTTGGCCCGGTTTATGGTCATCAATGGCGGTCTTGGCCAACAGCGGACGGCACCGCCATCGATCAAATTTCGGCTCTGGTTCATATGATTAAGACCAATCCAAACAGCCGCAGACTGATCGTGAGCGCATGGAATGTGGCCGATGTTGATCATATGGCCTTGCCACCCTGTCATTGCCTGTTCCAATTTTACGTGGCTGATGGCAAGCTCAGTTGCCAGCTTTATCAACGTAGCGCGGATATATTTCTTGGCGTTCCGTTTAATATTGCCTCCTACGCCCTTTTGACGCAGATGCTTGCACAGGTATGCGGGCTGAAGGTCGGTGACTTCATTCATACCTTTGGCGATGCCCATCTTTATAGCAATCATAGAGAACAGGTGGATTTACAATTAAGCCGCGCGCCTCTTGCCCTGCCGACCATGAAGATCTCCCCCCATATCACAGATATTTTCGCTTTTACGTCTGAGGATTTTGAGCTGGTGGGCTACGAATCACATCCTCATATTGCCGGAAAGGTCGCAGTTTAATGGTGAAATTAAGCCTGATCGTCGCGGTGGCGGACAACGGTGTTATTGGCAAGGATAACGGCCTGCCGTGGAAAATATCCTCGGACTTGAAATATTTCAAAGAAAAAACCATGGGCAAGCCGATCATCATGGGCCGTAAAACATTTCAGTCCATCGGCCGGCCTTTACCCGGACGGGTGAATATTGTCATCACCCGGGATAAAAGCTTTGCGCCGGAAGGCGTGATCACGGCGCTCAGTCTTGAAATGGCCCTAGACGTCGGCAAAAATTTGGCGCTGGCCAAGGGGGGGGACGAGGTGATGGTCATTGGCGGCGCGCAGATATATGATCTTTGTTTGCCCGATGCGGATCGTTTATATCTGACGCGGGTTCACGGCGATATCGTCGGGGATACCATATTTCCGGCCTTATGCGCGGACGACTGGCTAGAGGCGTCTCACGAAAAATTCAGGGCCAGTGAAAAAGACAGCCATGATTACAGCCTGATTGTCTTAGACCGCGTATAGTTTTTTATTCTTACATCGAAAATAAAATTAAGAAAGTGGTAACTTCCGTATGTTACCACTTACTAATGTTTTTTTACGACGATCTTTGCCTTCCGCATAGGGTCTTCGTCCCATAATAGTACAGTGGCCCGCATATCAAATTATATAAATAATTTAGGGCATAAATATAGACAAAGGGTGTTTCATAATGACTAAAATAAGTAATTTTATTGGGAGTATGACGGGGCAAGGCAAAAATGGAGACTTGACGAATATCATTGAGGCTCTTGATAATGCACAAGCGGTAATTTCCTTTGACTTGGACGGCAATATACTTGATGCCAATGATAATTTTCTAAACGCCGTAGGCTACAGCCTGTCAGAAATTAAAGGCAAACATCACAGTATGTTTGTGCAACCAGGTTATGAGCAGTCTTCAGAATATAAGCAATTTTGGCGGTCATTACGGAAGGGCGAATATCAAGCGGCTCTCTTTAAACGGATGGGTAAGGGCGGCAGGGAGATTTGGCTGCAGGCGACCTATAACCCTATTTTGAATGCCAAGGGAGAGCCTTATAAGGTGGTTAAATATGCTGCCGATGTGACGGTGCAAACCTTGAAGAATGCCGACAATGAAGGACAGGTGGCGGCTATTGGCAAGTCTCAGGCGGTTGTTTACTTTAATTTGGCGGGCAATATACTGGACGCCAACGATAATTTCCTGAATACCGTCGGCTACAGCCTCGAAGAAATTAAAGGCAAGCATCACAGTATGTTTGTGGAAGCTGGTTATGAGACGTCTGCGGAATATGAACAATTTTGGAATTCGCTTCGCAGCGGGCAATATCAAGCGGGTCAGTATAAGCGAATGGGCAAAGGCGGACAGGACATCTGGCTTGAGGCGTCTTATAACCCCATAATAGACCCTGAGGGAAGGCCTTTTAAAGTCATTAAATATGCGACCAACATTACGGATCAAACCTTGAAAAATGCAGATTTTGAGGGACAAATTGAGGCGATTGCCAAGGCTCAGGCCGTCATAAGCTTTGATTTGGATGGAACTATTCTTGATGCCAACGAGAATTTCCTGAATACTGCCGGCTATAGTTTGTCCGAAGTGAAGGGAAAACATCATAGTATGTTTGTGGAGCCAGAATATAAACAATCTGCGGAATATAAACAATTCTGGAAAACCCTGAATGAGGGAACATATCAGTCTGGCCAGTATAAACGGGTCGGCAAAGGCGGGAATGACGTCTGGCTTGAGGCGTCTTATAATCCCATATTTGACCCGTCCGGCAAACCCTTTAAGGTGGTTAAATATGCAACGGATATTACGGCGCGTGTGACCACCAGATTAGAAACAGAACGGGTTGGTAAATTGGTTGATGCGAATCTGGATAAAATTTTAAGTGCTGTGGGGGCGGCGAATGAACAGTCGGCAACCGCCTCGATTTCATCGAACTCAACCCTTGAGACAGTTCAAGCGATTGCGGCGGCTACGGAAGAATTTCAGATTGCCTCCAATGAAATCGCCCGCAGCATGGAATCATCACGATCAGAAGTCGAAAGAGCCATGAACGAAACCATCAACGCAGACCAATCAACCCAGAAACTCAGCAATGCGGCGATGGAAATGAATAAAATTGTTGTGGTGATACAAGAAATAGCCAGTCAAATTAATTTGCTTGCGCTCAATGCCACGATTGAATCTGCTCGCGCGGGAGACGCCGGGAAAGGCTTTGCCGTTGTGGCCTCCGAGGTCAAGGCGCTGGCCAATCAAGTGGCGGATGCGACGGCACAAATTAATACGGAAATTACCAGTATGCAGACAATTTCCAGCGATGTGGTGAAAAGATTAGGCGGCATTAAAAATGCGGTGGAAATGGTTGAATCAAGCGTCACCACGGTGGCCAGCGCCGTTGAAGAACAGGCGGTCACAACCCAGGAAATTACGTCAAATATGAACACCGCGACAATAGCGGTTGGTGATATTAATGAAAATCTCAATTCCATCTCGGAAGCAATTAATAACGCGAATGATTATGCGCAAGAAGGCACGGAACTATACCGTAGCCTGCAACATTAAGGTTGTAATCTTAAGGGAGGGGATCCGTCCCCTCCGGATGTTTCAGGCTGTTTTATCTTCTTTGATCAGGGGCTGCAAACATCACCAGATATTGGAATTATGTGCAAAAATTACTTTTTTATGAAACCTTTGTTACAGTAATATTTTGTTCATTATTTCTCGCCTAAGATGCAACTCATTCTCTCTGTGTTGGGGAATGCGTTTATTAAGGCGATTTTTATGTATGACGAAATAGAAGATAGTGTAGCAAATATCGTGGTAGAGGTGCCTGTGGTCGCGCCCGACGTCGCCTGTGATCATGTGTTGGATTATTTTAACAATGATCAGGATCTTTTGATTATTTCGGTCTTGAAAGACGGCCGTCTTGTGGGCCTTGTTTATCGTGTTGATTTTATGCAGAATTTGGCCACCCGTTTTGGGTTTGCGGTTTACAGTAAACGTCCTATTGGTGACCTTATGAATGATGCGCCGTTGATCGTGGATAGCAGCGACAGTTTGGATTCCCTGATCAATACATTGGTGACAAATGATGTTCAGGCTTTGCTGACAGGATTTGCCATTTGCCGGGGCGAGGAATATTTGGGAGCAGGGACAGTTCTTTCTCTATTGCAGGCTCAGAACCATCGCGCTCAGAAAAAATCACAGAAAATGCTGAAGGCAAAAAACATTGCGGAAGAGGCGAATCGCAGCAAGTCTATATTTCTAGCCAATATGAATCACGAGTTACGCACCCCGCTCAATGCCATCATTGGTTTTACGGAAATCATGCAAAAGGGCATATATGGCCCCATCGTGCAGGATCAATATATAGAATATATTGATATTGTGAATAACAGTGGAAACCACCTGTTGAATACCATAAATGCCATCCTGGAAATGTCGAAGATCGAGGCAGGTATGCTCGAATTGAAAGAGGATGATGCGGATATTCTGGAGATTATAGAATGTGCCAAGCGGATGGTTCAACCGATGGCGGATAAAAAAGAAATTGATGTGACCTGTCAAGGCAGGCCGGATATTCCGCTGATTATGGGCGATCAGGGCATTTTGCGTCAAGTCATGTTAAATCTTTTGTCCAATGCCATAAAATTCTCCAAGCCAAAAACAAAAGTAAAGATTGCCGCCTATTTATCCGAGGCGGGCATGGTTGTCATCGAAGTTATAGATCAAGGCATAGGTATTGCCCAACAGGATATGGAAAAAATTCTCCTGCCTTTTTATCAGGTGGATGGCTCCCATTCCCGCGCTGAGGAAGGGACGGGGCTTGGATTGAGTATTGTCAAAGATTATCTGGATCTTCATGAAGCAGAATTTGAGATTAAGAGCCAATTAGGCGTGGGAACAGAAATATCCATTCTCTTTCCACAACACCGCCTTAAAATGGCAGAGGCCGAGAGTAAAATAGCCAATGCTCATTGACAGCAGGTGAAAAAGACAGTTATAAATTCAGCATGAGTGAAATTATTGAAGCCTTTTCGACATTGACTTGTCCGAAATGTCGCCATACTGAAAAAGAAGAAATGCCCACCAATGCTTGTCAATTCTATTATGATTGCAAGGGATGCGGCGAGTTGCTGCGCCCATTGGCAGGTGATTGTTGTGTCTTCTGCTCTTATGGCGACGTGAAATGTCCGCCTATCCAAGAAGGGAGCATCTGTTGTTGATGTCTCGTGATTCCCACGGGGACTATGCCGGTAAGCGGTAAAATCTTCTCCCTATGCTTTCAATAAGCCTAATCTTGGAATCTCAATGGCGGGGCAATGGTTCATAATGACTTTTAGGCCGGCCTGTCTGGCCGTCTCGGCGGCGGCCTCATTGATGACACCGAGCTGCATCCAGATAACTTTGGCCCCCTTTTGGATGGCGTCATCCACGATGGGGCCGACATCGTCAGATTTTCGAAAGATGTCGACCATGTCGATTGTGCCGGGAATATCGCTGAGGCGGGCAAAAACTTTACGGCCCAAAAGCGTGCCCCCTTCAAGGCCCGGATTGACAGGCGTGACGTCATATCCTTGAGACATTAAGAACGCCATCACCTTGTGGGACGGGCGTTCGGGGTTCTTACTGGCGCCGATCAGGGCGATGGATGTGACGTTGCTTAAGATGTCTTTGATCTCTTGATCTGTCATAATTTTGCAGCGATCTTTCTGGCGATCTCAATATAGAGGGCCGTATGGGGGCTTTTGGGGTCATGGGTCACGAGGGGCGTTCCCGCATCCGACGTGCGTCTGATATCCATATGAAGCGGGATTTCGCCGAGAAAGTCAATACCGAGTTTTTCTGCGGTTTCGCGCGCGCCGCCATGGCCAAATATATCCGACCTTTCCCCGCAGGACGGGCAGAGAAAATAGCTCATATTTTCAATGATACCAAAGACGTTTGTGTTTGTTTTCTGGAACATATCCAATCCCTTGCGTGCATCAATAAGGGCGATGTCTTGGGGCGTCGAAACCACGACAGCGCCGTCCACATCAACATTTTGCGCCAGCGTTAATTGCACGTCCCCTGTGCCAGGCGGCAGGTCGAGCACCAGGACATCCAGTTCGCCGTCCACATCCCATTGGGTATCGGCGATCATTTGCTTGACCGCGCTCATGACCATGGGGCCGCGCCAGATGGTGGCGGTATCTTGTTTCATCAGATAGCCTAAGGACATGCTGACAAGGCCATATTTAAGGATGGGGATGATTTCTTTGTCTTTGCCTTGACGCGGCTTTTCCGTGACCCCAAGAAGGGTGGGGATGGATGGCCCGTAGATATCCACATCAAAAATGCCCGCCTTCAAGCCAAGGCTTTGTAGGGCGAGCGCCAGATTAACGGCGGTGGTGGATTTGCCGACCCCGCCCTTGCCGCTGGCAACGGCAATAATATTTTTCACACCGGGGATCTTGCTGGTGTTTTTCAAGGGGCCTGATCCTTTTTGCGGCGGGGGCATTTGGGGGGGTCTTTCTGCCGTTAAGACCGAGACAACTTTTGTGACAGCGGGAAGTTCCTTAAGTTTCGCATCGCAGGTCTTTCTCACCTGCTCCATCATTTCAGCTTCAGATGGGTCGATATTGAGGGCAAAACCCACTTCATATCCCCCCTCAATATTGGAGGGATCATTCTTAACAACTAAGCCCTGAACCATGCCGAGGGAGACAATATCTGATGTCTTATTCGGATGCGTGATGGATTTTAGAACATTCAACGCATGTTCCTTCTTGAACTCTGTCATTATGATCCTATCTATAAGTTTATTGTTCTCACTATATGAATATAATATATAGAACTTATGAACTATTTTTATAGGGGTATTCTGAATTTTCCTATAACTTGTTTATATTTCATCAATAAGGAGGTTTCTATGTCGTGGCAAAATAATAATGGTGGTAAAGACCGAGGCCCGTGGGGTAGTGGCCCAAGTGGCGGCAGTCAGGAGCCACCAGATATCGACGAGTTGATTCGGAAAGGTCAGGATAAGTTCCGTAACATATTTGGCGGCGGCGGTGGCCGCAGGGGTGATGGCGGCGGTAAGGGAATGTTTCTGTTTATCGTTTTTGCCTTGTTTCTTGGTTATGCCTATGCGGCCTTCTATAAGGTCGAACCCGATGAAGCCGGCGTTGTTCTTCGCTTTGGTAAATGGATAAAGACGACAGATACCGGCCTTCATTTTCATTTCCCGCCCATAGATCAAGTCATTATACCAAAAGTCACCGCCGTGAATAAAATCGATGTTGGTTTTGACGGCAGTATAAAAGAACGTCAGATGCTGACTGGTGATGAGAATATTGTTGATGTGAAATATTCTATTTTGTGGCGTATCAAGGATCCGGCGCGCTATCTGTTTAATCTGGAACAACAAGAACAAAGTATTAAGTCTATTTCTGAAAGCGCCATGCGGGAAGTGGTGGCAAAAACCAATATCCAGCAGATCATGACGTCGGAACGTTTGAAAATTGAACTTGAAGTTCGAAAAATTATGCAAACTGTTCTTGATGAATATCAGGCCGGTGTTGAAATCACGCAGATCAAAATGGGCACCGTCTCCCCGCCTTCGCAAGTATCAGAAGCCTTTAATGACGTGCAAAAGGCCGAAGCTGATCGGGATAAGACGATTAATGAAGCCAAAAAATATCAAAATAAGATTGTGCCTACCGCGCGCGGAGATGCGGAAAAAATGTATCAGGAAGCTGAGGCCTATAAGGCCAAGGCCATAACCATGGCGCAGGGGGAAAGTGCGCGTTTTCTTTCTGTTTATGCGCAATATAAACTGGCCAAGGATGTGACACGCCGCCGTTTGTATCTTGAAACCATGGAAAAAATTCTGGGAGGTACAGACAAGGTTATCATAGAGGAAAATGGCAATGGCGTGTTGCCTTACCTGCCGTTACCCGCGTTGAAAAATAAGAAATAGACTGGAATAAAGACGATGAACAATCTTAAAGTACTTATTGCGCTGATCATTCTAGGTGGTAGTGTTATTATCCTGGGGGCTTCTGTGTTTACGGTAAAGGAAACCGAGCAGGCCTTGGTTCTGGAACTTGGAAAATGGAAAGAGACCATAATAGAGCCAGGTATTCATTTCAAAAAACCGTTTATACAAGACGTTATTTATTTTGATAAGCGGATATTATTGCTTGATACACCGGAACTTACGGTGATTACGCGGGATCAAAAACGGATTATTGTGGATGCCTTCACGGAATTTCGGGTTGAAGACCCCCTGAAAGTGTATCAAGCGGTTCGTAATGTGAGAGGGGCGGAATCCCGCCTGTCGACCATACTCAATTCTAATTTGCGTAAGGTCTTTGGCCAGCAGGAGTTTAAAACGGCCCTGTCCGGGGAACGCCGAACTTTGCGTAAAGCCATTTCTGAATCTGTAAGGGATGAGGTCGAAGCTCTCGGTATTAAAGTGGTGGACGTGCGTATTAAACGTACTGACCTGCCCGTGGAAAATAGCAAGCCGATATTTGACAGCATGATTGCGGAGCGTCAACAGGTCGCCCGCGAAATCCGCGCACGGGGCGAAGAACAGGCCATTCGAATAAAGTCTAAAGCCGAGCGTGATAAGACAGTCATCTTGGCGGAAGCCGAACGAGATGCGCAGAAATTGCGCGGAGAAGGCGATGCCACAGCAACAAAAATATTCGCGGAAGCCTATAACCAGGATCCTGAATTCTATGCTTTTTATCGGTCCATGCGGGCCTATAATGTTGCCTTTAAAAGGAAGAATACCACCATGGTGCTGTCCCCTAAGGGAGAATTTTTTAAATATTTCGGCAATATGACAGGGGACAATAGTAAGAAAAAATAGGGTGGCAAAAGGATTTTTTTGCTCGGCGAACGCATTTTAGGTTTTTTATGTGATTTATGCGGTGAAGGGCCAGAAAAATACGACTAATGACATTTTGCCATCTAAATTTCGTCACAAACTATGGTAATGATAGGCATAATACAGCTTAGCCTAAAATATAATATCTGGCTAAAAATATAATATCTGGGAAGAATATAAAAATAACTTAGATAAAGAGAAGATATTCAGGAATTGTTATGAGTGATATAAAGAAGTTTTTTATGGCTGCGGTTATTATCGCATCCTTCGTTATCGCCGCGCCGGCGGCATCTTTTGCAAAGGGGGCGCCCGATAGTTTTGCCGATCTTGCGGAAAAACTATTGCCCGCTGTGGTAAATGTGAATACAACACAAACGATTAAAATTGAAAGACGTGTCATGCCGCAATTACCTGGCATGGAAGATTTTTTTAAACGTTTTGCCCCTGATAATAATGGCGAAGAAGGCCCTGATTATAATGGCGATGAAAAAGGCAAGGAAAAGCCGTTAACCCGTAAGAGACAATCGTTGGGTTCCGGTTTTATTATTGACCCATCTGGTATTATCATCACAAATAATCATGTGATTGATAAGGCGGATGAAATCATGATAAAGATGCCTGATGGCCGGGAATTTAAAGCCACTGTCATTGGCAAAGATAGCAAGCTTGACCTTGCCGTACTGAAGGTGAAAGCCGACAAACCATTGCCCTATGTTAAATTTGGCGATGATTCAAAATCCCGTATTGGCGATTGGGTTTTGGCGATTGGCAACCCCTATTCTCTGGGGGGGACGATTACAGCAGGGATCATTTCAGCCCGCAACCGTGATATAAATTCTGGCCCTTATGATAAATATATCCAAACTGATGCCTCAATCAATCGCGGCAACAGCGGCGGCCCCATGTTTAACATGGACGGTGAAGTCATTGGTATTAATACCGCGATCTACTCGCCTTCTGGCGGAAATATCGGGATCGGCTTTGCTATTCCCTCTAACCAAGCTCAGCATGTGATCTCGCAATTACGCGAATATGGTCATACAAAACGCGGCCGTATCGGGATAAGTTTCCAGCCTGTAACAGATGACATTGCGGAAAGCCTGGGCATGGAAAAAGGCCAGGGCGCTCTTGTGTCCACTGTCGTGGAAGGTGGCCCTGCCGATAAAGCCGGTATTCAGGCAGGGGATATTATCATCACGTTTGAAGGTAAGGTGATAAAGGAGCGTAACCAGCTGCCTATTTGGGTTGCCAATACAAAAATTGGCAAGAAGGTGGCTATTACGGTTTTACGTAAGGGGAAGAAAAAGAATCTCTCCCTTGTCGTTGATGAACTTCAGGAAAATGAAGGCTTGAGCGATCAGCCGGCATCGCCGGAAAGTGATGTTGTTCCAACGGGTCAAGAAATATTAGGCATGACCCTCGAACCTATCACCGATAAAGTACGCAAAGGGTTGAAACTTGCTGATGACATTGAGGGCGTATTGATTGCCTCCGTTGACAGAAATAGCCCCGCAGGTGAAAAAGGATTGCACCGTGGTGATGTCATTGTGGAAATCACGCAGGAGCCTGTGAAGACTGTTGAAGGTGCCTTGGCCCGTATTAAGGAACTTAAGGAAAAAGGACGTAAGAGTATTCTTCTTAAGTTTATCCGTAGAGGCAATACGGCTTTTGGTACCGTTAAGTTCGATGACAAAGAATAATCATCTCACCATATAAAATATTTAAAAGGCCAGTTCTGATTGCGCTGGCCTTTTTTCTTTGCTCGCGCGTTGAATGATGTATAATCAGTCAGGAAACAGGGGGTTGTTATAATTCTATAATGCTATGAGATATTTTTTCTAATCTCTATATATATAATTAAATTCTTTAGTTTATAATGCGTTATTTTATTCGTTATAATAATTCTAAATTGATTTTTGATTGAACTTACTTTATCAATATAGATAAATATTACGACTCCTAACCAATATTTTAGATAAAGGATAATATGATGACCAGAGTACCAAATGTAACGTTCAAAACTCGCGTCCGTAACGATGCCTTGGAAGGCCCCAATCCCTTCGAATGGAAAGAGGTTACAAGTGATGATATTTTTAAAGGTAAAAAAGTAGTTTTATTTGCATTGCCGGGGGCTTATACGCCGACGTGTTCGACAACACATCTTCCAGGCTATGAAGCGCATTATGATGACTTTAAGGCTTTGGGCGTTGACTCTGTTGTGTGTCTGTCGGTGAATGATGCCTTTGTTATGTATAATTGGGGACAGGCACAGAAGGCGAAGAATGTTTTCTTGCTCCCCGACGGTAGCGGCGAATTTTCCCGTAAAATGGGCATGCTGGTCAATAAAGACAATGTGGGCTTTGGCTTCCGTAGCTGGCGTTATTCCATGGTTGTCGAAGACGGCGAAATTACAAAAATGTTCGTTGAAGACGGTTTTTCTGATAATTTCGGCGCCGACCCATTCGAAGTCTCCGACGCAGATACCATGCTAGCTTACCTTAAAGGCTAATCAGGCGTATCCTAATATGAAAAGGTTATGGCCATGGGGTCATGGCCTTTTTTATGTAAAAAACTCCCTCATATCATCCCCGCCTCCTGAGGTTAGTTTAGAGTCTTTCTGTTTTAATGTGACCCCTTTGACCGGAATTTTTTTGCCTATTGGCAAGGCAGGCTTTGCAAGGCGGAGGGGCTTATTCCGCCTGCTCTATTGATCAATTGTCATGGTGCCTTGTTCGACGGCGGCGGTTTTCATGGATTTTTGGAGCTTTTCAAAGGCCCGAACTTCGATTTGGCGCACGCGTTCGCGGCTGATATTATATATCTTGCTCAGGTCTTCCAACGTGGAGGGGCTATCTTTCAGGCGGCGTTCGGTCAGGATATGTTGTTCCCGCTCATTCAAGTCCTGCATCGCGTCCGCCATAAGCGCACGGCGGTTGGTCAGTTCCTCATCATCGGCATAGGCCGTTTCCTGATCCACAGCATTCTTATCTTCGAGCCAGTCCATCCATTCGCCGTCAAAATCGGCACGCATAGGGGCGTTCAGAGAGTGATCACTACCGGCCAAACGGCGGTTCATATTGACCACTTCCTTTTCGCTCACATCCAAACGGGTGGCAATTTCGGTCACTTGATCGGGGTGAAGGTCGCCCTCATCAATGGCTTGAATCTGTCCTTTAACGCGGCGCAGGTTGAAGAAGAGTTTCTTCTGAGCTGCGGTGGTGCCAATTTTGACCAATGACCAGGATCGTAAAATATATTCCTGGATAGAGGCCTTAATCCACCACATCGCATAGGTGGCAAGGCGGAAACCGCGATCAGGATCAAAGCGTTTTACCGCCTGCATCATGCCCACGTTGCCTTCGGAAATAAGTTCGCCCACGGGCAAGCCATAGCCCCGGTAGCCCATGGCGATTTTGGCCACGAGGCGCAAATGGGATGTGACCAGTTTATGGGCCGCTTCGCTGTCTTCATGCTCGGTCCATGCTTTGGCCAACATAAATTCTTCCTCAGGCTTAAGCATGGGAAATTTACGAATTTCCTGAAGATAGCGGGTAAGGCTGCCGTCTGGGGTAATTGCGGGCGTTATCTGTTTGGCCATTAAATCTCTCCACCTCTTTCGATGCTATATTGTGATTTAAGCATTATAGCATATTTTTCAATTTCTACACCCTATGAGCTTAGTTTTTTTCTAAGGCCTTAATAAGGCGTTTCATATCATTTGGGAGTTCTGCTTCAAATTTCAAGTCCTCTCCCGTCGTGGGATGGGTGAATCCGATCACATAAGCGTGAAGAGCCTGTCGTTTGAAACTATTTATCTCTGTCTGAGCTTCTTCCGAAAAGTTTTTTGACTGGGTCGGCCCGGATTTCCCATAAAAAGGATCGCCTATCATAACGGCCAGTTGGCAAATATAGCTATTTTTTGCGTATAAGGTGATGGGCGGCCGAGAAAACAGGGAACCCCTCCTATCCCACTTACAACTTGAATTCACCCCGTGATTGAGAAAACCATCATGACCAGACCAGCCATCCCGGCGAGCCACGTAAGGGAACGTAGTACAGGAATTCCTAGTGCATAAACCGGAACATAGAAGACGCGAGCGATGAGGAACAGGGTTGCACCATTCGCTGTTTCACCTGTGTCACCTCCTTTGGCCAACGTCAATATTGCCAGACCAAGAAAAAGTGGGAGGGCTTCTAACATATTGTTCTTGGCTCTGTTCAGTCGCGCAGCGATTATGGACGGCTTTGGTTTGATGTCGCGATTGCCCATTATGTTCCATAAATTAAAATTGTAACATGATGTTTCTTGAAGAAAAATCTGCACCACATAGAGCAGCAATATGAGTAGAATTACAGTAGTAAGGGTCATCAGAAACACTCCTATTCTTAACCAAAACTAACGATTCCAGAAATTTTACACTTTCAACCGGCCTGTATATGCCTATGAATAGCTGCAAGCGAGAGGAATTTCTTGACTTTACAGACCATAATTGTTAATAACAACAGAGTTGTCAACAATAATTATGGTTTATTTTCTTGCCCTATTCTTGGCTCCCTTATGCCTGTGGTATTTGTCGCGGCGTGCTGGTCAGTGGTTGGACGAAAAAATATTTGCAATGGAGCCGAACGCCCTAAGACAACCATGTCTGGAGATTTTCTCTTGCCTGGATAAACAGCCTGATAAGAAGGATTGAATATGCCTAAAATCATTAACTATAACGACCAACGGGCGCATATTCGCCGCGCCGCCCTTGAGGTTCTTGTCCGTGACGGTTCTGTTAGAGGTCTGGGGTGTATTGCTGCACAAGCGGGGATGAAGCGGGCCAATCTTTACACCTATTACCCGGACCGGCAGGCTTTACTGGACGATGTCGCCGGAACCCTGTTGAATGAGGAGGAACAGATCTTTGCCTCAGCGCTTAACGCGGAGGGATGCGCGGCGGAAAAAATTCTTCACTTGGTCAATTCTGTATGTGACCGGTTTTCAGAATGGGCACAAATGGGAGTGGCTATTCTGCAGATCTGGGCACATCAGCCCGAACGGATACAGCACTTGTTAAGCACACTGAGAGAAGCACTTACACAAATGATTGAAGCAGCGCAGACAGATGGGCAGGCCAGTAAAAAATATCCCGCTCGACATTGTGCCACTCTGGTCATTGCGCTGATTGATGGTTTGATGCTTCAACTCTTTCTTAACCCCGATGACGTACCTGACGCTGGTGAAATGCACGCAGTAATGGTTGAAACTATCCGCTCTCTTGTCGGGCTGGACAGGCAAGACGGCGCTGCGGAACTTGAGGGCCATGTAAATGGGTGACGAGCACATGCTGACGCATGCAGAAGTAAAGAACTACTATGACCGGTTTGGTCAAAAACAGGATTCACAAGGATTCTATGAACGCCGGGCGCTGGAAAATATGATTGATCATAGCAGATTCGATGAGGCAAAAGTTGTATTTGAATTAGGCTGCGGCACGGGCAAGCTGTCAGAGGCCTTGCTAGAGAATAAACTGCCATCCGATGCGACCTACTTCGGTGTTGATGTGAGTAGTACTATGGTCGTACTCACAAGGGAGAGGATTGCCCGTTTTGGTGAACAAGCGCATTGTCAGGCGTTTGACGGGCAACTCCCGTTACCGGCTGAAGATGAGCGGTTCGACCGGTTCATTGCTTGCTATGTCTTTGATCTTCTTCCGAAAAAGGAGATCGACGCCATGCTCAAAGAAGCATGGCGATGTCTCAAGCCGGGTGGGCTGATCTGCCTGGTGGGTTTAACAGAAGGCTCCACCTTCATTTCACGGTTAGTTAGCGGAATTTGGCGCTGGATACATCATATCAATCCGGCTCTTGTCGGGGGATGCCGTCCGATCAAAATCAACGGGCTATTGTCTCAGAAGCAATGGCGATTACAGCACCACACCATGACGATTTCCTGTGGTGTGCCATCGGAAGTCCTCATTGCCGAGCGTCTTGGCTAGGCTAGAAAATCTTTGAATTACTTTATTGGATTTATACTAAAATGGCGTTGGTATAAATTTGAAGCGGTGTTTTGATTTAATTAGGGATAAGAAATATATTTCTTGTGCAGGTTTGATCGCCCTATTATAATAAAATAATAATTTTTCATAATAAAGAATTGGTGTTTTTGAATGCAGAAAATCAATTTAAGAACATTCGGCATCATGGGTGCAGCGATATTTATTCCGCTTCTTTTCCCCATTTTTACTGACCCACATATAATCCACATATAAAAGCGATGTTGTTTTGGGTGATTATCGGGACATACTTGATGCCACTAATTTATCTGGTGTCTGCTCGACATAGACTTAAGCGGGATCGCCATAGAAAAAAGGAACTGATCAAGCGGAAATTAGAGGAAAAAGAAAAACTGAGCAAGGAAAAAGAAGTTATCGTCGATGACTCTGAAGGATGAGGGGTTGCTCCCGAGCCAAAGCGGATTTTCTAGGAATAAATTTTATAGGGTTTGGAGCCAAGGCACGAAGAGGTTACTTATCACATTAAATCTCCACCTCTTTCGATGCCATATTGTGATTTAAGCAGTATAGCAAATTTTTCAGTTTCTACACCCTATGAGCTTAGCTTTTTTCTAAGGCCTTAATAAGGCGTTTCATATCATTTGGGAGCTCTGCTTCAAATTTCAAGTCCTCTCCTGTCGTGGGATGGATGAATCCGATCACATAAGCGTGAAGAGCCTGTCGTTTGAAACTATTTATCTCTGTCTGAGCCTCTTCCGAAAAGTTTTTTGACTGGGTCGGCCCGGATTTCCCATAAAAAGGATCGCCAACCAAGGGATGACGGATATGAGACATATGAACGCGAACCTGATGGGTGCGGCCTGTCTCTAGCCGGCATTCCACAAGGCTTAAGCTGGGAGATAAGCGTTTGAGGGCGGCGCCTTTCTCGAAGGTTTTTCTTTTTGGTTCCAATCGTTTGACCACCTTATAATGGGTGATGGCCTCTCGGCCCCGTTTGCTTTCCCAGGCAACAACTGCCATTTTCAGGCGATTGCGCGAATCGCGGCCAATTTTCTCATGGATAACGTCCGCCGCCGGATTCGGCACGCCCCATACGACGGCAAGATACGCCCGCTCTAAACTATGTTTAGCGAATTGCTTGGCGAGTTTTTGGTGGGCGCGATCGGTTTTCGCGGCGACCATCAATCCGCTGGTATCTTTGTCAATGCGGTGGACGATGCCAGGCCGCTTGACGCCATTTATGCCTGATAGGCTATCTCCGCAGTGATAGATCAGCGCGTTGACCAAGGTGCCGTCTGGATTACCGGGGGCGGGATGGACAACCATGCCCGCAGGTTTGTTGATGACGATCAGTTGATCATCCTCATAAACCACATCAAGGGGGATGTCTTGTCCAATGGGGACGGCTTCTTCCGCGCAAGGGAGTGAGAAAAATATATGATCTGCGCATTTGACCCGATATGATGGGTCGGCTATTGTGGCGCTAATTTCAGGTGAGGCCGGGCGTGACAGCGTCACTTTCCCATCGGTGATCACCTGTTTTAGGCGCGTTCGACTGACGTCTGTCACAGCCGGAATATCTGATTGCGTCACTGACTGGGCCAGAAATTTATCAAGACGTTGTCCCGCCGCATTTTCATCCACGGTGAGATCAATGTCTATATAATCAATATTGGAATTTTGTAACGTCATGACAGAAGAAGTGCCAAAAACCAGCCCATTACTCAAGTTTATTGTGATTTTTATGGGTGTTTTAATTATCATTGGGCTTATGGTCGTGGTCTGGAAGGTCATTGATTTGGCCAAACAGAAGGCCGCGCGGGAAAAAAAGGCGGCTATGCAGCAGGGGCTTACCCTAGACCCTGCAACGCTTTCATCGCCTCATAGTCAAAAAATGATTGCGCCCTTTGCCTATGATTTAAACTTAAACGCAGGAGAGCATATTCTGGAGACGTCAGCGGCCGCAAATGGTCTTTGGATCAGGATAGGGGCTGGCGGGATGACTAATCGAATCATTTTAAAAGGCTTCGACGGCAAAACCATCGGTAAAATCATGGTGAAACATAATGATAAAGACGCTGTTCCTGCCCCCTGACCAAAAGGCGCAAATATTGATCCACTGCGCCGAAAGCTTTCCGCATGAGGCTTGCGGCCTGCTGATCGGGCAGGGGGGGCATGTGACAAAGGTCATTGCCTCGCCTAATCTATCGGCGACACCTGAAAAAGCCTTTGAAATTGATCCTGCCCTGATCATTCATCATCAAAAAGCCACACGAAATCAAAAAGCCCCCCGAAATCAAAAAGACGGATGCCGGGGGCCTGATAAAATCATGGGCCATTATCACAGCCATCCCAACGGACAAGCGCAGCCCTCACAACATGATCAGGAACAGAATTATGATACGGCCCTGATTTGGGTGATTGTAAGCATCTCAAAAAAGGGCGCGCAAGACATAAACGCCTTTGCCAGCCACGACGGGCAGTTGGCGTCTGTGGCCATTTCTGCGTCATAATGTGATCGGGGTAGAGACAAAGACCTCTTACGCCTTAAACAAATATGCCCAAGCTTGGCCTTTTGGCTTTTGGCAAAAAAAACAGAAGGGGAAAATGTGACATGATGAAAAATCCGATATTAAAAATCCCCGCACTAAAAATTATAGGCCTCATTTTTGTTACTCTCTCTCTGACGATTTTTCCGGCGGCGGCATCGGACGACAAGGCGGCCATTAACGCCCTGATGGACGGTTTTCATAACGCGGCGGCACAGGCGGATAAAGACCGCTACCTTGGATATTTTACCGATGACGGCGTTTTTATGGGGACCGACGATTGGGAACGCTGGCCGTTAAACCCCGATTTTAAAGACTATGTGACAGCACGATTTAAAGGCGGTACAGGCTGGACTTATAAGTCCATCGAGCGACATATCGCCTTCGCCCCCGATCATAAAGTCGCCTGGTTTGACGAGATCACAAAGTCCGAAAAATGGGGATTATTTCGGGGAACAGGCGTGCTTTTGAAGCAAGGAACTGACTGGAAAATAGCCCATTATTCCATGAGCGTCCTCGTGCCAAATGAGGCCTGGGTCAGTGTCTCTGACCTATCCAAAGCGGCCGTCAAAAGACGGGGTAATACCCCCGATAAATAAAGGTGATGGATTCAACGGGTCACTGCAACATACGATATTAATCTTAAAACAAAGAAGGATTACAGCGTATGTACAAGTCAGCGGCTATGGATGAGCGTAAGAGAGT
>Ga0316204_10004712_pt1 | contig 23985 bp, 24 predicted proteins | sample 6monrhotite_MG_2_FD_205661 | JGI IMG/M metagenome (GOLD analysis project Ga0316204, IMG submission 205661) | Microbial mat bacterial communities from mineral coupon in-situ incubated in ocean water Damariscotta River, Maine, United States -... | ecosystem: Environmental > Aquatic > Marine >... | reverse complement strand
GCATTTATGGCGGCATTAAGTTTTGGATATTGTAATGTTGACACCACTGATAAATTATTGGACTTGGTTGGTTAGAAATATTTAACCATTTACGATCTTCAAAGTACGAGGAAGGCGGCTAGTCTTCCTCGTACCTTCGAAAGGTAACTTAATCAATAGTTAATGCTCAAGAAGCGGTTCTCTACATCAAGAAGATTAACTATTATCAAAAGTATTAGCTTCAATTAAGGTTGATAATAAATGGGTGAGCCTGGTCCAACGGGTAAGCCAAGGGCAAAGACCCAAATATAAAATAGAATAACCCAACCAACAAAAAAGGCCATACTGTAGGGCAACATGGTCGCAATCAATGTACCAATCCCCATATCTTTTTTATACTTAGTAGCCACCGCGAGTATCAAACCAAAATAACTCATCATTGGGGTAATAAGATTAGTGACTGAGTCACCGATACGATAAGCCGCTTGAATGGTTTCTGGTGCATATCCGATTAACATTAACATGGGAACAAATATTGGTGCGGTCGCTGCCCATTGAGCTGATGAAGACCCCAGAGTTAGATTAATTAAGGCACACATCAAAATAAATAAGACAAAGATTTCTGGTCCCGTCATGTCGAGCGCTTGCAATAATTCCGCACCGTTAATCGCCAAAATAGTGCCGAAATTCGTCCATTTAAAAAATGCGACAAATTGTGAAGCAAAAAAGACCAGCACGATATACATACCCAACGAACTCATGCTTTTACTCATGGCGTTAATGACGTCAAGGTCGCTTTTCATGGTACCAACCACCTTACCGTAAACAAAACCAGGGATTGCAAAGGTGACGAAAATAAAGGCAACAATCCCTTTTAGAAAAGGAGAACCTTTTACTAAGCCTGTTTCTGGGCTTCTTAAAATACCCTCGGCAGGAACAATAGTGAGTGCAAGTAAAATAGCCAAGAATAAAAAAGTCAGTCCGGCATAAATTAGCCCTTTACGCTCAATAGCAGACAGATGTTCGATGTTGGAATCAAGCGTTTCACTGGCTTCATCTTCATTGTATTTACCTAATCTTGGTTCAACCACTTTTTCAGTAATAAAAGTACCTAATCCAGCAATGAGGAAAGTAGATATCATCATGAAATACCAGTTGGCTTCTGGCCCTACTTGGTAATTAGGATCGATCATTTGGGCGGCTGGGGTTGTTATTCCTGCCAAAAGTGGATCAATGGTTCCAAGCAACAGATTGGCGCTATAGCCTCCTGATACTCCAGCAAATGCAGCTGCTAATCCTGCTAAGGGGTGACGGCCTAGACTGTGAAAAATCATCGCAGAGAGTGGAATTAGCACCACGTAACCGAGTTCGGAAGCCGTGTTAGATAAAATAGCCGCGAGCACTATCGTAAAGGTAACTAAACGTTTGGAAGCACCCATAACCATGCCGCGAAGTGCCGCCGATAAAAAGCCTGAATGTTCAGCAACGCTTACACCTAATAAAGCAACTAAAACCGTTCCTAGTGGGGCAAAATTTGTGAAATTGGTGACTAAGCCTGTCACTATTTTTTGTAAACCTTCGCCATTTAGCAAACTAACCACTTCAATAATGCCGTCAGGATCACGGCCTGCAGCACCAATAGGCCGAGGATCAATTGCACTTAAACCGAACCAATCAGCAATACCACTAAAGACAATGATGAACAGACAAAATAGGGCAAATAATGTGATTGGATGGGGTAACAAATTACCCAAAAATTCAACCGAAGATAAAAATCGATTAAACAAACCATCTTTTGGTACTTGCTGTGTTGTTTTTACGGTCATAAAGCGGTGCCTAGCGAATAAAAAAGTGAAAGTTAACATTTTCAGTGCACAAATGGAAAGAAAACCATGAATTGACAAACAATAGATGAAAACGATAGGAGACTTTGACTATATAATCTTTTAGATACATGAAGAGCGCAATTGATTGGAAAATACTGTATTCTAACGGCTTTATTACCAGAATTATTTAGAGGAGAGTCCGAGTGGCTAAACCTAATTACGCTTTTGAAAAGCGTCAGAAAGAAATCGCCAAAAAGAAAAAGAAGGAAGAGAAACGTTTACAAAAAGCAGGAATTGACGATAGTCAGCCTCAGGATGCTGAGCCTAAACTAGAAAATTAGAAAATTAGAAAATTAGGACTAAGCGGTAGCAATCGGCGATACATAACAAAATAATCGAAGTTAATGAACATTCAATAAACTAAGGAAAACAGAGTATGAGTACAGGTACGGTAAAGTGGTTTAATTCAGACAAAGGTTTCGGCTTCATCACTCCAGAAGATGGTAGTAAGGATCTATTTGTTCATCATTCGGAAATTCAAAGTGGTGGTGGGTATGCAAGTCTTAATGAAGGTCAGAAAGTAGAATTTGAAGTTGGTCAAGGCCAGAAAGGACCATGTGCTAATAAAGTTGTGGCTCTTTAATTCTCTGAATTAAATTGGCTTTAGTAAGCATCAACACATAACAAAAGTAATTAAACTGGGAGATTTTTCTGCAGTGTCAGTTATTACTGGCGTTATGTGCCTAGGAGGTTTTAGTGAAAAACTCTAGTCTTATATTATTTCTCTTTTTGCTTACTGGTTGCGCTCAATGGCGTTTAGATTTAATCGATGCTAACGGAAAACCAAAAGATCGATGGGGTAGTGTCTTGATTTACAAGTTCAAATCCTTATTGCAATATTAGTGATTGTTAGTGGTAATTATGCAAAAATAGCATCAACTTAGATTTTAGAATTTTTAATTAATTTAGGAGAATAAATGGGACTTCATATAGACGGGAATTTGGGTGATGTTGCTGATACGGTTTTAATGCCTGGCGACCCAATGAGAGCGAAACGAATTGCTGAGACGATGTTAACGGATGTAACTTGTTATAGTAAAACTCGTGGTATGTATGGTTTTACTGGATTTTATCAAGGAAAGCGAGTTTCCGTTCAAGGTAGTGGAATGGGGATGCCGTCTATCTCAATTTATGCTCATGAGTTGATTCACAGTTTTAATGTTAAAAAACTTATTCGTGTTGGATCATGTGGTGCGTTGCGGCCTGAAATTGAGTTGGGCGATATTATTTTGGCTCAATCAGCTTCAACGGATTCAAATATGAATAGCCTCATTTTCAAAGGAATGGATTATGCGCCTACGGCTAATTTCCAACTATTATTAAGAGCTTATCAAAAAGCGGTTGATAGCGGCGTTAAAGTTAGAGTCGGCAATGTGTTATCGGCAGATACCTTTTACGGCGATGATCCTGATGAATGGAAGTTGTGGGCTCGTTTTAATGTATTAGCAGTAGAAATGGAATGCGCCGCTCTTTATACCTTAGCTGCTAAGTATGATCGTCAAGCCTTGTGCGTTTTAACTAACAGTGATAATTTAGCGACTAAGCAAGCCGCTTCTCGCGAAGATAGAGAACAAACGTTTGAAAAAATGGCGACCATTGCTCTTGATCTGATAGATGCTTAACTTATAAAAGTTATTTTATCCCAAAATAATTAGTTTTATTTTAGAACCTTATTTCTATGAAAAAGGATAATTTATTTTTTGTGGAAATAAGGTCTGTTCTTATTTGATATCTTAGGTTGTTGAGAACCTAGAACCTAGAACCTATCTCGTACTAATCATTAATATCAAAAAAGTAGGTAACCTGATTTTTCCCCGAATGCTTAGAATGATATAATGCTTTATCTGCTTGAAGAAATAGAGCATCGGTTGAAATGTTTTTTGATGAAGTGCTTGTAATACCAGTACTAATAGTTACGTTAAATGGTTTTTTGTGCTCGTCACAAAAAGAATATTTGCTAATTTGGTAAGACATACGTTGTGCAATTTGTTTGCAACTTTCAGAATCTGTTCGAGGCAGAACGCACAGAAATTCTTCACCACCAATTCTTCCCATGACATCGTCTGCTCTTAGAGTTGATTGACAAATTTCGGCTATCATTCGAATCACTTGATCGCCAAAAGGGTGGCCGTATTGATCATTGATTTGTTTAAAATTATCAACGTCCAAAATAATGATTGAAAGATTATTTTTGTTATCCGATAAAGATTTTAATAGTTTGTTTAATAATTGAAAGGTGTAGCGTCGATTGTATAGTCCTGATAGTGAGTCTCTAATTGATAGGGCGACTATTTTTTTAGTATGACGACGTTGTAGAGCAAATGCGGCCAATGAAATTATAATGAGGATAACGGCAAAACCCAGTAGATAACGCTGAAATATTGTATCTTGGAAATGTTTTTCAGATTTTAACGATTGCAGTTGGGCTTGCTGTTGTAACAGTTCAATTTGTGCATCTTTCCTTTTAATTTCATAAGTTGATCGTAGGATGGTTAAACGATCCGCTGAATCTTTGGACATTAACTCAGCATTTTTGTTGTGGTAGTCGTTGGTTATTGTGTAGGCTTTTTCTAGTTCACCACGAGCAAATGCTAGTTCACCCTCAATTTTTATGGTCTCCAATTCCCAACTTGTACCGATTAGATCTGCTAAAGTGCTAAAAACTAACCTTGCTTCGGTCAGTGCTTTTTCCGCTTCATCATATTTATTTAGTTTTATCAGACAGCTAGCTTTCTTTTTGTAGAGCTCGGAGTCGTAATCTGCTTTACCTGTTTGGGATAGCGCTTTATCAATAATTTCTATTGCGTGAACACAGTTCCCTTTTTCCGCATTTGTCATGCCTAAACCATAGTTACCGTAATATTTAACACTGTCGTTAGGAATATAAGAAACTTTATCGATATATTTTTCAAAGTATTCAATAGCTAAATCATATTCCCCCCAATAGCGGTAGGTAGTGGCGATTCCGTAAATAGCTTCTGCTTGATAAGGTAAATAACCGAGATCTTGATAACCTTTTAACGCTTTTTGGTAGTAACTAATTGATTCTTCATGTTTGTCTAAATAGCCATAAATCGCACCATAGGTTTCATAAGCTAAGGCAATCACGTAGGGGTTATCAAGCTGTATAGCTAGGGCATAAGAATCGACGAGTTCATCAAGTGCCGCTTGATAGACGCCTATTAAGCTGTGAGAATAAGCGAGCTCTAGTTTGGCTAGAATATAGACAGGGTTCAGTTTTTCCGTTTGGAATATAGACATTGAATGTTTAAAAGCCGCTATTGCTTTTTGGTATCTTCCATTTCTTCTTTCCGCAAGTCCAGAATAAATGTGCAGCATTCCCTTTAACTCAATTGGTGAATCTTTTGTTAATAATTGTAGCGCCATTTTGACCGTGACTTCAAAGTCATCATAAAAATAAAGTAAGTTTTCTGCTTGTGCTTTTCTGAACAAAAGCCAAATATAAGTTTGATTGGGAATTGAGTGATTTTCTTTTTGGTAAGCCACCAGTTGTTGATAACTTTCCCAAGGTGATTGATTAATTGTTGTTTCCATATTACTAAAATCAAGGGAAACTTTTTGTTCGGCATATACCACTGGAAGAGTAAAAGTGAGGGTTAAAATAGCTGCAAATAGGCCACTCACTTTTAGAGATACATTTTTTTTTAGGGATAATGGATTTGACGTTGTCATTGAACTCATATTTATCAATATAGGCTTATTATTATAGAGGTTATTTTATACTAATTTTGAAAAAACTTAATTGTTCAATATTAGCACAGTTCCTTTTTTGGTCCTGGTCGAGTTAAGTCACTCTTGAAAGAATGGTATCGACGCCGTTGTTTTTATCGGCCGTTTCAGGATAATCTAAAGTGTAATGCAAACCACGGCTTTCTTTTCTTCTGATGGCGCACTCGATAATTAATTCGGCGACAGTGATTAAATTTCTAAGCTCTAATAGATCGCTAGTGACGGTAAAGTTAGAGTAATAGTCTTTAACTTCTTGTTTTAACAGCTGGATTCTTCGCTGAGCCCGCTCTAATCGTTTGGTGGTTCTTACAATACCAACATAATTCCACATCAGATGACGAAGTTCATGCCAATTGTGAGAAACAACGACTTCTTCATCGGAGTTTGATACCTGGCTTTCATCCCAATTCGGAATTTTCACCTCAGAACGAGGCGATTGATCTTTATGTGCAATAATTGATTCAGCAGCTTTTTTAGCAAAGACCAGACACTCTAATAACGAATTGCTGGCCATACGATTTGCGCCATGTAATCCAGTAAAAGCAACTTCACCAATGGCATATAAGTTGTTAATATCGGTCGTTGATTCGTTATCAACCACCACACCTCCACAAGTGTAATGAGCCGCCGGAACGACAGGGATTGCTTCTTGGGTGATATCAATATTAAGTTTTAATAATCGTTTATAAATGGTTGGGAAATGTGACCGAATAAAATTCGGTTCTTTGTGGCTAATATCTAAATAAACGCAATCAACGCCAAGCCGTTTAATTTCATGATCGATGGCGCGAGCAACAATATCTCTAGGCGCTAATTCTGCTCTTTTATCAAATCGGTGCATAAATCGTTCACCATTAGGAAGTTTAAGTATTGCGCCTTCTCCCCTAAGAGCTTCGGTGATTAAGAATGAATGGGCTTTGCTATGAAATAAACAAGTGGGATGAAATTGGTTAAATTCTAGGTTTGCTACCCGACATCCACTACGCCAAGCCATTGCAATACCGTCACCGCTGGAAACATCTGGATTACTTGTATATAAATAAACTTTGCTGGCTCCGCCCGTTGCTAGAACAACAAATTGAGCGTTAAATGATTCGACTTGTGCACTATTACGATTGAGAGCATAAGCACCATGACAGCGATTAGGTTGACCAATAATTCCGAGGTTGTGAGTGGTGATTAAATCAATGGCATTGTAATTTTCAAACAATTTAATATTGGGGTCATTAATAACAGCAGTAGATAAAGTTGTTTGAACTGCCTTACCTGTGGCATCGGCCGCATGAATAATTCGACGATGGCTATGACCACCTTCGCGAGTTAAGTGATAATTTTGTTCGTCATCACTATTTGAATCCACGCTAAAATCCACGCCTCTCTGGATTAACCATTGGATAGCTTGCTTGCTATTTTCAACGGTAAATTGAACAGCCTCTTGATTGCATAGTCCAGCTCCGGCAACTAATGTATCTTGCACGTGAGATTCAACACTATCCATTTCGTCTAATACCGCAGCTATGCCACCTTGCGCGTAATAGGTCGCGCCTTCAGTAAGCTTGCCTTTGCAGATAAGATTTACTTTGAAATGTTTTGATAAATGAAGTGCGCAAGTTAATCCTGCTGCGCCACTTCCTATAATCAATACTTCAGATTTGTGTTCAATGGTCATTATTAATTAGACGTAAAATCGTTTCAATGGCGTATTCTGCGCAATTCTGTAGCTAATTACCAATAATTTAGCTAGATAAGCGAACAAACTTTTTGGAATTATCTGATATAATTTGGTGATGAGATAAATCAATAGATGATTTATTGGAACTTAACGCTGTGAGTTGGTGTCAATCTAGGGTGATTTTGGCAACTGGTTCATTTTAATGGAAATATTTCATTTCTCAGGAACCAATATACTTCCGAAGAGCGTAAATATACGCCGTCTGCTTGAGTTAAACTCATTTTTTTAATGAGTAAGTGAATATTATAATAAGTGTTGTAATACGCAATAATTGAAATAAAAATAAATGACAAAAACAACAGATGCTGAGTTAGTAGAGAGAGTACAGCGCGGAGATAAGCGGGCTTTCGATATACTGGTGGTTAAATACCAGAGTAAAATACTATCCATTGTGAGCCGCTTTATAAATGATAATGCTGAAATAAACGATGTCGCTCAAGATGCTTTTATTAAGGCCTACAGGGCGCTACCTAATTTTCGAGGCGACAGTGCTTTTTATACTTGGCTTTATCGTATCGCAATTAATACCGCTAAAAATTATTTAACTGCCAAAGGACGACGTCCTCCTGCTTCTGATGTTGACTCTCAAGAGGCTGAAAATTATGGTGTTGGTATTGCTCTTCGAGAAAACGCGTCGCCAGAAAAACTGTTGATGCGTGATCAATTAAAAAAAGTGATATTTGATACCATTGACGCTCTACCAGACGATTTAAAAGCCGCCATTACTTTACGAGAAATGGAGGGGTTGAGTTATGAGGAAATCGCCGAATCGATGAATTGTCCGGTGGGTACTGTTAGATCCCGTATTTTTAGGGCTAGAGAGACCATCGATGAAAAAATTAAGCCTTTAATTTCAGGTGGTTAGGGTGTGGTTTGTAAATGATAAGTAATTTGTGAACTAATTGTAATAACTTATGTCATAAGATTGCTGAGATAGTACTCAGATTTATTAAAATTGAGTGTTTTAAATTAAGTTTCAGTTAAAATTAAGCTAACAAAGGTGTGGAACAGAAAGATATGATGGATAAAAAACAATCATTATCTGATTTGCTAGATGGACAATGTTCGTCGGTGGATCTCGATTCTCTACTAAAGGATGAGAAAAGTGTTGAAGGTTGGTATCGTTACCACTCGGTTAGTTCAATTCTTAAAGGTGAATATTCTGCTCACAGTCATGTTGATTTTTGTAAACAGCTCAGCGCTAAAATTGCGGATGAGCCTGCAATAATTGCAGCACCTCAAGCAAAGACTGGTAAAATAAAAAACAATCCCAACCAAGCACCTAACGATAATGTTGTTCAATTTAAGCGCGCAGGTGGTGGTTTAGCGATTGCGGCATCAGCAGCTTTTGCTACTTTCTTTTCGGTGCAAACATTACAAGTATCAGATCAAATCACGCCTAATAATCAAACCCTTGTTGCTAATAGTTCGGCTAATCCTATTATTTCAGACTCGAAAGCACCTGAACAGTTGAGTGTGGCTGAAAGCTTAGAGCTGTCAGAATTAGAATTTTTTAATGAAAAATATATCCAAGGGGCTAATCGTCCTGTTGGCGGCGAATATGTTAAAACCTATCGATTCTCTGCTGAACAATGGCAACAAATATTGCGCAACGCTGCTCTCCAACAAAATCAATTACAAGCAGAAGAAAAAATTGACGATTTGGTTGAAGCAAAAAAAGATTAAATCATTAGCGCATTTTTCTAAACACATTCTGATTAAAGTTATTTCTAATTATGCTGCGTGAAACTGGCATTGTCTCTAGGATTTTGGGTGACCAAGCAATTGTTCATACCCAAAGCCGACTCGCATGTTCTTCTTGTCAGCAAATTGATACTTGCGGTAATGGTATCATCGAGAAATATTTCTCAGGAAAAGTTTTCTCAACTCAGTTATTTAATGATATCAATGCTAAAGTTGGCGACCAAGTTGAGATCCAAGTTTCTAAATCAAGTGTGACTAAAGCTTCTGTAATTGTTTACTTATTGCCGCTTGCAGGACTTATTTCTTTTGCTCTAATTGCATCTTTCTTTTTTCAAGATGAAAAAGTAGTTATTTTTTTCGCGTTATCGGGCTTGATTTTAAGTCTGTTTGTCACAAAATTTTACAATAGCAAGATGAGTAATAACGAATTATATGTACCTAAGATGGTCTCAGTGGTTGGTTCTCATTCAGTAGCTCAAAAAAGAGATAATAAATTTAATGCGAAAGAGCAGATTAAGATTAAAACGCTTGATTAAATTCTGTTACCTTTTTTGTTAAAGTGTGAGTGAATTGTATATTTACTTTAATAATTTTTAAATTGCTTTTTTGATTTTAATAAGGAATCCTTTATGACTCAAAAGAAAAACTTATTTGCCGTTTTTGTTTTTATTTTAATCCAAAGTTTTTGTGTGCAAAAAACGATTGCAGCTCAGTTACCCGATTTCGTAGAGTTGGTAGAAAAGGCTCAGCCTAGTGTTGTCAGTATTTCTACTACCATTACAGTCAAGCGGAGAAATTTTTTCCAACAACAGTTTTCTGGTTCTAGCAGAGGTCCAAGTGGATCCGGGTTTATTATTTCTGATGATGGTTATGTAATAACTAATAACCATGTAATTGACGGTGTTGATAAAGTTTTTGTTAGTTTGCATAATGGTAAGGATTTGGAAGCAAAAATTGTCGGTAAAGATGCTGAAACCGATATTGCTTTGTTAAAGATCGAAGGTGATGATTTTGTGCCATTTAAAATTGGCGATATTAATAAAACCAAAGTAGGTTCATGGGTGGTCGCCATAGGCGCGCCATTTGGTTTTGATCAAACGGTTACTGCGGGAATTATTAGTGCTAAAGGACGCAGTGTCGGTGAGCAATATATTCCTTACGTACAAACCGATGTAGCGATTAACCCCGGAAATTCAGGTGGCCCATTGATTGATATGAAGGGCCAAGTGGTTGGTGTTAATTCAAAGATTTTAAGCACTTCGGGTGGTTCAAACGGTATGTCATTTTCCATTCCGATTGATTTGGCAATGGATGTTGTTGATCAAATTAAGAATGATGGTGGTGTTAATCGCGGTTATCTAGGAGTTGGTTATCAAGATGTTAGTTTTGAATTAGCTAAATCTTTTGGTCTAGAAAGATCTCAAGGCGCTCTTATTCATCATGTTACTCCTGGTTCGCCTGCTGAACGTGCAGGTATTAAAGAAGGTGATATCGTCTTAAAAATTGATAATAAAAGCATTAAAAATGCCACTGAACTTCCCTTTATTGTTGGACGCTATCGTCCTGGAGATAAGGCCAAATTTACCATTATTAGAAATAGCAAGAAAAAGAATTTGAAGGTCACAATTGGAAGTCGAAATGGAGGGGTTGCAGGTAATTCTAACCCCGCTCAATCACAAAATAATCGACTGGAATGGCAAGGCGCCGGATTTAAAAATATTCCAGATGAAATCGCCGAGCGAACAGGTATTAATCGCGGAGTAATAGTTGTTTCGGTGGCAGATGGATCGATTGCTCAAGCGGGAATAAGAGAGGGAGATATTATTCAATCGGTTCAACTTAAAGCGATTAGTAATTTACAGGAGTTTCGGCAGGTGATTAGCCAATTGCCAAAAAGCGGAAATACCCCAGTTTTGGTCAATCGTCCCGATGCCGGAACGCAATATGTGATTTTAGAACTTAAAGACTAGAATTTAATGAATAATACAATATTGGCTTTAGGTTTGGTTGTGTTTATTTCGGTGCCAGGTTTTGCTCATGCTAATGAGCAAAACCTATCTACTGAAGAAAAAAATCAGATTGAACGACTACTCAATTTTGTAAAGAAATCAGATTGTCTTTTTATCCGAAATGGTGATAAGCATACAGGTAAAGATGCGGCTAAGCATATCGCTCGAAAATATAAGCATTTTCGAGATGATATAAAAACACCAGAGGAATTTATAGAATTGTCTGCGACTAAAAGTAGTATGTCTGGTAAATATTATCAGATTCGATGTGTAGGCAAAGAAGAAATAAAAAGTAAAGATTGGTTGTTGGCAGAATTGGTAGAAATTAAGAAGGAGGGAGAGTGATTGGGAAAAACATCGCTGTTTCAGGCTATTCCGGTGGTTTCTGGCGTAAATAGCGGTTGTTAGGATTATAACAAAATACATAAAGAGTTGATTTTTTGCTCAAAAACTCCTAAATTATCAGCTAGATAGCTAAGATAATATCTGATCTCGCTATACTTCAGTCATGTTCAATGGAGACTCAACTCAAATGACAGCTAAAATTGTCTCGATAGCACAAGCGAAAGGCGGTGTTGGTAAAAGCACCTTGTGCGCCAATTTATCGGTTACCTTGTCTCAATCAGCTAAAGTTCTGATGATTGATTGTGATCCACCTCAGAATTCCTTAGCTGCCTGGTTCCATGTAAGAGATGATCTTTATGTAGAATCCGGATTAAGCCTATTTACGGCGTCAACGCCACAACAATTAACATCAATAATTGAAAAGAACAAATCAAAATTTGATTATATTCTTATTGACGGAGCGCCGCATGTTAACTCTCTCGTAAGAAGTATGTTATTGGTTTCCAATTTGGTATTAGTTCCGCTTGCCCCGTCTTCGGTTGAAATTTGGTCTTTTTCTTCTTTTGAGGAATTAATCCACGAAGCTGAAAAATATAATAAATCATTAAAAACAAAAATCATTTGGAATCGAGTTCGAAAGCGAGTTAAATCTTCTGAAGAGGTCATTGAGACCGTGAGTAAAGAATCTAAGTTTTCCGCATTAAAAAATCAAATTACTTTCCGAGTGGCTTACGTTGATTCTTTTGCGGAAGGCTGTAGTGTTTATGAATGGACAGATCCTGTTGCTAGTGCAGAAATATGGTCGTTAACCTCAGCGATAAAGCGTAGTCTAAATAGGGCTGAAGCGGTTAAAGCATCAAAGTCAGCAGCGGCTCAAAACTTTGTTAAAAAGGGCTGACTGTACGTCTTCTCCAAGCAAAAAAGCCGCTGGCAACTAACAAAAAGCCACAATGTTACGGTATTAATTTATCACTTGGTCTTTCCAGCCAAATATCGACGCGTGGTGTTTGATGAGGAAGTTGATAAGATTTTATCAGAGATATGTTTAGAAATAGAAAAACGATACCAAATTAAGTTCTTAGAAATTGGAACGGATAATGAGCATGTTCATTTTCTCATACAATCAGTGCCTACTTATAGCGTGACTAAATTGGTGAGAATGATAAAGAGCTTAACAGCTAGAGAGATATTTAAGAAGTGCCCTCAGGTAAAAAAGAAGCTTTGGGGTGGAGAATTTTGGTCAGATGGTTTCTTCACGAGTAGTGTTGGAAAACATGGTGATGAATCAGTAATACAAAAGTATGTAAAGAATCAATGAACGAAATATAACGAGCTTCATAAAGATCATCAGTTGGTGATGTCCTAAATCCGAAGTTAATACCCCGCTTCACGAAAGTGAAGTTTCGCGTCCAGCGAAAGGGCTTGCCCCGGGAATGTTTTAATAGCTTTTGGGTATAGACTGAACCAAGTGAAATAAGGGATTAATCCTGTTTAAATGCTTATCAAAGAGGTTTAAATGACAGAGTATTTTGATTTCTGGAAGCTTATTGCTGGATTAGGTTTATTTCTTTTTGCGATGAACCTGTTAGAAAAAGCACTCAAAGATTTGGCCGGTAAAAGTTTTCGCCAATTTTTTCGTCATTCTATCGACAAACCTATCCCGTCGGTTTTTGGCGGAATTCTCGCCACAACCATTTTACAGAGTAGTTCATTAGTTGGTTTGATCGTTCTGGCTTTCGTTGGCGCAGGGATTATTCCTTTAGCAAATGCAATTGGGGTGATAATAGGGTCTAATTTAGGTACGACTTTTACAGGCTGGATTGTTACAACATTAGGATTTAAGCTCAATTTTTCGATTTTTATCTACCCGTTGATTGCAGTGGGTGGTATTGGTTATGGCTTGCTAAAAGGTAAAATTCAGAATTTCTTCCTGTTACTTTTAGCTTTTGCATTGTTGTTAATGGGTCTAGATTTCATGAAAGAAGCGGTGGAGCTTCTTAATCAGCGAGCAGACCTTCAGGTTTTAAGTGGTTATCCGTTACTGGCCTATTTGGTTGTTGGCATTATTTTTACCGCAATCATTCAATCAAGTTCGGCAACTATGATGCTGACTTTAAGTGCGCTTTATGCGGGTATTATTCCGCTTCCAGCTGCCGCCGCCTTGGTAATAGGAGCTGATCTCGGCACCACTAGTACAGTATTTTTGGGAAGCCTACAAGGAGGTGCATCGAAACGTCGTTTGGCAATAGCACATATATTTTTCAATCTCTCCGTTGATATTGTTGCATTTGCCTTGTTGTATCCGATTTTAGATTTAATCCAATGGCTTAATTTAAGCGATCCACTTTATTCGTTAGTCGCATTCCATAGTTTATTTAATTTACTGGGTTTGATTGTTTTCTTACCCTTTATTTCTCTTTTTGCGCGGAAACTAGAAGAGTGGTTCCCAGATAACCAAATCAGAGTGAATCAATATATTAATGATGTTCCTGTTGATGTTAGTGACGCTGCGATTGAAGCGTTATCCAAAGAGACTCGTCATTTACTCTATCTAGTCACACATCTCAATCTTCGTTTTCTAAATACCCGTAAAGCGGATATAGAAGAACTAGAAAAAGAGTTTTATTTACCTGAAGTTATTCAACAACCTAGTTGTCTTGAAGAGTATTTGTTAATAAAAGGGCTAGAAGGTGAAATTATTAATTATGGATTGAAGATAAAGTTAGATGACTCTGGTTCAGACCCTTCACATCAAGAGACACTTGTTCATAAAATAGATAACCTCATTAACGCAGTGAGACATGGAGTATATTCGGCAAAGTCGTTAAAAGATATAGAGCAAGATTTAAGGTCGTTTCATTTACTTGATAATGATTATTTCAGTCAATCCTTTTCAACATTAAAAGACTCAGCGATCACTAACAATCTAAATATTGCATCGCTCATTAGCCGACGGTTTAATCATGAAATGTTAGAGGAAGAATTAATCAATTTGACTGATAAACTGCATCAGTTTCATAAAGAATCTGCTGACGATATTTACGTGAAGCAATCATCAGCTAATTTATCAACGGTAGAATTATCAACCTTGCTTAATGTTAATAAAGAAATTCAAACCTCAGCAGAAGCTTTGATTAAATCTTTACACTTGCTTTAAGCTCTTTAATAAAAAAGCGTGCTGGATGTAATCGATCAGCTAAGGTATTTTCTAGTGGCGAAATTTTATTAGTTATTAAACTTGCTAAATGTTGACTTGCGATTAATGAATATAATAAACCGTGTGAGCCGTAAGCTGTGTTAATCCATAGCCCCGGAATATTGTAATGACTTATTTCTTTTCGATTAATTCGTTTTTGACCAAGGTTAGAAAAATCTTTGGTTAGTTTTTCAGTGTCCGGTGCGCTGCCCACTATAGGTAATCGGTCATTAGCATGAAGCCGATAACCCAAGGTACCCTTCAGCGGTATCGAATTGATTTCATCGGGCGATAAATAAGGTAAGCCTGTTGATTTAAGAAATGATGAGGTTCGAGTAAGCATATCAATCTGGCTATTACCACTAAGTTGATCATCTATGAAATTCTCAAAAGTAGTTCCTAGTTGAAATTGATTATTTTCTCTAGGAACCAAATATATTTGCTCACAAAGAGCATGGCGAATTTTTTTTGATAGCTTTTTAGATTCAAATAAACAGGTTTGTCCACGTGTTATATGAGTAGAAGTAATATTGAATCTTTTTAAAAGTTTACTGTTCGCCCCGCCGCAGAATATTACATGAGAGTACTGCTTAGTTTGACATTTAGATTGATATTTATTTTCATTTTGGAATTGGAGAGTCCAACGGTTATCTTCTTTATTAACATCTAAGATCTCACAATCCGTTGTTATTGTCAGTTGTTCCTCGGGGATTTTTTCTAGCAACAAGTGACAAAATCGTTTCATATCGATAATGGCAGAGTGTGGAAATGAAATAGCACGATCGTTATTTGAAAAAAAATGACTTTTAGTAATCCATTGCTGAAGGTTAAGTTTTTCTGATAGCTTTAAAAGCTTTTCGGCGACTAACTTGTTTTCTACAAAACGCTCAACGCCTTGACTCAAGATCACGTCTTCTTTTTCTTGTTCTGTCAGTGCGTTTAAAAAACGGAGTAATGTCATATAGGCGAGCCAATTAAATTGACTTGATTCATTCATGTCGCTAGTGAGTTGAGGGTGAAAAATTCCCGCAGCCGCGCCGGATGCTCCTTGAGCAGTTTGCGGATTTTTGTCAAATAGTTCACATTGAAACCCTAGTTTGGATAATGTGTAAGCTGTGGTCGAACCGGCAATGCCCGTTCCGATAATAGCAACTTTGGTTTGTTGATTACCTGATGGACTAACTGATGAGTTAACTGAAGGGCTATATGAAGAGCTATATGAAGGAGTTAGACTTAAGTTAAACCAAGGTTTTTCATACTTGATATTAATGTAGCTAGATTGCGCCTCTTTTTGAAATTTCTCTTGTTCAGATTGTTCAAAAGTAGCGGTTAACATTTCTCTTTTTTTTGCAAACCCTTTCTTCTTTATGATTTTAAAACCGACATCTATAAGAGGTTGTTTAACAGAGCGCGCAACACTATAGGTTGCAAGTCGAGTCCTTGCTTTTGAAAGCTTAGCTATTTTTTTAGCATTCTCATCACCCCACATGCTGGTATTTTTGGTTGGTGCAAAGCCATCCAAAAACCAGTGATCAATTTTAATTTTTTGCTGTTGAGATTTTGATTCTTTGATAAGATCATCAAGCGCCTGATCGATTGGCATCAACATCAGTGTGAGAGTTAAATTCCATTGGGGGAATTTAATTTGATGTCGACCATAAGTGAGTGACGGATAACGATTAATTAATGCTTGGCTAATGTGAGAAAATTGAGGCCAGCGTTCTGTGATCTTTTTATAATCTTCAATTAAAAAAGGACGTTTTTCTATCGCGATATAATGAAGATGTTTGTTTTTTTTTAAATGACTTTCGATTTGTTGTTGCTGAAGAATCCATTGGTTCGCTGTATTAAGAAAATTTAGACTGCTTCCAAAACCCAGCTCAGCGACGACGAATTGTTTTTGATTTTTATTGTTCCAATCTTCGACAAGTCGATTGCCTTCAATAAAAACATGTTGTGACTCTTCAACTGCACCATGAATGGAAAAGTAGACATCGTTAAATTCGGTGCTAAAAGGCAATCCGTTTTGCCACTCAATTTCTGCAGGTTTGACTAAATCAAATTTTTTTAGTTGGGCACTAGACACTTTTAATGTGCTTTGAATATTGTTTTATCATCTAACCAAGTTAAGAAATTCTGAGCGAGTGGCTGGGTTTGTTCGAAACGTCCCTAACATCAGTGAGGTCATCATGGTTGAGTTCTGTTTTTCTACACCTCTCATCATCATACACATGTGTTTTGCTTCGATCACTACGCCAACGCCCGATGCATCAGTCACTTGCATAATCGCTTCCGCGACTTGTTTGGCCATATTTTCTTGAATTTGTAATCGGCGAGCAAACATGTCGATAATACGAGCAATTTTTGAAAGTCCGATCACTTTGCCCGTTGGTAAATAGGCGACGTGACATTTGCCAATAAAAGGCAAAAGGTGATGTTCGCATAATGAATAGACTTCTATATCTTTAACGATCACCATTTCATCGTTATCGGATTCAAAAATGGCATTATTGACAACTTCATCCAGTGATTGCTTGTAACCACGAGTAAGAAATTGCATTGCTTTTGCTGCTCGTACTGGGGTATCAACCAGTCCATCTCGATTAGGATCTTCTCCCAGAAGGCCGAGTATCTCTGAATATTTTTTTGCAAGCTGATCAGTAGTTTCAACGGTGCTCATAGGGGATTCCATAGTTAAGATGTTAAGCCTTTGGTGGGTATTGTAATTCACAGAATAAATTGAACCAAGTAAAAGTCTCGAATAGGCTTTTTTATTATAATAAATAGCAATTTCAACCAAAAAGTATATACTGGTATATACCTCTCCATGTTCAATCGCTAGTGTGTAATGTTTTATGTTTCTTAAACGACTGTGTAAAAAGTTAAGTGATAGAAAGGTAGCCTACGCCTTGGTCGGAGGGTACGCAGTGGCATTGCATGGCGCTGTGCGAGGTACTGTTGATATTGATTTTGTTATTCAATGGAATCAAGATAACTTAAATAGTGCAGAAGAAGTATTAGAGGAGTTAGGTTTAATTTCTCGACTGCCTTTAAATGCGGCAGAGGTTTTTTCTTATCGTGATGAATATATTAACAATAGAAACCTAATAGCTTGGAATTTTTACAATCCATCTAATATGGCTGAACAGGTGGACATTATTATTGACTTTAATCTAAGCAAGCAATCAATTGTCACTATGGTTGTTGGTGAAGATAAAGTTAATGTCATTTCAATTGAGCAATTAATAAAAATGAAACAAAAAGCCGGACGTCCTCAAGACCTTGCTGATATCGAGGCTTTAGAGAAGTTGAGCAAATGAATCAAATGACTAAAACCACCCAGTATTTTTCTGATGAATATCTTGCTTCCTGTCAAAGCATGAGTAAAGAACAAATTTGTCAGTTTATTGAAGACTTTAGTTTGTTACATCATAGTCCCAAAAAAATAAAGTCAGGTCCTCCCTCAAAGTTGATTAGTTTAAAGGTTGATATTGGCTTGTTGGCTGATTTTCGACAAAGGTGTGACAGTAAGGATCTTCGCTATCAAACTCAAATTAAAAAACTGATGCGCCAATGGTGTGAATCATGAACAAAACTTCATCAACTAAGAAAAAGCAATACCGCATTGTCGCCGATGAGAATATGCCAGCCATTGAGCACTTATTTGGCGACCTTGCTGAAATAACACGATTAGATGGTCGCTCAATCAATTCTACAGTTTTACAAAATGCTGATGCGCTTTTATGTCGTTCGATCACTAGCGTTGATCAATCTTTGTTAGAAAATACGGCAGTTAAATTTGTTGGTACGGCTACCATAGGTACTGACCATTTGGATATTCCTTGGCTTGAATCACAGAAGATTGAATCAGAGAAGATTGGATCAGGGAGCATTGAATCAGAGAAGATTAATTGGGCAAATGCTGCGGGATGTAATGCGGCGGCGGTTGCTCAGTATGTGCTAAGTGCTGTGGCTTTTTGGTGTAAATCTTATAACAAACCAATGCAAGATGTAACTATTGGTATTGTCGGAGCCGGTAATGTAGGTACTGAGTTAGCGCGTTGTTTAGGTTTGTTATCGATCAAGTATTTGTTATGTGATCCGCCATTAGAGCAGTCGGGTGACCCGCGTCAATTGGTTCCAATGAGCGACATAATGAAATGTGATGTGATTAGTTTGCATGTGCCAATTGAAAAAATTGGCAATTATCCGACTTACCATTTGATTGGTTCAAAAGAATTGAAGCAACTTTCAAAGGAACAGTTACTCATTAATGCCTCTCGTGGTGCGGTCATTGATAATATAGCCTTAATAAATAGCTTGTCTAGCAGCGATTCTGTAAAGGTTATTCTAGACGTGTTTGAAGACGAACCTAATGTTTCCAGACAGTTATTGGAACAATGTTTGCTCTCCACATCCCATATTGCCGGACATACCTTAGAAGGTAAGTTGCGAGGTAGTTGGTTAATCTATCAGGCTTTTTGTGAAAACTTTAATATAAAAAATGACAAAGAAGAGTCGTCAATTTATCCATCACCTAACCAAATTAGTTTGCGTGACGACAATTTAATATCAAACTTAACGGCTATTTACGATATCCAGTCTGACTCTGATGCTTTAAGGTTTCAAGATGACGAGCCGATAGCGGTTAAATTTGATCGATTAAGAAAAAATGCGACTCAACTAGCCAATGGGAATATTCGCCGAGATTATTCGGGCTGGCAATTTATCGGTGATTTTAATCTACCGCTTTAATACTATTTATAAATTAATTTTGCTTATACATTAACGATCTGCTTTCTTGTAGTCATGCTTTTGCTGTGGCACACTCAACCCATTCAAAGGTGTAAAAACTAATGTAACTATTCAGAGAGCAGTCAAAATTAGCTGTAACTACTCAGCTAATATCATTGCCAATAACTAACAATAACGAGGCTTTAATGGAAATCGGAACTATTATCTCACTGACAGCATACTTCCTAGTCATGCTGGGTATCGGTCTATATGCATTTAAAAACAGTACCGAAGATTCCTCGGGATATTTGTTGGGTGGGCGTCAATTAGGACCTGCTGTCACAGCTTTATCGGCAGGAGCTTCCGATATGAGTGGCTGGATGGTAATGGGATTACCCGGCGCGATGTATTTATCAGGGCTTGCCAACATTTGGATAGGCGTTGGATTAGTCGTTGGTGCTTATATCAATTATTTAATTGTTGCGCCAAGACTGAGAGCCTATACAGAGATTGCCAGTGATTCAATCACCTTACCCGAGTTTTTTGAGAACCGATTTGAAGACAAAACACGGTTATTAAGAATAGTTTCTTCCATTGTAATCATCGTATTCTTTACTGTTTATACTTCTTCTGGCGTAGTTGGTGGCGGTAAATTATTTGAATCAAGCTTTGGACTAAGTTACGAATTAGGTTTGTATGTAACCGCTGGCGTAGTGGTGACTTATACCTTGTTTGGTGGTTTCTTAGCGGTGAGCATGACCGACTTTGTTCAGGGTTGCATTATGTTTATCGCCTTGGTGTTAGTTCCTTTTGTGATTATTTTTGATTTTGGTGGTGTATCAGCCATTAGTGAAACGATTTCAGGTTTAAGTTCGACTCACATGGATTTACTTGCCGGAACAACGGCTCTCGGAATTATTTCTTCATTAGCCTGGGGGCTTGGTTATTTTGGTCAGCCACATATTATCGTTCGTTTTATGGCGATCCGATCAATAAAAGATCTTAAAACGGCCAGACGAATTGGAATGAGCTGGATGATTGTTGCACTCGCTGGTGCAATCGCTACCGGATTTTTTGGTTTTGCTTATGTTGCTAAACATAATATTCCAATGGGCGACCCTGAAACTATTTTTATTGTTTTATCGCAAGTGTTATTTCACCCGTTGATTGCTGGTTTTATGTTAGCAGCGATTTTGGCGGCTATTATGAGTACGGTGTCTTCTCAATTATTGGTGACTTCAAGTTCTTTAACAGAAGATGTTTACAAAGCATTTATTAATAAAGAAGCGAGCGAGAAGAAATTAGTTTTTATGGGACGAATTTGCGTGGTATTGGTTGCCTTGTTAGCAATCGGAATGGCCTATGATAGAGACAGCTCAATTTTAAATATTGTGAGTAATGCATGGGCTGGTTTTGGTGCGGCATTTGGTCCCCTGATTGTCTTTGGTTTGTATTGGAAGCGAATGACTTTTGCAGGAGCTTTGTCTGGAATCGTTGTTGGAGCGAGCACTGTTTTAATTTGGATTTACGCGCCGATTACTATTGGAGAGCAATCGTTAAGTAGCTTTATTTATGAGATTGTTCCGGGTGTAGCTTTAAGTTCAATTGCGATTGTAGTGGTTAGTTTGATGGGTGACGAGCCGTCGGATGAAATGAAGTCGATGTTTGATGTGATGGTTAAGAGGGTAACGGAGGAGAGTTAGCGGGTTGGAGTTATGGTTATGATGTAGGGGGGAGCTTTTGGGGTAGTTTAGGTTGTTCCAAACAGTTCTTCTATCACTAGAACACGTATTGAAGCTAATATTGCAGAAAGTGTGGCTGCACGTGAGGCTAGTCGATTTGACGTCCATAAAGGTTTTGAAATCGCCTTAACTGGTGATGTGAGTACCACTAGGAATGGCGCTGTATTTTTCTCTGGTAAAAATCCTAATGGCTTTGCAAATGCCAATTTGGCTACCAATTTTGCAAATCAAAATGGATCAAAAATCTTGAACTTTACACCTGCTGGACAACAATTGGATGCGCTAAATCTATATCCTCGGCTTGCTACTGATTCAAACGGACTGATAAATCCTAAATTTGCTTCTGAAACAAGTAGGGTGTGGGAAATTACATCAAGACGGTTCGCACAAGGATCTACTGGCGATGTAAATGCATTTGTTAGTGGGGCTAGATCAGATAGTATTTTCTTGCAAGTTGAACGACCTATATTGTCAGAAAATTCTTTTGTGAATTTGATAGAGAGATAAATAAATGGTTTCAATTGATAGGAAAACTGGGTTAATAGATGCAGGAGATGGTTGGTCGATAAAGATGTCTAACCATTCGTTGGATGTTTTCAATGCAAACCAATCTTATAACTTCTCGTGTGAAATTGTTGATAAGGGATTAAAAGTTGTTATTTTTAATGACCTTTCTCAAAAAGGGGTAGATGCACCGCAGGAAAACGAAGTCGTATTGGTTGTAACTAAAACTCTTAATGATATGGGCTTGATTGTAGAAATAGAGTAGTTCCAAACTTGACGGCAGCTCGTCGTGCAGACCTGAATGAAAAATTTGGACGCACTGGAAATTTGAATTCGGATATTAATAGTCGTGGGAATAAAGAGCTTGCTACCAACTTCTATTTAGATCAAGGATGGCATCCAAAACGTGCAGCGAGCCATGTTGGGGGCATCGATTTTTCTCAGCCAGTAGATATTTTTACGTTATCTAGAGGTCAACCTTTAGCCCAATATCAAGCGAGAGGAAACGGTGTTGGTAACTATTTTGCGCCGGTAGGGACAAGAGCAGAACAGCTAGGTATTAATCCTATTGGTAGAGATACTCTTGTTTACGCGCCTACAGAGAGGGTGCAGGTTCTTAGAAGTACAGCAGCAGAAATTGTAGATACATGGTTGGTTCCAAGTGTTCCATATCGAGCGGAGGGTGGAGGAACTCAATTCTTCACAAATGATCCAAATAAATTTAGAGTGATTATTAATAATGAGTAATTCTATGACCCCAATTGAAACCATTAATAAATCATTGACAGACAGCATTAAGCTGTCTGCTGATTATCCTAATTTTCAGCCTCTTGAATCGGTAAAAACTCAATTGGAATATTTGAAAAATATTTTGAATGGTAGCTCCGATGACCGAAGCCGATTAAATGAAATAATTCTGGGCATATATGCGGCTAGAGAATTTGAAGATAGGGATATGGACTTCGCAAACACTTTGTATGATGTAGAGTTGATTGTTGACGAAATGAAAGCAGGTAGGTTGTAGTTCCAAATAAGTTTCCTTTATCGACTTCACAAAAAAGACAATAAGTGCCAGTCACCATATGGACAAAAGCTTACACAAAAGTCAGAAATTCGGAAGTTTGATTTTGGCCAGTTTCTTAAACTTAAATAAGGATGGTTAATCTTGGCCGGTTTTAGCGAAAATAAGATGAACTCTTGAATGTCAGGCAGAGTTAATTCTCTGAATGTTCAGATAGACAGGAATATTTAGTTGGTAGAATTAGCTAAGTATCAGAAATATAAAGCTGGTTGATTTGATTGATGCCTTTCAGCCATTTAAGTTTCAATTCTTTGGTCTTTTGTTTGATTTGTTCAATACTTCCCACAAATCGATAATAATGACTGCCGTAATCTTGCACTTGATTGAGCCAATTATCGTGTTTGAGATTCATGTGATTAAGCGTAGCGCAAAGGTTGGATGGTAATTGTGCTTTATTGGGATAAGCAATGGCTTTTCCTGTCCATTCAATTAAATCAACATAATCTTTTAATTGAATTACCATTGTGCGATTTTTAACGTTTCCAGCAATGGCTTTAACTGATTGATTTAGCTCATCATCTGATAATCGATTTAATCGGGTTTGAATACTTGTATGCTCACTTTCTGATAAAGATTTGGCAATTCCTGCTCTAATCGGATTTAAATCAACATAGGCCATACAGGTTAAAGCAGCCGCTTCATCAAGTAATACTTGAGAGTTAAATCGAGCTTCAAAAAAATGACCTTTACAAAAGTCTTCCTTATTTGCCATCTTTGCTAAGGGTTCATTAATTCGCCGCATTAACCAAGAAACATTGCCGAGCCTCTCTCGATAAGAGGCAAGTAGTTCAGGACTACTCACAATCGCTTGAAGTTTTAACTCACGTTGAAGTTTAAACTTAGGATTATCAAACTTTCCCGGAAACACCTTTAACCATTTTTTAGCAACTTCTAAATCAGACCAAGATTCGGGCAGTTTTGGGTCAGAATAAATGACCAGGTGATAGTGGTTATGCATTACGGCATAGGCATAGACCTCAATGGAGAATATATCTGCGAGCTCTAAAATTCTATTTTCAATCCATTGTCTTCGATAATTATAATCAATGCCATTTTCTTCATCGACTCCGCAAAGAAAAGCTCGACGAACACAGCGGCTGGTTAAATGATAGTACCCTGCATTTTCTGGGTCAATTTGTTCACTTCGTTTAATTGCCATGTCATCGTCCTTGATGGATATATTGAGAATGCCAATTATTCATGATTATGCCTTTAGCTCCCGTATGATATACTGCAAAAATAATGAAAAACGGCATAAGAAAACCATACCAAGACATGGTCTTAATTGATTTTTACGAGCGCTTTCCAGATGAACAGGCGTGT
>Ga0316204_10004711_pt1 | contig 23987 bp, 17 predicted proteins | sample 6monrhotite_MG_2_FD_205661 | JGI IMG/M metagenome (GOLD analysis project Ga0316204, IMG submission 205661) | Microbial mat bacterial communities from mineral coupon in-situ incubated in ocean water Damariscotta River, Maine, United States -... | ecosystem: Environmental > Aquatic > Marine >... | reverse complement strand
CGAACACGTGGACGGTTTTCGACGGAGCCCAGGTGTTGTTCTGCTGCCATCCCACGCTGTAAAACCGGCCAGGTTTCGCAATGGATGCAAACCCAGGTGGGCACGCCAGACGACCCGAGAGTCACTGCACAGGGGTGGGAGCGCGACGACGACGAAGGAGGAGACTTGCGCGGGAGGGGAAGCGCAGGTTCCCCTCCAGAGACAACGCTGGTTGGTAGCGGCGAATCCGTCAAAGTGGCCGAAAGCCCGCAGTAACGACCACGATCCATGCGGCAGCCGCGCTCCCACTGACCTCCACGATCCCTGCGGCAGCGCCAACCCGTACCCCACCAGCCCAGCAGAGATGAGCGCCCCCGAAGACACGAGCGTTTCGCCCAAGGGGGTGAGCCCTGGCGAGCAGAGCTTGGCTGAACCCGGCCCGGGTGGGCCCGGGTAGGCCCGGGTAGGCCCGGGTAGGCCCGGGTAGGCCCGGGTGGGTTTGGGCTGCCGCCTGGATCGTGTCGGTCAGCGTGGGCGCGGCTGCCGCATGGATCGTGGTCGTTAGTGCGGGTCTTCAACCACTTTGACGGATTCGCCGCTACCAACCAGCGTTGTCTCTAAAGGGGAACCTGCGCTTCCCCTCTCAGGCAAGTCTCCTCGTTCCTCGTCGTCGCCTTTCACTCCCCTGTGCAGTGACTCTCGAGTCGTGTGGCATGCCCACTTGGGTTTGCATCCATTGCGAAACCTGGCCGGTTTTACAGCGTCAGATGGCAGAAGAGCAACAGCTCGTCTCCGTCGAAAACCGTCCACGTGTTCGCAAGGTCTTGCCTCCTGATGTCGCCTTGCGGCGAGGCATCTGACGTCGCAACACCCTCTCGCGTGCGGCGCTGGGACGTCACGTTCCTCACAGGTACGCATTCGCAGTTGGCGCGCGCCATTCGGCGCGTTCTGGTGGAACAATGGGGGGTCACAGGGGGCTCGCACCCTCGCGGCGTGAGCCGCCAGAAGACAGGGGGAGGCACTGACGAGAGGGGCGATGAATAGGGGCTCCTAGCCTCACCGCAGGACGTGCAGCCATGTGCTCTGGGTGAGCTGCAACAGATCGCCGGGGCCGATCTCGTGGCGACCGGGATCCAGCAGCATGCGCTCGCCGCCGCGGTGCAGCCCCATCCCATCCCGCAGCATCTCGATCTCACCCCAACCGCGCCACTTCAGGTGAGTACGGCTCAGACTGCCGTCCCGAACGGGGCAGCCCTCATACAGATCGATGTCAGTGTTCTCCGAGGCGCGCCCCAGCACGTTGCCGCGCTTCGGCGCGAAGCCCGCCCCACCCAGGGGGCCCCAGACCAACGTCAGCGCGACCTTCTCCTCGCCCGCCTCGCGGCTGCGCACCGCCAGCGGCACGGCTCGGATCCCCGTCGGGGGCCTGTGGGAAGAGCCGTCCACTGAGACGATGGGCAGCTCATCACCGAAGAGCACCTCCATCCCGGGGTGGAAGGACTCAGCGACGGCACGCCACAGGGCGTCCATATCGAAGGTGGGCTCAAGCACCCCTCCCAGCGCCACCATCCAGGGAGTCGGCTCGGGGGGCAGCTCGCTGACCGGGAAGCCGGTGCCGAACTGCTGGAGCACGCCGCGGTTGACCCGGGCCAGCCGCAGACGCACGGCGTCAGTCATCGAGCCGCCTTCCCGGCACTCCCTCAGCCCCTCCAGCAAGTGCTCCAGCCCGAGCCAGCACTGACCGCGCTCGCGGGCGATGGCGGTAGCCGCCTCCAGCAGCGGCCGGGCGTCCCGCCCCGGCGCCGGCCAGCCACGGGGCCTCATGGTTCGCTCCTGACGGTTGGGTATTGCGCCGCGGGCATCCTGAGACCTCCTTGGAGGCTCCGACATAGCCCGATTTCAGTCGGACCGACCGAGCACGATCCCCTCCAGTGGTCTACAGGCCCCAGCGCTCGAGCACCTGCGCGCCCACCTCGCGGGCCGCCTTCTTCCCCGCCTGCGTCAGCGCCCGCACCTCGGGCTCCGCGCCCCGGTGGCTGACCAGCAGCTCGACCACCGCCGCCCGCACGGCCTTCGAGGTGGAGGCGGCCAGCGACAGCACCAGCGGCAGCGCCGCGTCGCGATCGTGGGCCCAGAGCTGCGGCAGCAGCGCCACCTGCGCGGGGGCGCCGGCCAGCGCCGCGCCCACGAGCGCGCGCGGCCGATCGCGCGCCAGCATGTGGGCCACCCCGGCGCGCGCCTCCGGGTCATCGGCCCGCCCGAAGATGTCCGCGAGCAGCGCGTAGCCGTCGTCGTGCCGGGCGGCGACGCCGTCGATGATCGCCGCCTGCGTCGCCCGCTGCCGCTCCACATCGGCCTTCCAGCGCTCGTGGGCGCTCAGGCCGTCGAGCAAGAGCGCCAGCAGCTCCAGCCGATCGGCGACCGTCTCGGCGGCGCCCGCCATACCGCGCGCGAAGATGTCGTTGAAGTCGCCGTAGGTCGCGTGCTTGAGGCCCCCCCGGCGCACCTTGCCCAGGAAGCCCCGCGGCCGCTCGCCCCGCTGCAGGTAGTTCATCACCAGCGGCCGCAGCGCCGCGCTCCCCCGATAGGCCAGCTTGTCGGTCAGCCAGCGGTTCACGCGATCCGCGGTGATCGCCATCGCCGCCGCCGGATCCGGCACCGCCGCCACGGCGGGGTTGGCGCCGCCCTGCGGCTGCGCCCGGGCGAAGACGCGGGCGACCTCCGGGGTCCAGGTCCGCGGGTCCAGCGCCAGCAGCGCCACCGCCAGGTTGGACCACGTCTCCAGATCCGAGGGGTTGTTGTGGAACCAGCGCTTCATCAGCGCCAGCTCGCCCTCGTCCGGGGCTCGGGCCACGAAGGCATCCAGGGCCTCCGCGTGGGCCTCGAACAGCGGCTTGGAGTCCGAGAAGGTCGGCAGCTCCATGCGGTGACAGGCGAGCTGCGGGAGGAGCCCCGGGTCGCGCTGGGCGTCCAGGATGCTCAGCCAGGTGTTCGCCGTGTAGCAGTACTCGCTGCTCCCATGGACCCGGGTGAAGGACGCATCACCGATGAGGCGGGCCTTGTCCAGCTCTCCCGCCTCGAACAGCGCCCAGGCGTAGCTGTTGTAGAGGTTGGTGCTGTGCCCCGAGGCGTCCTGGGCCTTCCAGTGGGCCTCGCGAGCCTTGTCCTCGTCGCCCAGCCGGGCGAGGCAGAGCGAGCGGTCCACGTGTCGGAAGGCCCGCAGCCAGTTCGCCTTGTGGCCCGCCAGGACGAGCTTGTGCTTCTTGAACGCCTTCAGGGCCGCCCGGTAGTAGCCGGCGGCGAAGAGGGCGTCGGGATCCGAGAGCCCGTCGGGGGCCTCCGCCTCCGGGTCCACGCCGGTCGCCTCGGCGGTCGGGCGCTCAGGCTCCGATGCGTCGGCTGCGGGGCTCGGCTCGGCGGCGCTCGGCGGGGCGGCCTCCCCCGGCGCCGGCAGCGCCCGGAGGATGTCGGTCAGATCCCACATGCGCACCGCCTTGTCCCAGCCCCCCGAGATGAGCGCGGTGCCGTCCGGGGTGAAGGACATGCGGCCATTCAGCCCCTTGTGGCGCCAGCCCTCGGGCAGGAGCTGCGCGCCGGTCAGGGTGTCGAACATCACCAGCTGGTTTCGCATCTGACCGGCGATCAGCCGCCCGTCCGGCGAGGCGACGAGGCCGCCGACCTGATCCTTCGTCCCCAGCGGGAAGCGCCGGAGCTCGGCCCCCTCGTCGAGGGCGATCAGCGCCAGCGTCTGGGCCTCCCCAGCCTTGTAGTCCAGCGGCCGCAGGTCCACCGCCGCGCGCAGGCCGTCAGGCGTCACGCACAGGTTGTGGGCGCGGTTGGGGAGGTGCAGCGACCAGATCGGCGCGCGGGATCGCACGGTGCGCCGGCTGACGCGCAGGCCGTCCTTGCTGTTGCGGAGCGTCAGCGCCGCGTCGGCCTCGGGCAGGAGGACCGCGTGTCCGCCGAGGTTCTTGCCCTTGTCGAAGCGCACCTGGCCGCCCTCCACGGGCCAGGCGCGCCAGGGGTGCCGGGCGCCGCGCTGGAGGTGGGCGATGAGCCACCGACCGTCCGGAGCGGCGCCGACGTGCCAGAAGCGCACATACGACCGCCCCTGAGCGGCCTCCTCGTGCTCCTGGAGGAGGGCGAGGCTGGCCGCGTCCCAGACGCGGACGCGCCGGTCCCAGCCGCAGGTGACGAGCCGCCGCCCGTCGTCGAGGAAGCAGACGCCCTGCGCGCGGTCCTCGTGGGCCTCGGCGGTCTTGAGCGCCGCCTGGGTCCAGGGCTCCCAGATGGCGAGCCCACCCTTCCAGTCCACCCCCGCGACGAGGCCACCGTCCGGTGACACCGCCACCGACGACACCTGGCCCTTCAGCCCCTTCAAGATGAGCTTGCCGCCGCGTCCTCTGAGCTTCACCTTCGCCACTGTTGCTCCCGAAGAGGGCTCAAATGTATCCCGAGATGAGACATACTCCTGTCCGCTACCTGGGAGTCCCATGCGCCGCCTCGTCTCCGCTGTCATCCTCGCCGCGCTGATGCCCGCCTGTCGCTCCGCCAAGCTGCCCGAGGACAGCGCCCCCGCGCCCGACGAGACCGGCGGCGCCGATGATACGGACGGGCCGAGCGACGACACGGGCGAGCCGGGCGACGACACCGACGCGGCGACCGACTCGGACACCGGGACCGCCCCGGTCGGCGACGGCCTCTTCGCGGAGGGCTGCCCCATCCCGGGCGAGGCGCTGGCCCGACGCATCGACGTCGACGCCACCCTCCCGGGCATCACCGCCGTGGGCACCCGCGGGGACTTCCTGCTCGCCAACGAGCGCGCGAGCTTCGTCATCACCGAGCCGGACAAGGGCTCCACCTACTACTACTACGGCGGGGTGATCGCGGACGCGGTGCCCATGAACGGCTGCGAGCCCGGCGAGGACAAGCTGGACGAGATCGGGCCGGTCTACGCCGAGCCGAACCTCACCGACTTCAACCAGTCCAACCTGCGGGCCTTCCGGGGCCGCGCGGCGGAGGTGCTGGCGGACGGCGCGGACGGCGGCGCGGCGATCGTGCGGGTCACGGGCGCCGACGACACCCACTGGCTCGTGGAGTACACCCTGTTCGCGGGGGCGGTGTCCGAGGGGGGCCGGCCGTTCAGCGAGCCCTACGGCGTGACCATCGTGATGGACTACATCCTGGAGCCCGGCAGCAGCGTGCTGCGCATCGAGCAGATGATGCGCAACGACTCGGACGAGCCCGTGAGCCTCGTCTCGGGCGGGCTGCTCTCCTTCAGCGAGACCATGGACACCTTCGCCTTCTCCAGCGGCACGCTCAGCGTGCCCGGGCTGTCCCTCGACTACGGCATCCCCTGGCTCCTGGCGACCGATCTGAACAGCGCCATCGCCTGGTCGCTGGAGAACGGCAACATGGGCTACACCAGCATCTCCGGCATCGACATCGCCATCGATCTCGCCCAGCTCGTCGGGGATCCGCTCATCCTGGAGCCGGGGGACTCGGACACCCGGGTGATGTTCCTCTCCATGGGCGCCTCGGACGGCCCCAGCGCCACCGAGCCGCTGGCCGAGCTCAACCCCTCCCCCATCCTGGACGCCCCCTACACCCTCGACGCCGTGTCGGGGATCGTCGTCGATCCAACGGGCGCGCCGATAGCCGGCGCGCGGGTGGATCTGGAGGCCAACTCCGGCGGTGACTGGGGCGTCGTGGACCTGGTCCGCGCGGACGCCGACGGGCGCTTCACGCTGCCCATGCCGGTCTTCGAGACCCCGTGGGACTGGCGGCTCATCGCCGACGCCACCGGTCGGGACGCGTCCCCGGCCCTGGACGTCAGCGTCGGCGACGAGGACGTCACGCTGACCGTCTCTGGGACCGCCACGGTCACCTACGCCATCACCGACGATCTCGGCGAGCCCTCCCCCGCCCGCCTCGCCCTGGACCGCAGCGACGGCGCCCGCTTTGACCTGTGGCTCACCGGCTCGGGCGCCTTCGCCCTCCCGCCGGGCAGCTACGAGGTCACGGCGACCCGGGGCTACGAGTACGCGCCGCACTACGACACGCTGGAGGTCGCGGACGGCGACACCGTCACCCTCTCGCCCGTGATGTCGCGGGTGGTCGACACCACCGGCTACCTCTCCGTCGACACCCACGTCCACACCTCCCAGAGCCCCGACGGCCGCATCAGCCAGGCCGATCAGCTCCTGCACGCCGCCGCGCACGGGCTCGAGGTGGTGGTCCACACGGAGCACGAGAAGATCGTGGACCAGAGCGCCGAGCCGGCCGCCGCCGGGGTGGCGCCCTGGGTGAACAACGTCAACGGCGAGGAGGTGACCGCGAGCCTCCCGGAGCACATGACGATGTTCCCCGCCGAGAGCGACGGCAGCCCGCGCGGCGGCATCGTCGACTGGTACGGCAAGGACATCGACGAGATCTTCGCGGAGATGCGCGACCGCAGCGGCGACGGCATCAACCTGATGAACCACCCAGGCTACCTGGACACCATCGAGTGGGACCGCCTCGTCGCCGAGCCCCGGCTGACCGATCCCACGCTGCTGGGGCTGGCGCCGGACGCGGCTGTCTGGTCCTGGAACATGGACGGGGTGGAGGTGATGAACGGACACAGCTCGCCCTTCATCGACGGCAAGGTCCACTTCGACAACTGGATGAGCATGGTCAACGCGGGCCACCCGCTGATCGCCGTGGGCTGCAGCGACGATCACGGCGGCAGCCAGACGGGCTTCCCCCGCACCTACTTCGCCTCCGGCACGGACGATCCGGGGCTCTTCGAGGAGGCCGATCTCGTCGGCGCCTTCAAGTCCGGCGACGCCTTCGCCAGCGCCGGGGCCTTCGCCCGGGTGAGCGCCGACGGGGCGGTCTCGGGCGAGGTGGTGACCGTCGGGGACGGGGTCGTCGACCTGGACGTGCACATCGAGGCCATCCCGGAGATCGACGTGACCCACTTCATCGTGTTCTGGAACTGCGACGAGGTGCTGGCGGTGTCCGCCGACGATCCGGGCGGCGTCGTGAAGTACAGCGGGGTGCTGGAGGTGCCGGTCGACGGTGACGGCCACCTCGTCGTCGCCGCCTTCGGCGAGGAGCGCATGCCGGCGGGGATGCCGCAGTTCGACGGCTTCGTGCCCCGGGCCCTCGTGAACCCCATCTACGTCGACGCGGACGGCGACGGCCTCTCCAGCGCGCCCGGCGGCCGGGAGTGCAGCTACACCCTCACGGCTCCTTGACGAAGAGCGAGCGCAGATCCGCCAGCTCGTCCTCCACGGAGAAGGAGACGAGGTGCCCCAGGCTGAAGAGGCTGGCGAGGGCGTTCACCCCCGCGTCCTGATTGACCGCGCTGCGCAGCCGCCGGGCGAAGTGCACGTTCAGCTGCGCCAGCTCGTCGTAGATGGCCCGCAGCCCCTCCAGCGCCAGATCCGGCTCGCCGCCGTCCCGGGCGATGAAGTACTGGCGCAGCAGGTAGGCGCCGGCGACCCGGTAGAGGGTCTCCGCGCTCGTCGAGAAGGGCAGGTGGTGGCGGGCGGGGGCCTTCAGCTCGGCCAGCACGGGGCAGGCGCTGGAGGCCATCAGGAGCCCCACGAGGCTGCGAAGGGCGGCCTGGAGGTCGCCCCTCCAGACGACCTCCCGGGCGTCGGTGATGACGCGCACGCTGACCTTGTCGATGGAGCTGTCGTTGCTGAAGGACTCGACCACCGCCGCGACGTCCGCCGCCGGCGGGCAGATGGGGTTGGTGTCCAGGTCCAGCGGGCAGTTGGGGCAGCGGTGCCGGACCAGCGCGGTCCAGTCCGGGCAGTCCTCCGGCGGGGGCAGCTCCCGGTCCAGGGAGACCTCGAAGCGACGCTCGACGCCGTCCGGGCCGGTGATGAGGTAGACGATCACTCTGACGCCTTATCGGATCGGAGCGGCACTACAGGGTCCGCTCGATGAGATCGGGATCCAAGAGGTACTCCTCGTCAGTGTCGCTTGGGTCGCTCGGGTCGCTCGGGTCGCTGGCGTCACGCATTTCCTCGGCGGACTCGCCGCGCCCGAACACGCCGCTCATCTTCTCGGCGACGCCGCCGGCGTCGTCTCGGAGCTTCTCCCAGTCGACCTTCTCGACCTGCTTGCTCGCCGCGTCATAGAGGTCTTTTCCGGCCTTTACGCCGATGGTGTACCCCACCCCTTTGACGAGGCTGCTGGCGATCTGGCTCCAAATAGACACGCGGGCCTCCAGGCAGGCTCACCCGTCAAGGATACACCCCGCGAGCGCGAACCGCTCACCTCAGCGCCCGGCGCCCCAGGCACCACGGCAGCAGTCTGGCGATGTTCCGGGCGTCGTCAATGCCCCGGTGGTGGCTTCCTTCGAGGGGGAGCCCCACGCGTCGGAGCGCGCCCTTCATGCCGCAGCGGCGGCCGCTGGTGCTCTGAGCGAAGGCCGCCTTCAGGTTCAGGTGCCGATCGCCGAGGGGCAGCGACACCCCATGGTGGGCGGCGTCCTGCTCGAACTGCCCCCGATCGTAGGCGCCCCAGGAGCAGAAGAGGAACGCCTCCCCGTCCAGGAACGCCTCCAGATCAATGACCAGGTAGCTCACCTCGTCCGTGACGCCGCCGCTCACCTTGTCCATGATGTCTCTGATGTCGCGTCTCATGCTGTCTCCTGTGTTCTCTCGTCGCAGCCACAAGGTCACCGCCCGATGAGCGCCGCACCCGGACAGGCTCCCGGACAGGCCCCCGAGCTGACGGACGCGCTCTCCCGGCTCGACGGCTTCGACTGGGGCAGCTGGATCGCCGGCCTGGTGGCGACCCACGGCTCGCTCGCGGGGGTGGCGGAGAAGCTCGCGGAGAGTCGGGGCTACGCGGAGCGGGTGGAGAGCGTGGAGCGCGCGCTCCGCCGGCTCCGGGGCAAGGGCCACGGGGAGGGCGGGGTCTGGGGCCGCCGGGCGCTCAAGGCCTTCGGGCTGCCCCGGGACGTGGAGTCACGGGTCCGCTGGATGGGCCAGTACCACACCCGCTTCACGGACCTGCCGGTGTCCCTCTGCGAGGAGCAGCTCCTGTGGTGGGACAAGCCGCCGATCGCCTCCGCCCGGGAGCGGGTGTGGCTGCAGCTCGGGCTGGCCAGCGTGAGCCTGCGGCGGCGGGATCATCAGGCCGCCGACCAGCGCATCCGACAGGCCGGGCTGGTGAAGACGGCCCCGGATGCGGCCCGGGCCGAGCTGGCGCTGGTCCGGAGCTTCCGGGTGAGCCGCCGCGATCCCGCCGCCGCCGCCGCGCTGCTGGATGAGGCGGAGGCGCTGCTCGACGGGGCGCTCACGCCGGAGGACCGGGCCTGCCTGCACGCCCGCTGGGTGGATCAGCGCGCCTACCCCCTGAACCGACCGCGCTCCGGCCCGGCGGATCACCCGGCCGCCGAGGCCTGGTACCTGCGCATCCCCGAGGGCGGCCCGCCCTTCGTGATCGGTCGGCGGGAGAACGGGCTCGGGTGGAGCCGCCTCGCCATGGGTCAGCGCGACGCCGCGGTTCACCACGCCCGCCGCTCCGTCGCCGCCGCCGGGGACGGCGGGCACCTGCGCCTGCGGGTGATGGCGCTGAAGCTCCTGTCCACCGCGCTCGGCGGCGACGAGGGAGGGCTGGCGCGCGACCGGGCGTCAGCCATCGCCGCGCGGCTGGAGGACGAGGAGCTGCGCCTGCGGCTCAGGCCCCGGTGATCTCGGCCAGGATGTCCCCCATGGCGTCGACCTCCCGGGCCGTCAGCTCGGGGTACACCGGCACATGCAGGCTCCTCTCAGCGGCCTCCGCCGCGACCGGCAGCGCCCCGTCCGAGCAGTCATGGACGAGGCCCCGGGCGACGTCGAGGCCGCGCTCGAGCATGCGGCGAGCCACCGCGTCGGGCTCGTCCACCACCAGCGTCAGCGCCATGGGGACGTGGCTCGCGCGCGGGTCGGCGACCAGCACCCGGGCGCGCGGTCCCAGCCGCGAGCGGAGGTAGGCCTCCGTCTGGATGCGCCGCTGGCAGCGGCCGTCGTGGGCCGCCAGCAGCCGCGCGCCGACGCGCCCCTGCAGGGGCGCCATGCCGAGGGCGTCGGAGCCCCCCTTGCTGAGCCCCGGCCGGAGCAGCTTGCGGTAGAGCACCAGCGGATCCTTGTCCGCGGCGTACAGGGTCCGCATCAGCCGCCCGGCGATCCGCGAGCGGGCGCTCACCACGGACACGCTCTGGAGCAGCAGCACGCTCAGCACCCGCTTGGCGAAGTCCTCCCGGGCGACCTCGGGCGAGGCCTCGACCTGCCGGGCGGCCCACTCGGCGACCTCGGGCTCGGCGGTCACCAGCGCGCCCCCGCCGAGGGCCTGCATGGGCTTGGTGGAGGCGAAGCTGAAGGTCGCGATGCGCCCCCAGGTGCCGACGCAGAGGCCGTCGAAGCGGGCGCCGAAGGCGTGGGCCGCGTCCTCGACGAGGGCCAGCCCGCGGCGCTCACAGAGCGCGGAGAGCGCCGCCAGATCGCAGGGGCGACCGAGGATGTGGGTCGCGATGACGGCCACGGTGTCCGGGCCCACGGCGGCCTCGGCCAGCGCCGGATCCAGGTTGTGATCCTCCGGCCGCACGTCGACGAGCTTCGGCGCGAGCCCGACAGCCTCGCAGGCCGCCGCCATGCTGGGGTGGGTGTAGGCCGGGAGGATCACCTCGCCGCCCTCGGGCAGGTTCAGCCCGCCGAGCCCCAGCCGCAGCGCGGCCCGACCGGTCGCCGTGCACACCGCGCGCGGGGCCTCCAGGTAGTCCTCCAGGGCCTCCTCGAAGCCCCGGATCTCGTCCGGGTCCACCGCCTCCTGCAGCCCCCGGGCGATATCCAGCCACATGGTGGGGTAGCTGGCGATGCGGGAGCGCGGGATCATCGAGGCACCTATATGCTGTCCCGGCGGGAACTTCCTCCCCCAGATGACGGCGTGGTGTGACCGTGCGGGTGTTGCTGGTCTATCCCGGCCTCGACTTCGAGATCGCCTACCCCCTGGGGCTCGCCTATGTCGCGGCGGCGCTGCGCGGCGCGGGCCACGAGATCACGGGCTACGACGCGGGCCTCGACGGGATGTCCGGGCTCTCCGACGCGATCGCACGCGCCCGCCCCGAGGTCATCGGGCTGGCGGTCTGGTCCCCGAACCGGCGGCAGGCGGCCGAGGCCGCGGCCATCGCCCGGTCGAGCGGCGCGCGGCTCTTGATCGGCGGGCCGCACGTGACGGTGGATCCCCTGGGCGCGCTCGCGGAGCTCGGCGCGGACGCCGCGGTGTTCGGCGAGGGCGAGGCCACCACCCCCGCGCTGCTGGCGGCCTGGGCCTCCGGCGCGGACCCGCTCCTGCCCGGGGTGGCGCTGTCCGACGGCCGCCGGGGCCCCAAGCGCGCCCCCGCCAAGGATCTGGACGCGCTGCCGCTGGCGGACCGGGAGGTCTTCGATCCCAAGCGCTACCCGCACACCTGGGCGAAGGCCGCGCCCAGGGCCGCCTCGCTGGTCACCAGCCGGGGCTGCCCCCGGGCCTGCGCCCACTGCCCGGCCCCCACCCTGTACAAGGGGCGCTGGCGGGCCCGCGCCCCGGCGGCGGTGGCGGCGGAGGCCCTGGCGCTGAAGGCCATGGGCTTCGGCCACCTCCTGATCGAGGACGAGCACCCCACGGTCGATCGGCGGCGCTGGCTCGCGGTCTGCGCCGCGCTGGGCGAGACGGGGCTCAGCTGGAGCTGCCCCAACGGCCTGCGACCGGAGACCCTCGACCGGGAGGTGCTCGCCGCCATGGCCGCGGGGGGCTGCACCCGCTTCGCCCTCGGCATCGAGACGATCGACGCCGCGCGCCTGAAGAAGCTCGGTCGGCACGCGGACATCGAGCAGCCCCGCCGGGTGGTCGCCTGGGCCCGGGAGGTCGGTATCGACGTGACCGCCTACTTCATGATGGGCCTGCCGAGCGAGACCAGCGGGGTGCCCCTGCGGCTCCTGCGAGAGGCGACGCGGCTCGGGGTCACCGGGGCCCACTTCAGCCTCTTCGAGCCCCTCCCCGGCTCCCGGCTCGCGGACGCTCCCCCCGCCCCCGCCTGGCTGAAGGGCGCTCGGACCGGCCTCTACGCCGGCTTCTACGCGCACCCCGGCAGGCTGCTCGCCGCCCTGCGCGCCAGCGGCGCCGGCCCGGCGGACATCCCGGCGGCGCTGACCCGCCTCAGGGGGTGGCTGCGCTACGGGAAACGGCACGCGGGGCTCAAGCGGCGCGGTGTAGACTCAGCGATATGACGACCCGACGCCCTCTGGCGCGCCGACCGCTGGTCGCGGCCCGCCGCTGCATCACCTACCCGCGGGTGGAGGACGCCCTGGCCGCGTCCCTGGCGGATCTGGGGCTCTCGGATGTGTTCGCCGGCAAGCTGGTGGCCCTGAAGGTCAACCTGATGCACGGCACCGCCCCCGACGAGGCCCGCACGACCCACCCGGAGTTCCTGCGGGCGGTCATCCGGATCGTCCACGCCGCCGGGGGCCGGGCGCGGGTGGTGGAGTCCTCGGGCATCATCGGCTTCACCAACGAGGTGCTGGAGGCCACCGGGGTCGCCGCCGTGGCCCGGGAGGAGGGCGCGGAGGTCTGCAACCTGGACGCGGGGCCGTTCGATCGCCTCCCCATCCCCGAGGGGCGGATCCTGAAGGAGATCCTGGTCTCCCGTCAGCTCCTCGACTGCGATCTGCGGGTGACATTGCCCAAGCTGAAGACCCACGATCTCACTACCCTGACCTGCGCCCTGAAGAACCAGGTCGGCATCATGCCCGGCGGCACCAAGTGCGCCATGCACAAGCGCGCGGACACCCCGGCCAAGCTCGGCGAGGGGGTGGTGGACATCGCGCTGGCCGCGCCCTTCGACCTGGCGCTGGTCGACGCGGTGGTGGGGCTGCACGGCGGCGGGAGCCGGGACGGGCGGCCGATCCGCAGCGGCTTCGTCGCGGCGGGCACGGATCTTGTCGCGGTGGACGCGGCCTGCGGCGCGCTCGTGGGCATCCCCCCCGAGGACGTGGAGGCGACGGCGGCGGCGGCCCGGCGCGGCCTCGGCGAGGCCCGGCTGGACCACATCACCCTGACGGGCCTCCCGTCCTTCCGGCCGCTGGTCTACTTCGACAGGGCCGGCTGGGACGCCAAGCGCCTGGCGCCCATCGCCCGGGCCGCCTACCACCTGCGGGAGACCCTGGTGCGCCCGGTGGTGGATCGCGACCTCTGCACCCAGTGCGAGGACTGCCTGGACATCTGCCCCACCAACGCCATCGCCAAGACGCCCTGGCCCACCCTCTCCGAGGCCTGCCTCTACTGCCACGCCTGCCGCGAGGTCTGCCCCACCGGCGCCATGAAGGCGGGGGTGCGGCCGCTGATGAAGCCGGTGCTGCGGATGCGAGCCCGGGGCCTCACGCTGGAGCTCTGAGCGCCCGCCGGGCTCAGGCCCTGGCGCGCTGCTTGAGCAGGAACTTCACCGCCTCACGGGCGAAGGGCAGCTCCCGCTCGGGGTTCAGCGCGACCTCCCAGCGGCGGATGTGGGCGTAGCGCAGGAGGAAGCGCGGGGTGAAGACGATCTCCTTGTAGAAGCGCTTCTGGTAGGAGAGCAGGTCTTCGTTGGAGACCCGCGAGGGGTTCCAGGCCTGGTTGTAGTGCGAGAGGTTGCCGAAGTCCGTGGGGCGCTCCGACTCGGGCAGCTCCTTCCAGGTGCCGGTCCCCGGGTAGGGGGTGAGGAAGCCGCACTGGAGGATCTCCGGGTCCAGCTCCTTGGCGAGCGCCAGGGTCTTCTCGATGTCTTCCCGGGTCTCGTCCGGGTTGCCCAGCAGGAAAAAGCCGACGCGCAGCAGCCCCGCCTCCCGGGCCTCGCGGAAGGCGACCCTCGCCTGCTCCACGGTGGCCATCTTCTTCAGCCGATCCACGATCACCTGGGAGCCGGACTCCACGCCGAAGGACACGGTGGTGCAGCCGGCGGCCTTCAGGGCGCGGAAGATCTCCGGGTCCACCCTGTCCACCCGGGTCTGCACCGTGAAGGGCATGCGCTCCGGCATGCGGGCCAGGGCCTCCAGCAAGCCGAGGGAGTGCTCCCTGTCGAGGGTGAAGATGTCGTCCTTGAAGTGCATCACCGTCATGCCGAGGCGCTGCAGGAGCGTGACCTCCTCGACCACCGACGCCGGTGAGCGCTTGCGGTAGGCCCGCCCGGAGGAGTTGCGCAGGGTGCCCGAGCAGTAGACGCAGGGGTACGGGCAGCCGCGGGTCGTCATGGCGAAGCCCCAGCGGATGCGGCGGCGCACGCCGGTGGGGTGGTAGACGCGGTAGTTCCGGTCCACGAAGAGGCGGTGCAGCGGCAGGGGCAGCTCGTCCAGATCCTCCAGCAGCACGCGGTCGGGCGTGCGAAACACGCCGCCCGGCGCGGCGCTGTCCGCCAGCACGAGCCCGGGGACCGCGCGCAGATCGCCGCCGAGGTTGGCGGCGACGTCGGCGATGATCTGCTCGCACTCCTGGAGGCCGCAGGCGTGGCAGAGGTCGTCGCCCAGGATGGTCTCGGGCAGGGTCGTCGCGTGCTGCCCCACCGACAGCAGGAAGGCGTCGGGCAGGGTCTCCCGCCAGCGGGCGGTCAGGCGCTGGAGCAGCGGCACGTTGGTCGAGGTGGCGTGGATGACGATCAGCTCGGGCCGATCCGACTCCAGCTGCGCGATGAGGCGCGCCTCGTCCCAGGCGCCGAGCTCGGTGTCGATCAGGCGGAAGGCGTGCCCGGCGCGCTCCAGCAGCGCGGCGGCGTAGCCGAGGTCCAGCGGCGCCATCACGTTCTCGGGGTGCGCCGCGGCGCGCTCCAGCCAGGTCGCGAGGCGGACCAGCACCACGCGGGGCCGGCTCCTGGAGCCAGGCGGTGATTGCCAGTCATCTACAGCGCTTGAGGGGAACATGGCGGCATCCTACCCCCATCCCCCACGCGAGCCCCGCCCCTGCCCCCTGGCCGTATCGTGGGACACCAGCCGCGGCGCGCGCTCGGAGTATGCTGGCGGGGATGAACGCCCCCTCCGAGAGCCGGATCTCAGCGGTGATCCCCGTGCGGGGACGCGCGGCGCTGCTGGTCCGCTGCCTGGAGAGCCTGATGGCGCAGGCCCGGCCGCCCGACGAGATCATCGTGGTGGAGGACGGCGGCGACGAGCTGGCGCTGGAGCAGGCGGTCGCGCCCTTCGAGCGGGCCCGGCTGCTGCGGCTGCCCCGATGGAGCGGGGCGGCGGCGGCGCGCAACGCCGGGGTGGCGGCCGCGACCGGCGCGCTGGTGTGGTTCCTCGACTCGGACTCGGTCGCCGACGACCCCCGCGCGCTGGAGGCCGCCGAGGCCCTGCTCGCGCGGCTCCCGGACGTCGCCGCGGTGGGGGCAGAGATCGTCCAGGAGGTCGACGGCGCGCCCCGCCGGGTGCAGATCAAGCACCTCCAGCCCAACGGCAGCGCCCACACCGAGCTGATGGCCCCCGACGCGGTGCGGGAGCTCGCCTGCGACTACCTCCCGACCTGCGCCTGCCTGGTGCGCCGCTCGGCCTTCTTCCGGGTGGGCGGCTTTGATCCGGCCTGGCGCTTCCTGTCCGAAGACACGGACCTCTGCGCGAAGTTCTGGCGCTGGGGCTGGCGGGTGCTGGCCGATGGGCGCTGCGGGGTGCTGCACGATCAGCGCCACGGTCAGGGCCAGGGCGACCTGGATCTCATGCTGCGAAACGAGCTGCGCTTCGCGCTGCTGCACCTGCCCGCGCGCCAGACCGCGGCCCTGCCGCTGCATCAGGTCCGCTTCGCCCTCGACCCCCGCACCCGCGCCCGCCTCGCCGGCGGCGCGCCGGGCGTGATGAAGCACCTGGGCAGCGTCACCGATGCCCCCCAGGCCTCCGCAGCGCGCTCGACGGTCTCCCTCGCCCGGGTGGGCGGCCGCTACGCGCTCGGCCTCGCCCGCGCCTGGGGCTGGTCGGGCCTGCGGGCTCGGGAGATCCTGGCCGCGCGGCGGGCGCTGGACGCCGCGGCGCCGCTGCCGGCCCGCTTCCCGCCCCGCGACGGGGGGCGCTGATGCTGTCGGCCATGTTGGGCGCGCGGGGCCTGCCGGATCTCGCCCTGGCGGCCCTCTCCGTCACCCCCGGCCCGGTGCGGCGTCCGGCGCTGCGGGCGGGCGCCGCCGCCGCGCGGTGGCGGGTCCGACGGCGGGGCAACCCGGCCCGCCTGCTCTTCCACGTCACCCACCGCTGCGACGCCCACTGCGAGCACTGCTTCCTCCACGGCGAGGGCCGCACGGCCGAGGGCCCCACCCTGACCCGCGCCGAGGTCCGCGCGCTCACGGCGACCATGCCCGACCGCGTGAGGATGCTGACCTTCGCGGGCGGTGAGCCCACCCTGCGCGGCGATCTGGCCGAGCTGGCGGCCGCCTTCCGCGACGGCCCCGGGGTGGACCGGGTGAGCGTGGTGACCCACGGGGGCTTCCCAGACCGCGTCGAGAAGCTGGCCCGGGCCCTCCTCGACGCCGGCATCCCGGCGGTGCGCTTCCAGGTCTCCCTGGACGGCGTCGGCGACGACCACGACCGAATCCGCGAGAAGCCCGGGCTCTACGACGCCGCGCTGGAGACCCTGGCGCGCCTGAAGCGCCTGCGGCACCCCCGCCTGGATCCGCCCCAGGTGCTCACCACCGTGGGGCGACACAACCTGGAGGCGCTGGATGAGCTCCTCCACACCGTCGCGGCGCTGGGCGTGGTGCACAAGCTGGGGCTCTATCGGGATCCGGCTCAGGGGGTCTTCGGGGTGCCGACCGCCGCCCTGGCGGGGCCTCCGGAGCGGCGCGCGGCGCTGACGCTGACCGGGCTGGAGCCCGCCCGGGTGTCCGCCGCGGTGCTGGGCGCCCGCGAGCGCATCGCCGACCGCGAGCGCATCGCCGACCGCGAGCGCAGCACCGACAGTACCGGCAGTACCGACAGTACCGGCGCGAGCCGGGCGGAGCGCCTGCACGACGCGCTCTTCCTGGAGATGCAGCTCGCCGCGCTGCTGGGCGGCGAGCGGCAGGTCGCCTGCGTGGCGCGCTGGGTGGACGGGGTGCTGCTGCCGGACGGTGGGCTGGCCTTCTGCGAGGAGAGCGCGGCCTTCACCAACGTCCGAGAGGTCGGCCTGGACTTCGCCGCCGCCTGGCGCGGCGAGGCCGCCCGCGCGCGCCGGGCCCAGCTGGCCGCCTGCCACTGCGCCCACCCCTGCCACCTCTCCTCCTCCATGGCCTTCGACGCCGCGGCGGTGGAGGCCGTGGTCGCCCGCGGACGCCGAGGCGCATGAGCCGCCGCGCCCTCCTCGTCGCCGCCGTGTGCGCGGCGGCGCTCGCGCCGTGCATGCCGGGGCTGCTGAGCGGCGGCCTGAGCATCCCGGGTGACGGCGGGGAGATCCCGCTGCCCGCGCTGGCCGCCGCCGGTCAAGCCCTGGCCTCGGGCCAGCTCCCCGCCTGGACGGAGCTGGTCTACACCGGCGCGCCGCTCGTGTCCTCCGGCGGCGCGGGCATCCTCTACCCGCCCAACGCCCTGCTCTTCGCCCTGCTCCCCGCCGGCTGGGCCTACACTCTGAGCCTGGGTCTGCACCTGCTCTTCGCCGCCTGGGGCAGCGCCGCGCTGGCCCGCCGACTCGGCGCGGGCGACGCCGGGCAGGCCGTGGCCGCGCTGGCCTTCGCCTGCGGGGGCTTCATGGTGGGTCACCTGGAGAACCTGCTCCGCGTCGAGGCCATCGCCTTCGCGCCGTGGGCCTTCCTCGCCGCCGAGGGCCTCGCCCGCCGCCCCGGCGCGCGCGCCGCCGCGCTCTGGGCGCTGGTGATCGGCGTCGCCGCGCTCACCGGCTACTACCCATTCACCGTCTACCTCTCCGGCTGGGCGCTCCTCTACGCGCTCATCCGGGGCCTCCAGCGCCGGGCGCCGCTGACGACGGCGGGCTGGGCGCTGGCCGGGACCGGCTGGGGGGTGCTGATCAGCATGGCCCAGACCCTGCCCACGGCGGCCGCCACGCTGCGCTCGGCCCGCCTCGCCGCGCGGGATCCGACCCTCCCGACGGACAACTCCCTGCACCCCACGCAGCTGCTGGAGCTGCTGGCACCCTTCACCACGGGCGCGGACCTCTGGGACGCCCAGATGGTGCTCTATGCGGGCCTCACGCCCCTCGCGCTGGCGCTGCTCGCCTGGTCGCCGCGCGCCCGGGGAGCCCTCCGCAGGCCCGAGGCCGCGCTGGCGCTGATCGCCGCGGCGTCCCTGCTGCTGAGCCTGGGCGAGCACCTCCCGGGCTACGACGCGCTGACCTGGCTGCTCCCTCCGCTGGCGGAGCTTGGGCGGCCCTACCGGCTGTTCATCGGAGGAGCCACGGCGCTCGCCGCGCTCGCCGGCCTCGGCCTGAGCGACGAGCGGCCGCGCGCGCTCGCCGGGACGCTCACCGCGCTCGCCGGCCTGGGCGCCGCGCTGGCGCTGACCCGCGCCGGGAGCGACGCGCCCGGCGGCGCGCTGGTGACCGCCGCCGGTGTCGCCGCCGCGCTCGCCGGAGCCGGGGCCGCCCTCACCGGGCGCCGGGCGCTGGCCGGGCTCGCTGGCGCGCTCCTCGTCGGGGAGCTGCTGATCTTTCAGGCGAGGCTCACCAGCGACATCGGCCTGCCGCCGCAGCGCCTGGAGACCCCGGAGACGGCTGCCTGGCTGATGGATCGGCTGGAGCCGGGAGAGCGCTTCCTCTCCATCCGGCCAGCGGACGACGAGGCGCCGGAGCTGCTCTGGATGCAGGCCCCCATGCGCTTCGGGCTCGCCTCCGTGAACAGCCCCGTCACGGACCTCATCCCCCGCTGGTTCGCCGAGGCCTACGGCCACGGCCGCGACGCACCGGTCTCCACCGAGGTGCTCGGGCTGCTGCGGGTTCGCTACGTGCTGGCGCGGGGCTACTGGCGGGGCGCGGAGCCGCTCGGCGAGGTCGGCGGGCTCAAGCTCTCCGAGCTGACGCCGGCGCCCCGGGCCTTCGCGGTGGACACGGCGCGGGTGATGGCCCGGGAGGACATGCTCAGGGAGCTGGGCCGGCTGGAGTCGCCCTGGGAGGCGGCGCTGCTGGAGGAGGAAGCGCCGCTCGACGTGGCCCCCGACGCCGAGCCGGGGGGCTGCGGTCCGGTCTCGGTGACCGCGGCCACGGCGACCTCGCTGACCCTCCACTACCGGGGCGAGCGGCCCTGCTACGTGGTCATCACGGACGCCTGGGATCCGGACTGGCGGGCCACAATCGACGGCGAGGCGGCCCCGCTGCTCCGAGCCTACGGCGGGCTTCGGGCCGTGGCTGTGCCTGCTGTGCCTGCTGTGTCTGCTGGGCCGCGGGTGATCACCCTGAGCTACCGGCCGCTGGCGCTGTGGTGGGGCCTCGGCCTGAGCGCGGTGAGCCTGCTCGGGGGCCTCGCGACAGCGCGCCGATCACGCCGAGGAGACCGAGCCAGCTCAGCCCCTGAATGACGAGCCCGAGCATCCACCAGGGCGGGCGATACCGCCAGATGACCTCGCGCTCTCCCGCGCCCTCGAGGGCCACCGCCAGGCTCCCCTCCCCGACCGCCGCTCCCTCCGAGGGCGTCAGCGCCGGGTCCGCGTTCTGGTTCACCGCCAGCACCGCGTCACCGGCGGTGCGGATCGAGACCGCGATCCCCGAGGCGCTGGGCGTCACCGACAGGATCTCCCCCTCCCCGCTCACCAGCCACGCCTCCCCCGGGTACCCCGCCGCCGCCGCCTGCTGCCCGCCCGGCCCGATGAGGTACCGGGGCCGGGCGCTGGACTCCCAGAGGATGTTCTGCTTCCAGTCGATGAGGCCCACCCCGCGGAGCAGCGTGTAGTAGGCCTCCGCCTCGATGGGCCGCCCCTCATACCGGCCCATTCCCTGTCCCTGCACCTGGTGGAACTCCGCGACCGCGGGGGTGAGCGGCGGCTCGCTGAACACCCCAACCAGGATCCCCGGCGCCCGCCAACCCGCGGCCACCACCGCCAGCGCCCCCAGCCCCCCGGCGAGCCAGCGGCGCCCTGACAGCCGCCGGGCGAGCGCGTCCACGGCGAGCCCGGCCAGCAGCGCCAGCGCGATGACCAGGAAGGCATCGTAGGCCTTGGCCGGGTGGCGCATCGAGTGGTAGAGCGGCAGCCGCCAGAGCACCTTGAACAGGTCCACCGGCGCGGCCGGGCCCATGCTCAGCCAGCCCGAGACCACCGCGATGAGCGCCCACCCGCCGGCCCAGCGGCGCGCCGCCCACCCCCGCCGACCGCCGGGCCCGGCCGCCAGCCCGATCGCCGCCCCCGCGAGCGCCAGCCCCAGCGCGAGCCCGCCCAGGTGCACCCGGGACATCGGGTAGGGCCCGACCGCCGGCCGCGCGGTCACCAGCGAGGTGAGCAGCCCGCCGGCGGTGTAGAACACATCGGCCGCGTCGGCGTAGTCGTCCAGTCCGCGGCTGTCGCGGGCCAGCAGGCCCAGCATCGGCGCCAGCTTGCCCATCGCCAGCGCCGCCGCCCCAGCCATCACCGCCGCCAGCCGTGCGACGCCGAGCGTCAGCCGCGCCCCGGGCAGCGCGAGCGTCGCCAGCGCGAGCATGAGCCCCACCGAGAGCAGCGCCACGTTGCCGTCGAAGACGATGAGCGACGTCAGCCCGGCGGCCAGCGCGAGGCCCCGCCCGCCCGCCCGCAGCCCCGCCAGGATGGCCGGGAAGAGCAGCATGTGCAGCTCCACGTAGTTGCCGTCGGCCAGGCACCACGTAAACCAGCTCGCCCCGGCGACGAGCCCCGCGGCCGTCAGCGCCCCCTCCGGCCCGCAGCGCTCCCGGGCGAGCCGGTGGGTGCCCAGCGCGCCGGCCGCGAGGAAGAGCGCGGCGTTCACCTTGAGCCCCAGCCCCTCCCCGAGCAGCAGGGTCGGCAGCACGAGCGGGCTCGGGAACGGCGCCTCGGGGTGCCCCGCCATGGGATACCCCCCCGCGACCCAGGGGCTCCAGGCCGGGAGCTCCCCGGCCAGCAGCGCGCCCCGGGCGAAGCGGTGGTGCATCAGGTGGGTGAGCCAGTCGTGGTCCAGCGAGAGGCGCGCGCCGGTCGCCAGCAGCGGCAGGGTCACCGCCGCGATCACGAGCGCGAGGCCGATCCATTCGGCGGTCGCGATCCGGCGTTCGGGCAGCTTGGGCACGGTTTCTTATAAGCTCCCCCGGGTATGGCGCGCAGTCCCCCCCCCCCGACAGGCGGTCCCCACCGAGCGGAGGCTCTCTGGGTCTTCCTCGCGTTGCTGCCCCTCTCGCTGCTCTACCTCTGGCCGCTGCCCGCCGATATCACTCACCTCACCCCGGCCGAGCCCGACGCGCAGCTCACCCTCTGGCACCCGCTCTGGCTCGCCTGGCTGCTCCAGGCGGAGGAGGCGGGGGCGCTGCTTCAGCTCCACACCGGGCTGGTGAGCGCGCCCGCCGGCGTGGACCTCCGATACTTCCAGGAGTGGCTCACCGCCGGCGTGACCGCGACGCTCGGCGCGCTGACAGGCTCGCTGGTGGCCGGCCAGACGCTGGGCTTCGCGGCAGCGTGGAGCCTCTCGGGGGCGGCGAGCTGGATCCTGGGCCGCTCCCTCGGCGGCCGGTGGGGCGGCGCGCTCGCGGCCGCGGCCACCCTGAGCGCGCCCTTCCTGCGCGGGGCGCTGGTCACGGCGCTCCCGGAGTTCCTGTGGTTCGGGCTGGCGGTCGGCGCGGCCGCGGCGCCGCTGACGCTCGCCCGGCGAGGCGCGGTGAAGGCGGGGCTGCTCGCCGGCGCGCTGGGCGCGCTCGCGGGGCTGGCCACCCGCTACCTCGCCCTCGGGGCCGCCGGCTGGCTGGCGGTGATCGCGATCGGCGCGGCGGCGGCGGGGCGGCGGGCCCAGGCGGGCGCGGCGGCGCTGGGGCTGGCCGTGATGAGCCCGGCGCTGCTCTTCATGGGCTGGCCGCAGCTCACCGCGCCCCCCGACGCAAAGCCCCTGTTCATGGCCCTGCCCGTCTGGCCGAGCCCCAGCGCGATGTTCCTACCCACGCCGCTCTACAACCCCACGCTGGATCCCACCTGGGAGACCCACACCTGGTCCATCTACGTGGGCTGGATCCTCATCGGGGCGGCGCTCGTGGGCGCCTGGCGCGGCGGCTGGCGCGAGCGCACGCTGCTGGCCGGGGCGGCGGCCTTCCTGGTGCTGGCCGCGGGCTGGCGGCTTCCCGGCGGGGCCGCGCTCCCCCTGTCCTGGCTCGCGGCGGCGGCGCCCGTGCTGGAGAACCTCCACGCCCCCAGCCGCTTCGTGATGATGGCGCAGATCGGGCTGGCGGGCGCGGCCGCGTCGGCGATCGCGGGGGCCGGTCGCTGGGCACCGGCGCTCGTGCTCGCGGTGCTGCTGGAGGCCGCGTGGGTCACCCGCGCGCTGCTGCCGCTGCCGACCGTGGCGCCGCCCGAGCCCTCGCCGGCGGCGGCGGACATCGATCACGGCGTCGTGCTGGAGGTGAGCCTGGGCCGAGATGATCCGCGCCTCGCGACCCGCCACGACGCGGCGCTGCAGCTTCGCCAGATGCGTCACGGTCGGCCGCTGATCAACATGCCGGCGTGGCCCGGCGGCGGCGCGGAGGATCCCACGCCGCCGGAGCGGACAGCGGCGCTGCTGGGGTGGTTCAGCAGCGCGCTGCCCGAGGAGGCTGCCCGGGCGCCCTACACCCTGAGCGCGCCGTCTGGTGCGCTCGATGGGATCGACTGGCTCGTGGTGGACGATCCCGCGGCGGAGCGCCTGCACGTCTGCGCGGTGACCCGATCGGGCTCGGTGGGCTCGCCGGGAGAGACCGTGGCTCTGAGCTGTCGCGTCGATGGGGAGCCCTCACTGCTCCGGTAGGGTCAGCGCTGCGGCGGACCACCCCGGCTGTCGGAGCCGCGGCTGTCGGGGCTGTCGGGCCCACGCTGTCCGGGGGGCGGGGGCAGGAGCTCGCGGGCGGCCTCGAGCTGCTCCTCGGTGAGCATGGAGAGCGCCTCGTCCATGACCTCGTGGCTGTCCTCTCGCAGTTGCTCACGCTCGGCCTCGGTAGCCGCCTCCATCTCCTCGCGCGCTGGCATCTCCTCGAAGAGCTTCACGAGGGCGAGGTAGGTGTCGTCGTCGATGCCGATGGCGTCGGCGTTCTCGAGGAGTTGTACGTGAGGGGGGCCCGACCGGTCACAGTCCGGTCCCCCCCGAGGCGGCGAGGCCGCGACGCTCAGGGGGAGGACTGTCAGGAGGAGGAGGAGGTTGAGCTTCATGGTTCACCCTTGTGTTGGCGGCGCTGAGTGTTGCCGCACCCGCAGATAAAGCAAGACGGGTGCCAAGCACCCGCAGAATGCAATTCAAGGCACTTACAAAAACCAACGACTGCTTCACTGCGAATCATGCAGCCCCATTGCAGATTCGGCATGAGCAGCGCCACAGAGTCCGCAGCGCCCCAACCGCCCGCAGCGCCCTGAGCCCCCACCTTCCATCAGCACGCGCCGCACGGCGCGCGCCAACTGCGAATGCGTACCTGTTGAGGAACGCGACGTCCCCGCGCCGCACACTAGAGGGTGTTGCGACGTCAGCTGCCTCGCCGCAAGGCGGGTCCGGTCGTCCTTCAGCGCTCCTGAGTCGCTGCCTCTGAAGCCCTCCCCCTGTCTTCTGGCAGCTTGCGCTGCGAGGGTGCGAGCCCCCTGTGCCCCCCCATTGATCCACCAGAACGCGCCGCACGGCGCGCGCCAACTGCGACTGGGTACCTTTGAGGAACGCGACGTCCCAGCGTCTCACGCGAGAGGGTGTTGCGACGTCAGATGCCTCGCCGCAAGGCGACATCAGGAGGCAAGACCTTGCGAACACGTGGACGGTTTTCGACGGCAACCAGGTGTTGTTGTTCCGGACGAATCCAGTAAAACCGGCCAGGTTTCGCAATGGATGCAAACCCAGGTGGGCATGCCAGACGACCCGAGAGTCACTGCACAGGGGTGTGAAAGGCGACGACGAGGAGCTTGCGACGAGGAGACTTGCCTGAGAGG
>Ga0316204_10004710_pt1 | contig 23988 bp, 22 predicted proteins | sample 6monrhotite_MG_2_FD_205661 | JGI IMG/M metagenome (GOLD analysis project Ga0316204, IMG submission 205661) | Microbial mat bacterial communities from mineral coupon in-situ incubated in ocean water Damariscotta River, Maine, United States -... | ecosystem: Environmental > Aquatic > Marine >... | reverse complement strand
TCAACTGGATACTTGGCGATGTTCTGATCAATCTCAGCCAGCGACTCAGCCGTGATCAAATGCAACTTAGTCTGTGATCTTTGTTGGGACATCAGCGGTCAACCTCTCCAAATACAATATCCTGTGTACCAATGATGGCAACAACATCAGCAATCATATGACCACGAGACATTTCATCCAGGGCGGCCATATGGGCAAAACCTGGCGCACGAATTTTCATACGGTAGGGCTTGTTGGCACCATCGGAAACCAAGTAGACACCAAACTCACCTTTGGGATGTTCAACAGCAGCATAGGCCTCACCTTCCGGCAAACAATAACCCTCAGTGAACAATTTAAAGTGATGAATCAGCGCTTCCATATCGCCTTTCATCTGTTCACGACGTGGTGGACTCACCTTGTAGTTATCAACTTTAACCAGACCGGGATTCTTACGTAGCCAATCAATACACTGACGAACAATGCGGTTTGACTGACGCATTTCTTCAACGCGCACCAGATAACGGTCATAACAATCACCATTCGTCCCAACCGGAATATCGAAATCCAGGCGGTCATAAACTTCATAAGGCTGTTTCTTACGCAAATCCCATTCGATACCTGAGCCGCGAATCATTGGCCCAGTCATGCCCAGCTGCAGAGCACGCTCTGGCGTAACAATTCCTATATCAACAGTACGCTGTTTCCAGATACGATTATCTGTCAGTAGAGTTTCATACTCATCTACGTAGGTTGGGAAACGCTTGGTAAAATCCTCAAGAAAATCGAGCAGCGAACCGCCGCGATTTTGATTCATGCGATCAACATCTTTGGCATTGTGCCACTTGGACGTTTCGTACTGTGGCATTTTCTCTGGCAGATCACGTGCCACACCACCTGGTCGATAGTAGGTCGCATGCATACGTGCGCCAGAAACAGCCTCATAGGCATCCAACAAATCTTCACGCTCACGGAAGGCATACAGAAACACAGTCATCGCACCGATATCCAGCGCATGTGCACCTAACCACAACAAGTGATTAAGGATGCGAGTAATCTCGTCAAACATAACGCGGATATACTGGGCACGCAGTGGTATTTCCAGACCAAGCAGTTTCTCAATGGCCATCACATAGCCATGCTCATTCGACATCATTGAAACGTAATCAAGCCTATCCATATAACCAATATTCTGGTTGTACGGTTTGCCCTCAGCAAGCTTTTCGGTACCGCGATGCAGCAGACCGATATGCGGATCAGCACGTTCGATGACCTCGCCGTCTAGCTCCAGGACCAGCCGCAGCACCCCGTGCGCAGATGGATGCTGGGGACCAAAGTTCATGGTGTAGTTACGAATCTCAGCCATCGTTACTCACCCTTCCCCAATTCTTCATAGCGATTATCATGGCGTATTACTCGCGGCACAACAATGCGCAGCTCAGTCTCAACTGGCTCATAAACAACACGCTTACGCTCAGGGTCATAACGCATTTCAACATGACCAACCAGAGGAAAATCCTTGCGAAAAGGATGACCGATAAAACCATAATCAGTCAGCAAACGACGCAGATCCGGATGGCCATCAAAGAGGATACCGAACATGTCAAATGCCTCACGCTCAAACCAGTTAGCAACCGCCCAGATTGAGATGACGGAATCGACACGAGGCTCTTCGTTATCAACAAACACACGCACCCGCAGACGGCAATTATTACGAATTGAAAGCAGGTGATAGACCACTGCAAAGCGCGGCCCTTGCCAAGCGCCCTCACCGTGTTCTAAATAGTCAACACCACATAAATCGATCAGCTGTTCGAAATGCAGGCCCACGTCATCACGTAAGGCAGTGCAAACATCAAGTAATTGCTCACGACCAACTTCAATTGTGACTTCATCAACAGCAACATTACAGCTCTGCAAAACATCGCCAAAACGATTCTGCAGACGTTCAACCAGTTTTTCGTTAGAAATAGACATAGTTCCCAACCTCAGCGTGCAATAGTGTTGGTACGCTTAATTTTATTCTGCAGCTGAATTATGCCGTAGAGCAAGGCCTCTGCCGTCGGAGGACAGCCAGGCACGTAAATATCTACAGGTACAATCCGGTCACAGCCACGCACAACGGCATAGGAATAGTGATAATAGCCGCCACCATTGGCACATGAACCCATTGAGATCACCCAACGCGGTTCAGACATCTGGTCATATACTTTTCGCAGTGCTGGCGCCATTTTGTTCACCAGGGTACCAGCCACAATCATTACATCAGACTGACGCGGACTAGGACGGAACACCACGCCAAAACGATCTAAGTCATAACGGGCTGCACCAGCATGCATCATCTCAACAGCGCAGCATGCCAAGCCAAAAGTCATTGGCCACAATGAACCCGTACGTGCCCAGTTGATGAGCTTATCAGCCGTAGTTGTAACCACACCCTTTTCTAGAATGCCTTCTATTCCCATTCCAGCGCTCCCTTTATCCATTCGTAGATAAAGCCAACCACCAATATCCCGAGAAAGATGATCATGGCAACAAAACCAAACATGCCAATTTCCTTCAGCACGACAGCCCAGGGAAACAGGAAGGCAATCTCCAAATCAAAAATAATAAACAGAATGGCGACAAGATAATAACGCACGTCAAACTTCATGCGCGAATCTTCAAACGCCTCAAAGCCACATTCGTATGGAGAGAGCTTTTCATTATCAGGACGATGCGGTGCCAAAACAAAGCCGGCAATGATTGGCCCTACGCCAAACAGCACACCCAAAATAATAAAAACTAGAATCGGTAAGTAATTTTCTAGCATGATATGGAAACTATCCCTAATCAGCCCTTTTTATAAAAAATCAGGGGTTTACGCCCCAATCCCCTCGAACCGCACTTTATTTATATTTTTACCGCGGTAATACGCCCAGTTTAGGCTAGTTTTTTCTTTATTGTCAACCAAAAGAGTAGTCTTAATTACTCGTTAAATTCATACAGTTAGAAACTAGTAACTGACACAAACCTAACAAAAACAACACTTTGGTCAAGCTTTATATTATCATTTCGTTTCCAAACATTAGCCCACATTTACTTAATGTTGGTGCCGATGGCCGGAGTCGAACCGGCACAGCTTGCGCCACTACCCCCTCAAGATAGCGTGTCTACCAATTCCACCACATCGGCAACGATTTGTGAACTCGTTTCAAAACTTTATTTCGGCAACACCGGCAAATCAGGTTTATCAGAAATTTCTGCCGGCACATCCTTATCTACAGACAAAGTCGCCTGCTCTAGCTCAGTCACACTCTGCCGCTCCGTCCTTTGCCCGCCCATGTATGCCAGACTCAAGCTAGTAACAAAGAACAATGTAGCTATAACACCCGTTGTACGCGTCAAAAATGACGCCGCACCTTGGCTGCCAAACATAGTATTCGAGGCACCACTACCAAAGGCCGCCCCCATATCAGCACCCTTGCCACGCTGAATCAAAACCAAGCCAATCAGCGAGATTGTCAGCAAGACATGAACCACAGTCAACACCGTAAGCATTACTTCTTTACCTCATTAGCATCAAACAAGCTTATTTTGCCGCCTGACATATAGCTAAAAATTCTTCCACCTGAAGAGACGCTCCACCGATAAGACCACCATCAATATCAGCTTTAGCAAACAATTCAGGGGCATTACTGCCTTTAACACTGCCGCCATAAAGAATACGAATCTTTTGCGCTAGAGCGGTGTCTTTTTTTGCAACACGCTGACGAATAAACTCATGAACGTTTTGCGCCTGTTCTGGTGAAGCAGTCATCCCTGTACCAATCGCCCAAACCGGCTCATAGGCAATTACTGCATTCTGCAAAGCAGCCAAACCTTCAACGCTGCTCAACAGCACGTCCAGCTGACGCGCGACAACTTCTTCAGTTTTTCCTGACTCGCGCTCTTCCAACAGTTCGCCAACACAAAAAATTGGCTTTAGCCCTGCCGCATTGGTGGCAATTACTTTTTCTGCCACCAGCGTATCAGTCTCACCATACAAAGCACGACGCTCTGAATGGCCTAAAATCACATACTTACAACCCACATCTAACAACATGTCGGCTGAAATCTCACCCGTGTAGGCACCATTACCACGCTGAGAAACATTCTGCGCACCAAGAGCAATGTCACTCCCGGCAAGCATACCTCCCACACCTGACAAATATACAAACGGCGGACAAATTGCCACTTCAGTAGTAGCACCCTTCCCTAATCCGTCTTTAATTCCTGCAATCAGGTTCTGAGCACTCTCTCTGGAACCATTCATTTTCCAGTTTCCAGCAACTAATGGCTTACGCATTACACATCTCTTCTGAGCGGTGAAAAAAGTAGGCCAAGCTTACAGATACCGACAGAATAAATCAAATATTTTGAGGTACTTGGGATACAAAACAACCTGCTTAGAGATCATTTTCTGCACGACTACTTTGGTAAGCGGATTCCACTTTTTGAGCCAGATACTCAGCACATTTATCCACCTCGGTAGCATCCTGCCCTTCAACCATTACCCTGATCAAAGGTTCGGTTCCTGAGGCTCGCAATAGCACCCTGCCACGCTCACTAAGCTGCTGCTCCACCTCTTTTTGGGCATCCATAACTGCATTTGAAGCCTTAAAATCAAAACGTTGTTCAGTGCGGACATTAATCATAGTTTGTGGATATTTTGTCATCCCAGATTTCAGATCAAACAAGCTTGCTCCCTGCGTTACCATGGCCGCCAAAACCTGTAACGCTGAAATAATACCGTCTCCGGTTGTCGTTTGCTCTAGACAAATGATATGCCCTGATGACTCCCCGCCCAGCTTAAGGCCTTGTTGTTGCAACATCTCCATGACATAACGATCACCAACTTGGGCACGATGTAAACACACCCCCCTTTCTGCCAAGGCATGCTCTAGACCAAGATTACTCATCAACGTACCAACAACCCCTTTACTAAAGTGATCTGAATCAAAGCTGGAGCAGGTGATGATATAAAGTATCTCATCGCCATCAATTATCTCCCCTTTGTGATCAACCATAATTAAACGGTCGCCATCACCATCGAGAGCAACGCCAAGATCAGCAGCGTTATCCACAACGGCCTGCTGCAAAGCTTCTGGTTCTGTTGAGCCACAGCCCTCATTAATATTCAGGCCATCAGGCGACACCCCCAGGCTAATGACTTCAGCACCCAACTCAGTAAATACCTTGGGTGCAATATCGTAGGTTGCGCCATGCGCACAATCAACTACAACCTTCAAACCATTCAACGAGAGACGCGAAGGGATAGTACTTTTACAAAACTCAATATATCGACCAACGGCATCACTTACGCGCCCAGCCTTACCAAGCGCGTTCGGCGCAACAATCTCCATCGGCTTATCAAGCTCTGCTTCAATCGCATGCTCTACCACTTCACCAAGCTTTTGCCCGGCAGAAGAAAAAAATTTGATGCCATTATCATAATATGGGTTGTGCGAAGCGCTGATGACAATCCCGGCATCTGCTCGCAAAGTACGTGTCAAATAGGCAATTCCGGGGGTCGGCATTGGCCCCAGCAGTTTGATGTCAACGCCTGCAGCCGACAAGCCTGCCTCAAGCGCCGACTCAAACATATAACCCGAAATACGAGTATCCTTACCAATCAAGACCTTACTGTGCTCGCGACCGGATTTTGCCAGAACACGTCCAGCGGCCCAACCTAGCTTCATAATAAAATCTGGCGTTATGGGGAACTGTCCCACCTTGCCACGGATGCCGTCGGTACCAAAATATTTACGTTCGCTAGCCATAACAACTACTCCTACCCTAATCCTTTGAATCCACGTCCATAACCGCCTGACAGAGTTTTACAACATCCCTTGTCGCGGCAACATCATGTGTCCGAATAATTTTCGCACCCTGCCATAAAGCCAAGCTAGCTGCAGCCAGACTGCCATACAGACGCTGCTCGACCGACTTATCCAGAACTGCACCTATCATGCTCTTGCGTGAAAGACCAACCAGCAATGGCAGTTCTAAAGACTTAAAGCGATCCAGTGTTTTTAAAAGAGTAAGATTATGCGACAAACTCTTACCAAAGCCAAAGCCAGGATCTACCAACAATTTCTCCCGAGCAATGCCCGCACTCAGACAGACATTTATACGTTCTCGCAAAAACCGTAAAACATCCTCTGTGACATCATCATAGCGTGGCGCGTTTTGCATACTCCGCGGCTCACCCTGCATATGCATCAGACAAACCGGGACACCAAGCTCTGCAGCAGTCTTTAGTGCACCCTGCTCGCGCAAGGCGCGGACATCGTTCAGCATATCAGCACCAGCAGCTACCGCCTCCCGCATCACAGCTGGTTTACTGGTGTCTACCGAAACCGCCACATCAAACCGACTGCGAATTACCTCAACCAATGGCGCAACCCGCTCTATTTCATCTTGCTCACTAACAGCCGCCGCACCGGGGCGGGTCGATTCACCGCCAACATCAATTATATCAACACCATCTTTTACCATCTGCCCAACATGAACCAAGGCCAAGTCAGGCTTATTAAAACGCCCGCCATCTGAAAAAGAGTCCGGCGTTACATTGAGAATCCCCATCACCATGGGCCGATCAAATATCAAACTCATCAGTACATTTCTTTTCCAGCAACCAAAAAACACCCCATAAGCAAAACGCCCCACCAAAGGCAGGGCGTTTATTGGCCAAGCAAACAATCACTTAATGTGATTCAGCCGGATCTCCCATCTTATCATCATCTGACTGACCAGATTTATCGGCCTCAACGTCAGAATCCGAAGAAGACACACCCGAACCACCGCGCGGTTCATGATCAGTCCAATCCTTTGGCGGACGTGGCTCCTTACCTTCCATAAGATCATCAATTTGATGAGAATCAATGGTCTCATACTTAATCAGAGCAGCAGCCATCATGTGAAGGACTTTCAAATTCTCAGTCAAAATATCTGTTGAACGTTGATAGTTACGATCTATGATCGTGCGCACCTCTTCATCGATCAAATTACTGGTTTGACCAGAAACATTCTTGTGCTGCGCGACCGAATGCCCCAAGAACACCTCACCATCTTCCTCAGCATAGGTCAATGGACCCAGGCGCTCAGACAGACCCCACTTGGTCACCATGTTACGAGCAAGCTCGGTAGAACGCTGAATATCGTTCGACGCTCCAGTGGTGACCTGATCCGCACCAAAAACCATCTCCTCAGCAATACGACCACCAAACAAACTACTAATCTGACTCTCCAAACGCTCCTTACTGTAACTGTAACGATCTTCCTCAGGTAGGAACATAGTCACACCTAAGGCGCGGCCACGAGGGATGATTGAGACCTTATAAACAGGATCATGCGCCGGCACCACACGACCAACAATGGCATGCCCGGCTTCATGGTAAGCCGTAAGTTTCTTCTCATCGTCATTCATCACCATGGACTTGCGTTCAGCGCCCATCATAATCTTGTCTTTGGCCGCCTCAAACTCCGCCATCTCAACCAAACGTTTATCGGCACGCGCAGCATACAAGGCCGCCTCGTTGACCAGATTGGCTAAATCAGCACCAGAAAAACCAGGCGTACCACGAGCAATCAGACTTGGTTTGACATCGTCACCCAAGGGTACCTTCCGCATATGAACTCGCAAAATTTGCTCTCGGCCACGCACATCAGGCAGAGGGACCACCACTTGGCGGTCGAAACGGCCAGGACGCAACAAAGCAGGGTCAAGTACATCAGGACGATTAGTGGCCGCAATGACGATAACGCCTTCATTACCTTCAAAACCATCCATCTCAACCAACAACTGATTCAAGGTTTGCTCACGTTCATCATGACCACCACCCAAACCGGCACCGCGGTGACGACCCACGGCATCAATCTCATCGATAAAGATAATGCATGGTGCATGTTTCTTGGCCTGTTCAAACATGTCACGGACACGCGAGGCACCAACACCAACAAACATCTCAACAAAATCAGAACCGGAAATTGTGAAGAACGGCACTTTGGCCTCACCGGCTATAGCCTTAGCCAAAAGCGTTTTACCCGTACCCGGCGAACCGACCATCAGCACACCACGTGGAATCTTACCGCCCAATTTCTGGAACTTGCTTGGATCACGTAGAAACTCGACCAGCTCACCAACCTCTTCCTTGGCCTCTTCAACACCAGCAACGTCACCAAAATTAACCTTGACCTGGTCTTCACTCAGCAATTTTGCCTTGCTCTTGCCAAAGGACATAGCACCACGGCCACCGCCACCACCCTGCATCTGGCGCATGAAAAAGATCCAGACACCAATCAACAACAGCATTGGGAACCAGGAAATAAAGATCTGCGTTAAAAACCCCTGCTGTTCCTGCGGACGAGCATTAATCTGAACACCATGGGACAGTAAATCACCAACCAAGCCGGCATCGCCAGGGCTATAGGTGGTAAAACGCTCACCACTTTGAGTCGCGCCATGAATGGTACGTCCCTCAATCACCACCTTATCAACAATCCCACTCTGCACATCTGCAACAAATTGCGAATAAGGCATAGCTTGAGAATTCAACTTCGACGGCCCGAAACTGCTAAACACAGACATCAGCACAATCGCGATGACCACCCAAAGAACCAAATTTTTTGCCATATCACTCAAACCAATCACCCTAAACTGGAAGATTTTTATTCACCACCCAGACAATAAGCTGAGCAACACACTCCGTAACATCAAAAAATACTACATCTTAAAGCCCCTGGCCAGCAGATAGACCTCACGACTCCGAGGCCTGGATGCCTTAGGCTTACGGGTAATAACCTTACTAAATGAACTGCGCACGTCGCGCATATACTCATCAAAGCCCTCACCCTGAAAAACTTTGACCAGAAAATCGCCACCAGGTTTCAATACCTGCCGAGCCATATCCAGCGCCAACTCTGTCAAATACATGGCTCGCGGCTGATCAACCACACCCATTCCGCTTATGTTGGGGGCCATATCTGAAATAACAAGGTCTACACCTTGATCGCCGATCATTTTTAACAGCTGCTCAAGCACTTCTTGCTCACGAAAATCGCCCTGTAGAAAATCCACTCCAGCAAGACCATCCATAGGCAAAATATCCATGGCAACAACGTGACCTTTATCACCCACCAACCTGGCCGCCATCTGTGACCAACCACCCGGTGCTGCCCCCAGATCAACCACCGTCATCCCCGGCCTGAAAAGACGGTCTTTTTCGTTGATCTCCAGCAGCTTGTAAGTCGCACGCGAACGATATCCGTCCTGTCGGGCGCGCTGAACATAAACATCATTTTCGTGCTCATCCAACCAACGCTGACTACTTTTACTTTTTGCCATGAGACTTATATTTTAGTTATTTATCTGCAGATTGACTGACATCAGATTCAGACAAAACAGATTGGTCGAGCTTTTTCAAAACACGCCGCGTCCTGATAACAATCCAGAGCATAGCAGCAATGCCATAACCGGCAACAATCAACAACTGACCAAGCTGATGCTCCACCAGGCGTTCATGCACTACCAACACCACTATTCCAACAATCAGAATCAAAGCCAGATCAAGCTTAATCGCATTGAACGGACTGGCCTTGACAGTGAATACTTTGCGTTGTCGTGATAGACTTGCGTCGCCTTCAGAATGGGTCATATCGGAGTAATCTTAAGAAATGTCATTATCGGAAAATCAAAAACGTCAGCTACGTAAACTAGGCCATGATCTCAAGCCTGTTGTTATGATTGGCAGCAACGGCCTAACCGATGGCGTCTGTAACGAGGCCGATCTTTCTCTTGCCCACCATGAGCTGATCAAGGTTAAAGTCAATGCCTCAGACCGTGATGAGCGTGACGAAATCATCGCCACACTTTGCCAACGCAGCGCTGCCGAACTGGTACAGCGAGTTGGCCACGTTGCCCTGCTCTATCGCCGCAATCTGAAAGAGACAAAGATTCACCTAAACAAATAAATTTTGTCAAACAGCCTGGCGGCGAGACAAAAGCAAAAACAGTCCCAGCAGACTGGTCAGCAAATAAAGCACTGACGATACACCGTGCAGCCGCCCGAATTGCGCCGCCGCCTCACTGCCAGGCACTATCCCACTCAACTTCAGCTCCTGCATCATCGGCTGCAGCGCAAATGCCGAAACCGCGATCAATATTAACATTAAAAATATCGCGATTATTCGCCGGTCTTTCAAAAAAGAAGCGCTCGATTTCAACAAAGCAAACGCCAACAGCAAGGTACCACAACCCAAGCCAATATAATTGATGGCAGTAAACATGTGCCCGGCCAGCTCACCAGCCAGACGTCGCTCATCCAAGCTGGCAAACAGAATTGGTGTGACCACATAACCAATCACCCACAAACCACCAATCCACAAGGTTTGTAGAACCGTCTCAATCTTTCCTGAAATAGCGTTCACTGTATCTAATCAGCTGTAATGAACAGCGACGATTTCGTATTCCTTATCTCCAACCGGCGCCTTCACGATTACCTCATCACCTTCTTCTTTGCCGATCAAGGCGCGGGCAACCGGGGAGCTGATAGAAATACGGTTCTGACTGATGTCGGCCTCAAGATCACCGACGATCTGATATGTCACTTTTTTCTCTGTCTCCAGCTCGAGCAGATCAACAGTCACACCAAACACGACCTTGCCAGATGGCGTCAACTTGGAGACATCAATAATCTGAGCCGAAGAAAGATGGCCTTCCAGCTCTGAAATACGACCTTCACAAAAAGCCTGTTGTTCCTTAGCTGCATGATATTCGGCATTCTCTTTCAAATCGCCATGCTCACGTGCCTCGGCTATAGCCTGAATAATGCGCGGCCTATCCTCACTCTTCAAACGACTTAATTCTTCACGCAGGCGCTCAGCGCCTATGGCAGTCATTGGAACAGTACTCATGCAGATAACTCCTTGTGCAAATCTTGTAAGCGGTTAACACCATATTCATCGGCGTACTTGATAGCCAAACACATCGCTCGACCACCAGCCAGCGTTGTGGCGTAGGTCACCTTGTGCTGCAAAACAGCACGACGAATGGTAAAGGAATCGGCAATCGCCTGACGCCCTTCGGTAGTGTTAACAATCAATCTAATCTCATCATTTTTAATCATGTCGACAATATGTGGCCGGCCTTCGTTGACCTTATTGACCACAGAACAAGGTACGCCTTCGACGTTCAACACCTCGGCAGTACCACGCGTAGAGCAAACCTCAAAACCCAGCTCTACCAGCTCACGGGCAATTTGTATTATCCCACCCTTGTCAGCATCACGAACGCTAACAAAGGCCTTGCCTGAAGTTGGCAACACAACCCCGGCACCACGCTGAGCCTTGGCAAAGGCCTCAGCAAAGTTACGGCCAACACCCATCACTTCACCGGTAGATTTCATCTCAGGACCGAGAATAGGATCAACACCAGGAAACTTCACAAACGGGAAAACAGCTTCCTTCACACTGTAAAAAGAAGGCACAATTTCAGTGGTAAAACCTTGATCTTTCAAGCTCTGACCGGCCATGCAACGCGCAGCAATTTTAGCCAGTGGTTGGCCAATGGCCTTAGACACAAACGGCACAGTACGCGAAGCACGCGGATTGACCTCAATCACATAAATCTTGCCATCCTGAATCGCAAACTGCACATTCATCAGCCCCACCACATTTAGTCCACGCGCCATTTTCAGCACTTGCTCACGCAGCTCAGCCTGATGCTCTGCCGAAACACTGTAAGGCGGCAAGGAACAAGCCGAGTCACCAGAATGGACACCAGCCTGTTCGATATGTTCCAACACACCACCGATGACCACATCAGTGCCATCACAGATAGCATCTACATCCAGCTCCACGGCGTTATCAAGGAAGCGATCCAGCAGGATTGGCGAATCATTAGATACCTGTACCGCGTTCTGCATGTAATTAAGCAGACCCTCCTCACTGTAGACGACCTCCATCGCCCGGCCACCCAATACGTATGAAGGACGCACTACCAATGGGAAACCCATCTCGCGCGCCGCATCGACGGCCTCTTCGGCATTACGAGCAGTACAGTTAGGCGGCTGCAACAAATCAAGTTCGTGCAGCATCTTCTGAAAGCGCTCACGGTCTTCAGCCAGATCGATAGAGTCAGGTGTGGTACCAATAATTGGCGCACCAGCAGCCTCAAGCGGACCCGCCAGCTTCAATGGTGTCTGACCACCGTACTGAACAATGATGCCTTTAGGATTTTCCTTATGCACAATTTCAAGCACATCTTCCAATGTCAGCGGCTCGAAATAAAGGCGGTCAGAAGTATCATAGTCAGTCGAAACCGTCTCAGGATTACAATTGACCATGATGGTTTCATAACCGTCTTCGCGCATCGCCAGGGCAGCATGAACACAGCAATAATCAAACTCGATGCCCTGACCGATACGGTTCGGACCGCCGCCCAAAACCATAATCTTGTCATTGGCAGTCGGCTCAGACTCGCACTCTTCTTCATAAGTGGAATACATATAAGCCGTGGCAGTTGAAAATTCGGCCGCGCAAGAATCAACCCGTTTGTAGACCGGGCGTATGCCCAAGCCATGGCGCAACTTACGCATATCGTCTTCTTTGCAGGCCAGCAAGGTAGCCAGACGACGATCAGAGAACCCTTTACGTTTCAGAGCATACATGCGCGACTTGTCCAGCGCTGCCAAACCTTGCTCGCGCACCTGCGCTTCTTCAATAATTAGATCTTCAATCTGCACCAGGAACCATGGATCAATGCGACTAAACTCGTGCACCTCATCCATACTCCAACCAGCACGGAAGGCATCAGCCACGTACCAAAGGCGCTCAGGTCCAGGCATCTTCAACTCATGACGCAGCTTGGTCTTTAGATCATCTTCGCTGATAGCGCTTAGATCAAGCATTTCATCCAGACCATCCACACCAGTCTCAAGACCACGCAAGGCCTTTTGCAAAGACTCCTGCTGGGTACGACCTATGGCCATTACTTCACCCACTGATTTCATCTGCGTGCCTAGCAGCGGCTCGGCCTGCGGGAATTTTTCAAAGGTGAAACGCGGCACCTTGGTAACCACATAATCGATTGAAGGTTCGAAAGATGCCGGGGTAGCATCGCCAGTGATCTCGTTCTTTAATTCGTCCAGGGTGTAACCCACCGCCAGCTTGGCCGCCACTTTGGCAATCGGGAAACCAGTTGCTTTAGACGCCAGCGCCGATGAACGCGATACACGCGGATTCATCTCAATAACAATCATACGACCGTCTTTGGGATCAATGGCAAACTGAACATTTGAACCACCGGTATCGACACCAATCTCACGCAGCACCGCCAGCGAGGCATTACGCATGATTTGATATTCTTTGTCAGTCAGGGTCTGGGCTGGGGCAACAGTAATTGAGTCACCTGTGTGCACACCCATTGGATCGAGGTTTTCGATCGAGCAGATGATAATGCAGTTATCGTTGCGGTCACGCACCACCTCCATCTCATATTCTTTCCAGCCTATAATGGACTCTTCAACCAACAGTTCATTGGTAGGCGACAGATCCAGCCCGCGCTCGCAAATTTCTACAAACTCTTCCTTGTTATAGGCGATACCACCACCACTCCCCCCCATGGTGAAAGAAGGGCGAATGATGGTCGGGAAACCGACAGTCTCTTGCACCTCAAAGGCCTGCTCCAGATTGTGAGCCACGGCTGCCTTGGGCATATCCAGACCAATCTTGCGCATCGCCTTGGCAAACAGATCACGATCTTCTGCCTTGTTAATGGCATCGCGATCAGCACCGATCATCTCAACACCATGCTGAGCTAGCACCCCTTCACGGGCCAGATCCAGAGCGCAGTTCAATGCCGTCTGACCACCCATGGTCGGCAGCAGCGCATCGGGTTTTTCCTTCTCAATGATCTGAGCAACAGTCTGCCAGGTAATCGGTTCGATATAAGTTGCATCAGCCATGTTGGGGTCGGTCATGATAGTGGCTGGATTAGAGTTCACCAGAATCACGCGATAACCCTCTTCACGCAGCGCCTTACAGGCCTGGGCGCCAGAGTAGTCAAACTCACAGGCCTGACCAATGACGATAGGGCCTGCGCCGATAATCAGAATGCTTTGAATGTCAGTACGTTTTGGCATTATTCAACTCGATTGCTAGTACTTAAATACAGATTTTATTGTTTAGCTGCTTGAATCAGTTCGATGAAATGATCGAACAGCGGCGCCGCATCGTGCGGGCCAGGGCTGGCCTCAGGGTGACCCTGAAAACTAAAGGCGGCCACGTCATTACGATGAATACCCTGCAACGAACCATCAAACAGCGAACGATGCGTGGCCCGCAGGCTGTCCGGCAGGCTCTCTTCATCGACGGCAAAACCATGATTCTGACTGGTAATCATGACGCGCTTGGCTTCATCATCGAAGACTGGGTGATTACCACCGTGATGACCAAACTTCATCTTCACCGTCTTGGCACCACTGGCCAGAGCCAGCAACTGGTGGCCAAGGCAAATACCAAACACTGGCACTTTAGTTTCTAGAATTTCTTTGATAGCAACGATAGCGTAGTCACAAGGCTCAGGGTCACCTGGGCCATTGGAAAGAAACACACCATCAGGATTCATGGCCAATACTTCGCTGGCTGAGGTCTGCGCCGGTACAACCGTCAAACGACAACCACGGTCCACCAACATACGCAGGATGTTACGTTTAACACCGTAGTCGTAAGCAACCACATGGTGAGGTAGTTTTTCTTCCAAGGGATGTGGTGCATCCGGCAGACCCGTCTTGATCTCCCAACTGCCCTGGGCCCATTCAAAAGGCTGGCGCGTAGTCACCTCTTTGGCCAGATCCATACCCTTCAGACCAGCAAAGCCTTTGGCCGCAGCCAGGGCTGCTGCTTCATCGAGGTCAGCGCCAGCGACGATGCAACCTGCCTGAGCACCTTTTTGACGCAGGATACGGGTCAGCTTACGGGTATCAATATCAGCAATCGCGATGACATTATTGCGTTTCAGGTAGGCTTCAAGGCTCTCCTGCTTACGCCAGCTACTGGCAACCAGAGGCAGATCACGAATTACCAGGCCGCTGGCAACAACATCGTCTGACTCTTCGTCTTCATTGTTGGCACCAACATTGCCGATGTGCGGGTAAGTAAGAGTAACAATCTGACGACAATAAGAGGGATCAGTGAGAATTTCCTGATAACCCGTCATTGAGGTATTAAACACCACCTCACCAACAGTCTGCCCCTCTGCACCTATGGCCTTACCATAGAACGCAGTACCATCTTCCAAGACTAACAGGGCCGACTTTTCCAATTCATCCTCCAGGAGCTATCTGCAAAAAGCGGGGTGGTTCTCGCGACCCACCCCGCTTTCCAAAATACTGATACAAAATCGGCCAAATTTTACTTTAGATGGACTGTTCTGTCCATGCACATCTACCGTAAAAGATCAGATTTAGTCTTTTAGGCCAAGCACATCCTGCATGTCAAACAAACCCTTATCCTTATCACTCAGCCAGGCTGCCGCGCGTGCCGCACCATTGGCAAAGGTCATGCGACTGGAGGCCTTATGGGTAATCTCGACTCGTTCACCGATATCGGCAAACATCACCGTATGCTCACCAACAATATCGCCGGCACGGATGGTCTCGAAACCAATGGTCTTGCGGTCACGCTCACCAGTGTGGCCTTCACGACCATAGACAGCACACTCGTTCAGGTCACGTCCCAGGGCCTCGGCCACCACCTCACCCATGCGCAGCGCCGTACCCGAAGGGGAATCGACCTTGTGACGGTGATGAGCCTCAATGACCTCGATATCGACTTCGTCACCCAGCACCCGCGCTGCCATATCCAGCAGTTTCAAGGTCAAATTGACACCGACACTCATGTTTGGCGCAAAGACGATAGAGACATCACCAGCCGCAGCAGCAATCTGTTGCTTTTGCTTATCACTAAAACCAGTAGTGCCAATCACCAGCGAACACCCCGCCTTGCGGCAAATTTCAAGATGGCTGAGAGTCGCATCTATAGATGTAAAATCGATCAGCACATCGAACTGGCCAGTCACGGCTGAGAGATCATCCACCAAGACCACGTCAAGATAACCGACACCAGCCAACTCACCGGCGTCCGCCCCCAGCAACGAACTACCTGACCACTCCGTGGCCACTGCCACCTTCAACTCGGGATGTTGATGACAGGCGTCGATCAGGTTACGACCCATTCGGCCAGCAGCACCGGCAATCGCAATTCTTGTCATTTTTCTCTCCCAGCAAATCTCAGTTTAGAACTAATGGCTATGGCTTCAACTCTTCAAAAAACTTTTTCACGCCATTAAACCAACTACTGGTACGAGGACTGTGTTTACCGTCACCCTCCTCCGTAGCCAGCTGAAACTGCTCCAGCAGCTCTTTTTGCCTGCGATTCAGATGGACTGGCGTTTCTATTTCAACCCGACACATGAGATCACCAACAGCACCACCGTGAACGGATTTAACTCCCTTACCACGCAGACGAAACACCTTACCTGTTTGTGTCTCGGCCGGAACCTTTAATTTCACACGACCAGCAAGAGTCGGCACATCCAACTCACCACCCAAGGCAGCGGTAACAAAACTGATGGGCATTTCGCAGTAAAGATCACTCTCTTCACGGCTAAAAATAGCGTGTGGACGTACCTTAACCTGCACGTATAAATCACCCGCTGGCCCGCCATTTTCACCCGCCTCACCCTCACCGGCCAGGCGGATCCGATCACCCGTATCAACACCAGCAGGAATCTTCACCGACAAGGTTTTCTGTTCTTTAACGCGCCCCTGACCATGACAGCTACCACAAGGATCCTTGATCACCTTGCCCTTGCCGTGACAGTGAGGACAGGTTTGCTGCAGAGAAAAGAAACCTTGCTGCACTCGTACCTGACCATGACCACCACAGGTAGAACAAACAGTCGGACTACTGCCCTTCTTGGCACCTGAACCATCGCAGGGTTTACATTTTACATGGGTGGGCACGCGGATCTTGACCGCAGTACCGGCCACCGCCTCTTCCAGACTCAAATCCAGGTTGTAACGCAAATCAGCGCCACGATAGACGTTGGCTCCACCACCGCCAGCACCGCCGCGGGCACCACCAAAGATATCACCAAAAACATCGCCAAAGATATCACCAAAATTACCCGCACCAGCTTGGCCAGCACCAGGTCCACCAGCGGCAGAAGAATCTACCCCGGCATGACCAAATTGATCATAGGCGGCACGCTTCTGGGCATTGGAAAGAACCTCATAGGCCTGCTTGGCTTCCTTAAACTTCCCTTCTGCCTCAGCGTCATCAGGGTTGCGATCAGGATGGTGTTTCTGCGCCGCACGGCGGTAGGCTTTTTTAATGTCGCCTTCGCTGGCATTTTTCGCCACACCTAATACTTCGTATAAATCTCGTTTGGCCATAAATCTAAGCTTCAATTATTCATAATGCCACGATGGCATTTGCGGTTCCCTAACACGCAACGACAGGCGGGGCCAAAGACCACGCCTGTCATCACCTTACCTCATCAAGTTTGCCGACTTATTTGTCGTCTTTAACTTCCTCAAACTCGGCATCAACCACATCATCTTTGGCGGTTGATTCAGTCTCTGCCTCAGCGCCAGATTGAGCTTCAGCAGCACCTTCACCTTCAGCACCCTTCTGCGCATACACACGCTCGGCCAGCTTGCCAGAGACTTCAGTCAACGCCTGAGTCTTGGCCTCGATATCATCCTTGTCGTCACCCTTCATGGCTTCTTTCAGGGCTTCAATAGCAGACTCTATGCTTGTCTTCTCTTCCGCTTCTACCTGCTCACCCAGTTCTGCCATAGATTTGGTTGTGGCGTGAATCATGCCATCGGCAGTATTGCGCGCAGTAACCAGCTCATGAAACTTACGGTCTTCCTCGGCATGAGCTTCAGCATCCTTAACCATCTTGTCGACATCTGCATCAGACAAACCTGAAGAAGCCTTAATGGTGATAGAAGTCTCTTTACCCGTAGCCTTGTCCTGAGCCGAAACATTCAGAATACCGTTGGCATCAATATCAAAGATTACGTCAATCTGAGGCACACCACGTGGTGCTGGTGGAATATCACCCAGGTCAAAACGCCCCAGAGATTTATTACCCGCCGCCTGCTCACGCTCACCCTGCAACACATGCACAGTTACTGCTGTCTGATTATCGTCAGCCGTTGAGAAAACTTGGTTAGCCTTGGTCGGGATAGTGGTGTTTTTATCGATCAGCTTAGTCATTACACCACCCATAGTCTCGATACCAAGAGACAAAGGCGTAACATCAAGCAACAACACATCCTTAACTTCACCACCCAAGACACCACCCTGAATCGCAGCACCTACGGCAACGGCTTCATCAGGATTCACATCTTTACGAGGCTCTTTGCCAAAGAATTCCTGCACCGCTGCCTGCACCATAGGCATACGGGTTTGACCACCCACCAGTATAATCTCATCAATCTCAGCGGCAGACAGCCCCGCATCCTTCAGAGCAATGCGACAAGGCTCAACGGTGCGCTTCACCAGCTCTTCAACCAAAGATTCCAACTTGGCGCGACTCACCTTGATGTTCAAATGCTTAGGACCAGTAGCATCGGCTGTAATGTAAGGCAAGTTAACGTCAGTCTGCTGACTGGATGACAATTCGATCTTGGTCTTTTCAGCCGCTTCTTTCAAACGTTGTAGCGCCATTGGATCGTTATGCAAATCGATACCACTCTCTTTCTTGAATTCATCAGACAGATAATCGATCAGGCGCAAATCAAAATCTTCACCACCGAGGAAGGTGTCACCGTTGGTAGACAACACTTCGATCTGATGTTCCCCTTCAACTTCGGCGATTTCGATAATAGAAATATCGAAAGTACCACCACCCAAGTCATAGACTGCAAGTTTACGATCGCCACCCTTCTTATCCATTCCATAGGCAAGTGCAGCTGCGGTTGGTTCGTTGATAATACGTTTGACTTCAAGACCGGCGATACGACCAGCATCCTTGGTGGCCTGACGCTGCGAATCATTAAAGTATGCAGGCACAGTGATTACCGCCTCTTTTACCTCTTCACCAAGGTAATCTTCAGCGGTCTTTTTCATCTTTTGCAGGACACGGGCAGAAATTTCTGGCGCCGCCATCTTCTTGCCGTTGACCTCAACCCATGCATCGCCATTGTCAGCCTCGACAATCTTGTACGGCACCATCTTGATATCTTTCTGAACTTCTTTATCCTTAAAACGACGACCAATCAGACGCTTAATCGCATACAGAGTATTGGCAGGATTAGTGACAGCCTGACGCTTGGCCGACTGACCCACTAGCACTTCATTGTCATCAGCATAGGCGATAATTGAGGGCGTGGTACGATCGCCTTCCGCGTTTTCGATCACACGCGGCTTGCCACCTTCCATAACCGCCACACATGAGTTGGTGGTGCCGAGGTCAATACCAATAATCTTGCCCATTATTTGTTCTCCGTAAAATATCTCTAAAATTTAAAATTCTTGTCGTTAACGACGCTTTCCCAACATATGGGGACGGCTCAAATCTATTTCAAGCCCACCTCAAGCCATTTCGTCGATACCGTTTTCGCTCGGCGGCTGACTACCTGATTTAGCCCCGGCCACCACAACCATGGCTGGACGAACCAGGCGCTCATTCAGCTGATAACCTTTCTGAAACACGGTGACAACGGTATTGGGCTTGGCATCAGGCACATCCTGCATTGACATCGCTTGATGCAGTTCAGGATCGAAAGGCTGGCCAACCGGGTTAACTTCAGCAACACCGAACTTGGCCATTACATCAGCCATCATCTTCAAGGTCAGCGCCATACCCTCGCGCACTCCTTCCAGATTGGCATTTTCCGCTTTACTCGCGGCTTCACCCAATTCCAGGCTGTCCTTGACTGGCAGCAATTCGTTAACAAACTTTTCCAGAGCAAACTTGTGCGCACCCTGAACATCACGTTCAGCGCGACGGCGAACGTTTTCCAGCTCGGCTTGCACCCGCAGCACCTGGTCACGCTGTTCATCAAGCTGGGCCTGGGTATTTTTCAGGTTTCGCATCAGCATGTCATAAGACGGTTGATCGGCTTCTGACTCAGGACTGGCGTCTTCAACTACCTCAGCCTCAACAGCGTCAATATTGTCCTGGGATTCCATTGTTTCGTTATTCTCGTTTGATTCTTTTGTCATGACCTCTGGTCTCTCACTCCAAAAATACGGCCCGTTATGGCGGGCGCCATGATATCACTAATATCAATCACTTAAAGAAGGTACTGATTATTCCCTGCCAGGGGATATGGGGATAGTTAACGCTGATTCAAGGCACAACCCAATAATTTTGCTGTGACATCAACAATTGGGATTACACGCTCATAGGCCATCCGGGTCGGGCCAATCACACCCAGCACACCGAGACACTGACCATCCACCTCATACGGGGCCGTCACCACACTGCACTCATCCAACACCTGATAGCCGGATTCCTCACCGATAAACAGCTTTACCCCCTTGGACTGCATACTGTTATCCAATAGATAGAGAATATCCTGCTTGGCATTAAAGGCCTCAAACAACTGCCGTAAGCGATCCACATGAGACAAGCCTGAACAACCCATCAGATTGGTCTGACCCGCCATAACATAATCGCCCTTACCATCTCCAGTGGATTCAAACACCTTACCTGCCATCTCGATAGCCGACTGCATCAGGGCATCCATATCGGCCTTGGCTTCACGCATTTCCCGCAACAGAGTTTCACGCACCGCAGACAACCCTTTACCAGCAAAGGCCGAATTGAGATAATTGGCAATCTTTTCAAGCTCAGGCTTAGCGTATTCACGCTCGGTATTGATGACAACATTGCGCACATCAGACGAACTGATCACCAGAATCGCCAGCACTCGCTTCTCCGACAAGGGCATAAACTCAATGTGCTGCAACGCCAAACCAACCTGATTCGGCACCATCACCACCCCGGCCAAATGACTCACCTCAGACAACAGCCCCGAAGCACGACTGATCAAGGCGTCTGTATTTTTCTCAGAGGCACCGCTCAGTTCCCGCTCAATTCGCCTGACCTCGCTAGCCTGCAGCGGGCTCACCTTCAACAGGCTGTCGACAAAAATACGATAACCCTTAGCCGTGGGAATACGACCAGATGAGGTATGCGGCGAAACAATCAGCCCCAGGCCTTCCAGGTCGGCCATCACATTGCGCACCGTAGCCGGGCTAACATCCAAGCGCGAATCCGAGGCCAGATTGCGCGACCCCACCGGCTGGCCCTGCTGAATGTAGGTTTCGATCAAGCTTCTAAGCAGATGCTGAGAACGCTCGTTAAGGTCATCAATTACCATGCTGAAAACATCTGACTAAGTTAAGATTCAAATTCATATTTAAGATACTACACTGACAACCAGGCATGTTATAACGCTTCAAATAAGCTATCAATTGCCCTCGACCCAGCCATGACAAGCCTGGCGAACAGGAAGATGGAAAAATCATCTCGAATATCATAGAGTTGCCCCTATGAAAACAGAATTCAAAACAATCGGCATCATCAGCAAGTTCAGCGATCTGACCATAGGTGGCACTATCACCACCTTGATCAACTTTCTGATGGATCGCGGTATCGAGGTCATCCTCAGCGAAAGTGCCGCCAAGACCCTGCCACCCTCTGAGCTGGAAACCGTAGACTTTGAACAGCTCGGACAACGCTGCGACCTGGCCATCGTCGTCGGTGGCGATGGCACCATCCTGCACTCGGCCCGCGCTCTGGCCGACTACGACATCCCACTGGTGGGCATCAATCTGGGCCGACTTGGCTTTCTGGCCGACATATCACCCGATGACATGATGGAAAAACTGGGCGAAATTCTTGATGGTGACTACCACGAAGAAAAACGCTTCCTGCTGGTATCTCACGTTGAACGCGATGGCAAGATCATCGACGAAGGCTACGCCTTCAACGACGTGGTGATCCACAAATGGAACTCGGTGCGCATGATAGAGTTCGAGACCTATGTCGACGGTCAGCTAGTCAACGGCCAACGTTCCGATGGTATGATTATCTCGACCCCGACCGGTTCCACCGCCTACGCCCTCTCTGGCGGCGGCCCAATCCTGCACCCAAGCATGAACGCCATTATTCTGGTACCCATCTGCCCTCATACCCTCAGCAATCGCCCCCTGGTGATCGATGCCGACAGCGAGATTGAACTGGTAGTTAAACCCGGCAGCCAACCCCATGTCCGCATCACCCTGGATGGCCAGGACAACTTTGAAATCCTCGACGAGGATCGCATCATCATCCACAAAAAGGACAAGCCGGTACGGCTGATCCATCCGGCCGGTCACGACCATTATCAGTTGCTGCGCGCCAAGATGGGCTGGGGCTAACAAAAACCCGTATTTCTCACAAGGCGGCAAAAAATGAAAAACACCACACAAGCGATTTGTAGGCAACGCCTATCCCAGCCCTGGCTTGTTCGCGCATGCCAAGACGCACGATCCCTGCGCCAGTATCCGGGATCCTTGTGAGAAACACGGGTTAATATCGCTGTATGCTGAATCAAATTTATATCCGCAACTTTGCCATCATCGAGCAGCTTGAGCTTGATCTGAAAACCGGTATGTCGGTAATGACTGGCGAAACCGGTGCCGGTAAATCGATTCTCGTCGACGCCCTCGGACTGGTGCTGGGTGACCGGGCAGACAGCGAAGTGGTACGCCATGGTGCCGAGCGGGCCGAAATCAGTGCCTATTTCGATACTGAAAAACTCACAGCGGTGCAGGCCTGGCTAAAGAATCACGATCTAGACAGTACCGACGAATGTGTACTGCGCCGCATCATCTCTGCCGAAGGCCGGTCACGCGGTTACATCAATGGCAGCCCGGCCCCATTGCAGCTAATGAAAGAACTGGGCGAAATGCTCGTCGATATTCATGGCCAGCACCAGCATCAGTCGCTACTCAAGACCGACGTGCAACGTCATCTGCTGGATGACTATGCCGGCAACAAACAACTAGCCACCCAGGTACAAACTATTTTTCAGGAGTGGAAACTGGCAAGCCAACAACTCGACAGCCTGCGCCAGAATGCCCGCGAAAAAGATGCCCGCCTCGAACTGCTACGTTTTCACACCCAGGAATTGGAAACACTGGCACTTGGTGAAACTGAACTGCAACAACTAGACAAAGAACAGCGCCGTCTCGCCAATGGCGACAAATTGCTGCAACAGTGCAGCGCGGCGCTGGAAGGGCTATACGAAAGCGAGCACGGCAACGCCCTCAGCCTGATCAACCAGCACCTGGCCGAGCTGGAGCCACTACGCCAGCATGAACCACAGCTGGCTAGCATCTGCGACATGCTCGCTGATGCCAGCATCCAGATCCAGGAAGGCTGCAACGAACTGCGTCAATATGTCGACCGTATCGAACTCGACCCCTCACGGCTCGATCAGGTAGAACAACGACTCAGCAGCATCCACGACATGGCACGCAAACACCACGTCAAGCCCGAGGCCCTGCCCGAACTGCTGAATAGTTTCACTGACGAACTGCTGCAATTGGAAAACGTAGACATCGAACTGGAGACATTGGAAAGAAAGATCGATCAACTGAACAAAGAATTTTATGACACAGCCACAAAACTGAGCCAGAAACGCAGCAAGGCCGCCAGCAAACTGGCCAAACAGGTCACTACGATCATTCAAGAATTAGGCATGCCGGCAGGCAAATTCAACATCAGATTGATAAGCAGAGACACCACCACACCACACCGCCACGGACTGGAAAGCATCAGCTTTGAGGTGGCCGCCAACCCCGGCCAACCCGCCAAGCCACTGGCAAAGGTCGCCTCGGGGGGGGAACTGTCGCGCATCTCGCTGGCGATTGAAGTCTTACTCTGCAACAGTCAGCAGATCCCAACCCTGATCTTTG